>JAEEGL014685477.1_pt1 | contig 10628 bp, 8 predicted proteins | sample 9134231 | NCBI WGS metagenome assembly JAEEGL01 (sample SAMN16246548, study PRJNA631951) | gut metagenome | biome: gut microbiome; feature: rumen; material: fiber-attached | host: Bos | place: Iran: Karaj | collected 2018-10 | reverse complement strand
GCTTTTCTCTTGCTTACTCCAAGCAACACCTCTAGATCGTGTGCATCGTAGTATGACTTTGTAACTTCCATCTCTTTTACTGCTCCCATGCTAATCTCCTTTCATAAAATCCACGATATTATTTATTGCTTTTGTGGGGCGCACGTGATAGTATTTATGTGTGCATATAATGTAACATTCCTTTTATATTTGCATTATGTGTACATATTTGCACACTTCATTTTAATTATGCACACAACATCCTATTATGTCAATACAAATAGGCTTATTCTGCATACAAGGAGTTCACTCTATGAAAACAGGTAAAAAAATAAAGAAGGCAAGGTCTTTCTACGATATGTCACAAAAGCTCTTAGGTGATTTAGTAGGACTTCCCCGTGACAGAGTAGGTGCCTATGAAGCAGGTACTCGTAATCCAAAGGATAAGCAAATTGAGGAATTTGCAAAGGCTCTTAGCGTTCCAGTAGAATACTTTACCGACCATAATATTGAATCTGTTGAGGATGCCTTCATGGTTCTATTTGAGCTTGAAGAAACATATGGCTTGTCTGTCGATTTGGTTCAGACTACGGATTCAACCGCAGATAATCCCAAGTTCACATATGCTCTTTCAACACATGACCCACTTTTCAACATGTACCTAGAGAAGTGGCATGATAAGAAAAAACAACTCCTTTCTGGTGAAATCACCCAAATTGAATATGATAGATGGTGTGCTCGACTAAGACTTAGCGTCGAAGAAGACAAGCAGGATGACCTGCATAGAAAAATGATTCGTCAGATTGAAAAAGACAAAAAAGATAAGAAATAACGTAAATCTACGTCAAATCGACGTCACGAAGATAATAAAAAACCCGCAAAACCTTGAAAATACTAGGTTTGCGGGTTTTGGTTCTTTACTCAAGCTCCACCGTTCCCGGAGGCTTACTCGTCAAATCATACATTACTCTGTTAACACCCTTGACCTCATTGATTATTCTGCTCATAACCTTCTGGAGCACCTCGAAGGGAATCTCAGAAGCCTCAGCAGTCATGAAATCAATTGTCTCAACAGCTCTAAGGACTACAGCATAGTCATAGGTTCTCTCATCACCCATAACACCGACTGATCTCATATTTGAGAGAGCTGCAAAATACTGATCCGGAAGCTTCTTAAGCCCTGCATTTGCAAGCTCAGTTCTGTAAATATAATCAGCATCCTGAACAATTCTAACCTTTTCTGCAGTAACCTCACCGATTATGCGGATGCCAAGTCCCGGTCCGGGGAATGGCTGATGGAATACCAGGTATTCAGGAAGACCAAGCTCAAGACCTGCTTTTCTAACCTCATCCTTAAACAGCGAACGAAGAGGTTCGATGATTTCCTTGAAATCAACATAATCCGGAAGACCGCCTACATTGTGGTGAGACTTGATTACAACTGACTCTCCGCCAAGACCTGACTCTACCACATCGGGATAAATTGTTCCCTGCGCAAGGAAGTCAACTCTGCCGATCTTCTTAGCCTCTTCTTCAAAGACACGGATGAACTCCTCACCAATAATCTTACGCTTTCTTTCAGGCTCTTCCACACCTTTAAGCTTTGCGTAATATCTCTCTGCCGCATTTACACGAACAAAATTTATATCAAAATTACCATTAGGTCCAAATACACCCTCAACCTCATCGCCTTCATTTTTGCGAAGAAGACCATGGTCAACAAAAACGCAGGTAAGCTGCTTACCAATAGCCTTTGCCAAAAGAGCTGCAAGAACAGAGGAATCAACACCACCTGATAAAGCCAGAAGTACCTTACCATCTCCAACTTTTTCTTTGATCTCTTTTATTGTATTTTCAACGAAAGAATCCATTCTCCAGGAGCCTTCAGTCTGGCAGATACCCCTTACAAAATTGTGAAGGATTTCCTTTCCCTTAACTGTATGAAGAACCTCCGGATGGAACTGAATAGCATATAACTTTTTCTCTTCACAGGCAGCTGCTGCCACAGGACAATCTGCTGTATGTGCAATTATCTCAAATCCCGGTGCAACCTTGCTGATATAGTCGAAGTGACTCATCCACACAATTGTCTCAGCAGGAATATTGGCAAATAATGTATCCTTTGCGCCATCTATAAAAGTATTAGTCTTGCCGTACTCTCTTACAGGTGCTTTCTCAACCTTACCGCCAAGGACATGCATCATGAGCTGGGCGCCATAGCACAAGCCTAAAATCGGAATGCCAAGTTCAAATAGTTCTCTTGTGTAAGTAGGAGCTCCTTCCTCATAACAGGAGTTAGGTCCGCCGGTAAGAATTATCCCTTTAGGATTCATAGCCTTAATCTGATCAATAGGCGTTTTGTAGGAATAGATTTCACAATAAACGTTACATTCTCTGACACGGCGCGCCACAAGCTGATTGTACTGCCCACCGAAATCCAGAACCACTACCAATTCTTTATCCATATTTTCCTCTTTCTGAATAAATTTAGTGAAGCTACTCAAATACCATAAATGTAACTGCCTTAAAATGCAAGCAAAATCAATTGATTAAGCAAAAGATCATATGAGGCCGTTTAATTCCTGATATAGTCTCTTGGCATAACTGTCTGTCATACCACACACATAATCTGTCACAAGGAGAAGCCTTAAGTATAACTTTTCATCTTCGCTTTTTCCCTGCGAATATATATGATAGATAGTCTTATAATTCTCCGAGATAAAAGAAATCATCCTTGAGTCTATAGGACGAAGCTTCACGTCCGTATCATAATGCACGGCTGCAGGCACAAGTCTGTCCAATAGATACGTCAAAATCTGATTCGCACTCACTTCTATCTTCAAAATAGGCTCAGAATTAAATGCGTATTTCACAGCAATAGCCCCAAGCGCATCAACTATATGCTTTCCTTCTGTTCCTTCAAGAAGCTCCTGACCGAAAGAACCATCCATTATTTCTTTATAATGTCCGGCAAAGCTTTCTGTCGCAAGATAAATGAGTTTTCCCTGAACAGCCACGATCCAGTTCTGCACAGCATACTCTCCTGGATCACTAACTCCGCGCTCTATTCCTTTTTCATATCTGTACTTTAGTGATTCTATCAGCGATCTGTAGCCGGAATCTGACTGATCCTTAAGGCATCTCTGCTCAAGCTCTCTGACAAGCATATCAAAGCTGATTCGGCCTTTTTTATAAGAATCTTCAATATCTGCTGTCCTGTATGCTATGTCATCTGCCGCCTCCAGAATATATGTAAGCGGATGTCGCCTGCCATTCAGACCACAGGAATACTCTATATCTCTGAAAAGATCACGATCCGCGTAATAATATCCCATCTTATGACAACAGATATCTGCACTTTTTTTATCCACATCCAGAGAAGAAACCGGATATTTAATTATTGTTGCAAGAAGCGCCTTGGTGAGATTCATCCCATGCTCATCCACAAGATAATGCAGCTTGGTGACCACTCTTAACGCCTGTGTATTACCTTCAAAGTTATAAAAATCATTCTGCATCTGTGGGTTAAGAATGTCCGTCAGCTTCCTGAAAGTTGAATTAGCATCCACATATTCAAGCTTTGGCAGATTTTCCTTAAACCACTCCCTTATAACCGTTTCTCCAAAATGACCAAAAGGTGGATTTCCTATATCATGCAAAAGTCCTGCACACTGTAAAATATCGCAGATATCCTGCTGATATGATGGCTCAAAGCTCTCATCCTTAATCTCTGAAAGTATTTTCCTTGCGATATTCTGTCCCAGGGATTTGCAAAAAGAAGATACCTCCAGGGAATGTGTCAGCCTTGTCCTCACAAAATCTGACTGATCCAGAGGAAAAACCTGAGTCTTATCCTGAAGGCGTCTAAAAGAAGCACTTCCGATTATTCTATGATAGTCTTTTTCAAATTCGCTGCGAAGATCCTGTGATCCCTCACGCTTAACTATCGGGCGAATCCTGTCTCCGCAGAGTAATTTATTCCACTCCAAAATACGTACTCCTTACAAAGCTGCCTGCCGGGCATACTCTATTTTAAATTTATCCTACAAATCTTCTGATAGTCAAAATTGTTCTGTATGTGGCATTTTCATACTTAATTCCTGTTTTTGCCGTACTTGCATGAACTATTCTGCCTCCGCCAAGGTAAATAGCCACATGTCCGCCATAATATATAACGTCCCCTGCCTGAGCATTCTGGTATGAAACCTCTCTGCCATAGGTAGCCTGTGAATAGGATGATCTGGGCACGCTTATTCCAAACTGTTTGTAAACAGCATAGACAAACCCCGAACAGTCGGCACCGTTTGTAAGACTTGTTCCTCCTGCTACATAGGGATTTCCTACAAACTGGCATGCATAATTAGCTATATTCTGGCCCGTAGCAGCACCTGCCACAGCAGGTACCGTCTTTACAGGTGTTGAAGCTGCCTCATTTGAAGACTTTGATGATTCAGAATTATTAGCCTGATCATTATTGTTTGTATTATTAGCCGCAAGCTGCTCTTTCTCTTTCGCTTTTTTAGCAGCTTCCTCTTCTTCCTTCTTCTTTTTGGCCGCTGCAGCCTCTTTTGCCGCAGCATCCTCTGCTGCCTTCTTGGTCTTTTTTACTTCACTTTGCTTGGCATCTATCTTTGCCTGCAGATCTCTTATCTGTGCAGTCTGCTGCTGCAGCTGTGCAGAATATACTGCCGCATCCTGCTTGGCTTTTGCCAGCTGGACATCAAAATTTGCATACTGTCTCTTATACTGATCAATAACCTGCTCAACATGAGCCTGCTCTTCTTTCAACTCATACTGTGATGTCTCAAGCTCTGACTTAGCTTCTGCAAGCTCTTGCCCGTACTGCTCAGCTGCATTTTTAGCCTGGATAAAATCAGCCAGCTTCTGTCTGTCATAATCATAAAGTTCTTCAATATATCCGGCTTTGTTAAGCATATCGCCTACATTCTCAGCCTGAAGAAGGAGTAGTGCATAAGACACATCTCCCTTTTCATACATAAACTTTACTCGCTTCTTCATAGCATCATAGAGTATCTCCTCCTGACGCTTGGCTTCCTCATACTCCTGCTGAGTCTTCTCTATCTTAATCTGAGTTTCTTCTATGTCTGCCTGAATAAGATCTATACTTGTCAGAAGACCCACAAGCTCCTCATTAGCTTCATCTATGCCTTCCTGAAGCTCAGCCTGTTCGCCCTGTATCTCACTGATGTTCTGATTGGCATTGTTCAGACCGCTCTGACTCTCCTTTTTTTGAGACTCTATGGCATTTTGCTGCTTTTCGAGCTCCTTCTGCTGCTTCTCAAGCTCTTTTTGCTGCTTCTTAAGCTCTTCACTTGAAGTTGCAAGCGCAGGAACACCTGATACAGTCAGCATTACAACTGCCAATGCACCACATAGACATCTATTAAATAATCTTTTTGAAAATCTTTTCATTTAATCCCCATTTGAAAATAAAAAAACAAAACTTTTATCACTTCAATTATATCAAAACAAAGTGTCATTTGCGACTCCCCGGAGCCTTGCAAATAAAAGCCTCCTTGGCAAATTTTCTATCTGCACAAGGAGGCCTTATCGCTTATTCAATATATGCACCAGTATGCGGTATTTCCGTCAATTACCAGCTGTTCATCCACATCAAATTTGTCCCAGTTCATATCTTTAAAGTACTTTTTCCTTATTTTTCCCGGTTTCATCTGACTTTTCTTTAGTCTGTTGGTGGCATCTGATTTTATACCATTGTTTTCATCGTTTTTCTCAATGCGGTTAGCATACTCCAAAAGGCTGTATGCTACATTTCTTGAAGTACGCTCGTTTATCTGGTCAAGTTTATAATATACATTATCATAATAATTTGAAGAATCATCATCAACGCATATACCAATTTCGGTAACGGTAACTCCTGTCTTAGCTTCGTAATTATCAATCTTGTTGAGTACCGCCTGTGCACATGCTAAATCCTGAACATTCGAAATATAGTGATTAAGCGCTATCTGCTGGCAGGAAAAAAGCTGTACGGCAACGCAAATTCCTGTAAGAGCCTGCATATATTTCTTCATGTTTATATCAAGCTGGACATACGCCAAAAAGCAGGTACTTCCAAAAGCGGCATAAAGAGTATAAATAACTCTTGGTGCACTTGATTGGATAATCGGAATAGCAAGTGATAATGCAAACATCACAAATCCGGCAAAAGCAAACGATATAATTCTTTCTTTCTCTTTTTTATGGGTTATAAAAAGCAGCAATGTTGCTATTATAAGGATACATAAATTAATATACGGAACCGGCAAAAGCCCAATGCCATTTTTCAAAAAGTTCCAAAAAAGTATGAGTACCCTGGAAATACTATCAATAATACTCCCTGATGTTATTGGCTTTGGATCATCAGACATTATTCCCATGGCCAGCATAAGTTTGGTTGATAAATAATTAAGAGCACCCACCAAAAGGCAGCTTAAAGAAACAATCAGTCCTCTGAAAAACATCTTCTTGTTTAGAACGCAATCACCCTCGATCAACATATAAAGCAGGGCATAAATTGCACACAATATCACCGAAACCTGATATGTGCATCCACCCATCAGCACAAAAATCACTGCAATAACGTACTTTTTTTTCGAATAAAAATATACTGCAAGTGCTGTAAACAACACATAGAAGCAGTAGACAAAGCACTCCGGAAACATAAGATATTCCGAAAAAAGTGTACTGATAAAGGGCAAAATCAGCAATGCTCTCCCAAAATATTCTTCAAAAACATTCGAAAAAGCTTTTTTCTTATTTAGGAGCGATACTATTACTTGCTGATAAATAAATGCTCCAAGGGATACCACCAATATATGCAGAATAAAAAAATATCTGTATTTCTCAGGAAGTATGATTCCTATCTTATAAAATAGCAGCTCCATAACATATGGAATATATCTTCCATAGGTAAATTCAGATTCAATGTTTATAAGAGGATTGAGATAATGAATCATCGTATCTGATCCAAAACCGAATCTGTAAAATCCCTGATACGCAAGAAGGACAAATGCCAGGGTTATTATATACGCAGTTATTACATTTTTATCTAATTTAGATTTCCACATAAGATTAAATATCTCTCAATCTAAAAAATTATGGCATCTTGAATCAAAGAATCAAGATGCCATTTAATTATAATTCGCAATTACCTACTGTACGAGGGAAGGATTCAACATCACGGATGTTGCCCATTCCTGTAAGGTACATTACGCAGCGCTCGAATCCAAGACCAAATCCTGCATGTCTTACTGAACCATAACGTCTAAGATCAAGATAGAACTGATAATCCTCTTTCTTAAGACCAAGCTCATCCATTCTCTTCTCGAGAGTAGCAAGATCATCCTCTCTCTGGCTTCCTCCTACGATCTCTCCGATTCCGGGAACAAGACAGTCAGCAGCTGCAACTGTCTTACCATCCTCATTTAGCTTCATATAGAAAGCCTTAATCTCCTTCGGATAATCGGTAACGAATACAGGCTTCTTAAATACCTGCTCTGTAAGGAATCTCTCGTGCTCTGTCTGAAGATCTGAGCCCCACTCAACCTTATAGTCAAACTGATCATTATGCTGTTTAAGAATCTCAACAGCTTCAGTATATGTAATTCTTCCGAACTCACTGTTTGCAACATGCTGAAGTCTCTCAATAAGTCCCTTATCCACAAATGAGTTAAAGAACTCCATCTCAGCAGGTGCATTCTCTAGAACATAGTTGATAACATACTTGAGCATAGCCTCAGCACAGTCGCAGTCATCCTTAAGATCTGCAAAGCACATCTCGGGCTCGATCATCCAGAACTCTGCCGCATGACGTGTTGTATTAGAATTCTCAGCACGGAATGTAGGACCAAATGTATAAACATTCTTAAATGCAAAGGCATATGTCTCAACATTCAGCTGACCTGAAACAGTAAGATTAACCGGCTTTCCAAAGAAATCCTGTGAATAGTCAACCTGTCCGTCCTCTGTCTTAGGCACATTATTGAGATCCATTGTAGTTACCTGGAACATCTCACCTGCACCTTCACAGTCACTGCCTGTGATAAGGGGAGTGTGAACATATACAAAGCCTCTCTCCTGGAAGAAGGAGTGAATAGCATATGCTGCAAGTGAACGAACTCTGAAAACAGCCTCAAACGTATTGGTTCTTGCACGAAGATGAGGTATTGTTCTTAAAAACTCAAGTGAATGACGCTTTTTCTGAAGCGGGAAATCAGGTGTTGAAGGGCCTTCAACATCAATTTTCTCTGCCTGCATCTCAAATGGCTGCTTTGCACCGGGAGTAAGAACAATTGTACCCTCTGCTATAATGGCGGAACCGACATTAAGCTTACTTACCTCAGCAAAATTGCCCAGTGTATCTGAATAAACAATCTGAAGTGGAGTGAAATATGTACCATCATTAAGGACAATAAAACCGATTGCCTTGGAATCACGAATGCTACGGATCCATCCACCTACTGTTACCTTTTTATCTGCAAATTTTTCGGGAGCCTGAAAAAGCTCTCTGATATCTGTCAGTTCCATCTTTTGCCTCCATCTATAAAATCAAATATTTGATTACTCTGCTGAATCTGCACTCTCTGATTCTTCTGTATTCTCTGTATCTGCGCTGTCTGCAGCCTCTGTATTCTCAGTTTCAGCCGCTTTGTCATCTTCTGTAGCAGCATCAGCTGCAGGCTCGGTTACATTTGCATTTTCTGCAAGGAACTCGATAACCTTGTTTGTAAGAAGATTCTCTTTGATATTCTCTACATCAACTGTCTTCTTATACTCATCAACACTGGCAATTGTCTTGCCCTCTTCTGCTGTAGCATTGGCATTAGCCATATCAGACTCGAGCTTCTCATTGAGCTCGTCTTCTGTTACTTCAATTCCTTCAAGCTTAGCAATTGCACCAAGCATAATGAACTGTTCCGCAAGCTCTACAGACTTATTATCAAGATATTCTGTCTGCTCACCGGAGAAGCCCTCCTGAGCCATCATCATGGAAAGAACCTGATCTGTAGTATAGCTTGTACCATAATTAGCTGAATAGTATGAAGCAACAAGATCAGCCTGTTCTGTGTAAAGTCCCTTGAAGCGATCAAGTGCCGCCTGAGGGGGCTGATTAAATTTGCAATTGGCTGTCACAGCATCAATAACCTTGGAATTGACTTCGTTCTTGTACTGTGTCTGCTTGTCCTCCATGAGTCTGTCCTTAAGATAGGTCTTAAGCTCATCTATGGTTGTAACATTTTCGATTCCCAGTGAAGCTGCATAAGCATCATCAAGGTCAGGCTTTACCTTTATGCTGTTGACTTTTACTGTAAAAATAACATCTGCGCCTGCAAGCTCTGTAGAACTGTAATTCTCAGGGAATGTAAGATTAAGGTCCCTTGTTTCGCCTATTGCCGCACCGATAAGGCCGTCTTCAAAACCATCAATAAATGTATGTGAGCCAATTGTCAGATCATAGCCTTCTGCTGTACCGCCATTAAATACCTCTCCGGTATCAACTCTTTTTCCAGAATAATCAATGTTTACCGTATCACCTTCCTGTACTGCTCTGTCTGTAACTTCGACAGTTGCCTTCATTGATGAACTGATATACTGCATGTACTGATCAATCTCTTCATCACTTACTTCAGGTGATGCCACCTCTACATTTATTCCTTTATAATCTCCGACTGTTACGTAATCTTCAAGATTAATATCCTTGAGATATGCTGCGTCTGTATTGCCTGCTGCCTTTGAACAGCCCGCAAGCATTCCTGCTGCAACCACTACAGCGGAAACAGCTGCCATAAATTTTTTCATATTTATTTACTCCTTAGTACTTTCTAAATTCACTTGAATTCCTATCATGAAATTCTTAATAAAAATAAAACTTTTTTTATACTAGCACAGTTTCTACTTATGTTAAAGTATTTTTGTTGCCTCAGCTTTAATTCAATGTTAAAATGGTTTTTGCGCAGCGACCAAAAATCGCATTTAACAGTTTCATTTATAGTTTGGAGGAATGTTTTGAATCCGGTATTAATCGTATTTTTAGTAATTATTGTTGTACTCACAATTGCACTTGTAGTGCTCACTATTCTTGGTAAGAAAGCCCAGAAGCGTCAGGAAGAGCAGCAGGCTCAGATGGAAGCCATGAAGCAGAGTGTTTCCATGCTTATCATCGATAAGAAGCGCATGAAGATCAACGAAGCAGGTCTTCCCTCTGCCGTATTGGAGAATACCCCTAAGCTTCTCAGACGTTCTAAGCTTCCAATCCTTAAAGTAAAGGTTGGACCCCAGATCATGAACCTCGTATGTGATGAGAAGATTTTTGATTCTGTTCCTGTTAAAAAGGAAGTTAAGGCTGAGGTCAGCGGAATTTATGTACTTTCCGTAAAAGGTATCAGAGGTGGAAATGCTGCTCCTACCGAGCAGAAGAAGGGCTTCTGGAAGAATCTTGTAGCCAAGGCTCAGGAAAAGGCAGGAGCAAATCCTATTAAATAATATGCCTTGACATTTGAATAACGAAAAAAACAAGAAGGACTGCGAGCATTGCCCACAGTCCTTTATCTATTTCATATATTTAATTATTAAGACTTATACTTCTAATTCATCTGTTGCCTCTGCAGCCTGGGTCTGATTATTCT
>JAEEGL013139743.1_pt1 | contig 10628 bp, 7 predicted proteins | sample 9134231 | NCBI WGS metagenome assembly JAEEGL01 (sample SAMN16246548, study PRJNA631951) | gut metagenome | biome: gut microbiome; feature: rumen; material: fiber-attached | host: Bos | place: Iran: Karaj | collected 2018-10 | reverse complement strand
CAAGGATGTTTCTTTCGATATTCCAGCAGGAAGATGTGGGGATCCAGCTTATAAGGCTCACCGGACAGTTCAGATGGGAGATGTGCAAGCGAGTACAGGGTGCCAGATGGAACGATATCACCGAAAGATCCCTTACTTCGGAATACTTTGACTATGTTCAGTATTACAGAAAGAATAACGACCTTAGTCCCGATGCAAAGGATAAGATAAAGAATGACATGGCACGCTGCAAGAACAGCTTCAGGGAGATGTTCATAAGGGATTACCTGGTATGGATACAGTTTGAATCCCAGGGTGCTCCGAGACTTAACAAGGTTTCACGTAATCTGCTCTTTACATATGTTCCTTTTTCTGCAGCATGCAGGGAAAAACTCAGGATCAACCCGATGTACAAGGACATGATCGAGCACTATGAGGTAAAACAGAAAGCCAAGATCCACAGGCTTGAAAACTTCAGGGTAAAGTTAAAGAACATGGGTAAGGGTATGCCAAAGGAACTGTTGGATGAGATGGCATTCATAAACGCATAAAAGCTGCTCTTTATCTGAGAATATGATTGACTAAAACGGAATTTACTTTATAATTTAAGTAAATTCCGTTTTTTTAAGCAAAAATTACCTGATCATGAAAGGCATTCGCATGAATATCAGACATTTAAAAAACCCATTCGAAGACGTAACGGATCTTTTTGTTCTTTCCACCCAAAACACTGATTACTGCATAGGGATCATATATGATGAAGGCTATGTTGGTCATATTTATTATGGAAAAAAACTGACGGGCCATAACTTCAGCGGACTTGTAAGGATCAACGAGTATCCTTTCGGAAAAGCCGGCAAGGAAAGAGAAAAGTGCTCTTTTCATGATATGGTTTCTTTGGAATATCCTTCTCACGGGATAGGAGACTACAGGGAAGACTGTCTCAGTGTGGAAACCCCGGAGGGAAACAGCGCGGTCCTTCCGCTTTATGATTCGTACGATATCATTGAAGGGAAACCGGAGATAGCAGGGCTTCCATCTTCCTTCGGTGACAGAAACGATGTAACGACGCTGATACTTCACTGCTCCGACAGAATACTCAACCTCAAGGTGGACCTTGTTTACTCTGTTTTTTATGACAATGACATCATAACCAGGAGCGTAAGGATCACAAACGGGTCGGATAAACATATCTTTATCAAAAAGGTGTATTCTGCCTGCCTTGATATGGACAACAGGAATTTTGAAGCATTGTCCCTTCATGGATCCTGGGCCAGGGAACGTCATATGGAGAAGTCCGTTCTTACACATAATAAGACGATAGTGGAATCCTTAAGAGGAGAGTCTTCACATCAGGATCATCCTTTCCTTGCTCTTGTCACACCGAATGCCACACAGGATACAGGTGAAGTATATGCGATGAACTTTGTCTACTCAGGCAATTTCAGGACAGGAGCTTTTCTTGACCAGTTTGACAATGTGAGGATGTTCATGGGAATAAATCCTGTGGACTTTAAATGGAAACTGCTTCCGGGTGAATGCTTTGAAGCTCCCGAGGTTGTCATGACATATTCATCAGACGGGTTGGGGTCCATGACCCGCTCATTTCATGATTTTTACAGGCAGCATCTGATAAGGAGCCCCTACCTTCACAAAAAACGTCCTGTCCTAATAAATAACTGGGAAGCGACTTACTTCGAGTTCGATACCGGTAAACTGCTCGATATAGCGCGCAGGGCTTCCGAACTTGGGATAGAGATGCTCGTAATGGATGACGGCTGGTTCGGAAAGAGAAATGATGACAGCTGCTCACTGGGTGACTGGACAGTAAATGAGGATAAGATCAAAGGCGGATTAAAGCATCTGGTCGATGAAGTAAACCGTCTCGGCATGAAGTTCGGTATCTGGTTTGAGCCTGAAATGATAAGCCCGGATTCGGATCTTTACAGAAAGCATCCCGATTGGGCAATACATATAGAAGGAAGAGAAGGGATAAGATCCAGAAACCAGTATGTTCTTGACCTTAGCCGGCAGGAGGTATGCGATCATGTTTATGAACAGGTTGCTTCAATATTAAGGAGCGCCAATATAGAGTATGTCAAATGGGATATGAACAGACAGCTGACGGATCTGGGATCAGCGTATCTGGATCCGGACCGTATAGGTGAACTGTTCCACAGATATGTCCTTGGGATGTATTCGCTTCAGGCCCGCCTTATAAAGGAATTCCCGTGTCTTCTTCTGGAGAACTGTTCCGGAGGAGGCGGCAGGTTCGATCCGGGAATGCTCTATTACAGTCCGCAGATATGGTGTTCGGATGATACCGATGCAGTGGAACGTCTGTCAATACAGGAAGGTACCGCGCTCATATATCCGCTGTCATGTATCGGAGCACATGTTTCCGACTGCCCGAACCATGCTGTAGGAAGGACCACACCTTTTGAAACGAGAGGGCATGTGGCTTTGGCCGGAACCTTCGGATATGAGCTTGATATCACGAAGATATCCGAGGAAGATGTGAATATGATACCTGAACAGATCGATATGTACCATCGCTATAACGACCTTATAAGAGAGGGAGATTACTACCGTATTGATTCCTATCAGGATAACCATACTCATGATTGCTACGGGGTGATATCAAAGGATAAAAATGAAGCTCTGTTCACTTATGTTCAGGTTCTCGGACGGGTAAATTACAAAGGAAGACGCGTATATCTTAAGGGAATTGATCCACAGAAGGAATATACTGTGGATGACGGTGAAACATATACAGGTGATGTTCTTATGAACGCGGGATTACTGATCCCTGAGATGCCGGGAGATTTCAGAAGCAGACTGATACATCTGGAGGTAAAAAATGGCTAAAGCGGTTAAACTGGCAGATATTGCACAGAGATTAAATGTAAGTACCGTGACGGTATCCAAAGCACTTTCAAACCAGAAAGGCGTCAGCGAAGAGATGCGAGGCAAAATAAAGGCTCTTGCCGATGAACTCGGTTATGTATCTCCGTCGGCTGCCCGACTGATGCCTGATGAGAGATCCTACAATATCGGGATAATCATAGCCCAGAGATATCTTGATCAGTCACAGTCCTTCTATTGGTCTATGTATCAGGAAGTCAATACCGCTGCTCTTGCTAAAAAGAGTTTTACGATGCTTGAGGTTATAAATGAAGACGATGAGGATGCCTGCAATATTCCCAAGCTTGTTGAAAGCGGCAGGGTAAACGGCATCATAGTGATAGGTATAATGCGAAGACCTTACCTTGAGATGCTTACCGGGGCGACCGATATTCCGATAGTATTCCTTGATTTTTACGAGAGCGGGATAGACTGCGACTCAGTGGTTTCCGACAGTTATTTCGGGATGTATCACATGACGAGTTACCTTTGCAGCGCCGGGCATAAAAAGATCGCATATGTCGGAACACTGTTTTCCACAAACAGCATAACGGACAGATATTTCGGATACTGCAAAGCCCTTATGGAAAACGGCATTGAATTAAGAAAAGACTATGTGATCAATGACCGTTTTACGGACAGCGGGGCAATGAAAGGATATACGATACAGCTTCCGAAGGATATGCCTACAGCGTTTGCCTGCAATTGCGATGTGGCTGCTCTGGAACTTATTGATATCCTTAAAAAGGAAGGGTACAGGGTCCCGGAAGACATTTCCGTTGTAGGCTTTGATGATTATGCTTTCTTTAATTCCGAGAATATTGAGCTGTCAACATACGCGGTAAATGTAAAGGGAATGGCCAGACTTGCGGTAAAGAATCTTCTTAAGAAGATGGGCGGTGATATGACACCCAAAGGAACTTCTGTTGTCGAAGGTAAAATGATCGTCGGAAAAACGGTAAAAAAGCCGGCTAAATAGTTTATTAGCTAAAATTAACTAAATTATTCAGTTAGCTTCATTACAAAATATAGGAATATTATACAAAACAAAGTCAGTACATTTGTGTAAAAAGCAAGAAAATCGTTTTGATAACGGCGATTTTGACACAAATGTATTGACTTTTTCTTTTGCTTAAATTAAATTAAAATTACTTAACAAACAGGCTAAATTTTTAAGGAGGTATAGCTTATTATGAAGAAAAGATTATTGGCAACGATTTTGGCTTCAGTAATGACGGTTTCATTAGTTGCATGCGGTGGAGCTGCAGAAACCGCACCTGCGTCAACAGACACGACAGCTGCTGATACTGCGGCAGATACTTCAACAGACGACACAGCTGCTGCAGATACCGAAACAGAAGCAGAAGCAGCACCCGCTGCAGCCGGAGATCTTGCCTACACAACACTCAATCTTGATGACTACAAGGATTTTTCTGCAAGCATCAAGTACATTCACCACAAGACAGACCGTGAAGAAGACGGAACAATGGCTGCGATGATAGCAGAGTTCAATAAGGAATTCCCGAACATCACAGTTACTACCGAAGCAGTTACGGACTATGCCGAAGATTCACTCCTTCGTCTTACGACAGGTGACTGGGGCGATATCATGCATATCCCTGCAGTTGACAAGAGCGATCTTGCTACATACTTCATGCCGCTTGACACACTTGACAATCTTTCATCTCAGCTTAACTTTGTAAGCTCATGGTCTTATGACGGTCTTTGCTACGGTATTCCTTACATGGCTAACGCTCAGGGTCTTCTTTATAACAAGAAGGTATTTGCCGATGCAGGGATCACAACTCTTCCCAAAACTGCGGATGAGTTCCTTGACGATCTTCAGCTTATAAAGGACAACACAGATGCGATCCCTCTTTACACCAACTACGCCGCAGGCTGGACAATGGGTGCATGGGATGCATATGTAGGTATCGTTTCAAACGGTGATGACACATACATGAACCAGAAGCTGGTACACACAGCAGCACCTTTTGCAGATCCCGGTGACGGTTCGGGTGCATACAATGTATACAGGATCCTTTATGATGCATGCGCTAAAGGACTTATCGAGGATGACTATACAACGACCGACTGGGAAGGCTGTAAGGGCATGATGAACAGAGGTGAGATCGGAACAATGGTTCTCGGATCATGGGCTTTTGCTCAGATGCAGGAAGCCGGCGATACACCTGAAAATGTAGGATATATGCCGTTCCCCATTATGGTAGGCGGAAAGCAGTATGTTGCTGCAGGCGGCGACTATAACTACGGTATCAACGTAAACGCTTCAGATGAAAACAAGACGGCAGCGCTTATCTTCGTTAAGTGGATGACCGAAAAGTCTGACTGGTGCTACAACGAAGGCGGTTACACAGTAGTCAAGGGCGGAAAGAATCCCGACATGTACGCTGCATTTGACGGATGTGAAGTAATGTCGGATCAGGATGCACTTCCCGGCGAGGCTGATTACCTTAACCAGATGAATGCTGAATCTGAGCTTTCAATAAACGCAGGCGGAAACGATAAGGTACAGAAGATCGTTGAAGCAGGTGCAACCGGCTCTCAGGATTTCGCAAGCATAATGGATGAGTGGAATCAGAAGTGGTCTGATGCTCAGGAAGAACTTGGAATAGAAGTACTTTACTGATAAGAGAAGGTTTTGACATAGGCTAAGTGAATGCGGGCCGGGGAGCTCCTCGGCCCCTGTTCACGAAAAAGGCATGATCAGTTATTTACGGGGACGCAACTTATGAAGAAAAAAAGAACTTTTGGGGAATGGGCACGATCCAGAGACGGACAGAAACTGTTCGTTATAGTGACTTTCATGATCATTCCCCTTGTGCTCTTATTTGTGTTCACATATCTTCCTTTCGGAGAAATGTTCGGATACAGCTTTTTTAACATGAAATATACCGGGGCGCGTAAATTTGTAGGGTTAAAAAATTATGCCAAGGTGTTTCAGAGAGATGACTGCTTCAAGGCCTTAAAGCTTTCGCTTTATTATATGGCTGGGTCTGTGGTTCAGCTTGGTCTTGCACTCTATCTTGCAACGGTATTAAGTTTCAGGGTCAAGGGGGGCGGACTCTTTAAGGGGCTTATGTTTTTCCCTTATCTGATAAACGGTATCGCGATAGGTTTCATTTTCAAATTCTTTTATACAAGAGGCTTCGTGTTCGATACGGTTCTGCAGTGGTGCGGGTTCGAACTTGAAAACCTTCCGTACTGGCTTAAGGATCAGAGCATAAACAACTGGTCTCTGGTCGGAACCTCGGTATGGAGATATTTCGGACAGAACATGGTGCTTTTTATCGGAGCTATAATGTCGGTCGACAACGATCTTTATGAGGCCGCAATGCTCGACGGTGCCAATAAATTCCAGCAGTTTAAGTACATTATCCTTCCGAGCATAAAGACGATAATCACTCTTAACGTGATCCTTTCGATAACAGGATCGCTGAGTGCATTTGAGCCGCCTTATGTTATAACGAGCGGTGCCAACGGAACCGGAACATATTTCGTGGTAATGCACGAGATCGCACATACCCAGCAGAAAGTAGGTCTTGCATCCGCAATGGCAATAGTGCTCCTTGCGATAATACTGGCAGCTACAGGACTTCAGAAACTGTTCTTCAAGTACGTATTCAGATCTGCGGAAGATGAGGATACCAATGCAGCTAAGAAACGCGAGAAGAAACTGGCCAGAATGAACCGGGCCAAAGCAAGGGCATAGAAAGGAGGCTGTATATGAATACTAAGGTTTTTAATATCAAAATGCTGCCTCTTACAATACTTAAATATCTGTCACTGATCTTCTTTTCGTTTGTTGCGGTCCTTCCTGTGGTTTCCTGCGTGATAACAGCATTTAAGACCGAAGAAGAATATCAGACGACCAATGTCATGGTGCTCCCTCAAAGCTGGCTGTATTTTGAGAATTTTAAAGAAGCCTTTACGAAAGCAAACATGGGACGGGCATTCATAAACTCAGGGATAATCCTTGTTTTTGTACTTGTCTGTTCGGTTTTTATAGGAACACAGCTGGCATATGTACTTAACAGGTTCAAATTTCCGGGGAACGGTCTTATAAGGAGTCTTTTCCTTTTTGCATCGCTGCTTCCCGGAGTTGCAATGCAGATAGCGGTATATGAGATCATGTACAACCTGCATTTTATCAATTCACTGGCGGGTTACATCATCATGATGTGCGGGACTGATGTCATATCGATCTACATATACATACAGTTCTTTGAAAACATCAGTATTTCGCTTGATGAGTCGGCTATAGTTGACGGAGCCAACTATTTTACGATCTTTTACAGGATACTCTTCCCGCTGCTCAAGCCGGCGATTATAACGAGCTGCATTCTCAAGGGAGTGGGAACATTCAACGAATACTACGCAGCGAGTCTCTACCTGCAGGACAAGAAAAAGTACGGAACAGTCGCAACTTCTCTTTATACTTTCGTAGGACCGCTGGGCAGCAAATACAATCTGATCTGTGCGGGAGTCATAATCGCACTCCTGCCCGCCCTCATTGTGTTTATCACCTGCCAGAAGCAGATATATTCCGGACTGACTGCCGGTGCAGTAAAAGGATAAGGAAGGACATTATGATGATCTCTGAAATAAAAGAACACCTGACAGAGTGTATCATACCGTTTTGGAAAAGCTTAAGAGACGACGAGTTTGGCGGTTATTACGGATATGTTGATCATGAACTTAATACGGATAAAAAAGCAGAAAAGGGCTGTATCTTAAACAGCAGAATACTGTGGTTTTTTTCAAATGCTTATATGCTGTTAAAGGATGAATCGCTCCTTGATGAAGCCGGACATGCTTTTGCGTTCCTGAAGGACCACTGCATAGATGATGAATTCGGAGGAGTATTCTGGTCGGTCAATTATGACGGAAGTGTCAGCGTATCCACCAAATATACGTATAACCAGGCTTTTGCGATATATGCTCTGTCATCCTATTATGATGCTTCCAAAGATGAAAAAGCTCTGACTCTGGCCAGAGAAATTTTCAGTGTTATTGAAAACCGGTGTACCGATGAAGGCGGATATCTCGAGGCGCAAAGCCGGGAATTTGAACTCATCACAAATGAGGAGCTGTCGGAAAACGGTGTCATCGCTGACAGGACAATGAACACACTGCTTCATGTGATGGAGGCATACACAGAGCTATACAGGGTCAGCGGACTTACAGATGTTAAATACAGGCTTCATTTCATCCTGGATACCATATGCCGTTATATCTACAATCCGGAGAAACACAGACAGGAAGTATTTTTTAACAATGATTACGAGCCGATAATAGATCTTCATTCGTACGGACACGATATCGAGACGGCATGGCTGCTTGACAGGACCGTCGAGATCCTGAATGAAGATGATTATATCAGGAAGATAACACCGATAACGAAGGATCTGACAGAAAACATATTTAAGGTTGCTTTTGACGGCCGTTCTCTGGCAAACGAATGTGCAAACGGTATCGTGGACGAAACAAGGATATGGTGGGTTCAGGCCGAGACGGTTATAGGATTCATTAACGGATATCAGAAGGATCCCGATAAAAAGGAGTATTTAAAAGCGGCCAAAAGCGAATGGGAATTTATCAGGGACCATGTGATAGATAAAAGGACCGGTTCCGAATGGTTCAGAGAGGTTGATTCAGAGGGAACTCCATTTGATCAAAGCCCTATCGTAGAGCCGTGGAAATGTCCCTATCATAATGGTAGAATGTGTATTGAAGTAATAAAGCGCGGTATAGATATATAGATATTATCGCGGCAGCATCCATTTTCGGAGGATTCGAACGTGAATAAGAGGTATTACGAGGAACTGAAAAAATACGAAGAACTGATAAACGCCAAAAACAGCGTGGATGAGAACTTTTATAACGGAATATACGAAAGATATGTCAATCCTGTTCTTACGCGTGAGCATATACCGCTTACGTGGCAGTATGATCTAAACGAAGAAACCAATCCGTATTTCATGAAGAGGCTTGGGATCAATGCGGTCATGAATTCGGGAGCTATTGAGCTTAACGGCAGATACTATCTTGTAGCAAGGATAGAAGGAGATGACAGAAAGTCATTCTTCGGAATTGCAGAATCTCCCAATGGCATAGATAATTTCCGATTCTGGGACTACCCGATCCTCCTGGAGGATACCTGCCCCGAAGAGACGAATGTTTATGACATGCGTCTGACTAAGCACGAAGACGGATATATCTACGGTGTATTCTGCTCTGAGAGCAAAGACACATCGGTCAACGATCTGTCGGCAGCAGTAGCCGCGGCCGGAATAGTAAGAACAAAGGACCTTAAGACCTGGGAGAGACTGCCTAATCTCGTTACACTGAACTCTCCCCAGCAGAGAAACGTGGTCCTTCATCCCGAGTTTGTAAACGGCAAATATGCATTTTATACCCGTCCGATGGATGACTTTATAGAGACAGGATCAGGAGGAGGAATAGGCTTCGGACTCTGTGATGACATCACAAATGCGGTAATAGATGAGGAGAAGATGACATCGATCCGCCGTTATCATACGATCACGGAGTCAAAGAACGGTGCTGGTGCGCCTCCGATAAAGACGGATAAAGGCTGGATACACATAGCTCACGGAGTAAGGAATACGGCAGCAGGGTTAAGGTATGTCATTTATGCTTTTTCAACAGACCTTAACGATCCTTCAAAGGTGATCGCCGAGCCTTCGGGATTGCTGATAGGCCCCAGAGGCGATGAGCGCATAGGTGATGTTTCCAACGTTGTATTCACGAACGGAGCAATAATGAATGAAGATGGCAAGGTATTTATTTACTATGCTTCTTCAGATACGAGGATGCATGTGGCAACTACCGATATCGACCGTCTGAAGGATTATGTGTTTAATACGCCTTCCGATCCGCTAAGATCGGTCAAATGTGTTGAACAAAGATGTGATCTGATACGCCGCAACCTTGAGTATCTTAAAAGACAGGGTTAAAAACAGACTGGTACGATGCAATTCAGTAAATGATAAGACTATAAAGGAGACTGACAAAATGAGTAAAGTAAAGATGATAGCCCCCGAAGTTAAGAACGTTCCCTGGCAGGAAAAGCCCGAAGGGATCGTTGGAGCTCCGGTCTGGAGATACAGTGAAAACCCTATAATCGGCCGTAATCCCGTAGAGGGTGTGGCACGAATATTTAACAGTGCGGTAATGCCCTACGGCGATGAATTCATAGGTGTTTTCCGCGGAGAACAGACAAACGGCATACCCTATATCTATCTCGGACATTCAAAGGATGCGATCCATTGGGAATTCGATAAGGAAAAGATACCTTTTGTAAATGAAAAGGGTGAACCCTTTATGCCGAGATATGCATATGATCCGAGACTCGTTAAGGTAGAGGATACATATTATCTCATCTGGTGCCAGGATTTTTACGGTGCATCGATCGGGATGGCTAAAACAACCGACTTTAAGACCTTTATCAGACTGGAGAACCCGTTTATTCCTTTTAACAGAAACGCGGTTCTTTTCCCCAGAAAGATAAACGGTAATTACATGCTGCTTTCACGCCCTTCGGATTCAGGGCATACTCCTTTCGGAGATATATTCCTTTCAGAAAGTCCCGATCTGGTGTACTGGGGAAAGCACCGTCATGTCATGAGCAGAGGATCAGAGTGGTGGGAATCCGTTAAGATAGGCGGAGGAGCAGCACCCATCGAGACCTCCGAAGGCTGGCT
>JAEEGL012584685.1_pt1 | contig 10628 bp, 9 predicted proteins | sample 9134231 | NCBI WGS metagenome assembly JAEEGL01 (sample SAMN16246548, study PRJNA631951) | gut metagenome | biome: gut microbiome; feature: rumen; material: fiber-attached | host: Bos | place: Iran: Karaj | collected 2018-10 | reverse complement strand
GCCGGTCGCCGCCAGAGTATTGCTACCCCGCGCTGCCCCTCGACTTGCATGTGTTAAGCCTGCCGCTAGCGTTCATCCTGAGCCAGGATCAAACTCTTCTTTGTATATTTTATAATTCTAGCTTGACCCTTGACGCTCTCTAACAATTTCCTAAGAAATTGACGCTCTCGATCTATTTTTGTTCTCCGTACTTGCTTGTACTTGTTCTTCCAATATTTTCAAGGAACTAAATCCGTTTAGAAAAGCCTTTTTCCGAAACGGGCTGCAAAGATACGCACTTTTTTGATTCGTGCAAATTTTTTTCGTGTTTTTTTTCGTATTTTCGTAAGATGAACAAAAACGGCAGGGTATCGCTCGCAGGAATCTTCGGAGTCTTTGCAAAAATAGGCGCTTTCACCATCGGAGGCGGCTATGCAATGATTCCCCTCATCGAGGCTGAAATGTACCGCCGCGGCTGGATCAGCGAGGAGGATATGCCCGATATCATCGTGCTCGCACAGAGCGCTCCGGGCATACTCGCGGTGAATATGGCCATCTACACAGGCCATAAGCTCAGGGGCTTCAAAGGGGCTCTCGCGGCGAGCCTGGGCGCCGTACTGCCGTCGTTCGTAATCATCCTGCTCGTCGCGATGCTCTTCACCGGGCTCAAGGACGATCCGACCTTCATCAAAATCTTCAAGGGGATCCGCCCGGTGGCGGTGGGTCTCATCCTGCTCCCGGCTGTCCGAATGGCCCGCAAGGGCTGCCGGAGCTGGTGGGCCTGGCTGCTGCTGGCGGCGTCGCTGGTCGCAGTAGCGCTGCTGAAGATATCCCCCGTCTGGATAATACTTGCAACCATTGCCGGGGCCGTGGCAATCACTCTTGCGAAGGAGGCGCGCGCCGGGAGATGACACTGCTGCAACTCTTCGTCACTTTCTTCGTAATCGGCCTCTTCACCTTCGGTGGCGGCGGGGCGATGCTGTCGCTCATCCAGGCAGAGGTGGTCGGCCGCTACGGCTGGCTCACGGAGGGGCAGTTCACCGACATCGTTGCCATCTCACAGTGCACTCCCGGACCCATCGGCATCAACTGCGCAACCTACACCGGCTACGAAGTGGCTGGCATCGCCGGATCCGCCGTTGCGACCTTCGCGCTGGTACTGCCGGCGTTCCTGCTCTTCTGGGGCATCATCACCTTATATAATAAATACCGCCACACCGCGATGCTGGAGAACGTGATGACGGGGCTGAGGCCGGCCGTGGCGGGGCTGATCGGAGCCGCGGCGTGGATTCTAATGTTCCGTACCGGCTGGGACGGCGCAGTGCCGCATCTGGAAGTGGTGAAGGAGAACTTCGGCGACTGGACCTCCTGGGCGCTGCTTGGGGGAAGTTTCGCCGCAGCACGTTATTTGAAAGTAAACCCCATACTGCTGATACTGGCAGGGGGGCTGATTGGATATATTATTTATTAGGATATGAAAAGAATCTTTGCAATCGCGGCCTTCGCTTGCATCTGCGCCGCAGTCTATGCCGGGACCCCGGCTCCTGCCCTGAACATAATCCCCGAACCCGAAAGCGTGGTGACGGGCAAGGGCAGCCTCAACGTCAAGGGACTCAATTTCAACTACGACGCCTCCCTGGAGGCACGCACCGTAGAGGCCATCGGCGGGCTTTCCAGCCAGCTTTACATCTGCACCGGCAAGGCCAGCAGTATCGCATCGGCAACCGGAGTCAACGCCGCAACCCCCATCACGGCGCTCAAGGGCGCGTTCTTCCTGAAGGATGCGAGTCTTGCCCCCGAGGCCTACGTGCTCGAAATCAGCAAGAAAGCCGTCAAGGTGACGGCAGCCGACCACAACGGCTTCATCTATGCGATCAGCACCCTCAAGCAGCTGATGCCGGAGGCCATCTACGAAAGCAAGACGGCAACCGGAGTCAAGTGGACCGTGCCCTGCTGCCTGATCAAGGACGCGCCCCGCTTTGCATATCGCGGACTGCATCTGGACGTCGCACGGCATTTCTTCAACGTGCAGCAGGTCAAGCGCTTCCTCGACGTGGCGGCGATGTACAAGGTCAACCGCTTCCACTGGCATCTGACCGAAGATCAGGGCTGGCGCATCGAGATCAAGAAGTACCCGAATCTCACCGAGGTCGGCGCTTTCCGTGCCGCAACGCAGCAGACCTACGACCGCAGCAAGACCGACGGAGTGCGCTACGGCGGATATTACACCCAGGAGCAGCTGCGCGAAGTTGTGGGCTATGCCGATAAACTCGGCATCACCGTGATACCCGAGTTCGATCTTCCCGGGCACACCGTGGCGGCACTCACTTCCTATCCCTGGCTCGGCTGCACGGGAGGCCCCTACGAAGTCCGCACCACCTGGGGAGTCGCCAAGGATGTGCTCTGCGTGGGCAAGGAAAGCACCTTTGGGTTCCTGTTCGACGTGCTCGACGAGATCTGCGAGATCTTCCCCAGCGAATACATACATATTGGCGGCGATGAGTGCCCGAAGGACCGCTGGGACGCCTGCCCCGTCTGCCAGGCGAAGATGGACGAGCTGGGACTGGTGGCGGATGAGCGCGGCACCCGCGGACAGAAACTGCAGAACTACGTAACCAAGCGCGTGCAGGATTATCTGGCCGGCAAGGGCCGCAAGATCATCGGCTGGGACGAGATTCTGGAGGGAGACCTGGCGAAGGGAGCCACTGTGATGTCGTGGAGAGGCACCAAGGGAGGAGAGAAGGCCGCGGCGTTGGGGTTCGACGTGATAATGAGCCCCAATACATACTGCTACTTCGACTATCAGCAGGATGCCGATCCCAAGGATGTGGTGGTAGGATTCCCGCTCCGCAAGGGCCGGCAGCCTCTCAACGTGAGCAAAGTGTACAGCTACGAACCTTACGACGGCCTGGAGGGCGACGCCCCCAGCCACATACTCGGAGTTCAGGCCAACGTGTGGACCGAGTACATACGAAATAACAAGGAACTCGACTACCAGCTGCTCCCCCGCCTGCAGGCGCTCAGCGAGGTTCAGTGGAGCAGGCCCGAGAACAAGAACTACGACCGCTTTGCCGAAAAGATGCAGGCGAAGCACTTCAAGATTATGGAGATTCTCGGCTACGGCTACCGTCCCGGACTGTAACGGACACTTTCATAAACGAACAACCGCCGCTCGATATCACATCGGGCGGCGGTCGCAATTCTAACCTAAAATTTAACCTATGAAAAAACTATTCGATGCAAATATAGCAAATTCTGCACCAAAACAATAGTTTATTCGGGTTTTATGCTGATTATTTTTACCTGAGCCACCGGCCGGTCGCGCCGGTCGGTCTGAACGGCAGCGATTTTGTCGATAACGTCCAGTCCCTCAACGGTTTCACCGAACACGGTATACTGGCCGTCGAGCTGCGCACAGGCCATCTCGTTCTGCACTATGTAGAACTGCGATCCGGTGGCTTCCTTCTTGGGATTGGCGGCATCCCCACGGCGGGCGGCGGCAATGGCTCCCTTCTTGTGGCGGTACTCCGGCACGAACTCGGCAGGCACCGTGTAGCCCGGGCCGCCGGTGCCGAACATATCGGCATTCGCCGGATCCTTCGTCAGGGGATCTCCCGCCTGGATCATAAAGCCGTTGATCACGCGGTGGAACAGCAGCCCGTCGTAAAAGCCGTTCATCGCCAGTTTGGCGAAGTTGGCCCTGTGCAGGGGTGTTCCCTTGTAGAGTTTAACCTTGATGACACCGTAGTTGGTCGTGATGTCGAAAACCGGCTCCTCAGCCAGATCTGATAGTTTCTTTTCCACTTTGATTGAATCTTTGGAGTCCTTCGCTTCACCCGGAATCGCGGTAGAATCTGCGTCGGCCTGCGGACGGGCAATGCCGGGATGGTCGGCCCCTTGTGGGTCACCGCCCGGCCCTTTGCCCGTCGCGGTGGATCTGTTACCGCACGAAACGACCACCGACGCGAGCACCGCAAGCGCGGCTGCGAACAATAAAACCTGTTTCATACCTTACTCGATTACCTGTTGCTTGCGCTTCCAGTTGAACACCGGCAGCATAAACGAAATGACGGCGGCTCCAAGCCAGAACCAGCTCACATAGGTGTAATCGTGCACCATCGCGCCGTGGGCGCCCTCCACGATATGATTGTCGAGGAGCAGGCCGGTAACCACATTCTGCAGGCCTGCGGCAGCGTAGGATGCCATTCCGACGATGCCCAGAGCGGCGCCGGTAGCCTTGCGGGGGACAAGATCCACCGCCATCAGGCCGCCTACGAAACTGATCAGCACACCGATGGCGATACCGAAGAGCACCATAGCAAGGATATTGACCCATTTGGCCGGTCCGCCGAAGAGGAAGATTGCAAGTGCAACCGCCTCAAGGATGCCGGCGACAAACGCGGGATACTTGCGGTCTCCTTTGAACAGCACGTCGGAGAGCCATCCCGATACCACCGTGCCGATGATACCGAAGATGGGGTTCACCCCGATAATGGCCGCCGCACCTACAAGGTCATAGCCCTTGGCCTCCTGCAGGAAGATGGTTCCCCATTCGTTGATCGCATAGCGGCTCATATACATAAAGGCGCTGGCAAGTGCCAGGATCCACACGCCGGGATTCTTGATAACCGCAGCCTGCATACGTTTGGTCTGGGCACGCTTTTCCTCGGGCGAGAGCACCTCCGCCTCGGACGCTTCCCCTGCCACGACCTCGATCGGCGGAAGCCCCTTGGCCTCCGTTGAATCGTGCAGGAAGAAGATGATGATGAGGATGCCCAACACGCCGGCGAGCGCAGCTCCGAAGAAGCCCCACTTCCATCCGAAAGCTGCTACCAGCATACCTACGAATACGAAGGAAAGGCCTTCGCCGATATTGTGCGAAGAGCTGAAGAAGCCATAGAAAGTGCCCCTGATCCTAAGCGGGAACCACCTCGAAAGCGCAATGATTGCAGGCGGGGCGCCCATCGACTGGCTCCATCCGTTCACGGCCCAGCAGACCGCGAACAGCACGAACAGCGCCGAATTGGCGATGCCCCCATTGAGGGCGGACACTCCGAGCACACCCATAGTGAAGTTCATCAGCACCGATATTACAAGGCCGGTGGCCATAAAGCGCTTGATGTTGGAACTGTCGGCGAGGAAGCCGTTCACCAGCTTGCCTATCGCATATGCCCAGTAGAGGCAGGCGCCGATGATACCGAGTTGCGTAGCATTAAGAAGCCCGGCATCGATCAGAGGCTGCTTCATCACGCCCATCGACAGACGGCACACATAGTAGAGTGCATAGCCGAAGGTTCCTGCGAGGAAAGCCTGGATGCGCAGCTTCTTGTAGGTCTTGTCTACCTTGTCGGCAGGCACCTTCACGGCCGCCGGACCGCTGGCTTTAAAGAAATCGAAAACTCCCATAATTACAAATATACATTTTTTTCATCATCGAACCACGAAAAGGGCCACTCGTTTGTTGAGATAATCGCGCAATTCCGGCCAGCTGTAATAAGGCCCCTGCACAGGCTGAAGCTCGCCGAAGCGGGCTTCGGAGCCGTTCAGGAGCAGCTTCACAAGCACATCTCCGGGCTTGCACCTCTTCGGTGCATAGAACACCAGCTGGATGTTGGCCGCCATCGGGGAGCAGTAGGTGTGGAATGTAGCCACCAGGTCGTCCGCTTCCGCGGGGATGCAGCCGAATCCGTCGATGTCCATCACCTGCAGCAGCGACATCACCACGTGGTCGTGGCCGAAGCGAAGGTCAGCGCCGCGGCTGGCTCCACCGGCAGTGCCCAGCCTGGCATCCGCCTTGGCAATCATATCATCCACGATCGACGCGCAGGAAGTGCGGTAGGGCAGATACTCCCGGAAGCGCTCGTAATTATCTGTCTCCCAAAGGATTGCAAACTCCTCATCGGTGAACAGCGGGGTCAGGTCCATCTGCTCTTCGGCGGGGATGCTGTACATCCCGGCCACCAGCATATAGAGGTTGAAGAACAGGTCGTAGGGGTCGCGCGAACCAAGAGCAGCGGCAGGATCGACAAACAGCCGCCCGAGCACGTCCATATAGTTAGGGAAGTGCCGGTAGAAGAACTGCTGCTGGCTCTCGGGGAACGGGAACACCGCTTCGGGGCCGGTATAGCGGAAGGGATTCTTTCCCATATTCGGACGGGTGGCCTGGATGTCGAGCACGCCCTGGTGGGCATAGACCTCGGCTTTCGGGGCCTTCCGGGAGATGGTGCTGACGCAGGATGTCATACTCATTATGGACCGGACCGCTGCCGATGAGCAGGCATTCACGCGGCTGCCCTTGCCGAATGCGGAGGGGAAGGATTCCACCATTGTGGAGGCGATGTAGCTGTGCTGCTGCCAGCCCAGCGGGGTGAGGTCGCCGACCTTGTACTGTCCCTGCTTCCAGAACTCGCTGAGCTGGGCGCAGAGGCTGTTGCCGTATTCCGTCAGGTTCTCCGCCTTGGCAGCGGCCTGAAGTATCTCCAGCGGCACCGTATAGGCCTTGGCGGTGTAGGCGTAGCGCGAGCCGTGGCGGCCGTAGTGCTCTACGAAAACGGGCTCATAGCCCTTTGGAGCGGGGGTGGACACCTTCGGGCTCTGGTCGTATACCCGGTCGAGACCGGCGGCAAGGGTCCTGTCGGAGCGGACTGTTTCGCGTACGGCTGCGGCGGGGTTCGGCGTGCCAGGAGACTGGGCGGCGCTTGTAAAGATGGCGGCGCCGGCGAACAAGACGGAGCAAAGGATAATGAAGGATATTAAGCGTCGTGTTTTCATCAGTACAAAGATATGAAAAAAAAGTCTCTCCCCCGAAACAGGGGAGAGGCTTTTAATGAATAGCTGCTAATCTGCTGATTAGTTCTAGTCAAGCATCCACTTCAGGCGCGGATAGTCCTGCGTGAAGTCCCAGATGGAACTGCTCCAGGCACCGCCGATGTCGGTACGCTGAACAAGAGCGGACAGGGTAGCCGAGTCGGTCTGCTTGCCGTGATGGTAGTAGCCGTACTGAAGATCGTGACGCTGAGGGATGGAAGCAGCGGTGGTTATAAAGGCGTGATCCTCTATAACGTTCGCTGAAGCAACCCCTGTGTAGTCGAGGAAGTTGATGCCGGCAGGGCGATAGCACTGATCCACGATCATCTTGGGCGACTTGGACTTATTTGCGTAACCGATGATGATACCGCTACAATAGCGATCAGCCGTTGTAACGGTCTGGCTTGCAAAGATCTTTACAGGGTATGACATACAGCGCGTGACGCTGAGGCCGTCGGCCTCTACCCAGCCAACGATGCCGCCAAGGCAGGCGTTGGTCTGCAGAGTACCCGCAAAATAACAATTCTCCAGCGTTGATGTACCGGCATAATGATTAGCCTGAATGCCACCGTAACGCTGAGGGCCGCTCGCACTGATTGTACCCGTTACATAGCAGTCTTTAATTGACAGTGCGCCACCATTCTCCTTGGAACCAACTATACCACCGGCCTGGTTACCGGTAGTGGTTAAAGTACCAGTGAAGCAGGATTCTGAAATGGTAAGTTTTTGCCCGGCAGAATTGTCCACGGTTCCGACCAGACCACCGGCATAACCGTTAGAACTAATACTACCTTTCACGCAGCACTGAGAAATGGTCCCAACGGTATCCCAGCCGATCAGACCTCCAACCCTGTATTTACCGGTGCCCTTAACCTCGACATCGGTAGTGCACTTCTTCACAGTAAGACTGTAAGTGGCATAGCCGACCAGTCCGCCGGTGTAATGATTGGTGTTCGATACAGTGCCTCCGGTGACGGTGCAATTCTCTATTACCACGGCCGCCTCAACGCTGCCAATCAGGCCGCCAGCCTTTCCGGTGCTGTTAACCGGAACATTGGTAAGATCGCAATCCTTGATGGTAGCGGTAGTACCCGTGCCACTGTTGATTCGTCCGATCAATCCGCCACAGTTTCCGCTGCTTGCGTCAAACTTGCTGACGTTCTTTATATCAACGTTCGTAATATAATTGTTCTCTCCCTGGATGTACTGCGCAAAAACACCTTTCTGGGATCCGTTAGAAGGGGTTGGTGCTTCAAGAGTGAGATTCTTGACAGAGCCCTTGAACACATAGAACATCGACGATCCGAGATTACTGACGGTCTTGTTGTTGCCGTCGAAATCCACCAGGTGCTTGTAGCCGCTGCCAGTGTTGAAAAGGGCCGTCATGGCCAGGCCTTCCATATCAATGTCGTTAAGGAGTTTAAAGTACTTGGTTTCATCGTCAACTCCCAACGATGCCATTCCAGCAAACTGGAACTTATCCGCAATCAGGTAAGGGGCTGTGGCAGTACCGGCGTCGTTGAGGCCGGCATACTTGTCGGTGTTGACGCAGTTGATCTCAAGGGTGTTCTCGCTGCCGGCCGCGAAGGTCTTTGCAGCGTCGATGGGAATGTAGCGGGTGTAGATGCTGTGCTTGGCTGCAGGGCATCCGAACTCAACCCTCATCCAGTCACCGGATGCGAGCGAAGAATCGCCGTCGATAGTAGCATATACGTCGATGACGTCGTCGGCCGAGCCGGGAGTGGTGATGGTAACGGTAAGGTTATCGGCTGAGCTAAAGATTGCCTTGCTGGCCTTGAGGGTAACGGTCTTTACCGAATCGGCTGCGGCTGCGGGCAGTTTCGCCTTGACGTGCAGCACACCCGACTGAATCAGGGAGCCGCCGTTAGCGCTTGCCCAGTCGGCGGCGAACTTGACGCTCTCGTAAGAGCTTACGCCGGAAAGGGTTGCGGAGTATCCGATATGATCGGTGGATCCGTCGGCTGCCTGCGTGAGCGAGCCGGCCTTGGTGTAGATGATATCAAAAGACGATCCGGTGACCGCAGTTCCGGTGAACTCGGCCTTCTTGTCGCCGGCGCCGCTGGTAAGCGTGAAGGTCTGTGCGGTCGAAGTGTTTCCGTGCTGCTGGACGGTGATCTGGTCACCGGCTTCCCAGACGAGTTCCATACCGCCTGCCGCCTTCTGCGACAGAGCTACCTTGGTGAGTTCGTCGGGCATCGAAACGGAGATGGTAACGGTCTTTGCCGTTTCGGGGCCTTCGTTAACGGGTGCGGGAGTTTCCTTTTCGCAGGCGGCTGCGACGAGCGCCGCGGCAAGCAGCATTGCTGCAAATCTGATCTGCTGTTTCATACTAAAAGTCCTCCTTGATAATAAGGTTCTCCGGCATATCCTCGAGGTTGCCGCTCGTGGCAATGCAGCACTGGGGCTGCATCCCGATGTATCCCGCATCGGGAGCCACATAAAAATCCTTGTGTGACATTGTGTTAAACATATGATAATTACTTAGTATTCATTAGATTCTACAAATATAAATATTTTCGCGCGTGATTCAAAATAGCACGGGTATGTGTGATGGCAGCCCGCTGCCTTTCTGGAAAAATCGGATTATTTCTCGAAACAATTGGAATTGTAAAAGATTTGTTCCATATTTGCAGCATCAACGCGAGTTGATGGGACGTGTTACGCTTCGGGCGGCTCGTACCGCTCCTCGCCTCCCTTGGACAAGGGGGGCGTTGTATTTTTTTAATAGCGTCCGCAGACATCCTGATTCAGTCGGTAATAATAGCCACGTATTCCCTTATGAGTCAATTCTTTTAGTGCTTTAATTATGCCGCGCGAAGGTCTGGTGAATTCAAATAAAACAAGCCTGGCCCTTTGCTTTCTCACGGCTCTCTTTGCATATGACTGAATATTATTGGAACTGGATGTGGATTTTAAATCCGCAAGGACGCATTTATCGCCATATGGACTGTTGACCACCAACACATCCGGAGATCCCACTCCGTGCATTTCTGAAAGATGCTCAATCTGAAACCCGAAAGAAGCAAAGGTTTTACACATCCGCTGTTCTTTCAGGAACTTTTCCATTTCCTGTTTATTTTTTTTAGCATCAGCAATTCTTTTTCGCGATGTCACGACGAACCCTTCGGACTCTTCACAAAACAGCGTCTTCTCCCAAATCCTGTCGCTATACGACAAGAATTTTCTCAATGCAACTATACCACCATCTGCCAGACTCATAGTGCGCGAAGATGCAAAATAATTCTGCCATTGTCTACTAAAAAAGATAAAGTGTGACGAAATGTTTCCGTTATAAATTAATTTGTATGTTCATCAGATTGACAATCAGTCAATTAAGCCCCAAAACAAAACGACCTCATTTTTTGATGTGTGACGAAAAACGGGATGAATAGTTCACCGAGGCACGCAAATACCACCCTTTTTACTTACAAGCCAAGGGACGATGCCCGATAAAAAAGAACTGCGGGGGGGGCCGCAGTTCTCGAAGATATTTCAGAATACCATTTCGTCAGTCTAAACGCCGACCAGTGAAGGCGTGTCGGTATCGCTATATGTCCATATAGACCCCGTAGTATCCCAGCCTCTGGCAGTAGCAAAGGTTGCGTCGAACTTCGTATCACTACTTGTTTTTACGTAGCAGCCATCAGGCTGTGTTGTGCCGGAAACTATAGTCGCATTATTACTATGATTCCAGCGGATAAGCTTACTGAAGGTGCAGCTGCTATAATAACCGATTACACCGCCCCAGGTTGTTGAGGAAGAAGAACTCGAACTAGAATTCTCAATATTTCCGACCGAGTAGCACTCCTCCACGCTGGTGT
>JAEEGL012176264.1_pt1 | contig 10628 bp, 9 predicted proteins | sample 9134231 | NCBI WGS metagenome assembly JAEEGL01 (sample SAMN16246548, study PRJNA631951) | gut metagenome | biome: gut microbiome; feature: rumen; material: fiber-attached | host: Bos | place: Iran: Karaj | collected 2018-10 | reverse complement strand
AGGATGGCGGAGCCGACGATATCGGTCGAGACGCCGCGGCCCGCGTAGAGCTTGCCGCGCGAACGCAGGCGCACCAGCGTCTGGCCGGCAGCCTCGCGACCCTCCGTGACCGCCTGGATCTGGAAATCATCCAGCTCGTAATGGCAGCCGGTGACCTGCTCGATGGCGAGGTAGGAGGCGTCGATGGGTCCGTCGCCCAGGGAAAGGCCGTCCGTTACGGTGCCGTCCCTGCGGATCCGGATATGGGAAAGCGCCTCGCGGCCGCCCGAAATCGTGATCATATAATCCTCGAGCTTGTAGGTCTCGGGGACCTGCATGGCCTCGGCGGCGATGATGGACTCGAGCTCCCTCTGGCTCACCGTCTCCTTCTTGGAAACGATGTTCCGGAAGGCCTCGTAGACCTTCATGCGGTCCTCGGGCGAAAGGTCGTAGCCGAGCTTCTCCGCCGCGGCGGTCACGGCCTCGACCGTATCGCCGACGCCGAGCACGCCCGCGGTATCCTCCTCGCGCACGCCGTTCTCAAAGGGCGAGCGGCTGCTCTTTTCCGTCTGGCAGATCCAGCGGATGCGTTCCATGACGCGCCGGATCTCCGCGGTCCTGAGGCCGCAGGAAGCGCCGAACGCATCGCCGCGCTGGCTGAAGAGCTTCGCCATGTTGACCAGGGAGACAGCCCCCACGTCGTAGGAACAGACCTTGACCTCTCCTGCGCCGGCCTTCACGGCCGCTGCGGCGCAGGCATCCGCCATGGCAAGCTCGTTGCTTAAGGAAACGCCGAGCGTCGCGTCCGCGAGCGCGGGCACGCTTTCAAACAGGCCCGTAACGAACGCGCCGAATTCCTCCGGCAGCATGACGCCGGCCGTATCGCTCACCGTCACCGGCGAAGCGCCCGCCTCCGCGGCTGCCTGCAGGATGGAGCAGAGGAATTCGCGGTCCGCGCGGGTCGCGTCCAGGGCCGAAAACTCCACCTCGGCGCCCTGCTCCTTCAGATAGCGGACAGACTCCCGGACCTCCTCGTAGAGATCCTTCGGCTTTTTGTGGAAAATATACTCCATCTGGACCACGCTGACCGGCACTTCGACCTGGACGCGCGCCCTGCGCGCGTTCTTCAGGGCGGCAAGCACCGCGTCCTGGTTCTCGCGCGACAGGGTGACGGGAACGGCGACCGCCGCTCCCTTCACCGCGGTACAGACGGATTTGATGCGGAGGGCATCGGCGCTGTCCCCGCCGATACCCTCGATCTCGATCACATCGGTTCCCAGCCGGTCGAGGAGCTTCGCAAGCTCGAGCTTTTCGCGGAAGGAAAGCGTCAGCCCCCCGTTCGCCCGGCTGTTCTTCATTGTGATATCACTGATTACTACTTTTCTCATACATACTTCCTGAGATGATTATTTTGCCGTTTCCGCCCTCAGGCGCCATACTCGTAGCCGGTGCTGATCGCCAGCTGGTTCAGGCTGACAAGGTCCGCCTTCTTCGCCGGGATCAGCTTCTTCAGGATCTCGGGTACGTTATTGTAATCGATCACGCCGGTCTCCCTCAGCATACGGCCGACCAGCATCATGTTGGTCAGGGAGCCGATCTGCTTCTCGCGCGCCAGCTCGGTCGCGGGGACCATGAAGAACTCCACGTCCTTCCTGTCGCACGGGGAATCGATGAGCGTGCTGTCCGCGAAGATCTTCGCGCCCGGCACGCAGGCCGGAACGTACTTGTCGAACGACGGCTTGTTCATGGCGATGAGGATGTCCGGATGGTTCACGATGGGCGAACCGACCGCGCTGTCCGAAATGATGACCGAGCAGTTCGCGGTGCCTCCGCGCATCTCCGGTCCGTAGGAGGGGAGCCAGCTGATCTCACGGCCCTCCAGCATGGCCGAATAGGCCAGGAACTTGCCTGCGAACAGGGCGCCCTGTCCGCCGAAGCCTGCTATCAGAATATTCGCTGTCTTCATGCCTTAAGCCTCCCTTTCTGCACTGACGTCCTTGTAAACGCCGAGGGGATAGTACGGGATCATGGCCTCGTCGATCCATTTGAGCGCCTTTTCCGGCGTCATGCCCCAGTTGGTCGGGCAGGCGGAAAGCACCTCGATCAGCGAGAAGCCCTTCCCCTGAATCTGGTTCTCGAAAGCCTTCTTGATCGCCTTGCCGGCCTTGCGGATGTTGGCGGGGTTGTTCACCGCCACGCGCTCCAGGTAGCAGGGGCCGTCCAGCGTGGAGAGCATCTCGCAGATGCGCACGGGCCAGCCGCAGAGCTTCGGATCGCGGCCGTAGGGCGAGGTCTGGGTGACCTGTCCGGGAAGGGAGGTCGGAGCCATCTGTCCGCCGGTCATGCCGTAGATCGCGTTGTTGACGAAGATGATGGTGATGTTCTCGTTGCGGGCCGCGGAATGCACGGTCTCGGCCGTACCGATGGAGGCAAGGTCGCCGTCGCCCTGGTAGGAGAAGACGATCTTCGAGGGATCCGCGCGCTTTAAGCCGGTCGCGACCGCCGGGGCGCGTCCGTGCGCCGCTTCGATCATATCGACGTCGAAATAGTTATAGGCAAAGACCGCGCAGCCGACCGGCGCGACGCCGATGGTACGCTCCTGGATGCCGAAGGAATCGATCGCTTCGGCGACGAGCCTGTGGATAACACCGTGCGTGCAGCCGGGGCAGTAATGCAGCGGCGCATCGGTCAGTGACTTCGGTTTCTGGAATACGATTGCCATCAGTTCGCACCTCCGATCTTCTTGTTTTCCGCTTCAATGGCAGCGAGCACCTGCTCGGGCGAGGGGATCATGCCGCCCACGCGGGAGCAGAGCGTAACAGGTCTGCGGCACTTCACCGCGAGCTCGACGTCCTCGATCATCTGGCCCATGGAAAGCTCCACGGAGATGAAGGACTTCACGTGCTCGGCGGCCTCGTCGAAGGCCTTCTTCGGGAAGGGCCATACGGTGATGGGACGGATCATGCCGACCTTGATGCCCTTTTCCCTTGCGGCGCGCACGGCGTTCCTCGACACGCGGGAAGCGATGCCGAAGGCCGCGACGCAGATCTCGGCGTCTTCCATCATGAAGCTCTCGAAACGGGGCTCCTCGGCCTCGATCTGCTCATAGCGCTTGAAGCGGTTCAGGTTCCACTGCTCCAGCTCTTCCGGGGCCAGGGACAGGGAGGTAATGATGTTCCTGTTCTTGCGGTCGCCCTTTCCGGTGAGCGCCCAGGGCTTCTCATAGACCTTCGGCTCCTCGTCCGGGAGCTCGACCGGCTCCATCATCTGTCCGATGGTGCCGTCCGCGAGGATCATCGCGGGGACGCGGTACTTGTCGGCAAGGTCGAAAGCCAGGCCGGTCATATCCGCCATTTCCTGGACCGTCGCGGGCGCCAGAACGAGAAGGTGGTAGTCGCCGTGTCCGCCGCCGCGGGTCGCCTGGAAGTAGTCGGACTGGGAGGGCTGGATGCCGCCGAGTCCGGGGCCGCCGCGCTGGACGTTGATGATCAGCGCCGGCAGGTCGCTGCCCGCGAGATAGGAGATCCCTTCGCTCTTCAAGGAGATTCCCGGCGAAGAGGAAGAAGTCATGACGCGCTTGCCCGCAGCGGAAACGCCGTAGACCATGTTGATGGCCGCGACTTCGCTCTCCGCCTGCAGGAAGGTCCCGCCGATCTTCGGCATACGTCTGGACATGTATGCCGCAATTTCCGTCTGAGGCGTGATGGGATAACCCAGATAATGACGGCAGCCGGCCTTGATAGCCGCCTCCGCGATCGCCTCGTTTCCTTTCATCAGTACTTTCTCAGCCATGCTCTCCTCACCTTTCTACCGTTATGATGCAGTCGGGACACATCGTCGCGCAGGAAGCGCATCCGATGCATTTGTCCATTTCCGCAACCGTTGCCGCGCTGTAGCCCTTTTTGTTCAGGGTATCAGACAGATAGATGATGTGCTTCGGGCAGACCGTGACGCAGAGTCCGCACCCTTTGCACATATCCGTGTTGAACGTTACCTTAGCCATATGATCATCTCCTTATTATAATCCGCGCCGGAAGGACGCCCTGAACTGACAGTGCTTCCTTCCGCCGCGCCAACAGGTTCCGTTTAATTTTTGTAATACTTTTTCTGAAGCCTCATGCCGAAGATGTCCCGGTCCGGAAGCAGCCCCTTCAGTTCGTCCGCAAGCTCCTCCATGCAGCAGGTCATCACGCAGGGAAGCCCCGTGAGCTCTTCGAGCTCCCGGATCCGCTTCTCCGTTCCCGCGATGCTCTGTGCGTCCGACATCTCCCCGAGGTTCGAGTTGTTGATGATGGCGGTGAACGGCAGTCCGTCCGCGGCTTCGATCTCCCGCAGCACGCCGAGCGCCTCCTCCGGGGTGCGCGTCAGGGGCCGGAAGAAATTCACCACGAAAAACTTCTCGTAATCTCCTTCCTCAAGAAGATACGGGGTCAGCCGGCCGAGCGCGAGCGCCCCGCGATCGTCGCCCCCAATGTCGATGCAGGCGTGGACGGAACGGTCCTCCACACAGCGGTAGATGGCGGCCGGGAGGCCGGGCAGGTCCACGTTGGAATTCGCGTACGGCGAGGAGATGACCTCCACGCCGGCGGCCCGCAGCTCTTCTTCGGAGTCCTTCGTCCTGAAATAGGGGTTCACGATGTCGAGATCCGCCACGAGCACCTTCTTCCCTTCCGCCGCGAGTCCGAGCGCGTAATTCACGGCGATATTGGTCTTTCCGCTGCCGTAATGGCCGGCGAACAAAGCTGCCCGTTTCATGGGAGCCACCTCCTGCAGATCATACTTACAGCTGGTTCCGCTGGATCTTGCCGCTGATGGTCTTCGGCAGCGAGTCGCGGAACACGACGATACGGGGATACTTGTACGGGGCCGTGTGCTTCTTCACGTACTCCTGGATCTCCTTCTTCAGGTCCTCGGTCCCTTCCGTTCCCTTGGTCAGGACGATGCTGGCCTTCACGACCTGGCCGCGGACCTCGTCCGGAGCGGGCGATACGCCGCACTCGAGCACGTAGGGGAGCTCCATGATGACCGACTCGATCTCGAACGGCCCGATGCGGTAGCCCGAGGACTTGATGACGTCGTCCGCGCGGCCCACATACCAGAGGTAACCGTCTTCGTCCATCCACGCCACGTCGCCGGTATGGTAGTAGCCGTCGTGCCATGCGCGCCTGGTCGCTTCCTCATCGTCGCAGTAGCACTGGAAGAGGCCTTCCGGCACATGCTCCGAGGTCCTGACGCAGATCTCTCCGGACTGTCCGAGCGGCGCCGGATTGCCTTCGCGGTCCAGAAGCTCGATGTCGTAGAGCGGCGTGGGCTTGCCCATGGAGCCGATCTTGTGGGGCTCGCCGATGAGGTTTCCGATCATCAGAGTGCCCTCGGTCTGGCCGAAGCCCTCCTTGATGCGAAGGCCCGTGGCCTTTTCGAACTGGCGGTAGACCTCGGGATTCAGCGCCTCGCCGGCCGTCGTCATGTTGACGATGGACGAAAGGTCGAAGCGGGAGATATCTTCCTTGATCATCATGCGCAGCATGGTGGGCGGCGCGCAGAAGGTCGAAATATTGTACTTCGCGAACAGCGGCAGGATATCCGCGGCGCTGAAGCGCTTGAAGTCATAGACGAATACCGCGCACTCGCAGAGCCACTGGCCATAGAGCTTGCCCCACAGGGACTTGCCCCATCCGGTATCGGAAATGGTCAGGTGCAGGCCCCCGTCCACGGCGCCCTGCCAGTAGCGCGCCGTCTGGTAATGGCCGAGCGCGTACAGGTAGCTGTGGCTCACCAGCTTGGGATAGCCGGTCGTTCCCGACGAGAAGAACATGATCATCGTGTCGTTCCCGCAGGGCGTATCGGCCGAACGGTAGAAGTGGGCCGAATACATCGGGAACTCGTCGTTGAAACTGTGCCATCCCTCGGGCGTCTCGTCGCCGACCACGATCTTGATCTCAAGGCTCGGGCAGGTCTTCTGCGCGATGTCCACCTGGCGGGTCGCGTCGCCGTAGCCCGTGCAGACGATAGCCTTGACGTTCGCCTTCTGGAAACGGTACTCGTAATCGTGCGCGATCAGCTGGTCCGTCGCCGGGATGGCGATCGCACCGAGCTTGTGCAGCGCGAGGATGGAATACCAGAACTCGTACTGGCGGCGGAGCACCAGCATGACCCGGTCGCCCTTTTTGATGCCGAGGGAACGGAAATAGTTCGCCGTCTGCGAGGAAGCCCTCTTGATGTCGCGGAAGGTGAAGCGCCGCTCTGCCTTTTCCGCGGTGAGATGGACCATGGCGAGCTTGTTCGGGCTCTTCCTGGCGATCTCGTCCACGATATCGAAGGCGAAGTTGAAGGTCTCGGTATTCTTGAAGGAGATCTTCTTAAGGACGCCGTTTTCGTCCTCCTCGACGTCGACGTACTTGTCGGAGATCAGGGGCCTGCGCTTCTTCTCGCTGCCCGGGAGCAGCGTCCCGCGGATCAGTTCTTCCTTCTGGTTCTCACCGGGAAGGATGATGGCGAGGAAGCGGACGTCCTGACCGTCCACGGCGATCATGCCGTGGTCGATCGAGCTGTTGTAGAAGATGCTGTCGCCGGCGTCGAGGATCTCCTCGTTCTCGCCGACGCGGACCTTCATCCTTCCGCTGATCACGTAGTCGAATTCCTGGCCGGAGTGCTTGGTGGTATGGATCGGCTTGTTCTGCAGCTCCTCATCGTATTCATAGCACACATAGTAAGGCTCCGCAAGCTTTTTGGTGAACATCGGCGCAAGATTGACGATGTCGATGCCGTCCTCGCGGGCAGTTTCCTGTCCCTGGCCCTTCCTTGTCACGGTGTAGGTGGACAGCTTCGCCGAATGTCCTTCCAGAATGTCCGATATACCGATGTGGAAAGTCAGCGCGCATTTGTGGATGAACGTGAACGGGAAGTCCGCCTTGCCGGATTCGTACATGACGTACTCTTCCTGGGAGACTTCGGTCCTCTCCGCCATCTCTGCGATGGAATAGCCGCTGATCGCGCGCATCTCACGGATACGCTGCGCGACTTCCAATAGTTTGTCTTCTCCGGTCGTTGTCATAAAATCCTCCTGAACATAAAAGGGACCTGCGACATTCATCGCAGGTCCCTGATGATCCTTCCGAAAAGCCTAAGCCTTTTCCTTTACTCCGGACTCAGTTATCGTACGACAAATGCGCTGCTTCGGTTCCCTTAATAATTAGGCCGAGGACAGCGATAATAATGGCGATGATAATGAGTGCGGAAGAACCGTACATACGTCTTTATTACTCCAGTTCGTTCAGAAAAAGCAATTACGCTTGTTTTAACACGTTGCGCCGTAAAAGTCAACCGCGCGATTGTACTAAAACCAGTCCAAATAACAAGCCGGCGAAACCGCGGGGCCCCGGCGACGCTCCGTATCCGAAACCGGCGGCTTCCCCACCGTGGAACCCTCCGCCGGTTTCGGACCCTCGGAGCTGCCGCCCGCGGAACTAATTCGTTTTAAAACAGTCACCCTCCCTTTTTGAGTTCTGCAAAAGCCGATAGATTCAGAACCTTTTTAGCAGATCTCGTAGATCCAGCCCTTGGGCGCTTCGATGTCGCCGTCCTGGATGCCGGTGAGCGTGGAACGGAGCTTCGTCATCCACGGACCCATCTCTTCCATGCCGGAAGCGATGCAGATGTCGGTGCCGTGATCGTTGATCTTGCCGACCGGGCTGATGACCGCCGCGGTGCCGCACAGGCCCATCTCCTTGAAGCAGCCGTCCTTGACTTCCTGCAGGAGGACCGGACGCTCGATGACCTTCATGCCGAGGTAGTTCTGCGCCACGTAGACAAGGCTCCTTCTCGTGATGGAGGGCAGGATGGACTCGGACTGCGGAACGATGAGGTTGTCGTCCTGGTCGACGAACAGGATGTTCGCGCCGCCGGTCTCTTCGATCTTCGTACGGGTAGCGGGATCGAGATAGATGTTCTCGGCAAAGCCCTGGTTATGCGCTTCCACGATCTGGTACAGGCTCATGGCGTAGTTCAGGCCCGCCTTGATGTGGCCGGTGCCGCGGGGCGCCGCACGGTCGTAATCGCTGACGCGGACGTAGATCGGCTTCGCGCCGCCCTTGAAGTAGGGGCCGACCGGGGTGCCGAAAAGGCGGTACTGGTAATCATCCGCCGGCTTCACGCCGATGACCGGGCTGATGCCGAAGACGTAGGGGCGAAGGTACAGGGTAGCGCCGGAGCCGTAGGGCGGGACCCAGGCCTGGTTGGCCTCGACCACCTGGCGGACGGAATCGATGAACTGCTCCACCGGTACCGGCGGGATCTCAAGCCGCTGCGCCGAGGTGTACATACGCTCCGCGTTGAGGTCGGGGCGGAAGGTCACGATCTTGCCGCTCTTCGTCGTGTAGGCCTTAAGGCCCTCAAAAACGGACTGGGAATACTGCAGGACGCCGGCGTCCTCGCTCATGACGATCATATCGTCGTCGGTAAGTCTGCCTTCATCCCACTTTCCGGCAGCCTTGGTGTAGTTCGCCACGTAGCGCTTATCGATCTTGCGATATTCAAAGCCCAGCGATGACCAGTCAATGTTTTTCTTTTCCATGGGGACCTTCCTCCTTAAGTAATTGCTCTGAGTCGGCTTTATGAATGATTAGTCAGTCGGCTTAAGTAAATTTGCATTCAATTATGCCAAAAAAGAGCCTGTTTGTAAAGACTCTTTTTTGTTCTTTCCGGTATCCGGTTTGTATTTTATGCGTTCGACGCCGCGATCTTGACCTTGCTCCAGAGCTCGGAGATGATCTTCCTTGTGTTCTCGTCGTAATGGAAGACCTCGTCCTTCTCGTAGCCTGAGCGGGGGGTGTAGGCGTTGATGCCCTCGTAGTCGCCGCCGGGACCGGCAAGCTCCTCGGCCACCTCGAGGTTCGGCGAGGTGTATCCCACGTAGGAGGAACGGTCCATGGCCGCGTCGTATTCCGTCATGTAGTTGATGAAGGCGTGCGCCAGATCCGGGTTCTCGGCGTTCTTCGGGATGACCATGCAGTCGGTCCAGATGTTGGTGCCGCTCTCCGGCTCGTAGTAGGCCATGTTCTCGTTCTCGGCCATAACGTAGGCGGCGTCGCCGGAATAGATCAGGCCGATGGCCTCTCTGCCCTGCGCCATGTTGTCGATGATCTCGTCGGTCACGATCTCGGTATCCATGGTCTTCACGATATTGATGAGGAAGTCGTAGGCCTCGTTCAGCTCCTTCTCGTCTGCCGTGTTCATGGAATAGCCGAGATACTTTAAGGCCATCATGAACATATCGCGCTCGGAGTCGTAGAGGTACACATCGCCCTTATACTTCGGATCCGCGAAGATGCCGAAGCCTTCCTTCTCGATATCCTCCTCGCTGACCTTCGTCGTATCGTAGACGATGCCCACGGAGCCCCAGAAATAGGGGACGCAGTAGTCGTTCTCCGGGTCGTAGGGAAGTCCCAGCACGGCCGGATCGATCTGGTCCATGACCGTGATCTTCGACTTGTCGAGGGGCTGGAGGCGGTCCTCCAGAAGGAGCCGCTCGATCATGTAGTCGCTCGGGACCAGGATGTCGTAGGCGTCGCCGTTCGCGACCTTGATATACATCTGCTCGTTCGACTCGAATTCATCCATCAGGACCTTCGCGCCGGTCAGCTTTTCAAAGCCCGAGATGTCGTTCTCGCCGATGTATTCGCCCCAGATATAAAGATGGAGCTTCTGGCCCTCGAATTCCTTCTTTCCGGACGCCTCCGCCTTCGTTTCGGCCGGCTGGCCGGACTGCGCGGGCTGGCCGGTCTGGCCGGAGCCTCCGCAGGCCGCAAGCGCAGCCGCCGTGAGGACCGCCGTAAGGACTGCCGCAGCTCTCTTAAACATTCTTCTCATTTTTCTCCTTCCTTCGCTCAAAAACGATCTGGATAACATTTACAAGGATCAGCCCAACCGTGATGAACGCCACGATGATGCTGGATACCGCGTTGATGGTCGGGTTCACGCGCTTCGACATGGTATACACCAGGATGCTCAGGTTCGAAACGCCGCGGCCCGTGACAAAGTACGAAATGATGAAGTCGTCGAAGGACATGGTGAAGGCGATCAGCGCTCCGGAAAAGATGCCGGGCGCGATCTGCGGCACGATGACCTTCGTAATGGCCTGCCAGGGCGTGCAGCCGAGGTCCATGGCGGCGTCGGCCAGGTTCGGGTCGAGGCTGCGGAGCTTCGGGCTCACCGAAAGCATGACGTAGGGGATACAGAACGCGATGTGCGCCAGGATCATGGTCATGAGGCCGCGCTCCACCCCAAGAGTAATGAAAAACAGCATGAGCCCGATCGCCGTCACGATCTCGGGGTTCATGATCGGGAGGTCGTTGACCTCCTGCACGAGGTTCCGCACCACCTTCCCGGACTTCGAAAGGCCGATGGAGGCGATGGTCCCCGCGAAGGTGGACACCACGGTGGCGATGACCGCCACGAGCACCGTGGTCGAGAGCGCCTGCATGATATTGGAGCTTGCGAACACCTTTTCATACCACTGCAGACTGAAGCCGTTCAGCACCGTCAGGGACTTCGAGCCGTTGAACGAGAAAACCACCATGAACACGATGGGCAGGTAGAAGAAGACGAGCGCCAGCGCCATGGCGAGCTTTCCGAAGATCCGCCGTTCTTTT
>JAEEGL012128628.1_pt1 | contig 10628 bp, 3 predicted proteins | sample 9134231 | NCBI WGS metagenome assembly JAEEGL01 (sample SAMN16246548, study PRJNA631951) | gut metagenome | biome: gut microbiome; feature: rumen; material: fiber-attached | host: Bos | place: Iran: Karaj | collected 2018-10 | reverse complement strand
GAAACAGGCGGCGCTTGCTATTTGGAAGACGGATCCAAACTGTATAACTGCACCATCGTCAAAAACGAAGCGCAAACCGATTATGGAGGAGTCTATGTGGAATCATCCTCTCCACAAGACAGGATCAGGAACTGTATCATCTGGGGCAACGTCAGCCCAGGCGAAAACACCCAAATCGGACCCGAGGGCACTTATTCCTATTGTGCCGTTGAGGAAGACCAATTGGAAGCAGGTCAAAATTTCAAAGCAGAAGACGACAATGACGGCGGGTTGCCAAGGTTTTACGTCAGATTCCAAAACGCCGATGTCGATGCAGGAGTTTCAGGACAAGGAGGTGACTGGCGACTTCAACCCAACAGCCTTTGCATCAACAGAGGAATTAGTATCGTCGGCCAATCTGAGACCGATTTGGACGGAAATCCACGCTGCTTGCACGAAATAGTCGATTTGGGTGCCTACGAATCGAACACGGCCGTCAATTTCATCAATGCCTACTTTTGTGAAAACACTCCCTTTTATTACCAAGGCTCGCTCCTTTCGGAACTGGGGATATACTCTTTTTTGATTTGCGGCACTTCATACGATAGTCTCGTAGTCATTAATTTGAAGAATCCTCCTCCCGCTGTTATATTCAATGAAAAGATATGCGAAGACAACCCGTATGATTTTTTCGGCACCCTTCTCTACACATCGGGGACATACACCACCACAATAGATTGCATAACTTATCAACTCAACCTTACTGTGCAGCCTTTGACCCTCATCCCAATGGAGGCCGAAATCTGCGAAGGCGACACATACAACTTCTTCGGTACGCCTTTGATAGAAGCAGGGGTCTACGCCGACACTTCCAATTGCCAAATCCACCAGCTTGACCTGAGCGTCATACCTTTATCGGAAACCGACTATTCAGAGAAAACTATTTGTGAAGGTGAGACCTACAATTTCCATGGCCTAAAACTCCAACTTGAAGGTCATTACAGGACCATGGTCAATTGCAAGCCTTACGAACTTGACCTAACAGTCAATCCCGTGCCCAAGCTACAATGTAGCAGCGACACCATCATTGACTACGGCAGTCCTGCGCACCTTTCTGCATCTGGTGCCGACTCATATCTTTGGTCGACGGGCGACACTACTGACCGCATCACTGTCTTTCCCAAAGAGGACAAACTGTATTCCGTCGAAGGCTTCTCACAAAACGGATGCAGTAAAAAGCGTTATATCAGCGTGAAGGTAAATGACGGAATTGCCGAAATGGTTCTTTTCCCCAATCCAGCCTACGACAAGGTACTCATCAACATCCCTTTTATGGATGAAGTGGATGTGTTCAATCTACTTGGCGAGCATATTTATCATGTCGATGCCAACCGCGAAGCTGTTAACTTGGATGTCAGTCCATTCGATAATGGGATCTATATCATCCAAGTGCGACAGCTGAAGAACATTTATTACGAAAAACTTATTGTCCTGCATTAACCGAAAGCGGCTCTACCCCATCCTCAGACAAATAAACCAAAAACGCCCGAATCTCCTTGTCCGTCATCTCCTTCAAAGCATTGGCATAGGTCTGCACCTGTTTCTGGTGTTCTACTTCCTTTTTACCAGTCTTATAGTCAATCAGATAGATGACATCGGACAATTCCGCGTAGCGGTCCAAGCGGCGGACTCCGCCTTGATAAAGGATTTCACATTCCGTCTTCACTTTTGCTGAAGGGCTGAAAGCCTCAGCAATCTGCGAGTTCTGGGTCATCTGCAGGAACTTTTCGCGAATCCATTCGGCTGTCTTCTGATTGATGGTACCATCTGCAAGATATGGTGACAACACTTGATCTATCTCATTTGTCGTGCGAATCTTCGCTAAAATCTGATGCACCAGCTCGCCCCATTCACGCGGCAACAGTTTGTCGCGCTCCGATTGCCAAATCAATGTCGGATTGGGATCAACTTCGATCTTCCCGAACCAATCCGAGGACACAGAATCGGTCATCGGCTCAGTCTTTTCGCTTTCTTGTTTTTCGTTCGGGTTCCTAAAATTCGGATTGCCAAAACGATAGATGAAGGCTCCGTCATTCTGCACTAAATAGTCATCCTTTTCAGCCAGAAACTCCCTAAGCAGGTTGGGCTTGTCGGACTTGCCTTGTTTAGCTATGATATAGAGTCGCTGCACGGCACGGGTAAAAGCCACATAAAGCAGGTTGAGGTTGTCCAATCGGTTGCTTTCCTTTTCTTTTTCAACATGTTGCAAAGCCAAATCGCCCATGTTTTCAGCGGTCTTATCCATCTTGAACAGCACCTTGTCAAGGTTAGGAATGGCCTCAAAGCCTAAATCCTCAGGACGCAGCCATTCCTCAGCCGCCTTGCTGGCATTTAGTTTCTCATCCAAATCAACGATGGCTTCAGGATAGATGACCACGGGAAACTCCAAACCTTTCGACTTGTGTATCGTCATGATTTTCACCGCATTGCCACTTACCGACTTCACGGCAAGCACATCCTGTTTCTTTTCCCAATAGGTCAAAAAATCGGCAATGCCTTCTATCGGTCCCGACTGCCACTTGAAGACCTCCTCCATGAAGTAATTCAGGAAGGCATCGCGGATGGTATCGAAATGGTACAAACGCATCAAGGCGGCACAAAGGTCATAGAGACAGGTCGCTTTCGAGAGGGTTTCCCTGAGCAGGCCAGGCTCACCCATACCCATCACCGTTTCGATGGCAGTCTCACCTTTGGCAATCGCTTTCACGGAGTCGAACCAGCCGTTTACATCACCCTCGAAATCAGGTTGTTGTATCAGTTTCCAATAATACAGCAGATTGGCAATGCAGGGCTCGTTGTCGTCATAAATCAGATACCTCAACGTGTTAATCATCAGCTGAACCTTGTCGGAAGATTTCAGCAGAATGGAAACTTGGGAAATGACTGGTATACCTTTGTCGTTCAGATAGTTCGCCATCTCCGAGCCGTAATCCGATTTCCGGGTAAGCAGGGTGATGTCCGAGTATTGGTAGCCTCTATCCTGTGTCAAATCACGGACGACGGCCTCAACCCTATCAAAGCAATACGTTGGCTGGTTTTCAGCGTCATAAAGCTCTACCTGCACCAAGCCCTCCTTCGTCTTGGCTTTTTTTTGGAAAATATTCACACCTTCGTCAGTGCCTGGTTTCTCGGCCACATACACCTTCTGTGAATCTGGAGCAAGTTGCTTATAAACCGTTTCAAAAAAAGCATTGTTGAAGTCGACCACATTGGCAAACGAACGGTAATTGGTGTCCAGGTTTTTGAAAGTGAAATTGTTTCTTAGACTATTTTGGTATTGCTCGAAAGCCGCTTTCCGCTCGTCCTCGGGTAAGGCATAGATGTCGGGCAAGTTGACAATCTGTTCCACCTCGCCGCTGCGGAAACGGTAGATGGATTGCTTGCCGTCGCCCACCACCATACTCAGGTTACCCGCCGACAAACCGTTGTCGACCAGCGGCAAAAGGTTCTGCCATTGCAGCACCGAGGTGTCTTGGAACTCGTCCACAAAGACATGCTTAAAATGTTCTCCGATGCGCTCGTACACAAAAGGAACCGAAAAGTCGCCCATCACCGTGTTGAGCAGCTTGTTGAACTCAGAGATGTGCACCACTTCCTCTTCCTCAGCCAGTTGTGCAAACTCAGCCCGAATCTGTACACGCAAGGCATAGAGATATAGCAAATTACGCTGTGACTTGTAAAACAAGTACTTGCCTAATTCATCTTCATAAAATGCTTTAAGTGGTTCGAGGACACCAAGCAAAGCCTCATTGAGGATTTCCATTTGCGCCTTACCTAATTGTTTCTCTGCCTCTTTCGAAAAGCAATTCCGCTTTTCAAGCACAGCATTGAACCGGCTCCCAGGCCGTTCATATTCCTTATTCGAAAGCTTCCTGACAAAGGAAACAAAACCGTTTTTCCCATACGAATAATATGATTCGTCGAGATGATATTGCTTTTCGACCGCCTTGAAATCCTCCATAAACGACTTCATTCTTTGCTCGAAAAGAACAGTCTTACGATTCAAGAAATCAAGCGTTTGCTTATATTGTTGAGCGTTTTGAATGCCGTTGTTTTCGTCCTTCTGATAGGCTTTCTCGGTCATCAGCTTCTTGACAAAATCTGCGAGTTGATCCTCGATGGCTGTGGAACGTTGGTTGTCGAACTGGTTGTTGCTGAAATCAATAAGCAATCTGGTAAGGTAATCATCCTTGTCGCTGATTCTCAGACCAATGTTTTGGGTGATGGTCTCTGCGATCTCGTCCGTGTCGATGCTGACGGTGTATTGGTTGGGCAGGCCCAAGTCATGGGCAAAGCTACGCGACAGCTTCTGCACAAAGGCATCAATGGTACTGACACAGAAGCTGCTGTAATCGTGCATGATACAGGTCATCAGGCTTTGGGCGTTGTGCTTTAATTCCTCGTCGCTGATTTCCAACTCCTCAACCAAAATCGCTTTCATCGAATTGGGGGTAAGCTCCTTGCTGTCAATGATTTCACAAAGGGCGTTGACGATTTTGGCCTTCATCTCGTTGGCTGCCGCATTAGTAAAGGTGATGGCGAGGATGGTCCTGAAATTACCCACTGCACCTTCGTCTATAAGGCATAGCTTCAGGTATTCCTTAATAAGGGTAAAGGTCTTTCCTGCACCAGCCGAGGCCTGAAAGACTTTGAAATTGGCGGCTTTTTCCATAATCAGTTGTTTTCCTTTCGCTTGGGCATGATCAACGGTTGGTTGGAGCTTGGCTTTTTATTTCGTTTCAGCAAATCCTGGAACGTGTTGAACGACTTGCTATAGGAAAGACCCAAGCCTTGCGTATAGGGAGCACGCCTGTCAATGGCGAAGCTGTTGAAATTGCTGTTGTAGTTGGAATGGTTGTAAAAATGTCCCTGCAAGCGTCCATCTTGGCTCAGTTTGTAATACAAGTCAAACTCGCCTACGATGTCCGATGCATCGTTACCAGAGTTGCTCGTCATCACACCCACGTTGGTTTCGATGGTCAGGCGGTCCTGAAACATCTGGGTCCGCAAGGCCACCTGATATTCGTCGTAGGAGTCGATACTGCCTGAGTGATAGCTGACTCCAAGATTCAGGTGCTTCGTGATGTCGACCTGCATCTGTGTTGAGAGGAAATTACTTAAGTCAAGCGTCTGCTCGGCTGCCGCAGAACCACCCGCGTAGGCGAACTTACCCAACACCAACAGCGACAAGGCCTGGTTAGCCATTACCGCCTGGTTGGTAGTATCAATTAATGAATACACCGTTTGAATAATGTCTTCGGTGGCATTGGGCAAGCGCATGCCAAAGGAAATGGTGGGGTTAAGCAGCGCATCCTTCAGATGAATGAGACACTCGACATTGACATTGGTGTTCACCGATGAGGTAGAGTCAATCTCAGAACCCAAATCCAACAAATCGGCCTTGAGAGTATACACACCTGTGGCGTTGATCTGGCCATCGGTCGGGCTACCCGTCCACGATATGGTACCTCCCTTTTGCAAAGCGAAGTTCCTATTGACCACATTCTTGAAATTCAATGCAAAACGTCCTGTTTCGATGGTGTATTTGCCAAACATGGTCAATTCTTTACCCGTTGCCGTACCCAACTTCACATTACCGTTACCCGAGGCATCGATGGTGCCCAAGTCAGAAGGAAGGATGATCTTCAGCGTGGCATCATTGGTGGCATCCACGTCAAGAACAAGAGCGAAGTTGCTCTTTGGCTTGCTTTGGATTTCATCTGTCTCTTCCTCTTCGGCCTCCTCGTCGGCAGGATTGATGAAAATAATAAAGTCATTGTCTTTCACCGTGGAAGCCCTGTTAAGCGGAATGGTCAAGGCGGTACCCTTTCTCGTCAAAGCCTTGATATCAAGGTTAATGTCATTGAAAGGCCCCTTCACCGTAATCAAGCCGTTGGCGATTGCGGTGCCATAGAAGGTATCGTTTTCCTTGCTCGTAGTGGCCATAGCCAAAAAGTCTCTTGGATGCAGTTTCAAGTTCAAATAGAAGTCCTTGAAGCGGTTATGGCTGATTTGGCCTTCCACGATGGCTTTGTTGTTCAACGTGTCAGTCAAGACCAAGTTTTCAAACGAGATGGACCTGTTGTCAATCAAGATGGTCGGGCTGAAGGTATAGAACGTGTTCAAGTAATCAATATGACAACCGGCACCAATCAGCTTGACCTTTCCCTTAATGTCGGGCTGATTAACAGAACCCGTTATTTTGACCAAACCGTCGCCATAGCCCTGCATGCGCGAAACAATACCCGTCATCAAGGGACTGAAAGCCGCCAATCGTAAAGAATCCAGGTCAACTGTGAAGTCTAGGTTGTCATTCTTTCTTGCGGTATAATAAGAACCGTAAATATCCAGCATCCGCTTCTCTTGATTATACACATTCGCTTGTAAATCAACGGATTTTTCATCGTTATTCCAAGAGCTTCTGATGGATGCCGTCCCGACTTCCTCGCCATCCACCGTCAATTGTTCCACATTGAGGTCAGCCAAGACCATAGGATTGACCTTCACGCTACTCACCAGTGCATCGCCCGAAACGAAGCCGTCGAGATCGAAGCCCTTGAACAGGAAATCCAGATTGGAAATATCGAAACGGCGCAGTTGGACAGAAATGGTGTCTCCTTCGTTCATAGGTGCGTAGCCATCAACCCGAATGGACTGCTGATGGTGGCTGAACATGAGGTTGGAGATGTTCACTCGGTCTTCTGTGAGGTTGATGAAATTATTCGACGCAACGTTCCAAAGCGAGTCGTTGACAAGCACATCTGCCTCAGTGATGGAGAAGATGCCCCCTTGTTCGTGAGGATGGAAATATGTTGATATCCTCGCTTTGTTGTGGTCAACTTCCGCGTCGTCATCCCAGGTGATACGGGCAAAGATGGTGTCGTCTGTCATACGGGTACCGATGACAATGTTATCCAATCCCAATATCAGTGTGTCATTCTTCGAGATGTTTGAGTATTTGATTTCATCCAATTTCAACGAGGAGAACGCCGCATTCCCAAAGTTGAAGTTTTTCAATTCCAAGTTATTGAAACTCAGCTGCCCGACTTGTACGTTCTTCGAGCGCAAGGTCATATTGAGCGAGTTAGTCCGTGAGGTGAAGGTACCGTTTAAAGTGGTGTTTTTCGCAATGCTCACCGAAGGCATCAACAGGCGGCTGATTGTCTTCGTGTCTTTCAAAGCGAGCTGAACGATAAAGTCTTGCTCCACGTCGTGTTTGAGACTGTATTTTTGGAAAGCTTCCCTGTTGCCTTCCCAAACCGGGAAATGCACAAAGGAATCGGCGTATTCATTGAACGACATCATCAAGCTGGCAAAGTTGATCTTTCCCGCCATTTCGAAATCCAGGAAGTCGCAGTTGACATTGATACGACGCTGCATCAGGTTGTCATTGGAGACAGAAGCAGCGAAATCCTTCATGAAATAGGAGCCACGGCTGTCACGGTAGAGCGTACTGTCCAAATGCACCACTCCCTCAAGGTCGTCAAGCTTGTAGCCAGTCATGTTGACGTAGACCTTGGTGCTGATTTCAGAGATGGAGTCTTCTTTAAGAAGATGCAGCGCGTTCAGGTTGGCATTTCTGATGACTGCCGTAAAGTCAGACTTGGGATGTTTCTTGTTCTGAAAGTCAACCAATCCGTTGAAATCAAGAAACAGGTCATCGTCATCCACTTTGACCCTACCCTTAAATCGGTTCTCCTTGAGGCTGCCATCCATAACGACTTCATCGATATGGTTCCCCAACAGCTCAACCTGGGTGACATTACCATTGAGCATAAACTCCGGACCGCCACCGTTCTTTGGGAACATGGCAGTGAAATCGGCATCGATGTCAAGGTCGCCGACATACTTCGAAGCATTGGCAACAAGCCCCGCCTTCACCCTTTCGGCATTGATGTAACCAGAGAACTGGTTGTTGCCCATAAAGTCTTTCGAACGGGCTATGGACGTCTCAACGTCACCGATGCCAGATTTGAGGCTGATATTGGAGACAAAATCATTGTATGAGCCTTTGAAATCAAGTCGGATGCGACCCTCGTTCAGCGTGCGCAACGATTCAGGCAGCGGAATGGTCTTGGTGGACGCGGGGATGTAGAAGTTCACCAAATCGTCATACGTGAAATGCATGTTCTTGATGTTCATCGTATGATAGCCGTTCTCGAAATCCAAAGGATGCATGCTGATACTGCCTTCGATTGTGGTGGCCTTCCCAAAATCAGCCTTAAAGTCATCGACGCGGAAATTCTCGATGGGACCCGTAAAACGTCCATGAAACTTCAGTCGGTCAGGCATTTTGTACATCACTGGGGTGAAGACGCCTATATCGGAAAGCATGATGTCGGTCGGACGGATGGTGGCATCAAACTCAACTTTGTTGACGAAATCCTGAAAAGCCGAATAGTCGTCATACAACATGTGGAGATCCAGGTCGAATTGGCTGTTGTTGGATTCCATTTTCATCCCGTCAAGGTAGATGCCTTTTGAACAGACGACAACCTCCGAATTGAAGTGCTTCAGTTCCAATCCGCTCAGTTCCTTGGCGGTAAGGGAAGCGACATTGGCATGGATTGAGTCACCCAACATGTAGAAGTCAGAGGCTTCAAGGTTGATGTCGTCGAGGCCAATATGGAAATAATCCATCAGATGCTGTTCGGTCTTCTCTGGATGGTCCCTGTTTTGATTCCAGTACACGAAATCCACCTTCTTCAGCGAGATTTTGTCGACGATGATGGGCATAGGTTCCTTTTCGGGCTTCTCCTTGTCGCTTTTGAAGGCCTCGGCGAGAAAACCAAAATTGAATTGGTCTTCCCCTTCATATTTGATTAAGTTGGCTTCCGTGCCGCGCAATTCGACATTATCGAGATGGATTTTGCCATTCAACAAGTCGCCGATGTCGATTTTTGTCCTCAGCTTGTCTATCTTCGCCAAATTGTTCTTTTTCAAGTCCTTGACAACGACATCATCGATGAAGACACGGAAATCGGGGGTGACGACCAAGCGTCCCACTTTGATGTCGGCACCTGTTTTTTCAGACAGATAACCGCCTGCAAATCGTACAGCAAACTTCTGAATGATAGGGTCTTGCACTGCAACGAAGAGACTTGCGATGATGGCAAGCAACACCACAAAAACGACAAGAATGCTATGGATAATCTTTTTTTTAATAATTTTGACCCTCCAAATTGAGACCCATGAACGAATACATTTTAGGCATCGAATCTTCGTGTGACGACACCTCTGCCGCAGTGCTTCAAGGCACACGTGTGCTCTCCAATGTCATTGCAGGTCAGAAGGTTCACGAGCAATACGGTGGCGTCGTCCCCGAACTTGCCTCGCGTGCCCACCAGCAAAATATCATCCCCGTCATCGACACGGCCTTGAAGACTGCAAAAATAGAAAAAAATCAGTTATCCGTCATCGCTTTTACACGCGGTCCCGGACTTTTGGGCTCGTTGCTCGTCGGAACCTCCTTCGCAAAGGCTTTCGCGCAGACCTTGAACATCCCGATGGTGGAGATTGACCACATGAATGCGCATATTCTGGTGCATTTTGCTACTGATGAGACCCACACAGAGGTGCCCGATTTCCCGTTCCTTTGTCTCACCGTCTCGGGCGGCCACACCCAGATCGTGGTGGTGAAGGACTATTTCGACATGGAGGTCATCGGTAAGACCATCGACGATGCTGCAGGCGAGGCCTTCGACAAGACGGCCAAGATTCTTGGCCTTCCATACCCTGGCGGTCCCGTCATCGACAAGCTGGCTAAGATAGGCGACCCAAATGCCTTCAGCTTCGCCAAGCCTCAAATCCCCGATTTGGACTACAGCTTCAGCGGACTGAAAACTAGCATCTTATATACCGTTCGCGACAACTTGAAGCTTAATCCAAACTTCATCGAGGAGAATAAAGCTGACCTTTGCGCCTCGGTGCAGAAGACCATCATCGACATTCTGATGAACAAGCTGGTGAAAGCCAGCAAGCAGACGGGTATCAAGACCGTGGCCATCGCTGGCGGCGTGAGCGCCAACAGCGGCTTGCACGATGCCATGCTCGCCCTCGGCGAAAAATACCATTGGAAAGTCTTCATTCCGCGCCTCTCCTATTCCACTGACAATGCCGCCATGGTTGCCGTGGCAGGGTATTTCAAGTTCTTGAAAGGGGAATTTGCAAGCCAGGATTTGGTGCCGTATGCAAGGCAGAGTTTGAAAGATTAACGCACCAAGTCGATATACACTGGCAAGTGGTCGCTAAATCCGCCAAAATAACGCGGCCCGATGTAAGTGCGGAAAAGCTTCTCGCCATGGTAAGTCTCATCATCCTCCAGCATAAAATTGGCATGGAAAATGCGTGCACTACCCTCTTGATAATGTAGTCCTTCCCTATCGCCATATAGTCCAGGCGTGACTATGATTTGGTCAAAAATCTGCCAATCGGTTTGGTGTTTTAGGGTGCCTTCAAAGCCTAAACCTTCGTTTTTGCCAAACAAATTAATGAGGCAACCTTCTTCCAACTCACTGGGATGCCGGGCTCGCAGCACATCGTAGACGCTTGGGTCGGTGGGGCAATCGTTCAAGTCGCCCATCATGATG
>JAEEGL010740230.1_pt1 | contig 10628 bp, 6 predicted proteins | sample 9134231 | NCBI WGS metagenome assembly JAEEGL01 (sample SAMN16246548, study PRJNA631951) | gut metagenome | biome: gut microbiome; feature: rumen; material: fiber-attached | host: Bos | place: Iran: Karaj | collected 2018-10 | reverse complement strand
GGGCCCGAATAGGAATAGTGGTACAGGTCGGGCGCGCCCAGCGAATGGTTCATCTCATGGCACATCGTTGAGGTGTTGAAATAGCCTGTCGCATCTGCCAGCTGGAAATTGAATGTATAGACGCGCTTGCCGTTGATCCTGACAGTCCTGTCATACAACGACCATTTATGGGGCCATAGCAACGAACTCCATTCGCCAACGTCTCCGCGCACGATAAAGCACACGTTGTCAACGAGCCCGTCGTTGTCGTAGTCGATGTTCAGGCTGGTGGGAACGGGATAATTGGCATTGATGTAGTCCACCGCACGCTGCAGCAGGCTGAATTCGCGGTCCGTACGATCGCTGTCCGTCTGATAGCCATTCGGGTTCGTGGTCGCATTGTACGGCTGGAAATAACTGCGGGGGTTGGTGTCCTGATAGGAGATGATGGTCTCGCCGGTATGGCCCGGATAGAAGTAGGTGGGAATCTCTATCGCATTATACGAGGCCGCCCTGAAGTACGTCTTCATCGAAACGGCATTCTCCGATTCGTCGTTGAACATATTATCGATGGATGAGTACGTGTTGGTGAACTCCGCGTCGTCGGAAAAACGTATGAATATGCTGATGTTGTTCAGTGTGCCATGGTTTTGGAGGCGGTCACGGCTAAGACCTTGTCGCTCGCTTTCTTGCCACGCTTCCCTCCTCGACTTCCATTCCTCGGGAGATATGAGGTTGTACGGACGAAGGCTTTTGCTTGCCGGGTCTACCCTGCCCGCCACATATTCCGTCGCCACCAGCTTGCCGTCACGCTTGTCCGCGTAGACGTAGAAGCCCGTCCGAGGGTGTTGTATGATGGTGTATCCATCCCCGTCGTGGAGATAGTTGAAGAATTCGTCTCCAGAGGCATAGCAGTGAAGCACCGAACCATCCGGTTGGAGTAACGTCTTGGGCACATCTTTCAAATAAGCGGCATGAACGCTGATAAGGCTGATACATGCAACAATCAATAGGACAACTCTTTTCATCTTTCTGAATATTTCGTGGTTTGATAGTCTTGTTAATAATCGGCCACAAAATTAGAAAAAATGTTATAACTTAACCAAAAAAAATGTTGGTTGAAGGAAATCAATGCATACTTAGGGAATACATTTGCTCTTCGGACTGGCATCGCCAAACGGAAGAGGGTATTATTTGGACAAATTTATCGGAATTAGGTAACGCTTAAAACTTCACATAGTATTCCAACATAGGATTCACCTCTCCCACTTCCTTGAGCAATTCCTCCAATTGTGCCCAATTCTTAATCATACCGCGCTTCTCGCGTTGGTTGAAGATACGTTTCACTTGTTCGTAGTTGAGGTAAGGATGATGCACCAAGGTCTTGAAATCCGTCCGATTGATGTCAATTTTACGCATTTCAGCCTCACCTATATTAATATAAGGCTGTATAACGGCAAGACGAGCTTCGTCCATCCCTTTTACATCACGGAGTTGTTCCAAGTTCACGAAGCCACCCAACTTGTCGCGGAATTCAAGGATGCGCAAGGCCATGAAACCGCCAATCTGGGGCAATTTCACCAATGTAATCGAATCCACCGTGTTCAGATCAACAATAGGGATATCTTTCTTCACGGTTTTAGGTTCCTCTCTCGCTTGTTCTTCCTGCTTTTTCGGATTAGGTTTGCTGCTTGTGTTTCGCGAAACCTCTGGTAGCACAATAAAAGGTTCCAACTGAGCGAATTCTTCCTCGCTGATAGTATAAAGCTTGCCAAGATCGGTCTTTGAATAGAATTTGCCTCCTTTAGCCTTGTAATTCATAATGTTGCGAACTTGTCGGTCAGTGAGACCCATTTGCCGCCACTCATCTTCTGTGATGGTATTAGGATTGAAAGGAAATGGATGTAGTTCATTCACTTCCTGAGGCTTTTCTGCTTGTTGCTGTTGTTGTGCCTCAATGGCTGTCTGCCGCAAGGCCAATAGAGAATCCAGATTATGCAAGGATTCATCACTCAGTGACTTCCGTGATGGACGAAACAGACAAGCCAAAATCAAAATGAATATGGCAGCCAGAATCGAGATGATGGCGACACGCTCACCTTTGCTGAACGAGAACCACTTGCGAACGGAATCCATAGCTTATTTGATCAACCCACTGATAAACACAATCGCAATGGCTACAGGAGCCAAATACTTGATAATAAAGAAAATAATTTTCTTTAAGGAAGCTTTGATAGCACCATTGTTGGTCACTTCTTCGAAGAACTTTTGTTTGCCGAGATACCAGCCCACAAAAATGACTATCAGCACTCCGCCAACGGGCAACAAAATGTTAGATGAGACAAAGTCCATAAGATCGAATACGGGAATACCTCCTATGGCAAAAGATGTGTTGCTCATTAAACTCAAAGAAGCAAATGCTCCAAGCAACATTGTTCCTGCACATGCAGCCACCGTTGCCCATTGCCTTTTAAGATGTAGTTCCTCAGAAATATAAGCCACAAGCACTTCCAACAACGAAATCGTTGAAGTGAGTGCGGCAATGGCCAACAACACAAAGAAAATGAGACAGAACCAATAGCCGCCTGTTATTTGGTTGAAAAGCATAGGTAATGTGTTGAACACCAATCCCATTCCCGCCTCCGGCTTCACTCCGAAAGAAAATGCAGCAGGAAAAATGACAAGTCCTGCAAGGATGGCAATTGCAGTATCGGCCAACACTACAGAGAAAGCCGTGCTGGTTAGGTTATCGCTTTTCTTGACATACGAGCCATAGGTGATGAGCACGCCCATTCCGAGACTTAAGGAGAAAAAGCCCTGCCCCAATGCACTGATAAGCACTTTACCTGTTATCTTTGAGAAATCAGGATGAAAGAGAAAGGCCAAGCCTTCTTTTGCACCAGGCAGTGTCATTGACCGAATAGCTAAAACGACAAGGATTACAAGTAGCAAGGGCATAAGGATTTTGGCATATCTCTCGATTCCATTCTGCACGCCCTTGAACACCACAAACCCCGTCAGGAAAATGAAAACGCCCTGCCACATCACGTTGCGCCAGCCCATATCGTGGAAGGCGGTAAACTCCTGTTCAATGGTGACCAAGTCCTTCCCTTGGAACGAGTTGGTGACCGACTTGACGATGTACTCCAATGTCCAACCAGACACTGTAGAGTAGAAAGCAAAAATAAGAAAGCCACATAGCACCCCTATATAACCCACGATAGGCCATATTGTCTTAGGTGCCAGTTGTTTGAACGCGCCTACTGAATTGCTCTGGGAGCGTCGCCCTATGACCAATTCGGAGAGCATCACGGGAATGCCCAAAAAAATGACGACAAGCAGGTATATCAACAGAAAGGCAGCGCCACCATTCTCTCCCAACTCACAAGGGAAACGGTAAATATTGCCTAATCCAATGGCAGAGCCCGCAGCGGCTGCGATAATGCCAAGTTTAGAACCAAATCCATCGCGTTTTTTCTTTTCTTCGACCATATTTCTATTCATTTGACATGCGATGCAACACAGTCTCACATCAACAATTATCTCTTTTCTCCGTATGCCAGATCACCCACATCGCCAATACCTGGGACAACGTAGGCACGTGCAGTCAACTCCTCGTCGATGCTTCCCACCCAGATGGTGACAGGCAGTCGCGACATGGTATGCTGTACGTAATCCAAGCCATCTTGACTAGCCACAGCGACTGCAATATGGATCTCTTTGGGTATTGTATCTTCCATTAAGCCGTTCAATGTCTTCACGATGGATTCGCCAGTGGCCAACAAAGGGTCGCATAGGATGAGAATACGTTCCTCAATATCAGGCGATGAAAAGTATTCTACCCGAATTTCGGAATCTTCCTCGTTCTTGTCGTATTTACGATAGGCAGCGATGAATGCACTGTCGGCTTGGTCGAACATACTGAGCATCCCATTATGGAACGGCAAGCCTGCACGCAAAATAGTGGCAATGACAGGCTGCTCATGCATTGTCCGTATCTGCTTGATTCCTAATGGTGTAGTCACTTCTTCATTGTCATATTCAAAGGACTTGCTGATTTCGTACGCCATAATTTCGCCAATGCGTTCGAGGTTGCGGCGAAAGCGCATACGATCTTGTTGAATGACAGCATCGCGGAGCTCAGCCATATATTGGTTAAAAACGCTGTCCGTCTTCTCTAAATTGTGAATTTCAATCATATTGTTGGTATTTGGCACAAAAATAGGCCTTTTTCAAATACGAAGCAAGTATTATCTTATTTCCTATGCTTCCAAATTTTCAAAACAGTTTTTTCCAAGGGCGAAAGCCGATTGAATGTATAAGAAGGATATTTCACTTCACGACCACCAAAACCGAGATAAAAACGCGCTAAATTCTCGTCATCCGATCCTTCAAAATCAAAAGTAAGGGGCTGATTAGCATATTTTTGTATCACTTGGTCGAGAAGATAGGTCATGGCTTGGCGTTGTTTACCCTCCATAGTAAGGCCTGAAAACAGGAAAGTGATTCGGTCAACGGTCTTCATAAATATGGCAGCGCATATCAATTGTCCAACGCCTTTTTCGGTCACGCCCAAAATGAAAGCATGGCCTCGGGTACCAGCCACCTTGGTCAATGCCGTCAGTCGTGCATATTCAGCATCACCCCATTTGTCAAGCAAAGCCCCACGGTTTTCTGTAAACAAGGCAACGACATGATAAGGAATCACTGTATTGACCAATTGTAAATTATTGTCTGCAGCCTTGGCCAAATTGCGCTTCGTATTGGTGTGGTAATTGGATCGGATAGCATCATATCCTTGGTTTAAGTCAAGCAATACATTCCTATGATATTCAACACCTTGCTTATCACCATTAAAAATGTTACTTTCATTCAATCGAATCTCGGCAAAACGGAACTTATTGGGAATGGCATCCAAGAAAGCGTTTACTTTTTCCGTCGTCATAGGTTGCTTTGAAAACACGCCCAATTGCTGCACGAAATAAGGTTGAAAGAGGTAGTCGACACCAAATTTCTTTCCTCCTGTGAGAGGCATAACAGATTGATAGTCATCTTCGACCAACGCATCCCAACCCGGATGGACTATGTCCAGATACCAGGAATAGGCGTAGATGTTGCCACATTCAGCGATGGTAGCATCCCATTTTGTCTGGTTGATTTGGTTATGTATGAGGTATTGAATCATTTATTCGCTTAGAATTAGAGAATTTGAGATTTGTAGTTCGTTGAATTTATTTGGAATTAGGTTAAGAATTGCAAGCTATTCATTAGGTGAAGATATATGTCAGAAGCTGACGGTACATTTCTGGCCAGCCGACCCAACGTCCCTCTCCGCCAAGAGTTTCATTATGTGTTAAATAGATAAACGTCCCTCCTACCGCTTTCACTTCGTCGACAAGTTGTTTTGCAAGCGTAAGAGAAGCTTCAACGTCAAGATTGAGGTAGTCGCGCATAGTACCGTCCATGAGGGCAAATGGATGCACTCGCAGGTTGGTCACCATATCGTTTTCGAGATCATAAAAACGGAAAGAGTCGGCAATGCCTGCACGAAAACCAGCTTGTGAGGCAAAGCCCATTGTGTAGTCGTCACCAATGTCCAACTCAATGAGTTTCTGATAGCTTCGCGGCAGGTTCATCCTCAAGAAATGTTGGCGGCTCTTGGTCAACGGACGATGCAAAACTTCAGATAGATTGCTAATCTCATGCTGCAACTTGTTGGAATTCAAATAGGATGAGAACGAGGGATGAACGCCTACATCGGCATAGTCACCGAGATGTTTGATGAGGTTGCAGAAAGCCTCCTTGCGAAGTGAGATGTTCTTGTCATTGGTGTCGTATTCGCCACAGAGAATGAAATATATTGGATTGAGTTTGAACTCTTTCTGTAAGTCAAACTGGAAATCGAAAGAGTCGAAAGGATCTTTGCGTTTGCCACACAACACTTGATGACGTTCGCGGATGCGCTCGAAGTCGCCAGCCGCCAAATCCTTGAAAAAGCCGCCAATCGTTCGATAAAGCCCCTTGTGCTTGTAAGCCCAAGCTGCATCGACATCGTAGGTCGGAACAAAAGCAAATCTGGGATTCTTGATGGGCAAGTCTGGATATGCGGCCTTCAAACGCCGACCCAAAGCCAACGTCCAAATATTGACCAATGGTTTCTGAAGCATTTCATTTTCGTACATCCATGATGATTCGGCGCGAAAGCGACCATATTTGTCTCGTACCTGGGAGAGGTATTCCTCATAGCGTGAAACCAAGAAGAAAGAGGCGGCAAATACATCAAAAGGCATAAGGTTGCCTATGCCATACACAGCATAGGGAGCAACAGTCCCTTCAAACCCAACTTTTCGAAACGATTGCTCATGAATATGCCGTTCAAAAAGAATGTCATCCGATTTCACAAAAAGCTCATCGTCAACCCGTTGTGGACCATAATGCAATTTAGGTCCTTCAAATGCCTTGAACAGGTCTTCATTTGTCGTCAATTCAAATTCAATACCCAGCAACTGCCTGAGCATTAAATCGAAGACATACATCACGCGCCCTGTGACTTTCGGAACAAGAATCAGCATTTTCATTGGCACAAAAATAGAATGAATTTCAATACGAAAGGTAAAAATCCGAAAAATGTTTCAACTCCGCTCAAGCAATACTGAAAAATTGTAATTTTGTCGGTTTAAACAAAGGCTTCCCGATATGGAAAATTTCGTAGTATCTGCTAGAAAATACAGGCCGATAACCTTCGACACCGTTGTGGGTCAAGGCTCTATTACCAATACCTTGAAGAATGCCATCCGCAACAACACTTTGGCGCAAGCCTTCCTATTTTGCGGTCCACGTGGAGTGGGTAAGACCACTTGTGCCCGTATTATGGCCAAGACCATCAATTGCCTCAACCCTACCGAGAATATGGAGGCCTGCAACGAATGCGAATCATGCCGTGCCTTCAACAACAACGCCTCGTTCAACATCTATGAACTTGATGCAGCGTCTAACAACTCGGTTGAAGACATTCGCAGTCTTGTTGATCAAGTGAGGATTCCACCGCAAATCGGCCAGTACAAAGTCTACATCATCGACGAGGTCCACATGCTTTCGGCAGCGGCCTTCAATGCCTTTTTGAAGACCTTGGAAGAGCCCCCGGCGTATGCTAAGTTCATCTTAGCCACCACGGAGAAGCATAAAATCATTCCAACCATTCTGTCACGTTGCCAAATCTTTGATTTCAAACGGATTACGGTGGATGACATCGCTAAGCATTTGGCCTTTGTCGCTCAAAGCGAAGGTGTTGCGGCAGAGCCTGAGGCTTTAAACATTATTGCGCAAAAAGCCGATGGTGCCTTGCGTGATGCACTCTCCATTTTCGACCAAATGGTCAGTTTCTCCGGCAAATGCATCACCTACAAGGATGTTATCGACAACCTGAATGTTCTCGATTACGACTATTATTTCCAAATTGTTGACCACATCCTGAAAGGCAACACGAGCGAAATCCTGCTCATCCTCAATGATATCATCAGTAAAGGATTTGAGCCACAGCATTTTGTCAGCGGAATGGGTAACCATCTAAGAAGCCTTTTGGTATGCAAAGACCCAATAACGGTACAACTTTTGGAAGTGAGCGAGCAACTGAAGCAAAGGTATCTGGCTCAATCGCAGTCCTGTCCCCTACCCTTCTTGATCAAAGCATTGGAAATCAACAATAAGTGCGACATTGACTATCGTGCAGCAAACAATAAGCGCCTGCATTTGGAGATTGCCTTGTTGAAGATGTGCAGTTTATGCAGCCAAGCACTGAATATGCCGATGGCGCAGACGCAACCTGTGCAGATGCCGCAGAATAGACCGGCAATGCAACCAACAAGTCAGGCAAACACGATGGGTGGAGTTCCTCCTACTCCCTTAAAAGGGGAAGTGGCTTCCACCAGTCCTTCAACTCAAACGGCGAAGGTCCCTGAGCCTGTCGAAGGGCCGACCAACAAGTCTACACCACCACAACCTCAACCCAACAATTCAACAGTTCAACAGCCAACAATTCAACCACAAGCCGCTCCCGTTTCGACAGGCCCAACGGCCGCAGCTCCTGCCCAGCCCGTCGTTAGGCCGCGTGGCACTGCCAGCAGCATCAGCATCAACAAAGCTATGCAACAAGCCGAAAAAATGGTGGATGAAAAAGAAGAAACATGGGATTCCCATTTCACGCAAGAACAGCTGACCGAAGCTTGGGCTGATTTCGTCAACAGATACAAGAATGTCTCACCCAATTTTGCTGCGGCATTGGGGAAATATACACCTAAATTAATAGGAACTTCTGAAATCCATTTCAGCGTCGACAACCTGCTCTTTGAGCACGACACAGAAGGCATGAGTGCATTGAAGCATCATCTGAAGCAAAGCCTGCACAACAACCAATACCAACTCAAGCCCGAGGTGATGGAGCGTCCCGCCGAAATCGAGGCTTATACTGACAAAGACAAGTTTGAGAAGATGGTGGAGGAACGGCCTTATTTGAGGACATTGCAGACGGAATTAAAACTAGAAGGAGATTTATAAATAATGATGAATGCAGAATGTGGAATCTTGAATCTTGAATCTTAAATATTTGAATCTTTGAATCTTAAATATTTGAATCTTAAATCCTTAAATAATTTGTAATGAAGAAAAAACACTTTGTAGCCATGATGATTTTAAGCACAGTGGCAGCAGGCTGCGGACAAAAGACAGCCGAAACACCCGAACCCCAGAAAGAAGTTGTTCCAGCCATAGAGCTGAGCAACATGGACACCACCCTCAACCCTGCGGATGATTTCTTCCGTTTTGCCAACAACAACTGGCTGAAAAACAACCCGATTCCCGAGGAATACTCCACCTACGGAGCTTTCACCGAAATCGATCAACACAACGAGCTTCTCATCCAAGACATCATCGATGAGGTTTCGCAAGATGCCAATGCCCAACAAGGCAGCATCGCACAGAAAATCCGCGACTTCTACAACGCAGGCATGGATACCGTTGCCATCGATGAGCGTGGCTACAGCGAGCTGAAGCCTTATTTCGAGATGATTGACAACCTTAACGACAAGACCCAATTAGCCGAACTTTTAGGCAAGCTCCACAGCGATGGCATCGGTGGATTCTTCAACGCTGGTGGCAGCTCCGACCCAAAGAACGCCGAAATGGTCATTATGCACCTCTTCCAAGGCGGATTAAGCCTGACCGACCGCGACGACTATCTCGTTGAAGAGTCGCAGGAGATGCGCGACAAATATGTCGAACACGTAGCCAAGATGTTTGAGCTCACAGGTACCGAGCCTGAAGCCGCTGCCGATAAGGCCAAACGCATCCTCGCTCTCGAAACACAGATGGCTCAGAATTCGATGAGCCGCGTGGAACGCCGCGACCCCGACAAGACCTACAACATGAGATCTCTTGTCGAATTGCAGAAAACGACACCCAACTTCGATTGGAACACCTATTTCAAATACGCTGGTGCCCCGACGATTGAAAGTCTTAACGTGGGAATGCCCAATTTCATCGCCAACCTGGACAAAATCATCCTCAACACCGACCTCAACACCATTAAGGACTACCTACGCTGGAAGGTCATTCATGGCAGTGCCTCTATGTTGAGCAGCGAGCTTGACACCGAGAACTTCAACTTCTACGGCAACTACCTCTACGGTCAGGAAGTGCAACAGCCCCGCTGGCGTCGCATCCTTGATGCCACATCGGGTTGTCTGGGCGAAGCCATCGGCCAGCTCTATGTGGAGAAGAACTTCCCCACCGAAGCCAAAGAGCGTATGCTGAACCTTGTCGGTAACCTACGTGTTGCCCTTGGCGAACGCATCAAGAACCTCGACTGGATGAGTGACGAAACCAAGGCAAAAGCACTCGTCAAACTCGACGCCTTCAACGTGAAAATCGGTTATCCCGACAAGTGGAAGGACTACAGCAAATATGAGGTCACTCCTGAGTCTTACTTCCAGAATGTACACCGCGCCATCCGTTTCGAGACTGAGAGGGAAATGGCCAAGATAGGAAAGCCTGTCGACAAAGAAGAGTGGTTCATGACCCCACAGACTGTTAATGCCTATTACAGCCCTGAGATGAACGAAATCGTGTTCCCGGCTGCCATTCTTCAGCCTCCGTTCTTCAACATGGATGCTGACGACGCCGTCAACTACGGTGGCATCGGTGTGGTGATTGGCCACGAGATGACTCATGGCTTCGACGACCAGGGCTGCAAATACGACGAAAAAGGTAACCTCAACAACTGGTGGACTGAGGACGATGCCGCTAAGTTTGGCGAGCGCACCGCCCAACTTGCCAAGCTGTTCGATGAATTCCAAGTGAGAGGCTATCAAATCAACGGCCAGCTTACACTCGGTGAAAACATTGCCGACCTCGGCGGACTCAATGTGGCTTGGGATGCCTACCAGATGACCGATGAAGCCAAAGCCAACAAGAGCATTGATGGATACACTCCTGCCCAGCGTTTCTTCATCAGCTATGGCACCATCTGGCGCAACAACTCGCGCGACAAGTACATCGAACGCCAAGTGAAGACCGACGTGCACTCACCTGCCGAGGCTCGCGTCAACCGTACCCTCGGCTCGATGCCGCACTTCTACGAGGCTTTCGACATTCCC
>JAEEGL010659044.1_pt1 | contig 10628 bp, 13 predicted proteins | sample 9134231 | NCBI WGS metagenome assembly JAEEGL01 (sample SAMN16246548, study PRJNA631951) | gut metagenome | biome: gut microbiome; feature: rumen; material: fiber-attached | host: Bos | place: Iran: Karaj | collected 2018-10 | reverse complement strand
TATAGTACTTTTTGTTCTTCTTGTTTTTGGGGATTCTGTAAAAGTACCTGTAGTATTACTGGATACGCACGGAAAACGACCGAATACCCCAAACAGCTGACAGGGCAGGAAAATATTCCGTATAAAATGACAAAGCACAAAAACAAAGTCCTGAAAGCAGGACGGAAAGTATAGACAGGAGGTAAGAAAATGAGAGTTACTACAAGATCCAGTTCAGGTCCCATAGGCAGGTTTTTTGCTCCGATAATATTCTCTTTCGTGGGAATAGCCATGGTTTTCATCTCGTCCTTTATGACAAAACAGGATGCGAATGCCAGGGCGAGGTGTACCGAAGCGGTACAGGCGGAAGTCGTAAGCTTCGAGCGGTCGGAAAACACCGGCACGGACAGCAATAAGCCGTCAAATGCTGTTACACCCGTATTTGAATATGAGTATAACGGCCAGACATACCAGTCAATAACGGGATCATACAGCAGCACGTACAAGGACAAGTTTGCTGTCGGACAGAAATATACCGTTTTTGTTGATCCGAGTGACCCTCAGGAGATATATTCTGAAGATATCGGTGCCTCAGATGCCACTGTGTTCAAATTCCTTAAATGGGGCGGATTAGTCGTTGCTGTATTGGGAGTGGTGCTGTTTGTGTTCTCGATAGTCAAGCTGCTCGTTATAGGAGGGGCTGCCGGATTTGCCGTCTCGAGCTACCTCAGCAAAAAGAAATAGCATATACCGGAACAGTTTATCGGTTTTTATGCTGATTGTTCATATGCATCGCAACATGAAAACAGCAGGACGTGGTATATGATAACAGAAAAGGGGGAAAAACCAGGATGAGGAAATGGCGGAAGGTAATACCAGTCATAGCGTTGGCTTTGATGTCTGCAGTGATGACAGGATGCGCCGGAAAAAACGATATACCATCGGCCCCGTATTTTACAAGGGGTGTGTATCTCAATTATGAAGGGGATGTCGACAATCCTCGCAAGGACAACTTCTATGTTTTTATAGATGAAACATCAGGACATACTGATGACGTAATCTCAGGCTTGCCATTTGAGTGTGAACAGAAGGATGGATCTGTAAAATTCTATATGGGCGGACCGGATCCGGAAAGCCAGATGATTCTTACGATAGAAGCCGTAGGAAACGGCTCCGTGACAGGACATTTCAAAGACGGGAAAAAGCAGGTATTCGTTCCGGTAAATGATGCTGATCCTGACACCTTCGATGCTGAGGTCTATCTGGCGGAGTCAAATACCGGTCAGGAACAGAATACAGAACTTGTTAATCCATGGGAATATGATCTGACAGCCGAGGAAGTAAAGGAACGGACGGGCTGTGAGTTCATCGTGCCTGAGGGGGCACATGATGTGGCCTTTGCGGCAAACAAGGCTGACGGTATTGCCGAGATGGATTTTACTATGGACGAAGTAAAATACAACGCAAGAATGAAAGCAACGGAGGATTATGAGGATATATCCGGGGCGTTCTATGAATGGAATGCGGAAGGAGTTGATGAGGTTGGTAATGCCATGGCAGATGTCCGTATTTATACTCCTGACAATGTATGTAATGTTATATGGCATGACGGAGGTATGATGTATTCACTGTTTACGATCGGTGTGGGTGATACAGAAACGGTAAAGATGGCAAATCTTGTGTTCGCAGGGGGAGGCTCCAGGTCACAGGATAATGAAGAATCTGATAACGCGGAGAAGCCGCTTACAGATATCTCTCTTGGAACGAGCGGGTTTATTATAAGCATTCCATCGGATTACTATAACGGAGAAGTAACGAAAGATGACCGGAAGGACGATCAGATTGCATACTATAAGAGTGATGAGCATCTGATGGATTTTGATATTTACCAATTTGAAAAGGAAGGTATGACTCTGAAGGGGTACGCAGAAAGCGAAGCTGACGAATACAAAGCTGACAAAGTTGAGGAGGTCGTGTATAACGGTGTTTCCATGATGCTTTATTATTCAAAGGAAGAATATGAGGGAAAATCATATCGTGTTTCCAACTATATTTTTGAAAATGATACTGATTTTGTGGAACTGTCATTTTGGCTTGACGGGGATGATGCTGAAGATATTGTGGAGCAGATCCTGTTCAGCATTTATATGGATCCGGGAAATACAGATGACGGGGTTATGCATGCCTCTTGATCTGATGCAGAATAGTACATCGTGATATAGCAGGAAGCGAGTGGTATTCAGGAGTCGCGCCTTTGCATCATAGCCGGATCCATATTCGGAAGAGATAAAGACGCCGTGGGTATATTCTGCTATAATACCGGATATACACGAATAACAAATGGCAGATAATATGAAGCTTAATGACGAAGCAATGGCAAAGGCAACCGGCGGTGCAGGGCAGACCGGGGACGTGAATGTCTGCGACGGTACGATAATGTCAGACAATGTCGGAAAGTGCACAAGTAACGGGGTATCTTATACTGATTGTGACGTACAGGGAGATAATGGGGAACGATACAGCTGCATATGGAGTGATCCAAATCCTCCCAAGACCGGTACAAGAGTAAGAATAGTCCATCGTGAGCCAGCTGGAGCCGAATGGTATTCGGGATTGTATGAGGCAAAACGGATCTGAATACAGGATAGATAATAAAGGGCGTGGCTTCGGACAGAGGCCACGTTTCATGATTATTTGAGAAAATATGTACAGCTTTTGATATGTCATTTCGCTGTCTCGGGGAGGGATATTATGAATCCATCGCTAAAAGAACTCATTGACGTAGCCTCTCATTTAGTAAAAAAAGGTGGAGAGCAGTTGGGGATTGAAAATCTGGATCAAGGTTTCAGATATGAACTACTTTCCTTTATGATGTATCTTTCAGCATCGGATGGGAAAATAGATGCTTCGGAAGCAAAAGTAATTGAGTATTATACAGGGATATCAGCTTCCCCTCAGGCAATAAGAGAGCATGTCAGGAAAAACAATATTAATTCTGATGAGTATAAAAATACAGTTCCCCATATATTTCAGGCTATAATCAAAGCAGATAATGATCTATATAAGAAAAAAATACAAGTTGAAAAATATACGGGTGAAATAATGATTGAAGCATATATTGGAATCGCCAACGAATTGATCAATGCGGACAGATCTGTATCTGATATGGAAAGAACTAATGTTGATGTTTATATTAATAATCTGAAAAATTATCTGAATGATAATTTATTAGCTCCAAGAAGGATCCAATAGGTAAAATGCTGGATCCCGGAACAAGGGTTAAAGTAGAACTCGTAGGAATGGGCAAATGGAATATCGTGGGTTTCCAGGATGGGCCTTCTATTTAGACAGATTAGAAGAATGATAACAGTAATCCCCGGAACCATAGTAGCCTGTTGATGCGGAGGTAGACAATGAAAAAAATACTAAAAGGGATTTTATTGGTATTACTGGTCATAGTATGTATCATAGTGATCCTTGCCGGGGTGATTTTTTGTTTAAGACTGTATAACGATCATAAATATGGCAGTGCGGAATCTCTCACTGATGTTGATGTGACAGATACAAGTCAATATCCAACGGAGTTGGATGGGATTGAAGTAAGGATTGTTGATAATGGTGCTTTTCAGGGATTTCATCTGATTCCGGATAATAAACAGTCTAAGGGAGTAATTGTATGTTACGGCGGTTCTGATGGCAGTCCTTTTTTTGAAGTGGCACAAAGCTATGCAGAAAAAGGCTATGAAACATTGTCCGTATTCATGTTTGGAATGAAAAATCAACCCAAAGAGCTCACAAAAGTACCGTTGGAACAGTTTAGCGATGTTCTCGATTATATAAATAACAATATTGATGATAATTATCCAATTACCATTGTGGGTGCATCAAAAGGGGCAGAGTACGTTTTAAATCTTGCAGCCAGATATGATGAAATTTCAAATGTGATGTTATTTGCACCTGTAGCATATAGTTTTTCCGGTCTAAACTATAATGATGTAAGCGCTGCTTCTTCGTGGACATGGAAAGGTGAAGAGGTTCCTTATGTTGATATACAAAAGGCTCCTTTCTCTGCTCTGTTTAAGGATATGCTATTTCCGATGATCATAGGTTCTCCTATGAACTTCAGAGGGATATATTCTGCTGCTCTTGAATCGGATCCCCAAAGGGATGAAAAGCTTATTCCGGTTCAGAATATAGAGGGAGATATCCTGATTTTGGTAGGTGAAGATGATGGGATGATGGACACTCTTTCCATGGCAGAGTTAATTAAGAGTAAGTCTGCAAACACGGTTATATACTCTTATGAAAATGCAGGTCACATGTTTTCGGGAGACGGTATAGCTTCAGAGTTTGGTATGAGGATCAGACTTGGTGGAACGATAGAAGGAAATGAAAAAGCCCGAACTGAAAGCGAAAAGATAGTGGAGGAATTTCTAAAGGAACATCACGGGAAATGAACCCAAATGCTTACGAAAAAATACTGATATGAAAGGAGTTCTTCGGCTTTCTCATTTTATCTGCACCGTTGTTGCACCGTCAAAAATATTGAAGCCCTGGATATCACGGGGCTTTATTCTGCTTTATGTCGATTGTCGGGCATAATAAAAGCTTACAGCCTGAAACCGTACGTCTTTGACATAATGTACGTTTTTGAATTATAATCGAACCGAGGAGGATTATAAACCATGGATGTTTTGAGTGCGACAGATGTCAGAAAAAACTGGTCGGAAACGCTTGATTCGGTTGTTCATGAAAGGCCTGCTTACATTAAAAGGACAAGGGATAATCTTGCAATCATTAACCTGAAAACCTTGAATGATATCCTGGCCGGTTACATTTTTAAGGCGAAAAAGTATAAGGAGAGCGATGGAAGCGTTACGCTATCGGCGGTCGATCTTGATCTCGTAGTCAATGAAAGGGATGAGGCATCGGCAAGGAAAGCTTTGGCTGCAGAAATAAAGGAATACGCTGAAGATTTTTATGATCATTTTTCAACATGGAGCATCGCCCCCAATCGGCGGAATCATATCCCATATGTCATGAAAGCGCTTTCCCTGGATGAGGTTTCGATCGAGGAGGGGCTCATATGCCGAATTGGAAAGAACTGAAAAGGTTCTGCGACCGAGACAAATGGGAATTATACAAAGACACTGATCATTATTTTTATCAGAAAACCATGCCGGACGGAACAATAAAGCGAACAAAGGTATCAAAGGGAAGCGGAGAGATACATCCGCATTTATGGCGCGAGATCCTGAAGAAGCAGCTTCAGGTATCGCAGGAATACTTTAATGAACATATTTAGATTTTAGTAATTATGCATCCAGACGTCTTTTTATATGCGAACTGGAGACAAGCAAAAAACACCAGGAGCTTATGAAAGTCATGGGCTGGTCAACTGACAATACAAGGCATTATGCCACGAGTCTGGATGATGAACTGTACGAAGCGGTAACACGGCTTGGAAATATTGAAAGCCAGTAAAATCAAGGGCTGCACCGACCCTCCGCCGGCATTCGTCGAGTTTTAAGAGCGGTTCAGGGTTCAACAATATTGAAGCGCATCGGGTAAAAAGGAGTCATGTATTTGATGAGTCGTATCACCGTTTCCGGATTTCCCTCAACTGCAAGGGACGCAATGACTTCCTTTTTACCGAAGGTCAGACCCATAAGCTGCCTTTTCGCAAGAGTGACGGTGCATTCCGCATTCTCCCTCGTCTCACCATTAAAAATCAGCATAATGCCGGAACTCCGCTTCAGGAAAAAGCGTTCCCCGGAATCCGCTAGGATCAGGTTCATTGTCAGATCATCGTTACAGGCGGCAATGGAATCCGTACTGATACGAATGAGGTCAAGAAGCATCTTAGGGGTCATCGCAGAGCGGATTTCCATACCGCCTCGGGCGGTAACGGCACGTGCAGCCTGATTCCCCTCCCGAAGCTCCATCGCCCCGCTGAGATACACGTTGCGCCAGGGACCGCTCTCTGCCTGGTATCCCAGTTGTTCCAAAGCGTCGGCACAAAGCGCTTTTGCTTTCTCATTGCCGGGATCGGCAAAGACCAGCTCTTTGGTAAGCTGGGCTACCCACTGATATTCGCCCTTTTCGTAGTCTCGGCGGGCTTTTTCCAGGGCAGCCTCTGTTCCACCCAAATATTCGACCCATTTTTTTGCCGTTTCTTCCGGCGTCAGAGGGTCAAGATTTACAGGATTCGCGTCGTACCATCCCATGTAATTCTGATATACCGCCTTGATGTTATGGGACAGGGTTCCGTAATACTGTCGTGTGTACCAGACCTTGTCTAGTTTTTCGGGAAGCCGGAGCAACCGCGATATTTCTGACGGAACCAGTCCCAGATTGATATAGTGCAGCGTCTGATCATGAATGTATTGATAAACCGCAGCACAGTTTTCCATATATTCCTTTATTTCCCGGGTACCCCAATGGGGCCAGTTGTGAGACTGGAACACCACATCGCTCTGATCACTGAATAACTGCTCCGCCTCCAGAATATAATCCGCCCAGGCCGCAGGATCCCGTACCTTAGCTCCGCGCAGGGTATAAAGGTTATGCATGGTACAGGTACAGTTTTCCGCCAGCCACAGCCCTCTGTACTTTGGGAAGTAAGCATGCATCTCCACGGGAGCCTCGGTATCGGGGGTAAGCTGGAAACGGATCTCCAGTCCGTCGATGACAAGCGTTTCATTTTTACAGATCTCATAGGTGGGCGCGATCAGACCGGTGTTTCCCACAGCCTGTCCCAGGCCGATCCCGATCCCCATCCTGCCGTAACGTCCCGTTGAAAGCAGTGTGCCGTATTGATACTGCGCCCTACGCCCCATGGCAAATCCGGCATATACGTTCTCGCTGACAGCATATTTCAGGAAGCCTTCCGGCGCCAGAACCACCACCTTTCCGGAGGATAGCTGCTCTTCAAGCGTCAGGGAGGCATCCGCCACCGCCTCTCTGTCGATCAGCCCCAGAACGCCGCCATAGTGATCGATATGAGAGTGACTGTAAAGGATACCCTTGATCACAAGCGGTCCGAAATGCTTTTCCATCAGCGCTTTTGCTTCGGCCATATTTTCACGGCACATCAGCACGTCAAAAACGATCCAGCCGTTGTCTGTGCGGATAAACGTGGCATTGGCCATATCATAGCCGCGAACCTGATAGACCCCGTCGCAGACTTCAAAAAGGCCCGCATAGGTGTTATACAAGGTGTTCCGCCACAGGCTGGGATTCACCGAGTCCGGCGCTTTATCCTCTTCTCGCATAAATGCATAGTCTGCCACATTCCAGACATAATTTCCCTCATCGTCCTGTATGACGAGATCCTCCGCCGCTTCCATGAGGCCGCGAAGAGCACATTTTTTCTCGCTGTCATCCTCAAACGGAAGTCTTTCATACCACAGCGCATTATTTCGAGCCGTAAATTCCGTGGCCGGATTTTGTTTGTTCATTTTTTCCTTTCTGCCGCTCTTTTCGCGACCCGCAAATTTTGTCCTGACGGATTCGGCCTGAAGAATTGTAAGCCTTATCCATGGGATATGGAAATAACTTCATTATAACAAATTATTCACCGTTCTGTCAGAGTAAAATGCCCCGCGGAAAAGCTGCGGTTACTGTTTTTTTAGCCATTATAATCTGTGTATAACAGGCCTGTATCAGTGTAATTCAGGCCGAATCCTATTTTTCTGTTGTATATTTGTCACTATTGATATGAAATAGTAATGGATCAACAAGGAGTTTTATGAATAATCCGTGGGAAGAGATCAGTTTGGATGATTATGAGAATCATATGAGCCTTGATTCCGTAAAACAGCTCCAAACTATGAATAGAATAATGGCGGATCAGTTAGAAACATATCCGGTTTCAAAGGCTATGGTGCTTGGAGTTGCCGGCGGGAATGGGTTAGAATATATACGACAGGACAAGTATCGAACTGTTTATGGAGTGGATATTAATGGAGATTATCTTCGGGCAGTTTCAGAACGGTATGCCGATTTGTCGGATATACTGAAGTGCTTGAAAATAGATTTGATCCATGATGCAGATCAGCTTCCTGAGGCACAGTTGCTGATAGCAAACCTTCTTATAGAGTATATAGGGTATGATGTGTTTCAGAGAGTGATCTGTAAAGTAAATCCTGGCTATGTGTCTTGCGTGATCCAGATCAACACAGATGATAAGCAGTGGGTATCAGATTCTCCGTATCTGCATGTATTTGACAGGCTGGATGAGGTGCATCATCAGATGGACGAGGAATCCCTTTCAATAAAAATGCAGGAGATAGGATACAAAGACATACTCCAAACAAGGACGCCGCTTCCTAACGGAAAGGCTTTAATAAGAATGGATTTTCTAAAAGGATAAAGAAAGGATCGTTTATGAAAAAAAATAGGATTGGTAGGGGGCACCGGGCCTGAATCCACACTTATGCTTGGGACCATTTTACAATGGAACAGGATTATATGAAAAATGATTTCCGGGACACGGGTATAGAAGTATATATTCCTGATGAAAATGATCGTAACCTTGTGGCACAACGAATTTTTGAGGAGTTGGAATTAGGAATTGTTCTGTTCCGTGCCTGGACAGCGTTGAAATACACATAAATGATTTGATTCATGAGGTTTTATAAGTAATATCTTTCAGCATAATTGACAATGGGGATGAGATATATGAAGGATAACAAATCAGCTTATAATGCAGGAATATATGATGAACATATTGTAAATGTGCTTCCATATTACAGGGAGTATCATAAGCAGGTGATCGACATTGTCGAAAATATGGGACTTGAGGCGCCGCAGTGGTTAGATACCGGATGCGGAACAGGCACACTTGCCGCCAAAGCACTTGAGATTATTCCGGATGCCTGCTTTACTTTATGCGATCCGTCGGAAAATATGCTTGCACAGGCAAAAGAAAAGCTTCAGCAAAAGAATATCAGATTCCTTAACGTTCCATCAGATAAGATTGAATTCAATAATGAATTCGATGTGGTAACAGCGATACAGAGTCATCACTATTTTGATGAAGCCGGAAGAGAGCTTGCTGTTAAAAACTGCCACAGAGCTTTAAAGGAAGGCGGCGTATTCATGACTTTTGAGAACATCAGAATGGATACGGATGAAAGCGATACTATTGCGTTAAAGCGTTGGGTCAGGTTCCTTGAAGAGCATGGTAATTCATCGGATGATGTTCGCATGCATATTGAAAGACGAGGTGTGGAGGTCTTCCCGATAACGATAGAGAAACATATCGAACTTCTGAAGAAGACAGGTTTTAGATCTGTAAATATTCTGTGGTCTTCATATCTGCAAGCAGGATTTTGGGCTATAAAATAACTATAGGGTTTAATTGGTTATTGGGGAATAAATGAATACTAGAGATTTTTTAAATATATTACATATTGCTGAACGTTTAAAGGATACACCCAGGCATTGTACTACAAGTAAAAGAAGAGCGGAAAGTGTAGCGGAACATAGTTGGAGAGTAGCACTTATGGCTTCGCTTTTAAGAAACGAGTTCCCGGATGTTGATATAGATAAGGTTGTAAATATGTGCCTTATTCACGATTTGGGAGAATGCTTTACAGGAGATATTCCGGCGTTTAATAAAACAGATCAAGACAGAGATATAGAAGATGCTTTACTTGATGAATGGGTTGAGAGTTTACCCAAGGAAGTATCTTATTATATGAAAGCGCTCTATACTGAAATGAACGCTCAGGAAACAAAGGAATCTAAGCTTTATAAAGCTCTTGATAAGCTTGAGGCGTTGATTCAGCACAATGAATCTCCTATAGATACATGGTCTGAAAATGAGTATGAACTTAATAAAACATATGCTATTGAAAATGTTGAGTTTTCTGAATGGCTTATGGAGCTGCGAAAAGATATACTGCGAGACACTATTGATAAAATTGAATCTGAAAAGCCGGATATTCAAAACTTTATGGCAGGGCTGAATAGGCTTCATACTACCAATATGGGAGCTGAAAGGATAAAGAAGAATTTAAATCTTGATTGTGATGATGTTGTGTTTTGGTGTCGGCAAAAGATAATGGATAAGGATGCGGTCATTAGTCGACAAGGAAAAAACTGGTATATAAAGATATATGGATGCGAAATAACTGTAAATGCAAAAAGTTATACAATCATTACTGCCCATAAAATATAACTTCCAGGATAACTTGGGATGACAAATCGGCGGTTGTCGGGCTAAAGTTGGCGTGTTATATAACAACAATCAATTATTCTTGAAATAGATGTCTCTTTGACTTAACCGCCGATAGTAATTAATATATTCCATAATAGAGCAAAAATAGTCGAGAAATACTATTTCCTATTTTGTTAATATACGCTCATAAGGAGATGAGCCATTGGACGAAACAAGAATCGCAGTAAGAGTAATGCAGGATTATATAACTGAACATATCAGTGAAGAGATTACTATAGATGATCTTGCAAGATGCTCTTCATTTTCACCCTGGTATGCAAGGAAGCTTTTTGTGAAGCATCTTGGGATGACACCGGCAGTTTATATCAGGCGCCTTAAGCTGTCGAAGTCAGCCCTGCGTCTTAGGGATGAGAAAATATCAGTTCTTGACGTCGCAATGGATATGGGATTCGGAAGTGTGGAT
>JAEEGL017344363.1_pt1 | contig 10629 bp, 8 predicted proteins | sample 9134231 | NCBI WGS metagenome assembly JAEEGL01 (sample SAMN16246548, study PRJNA631951) | gut metagenome | biome: gut microbiome; feature: rumen; material: fiber-attached | host: Bos | place: Iran: Karaj | collected 2018-10 | reverse complement strand
TACGGTGATTCCATTACCCATGGAGCCGCCCATACCCATGGCTGGCGCAGCTTCCCCGAGATCTTCCAGGAACGCGTGCGGTGGGAGATGAACCGGCCGATGGACGCCATCGTCAATTCGGGCAACAGCGGCCAGTCGTCGCTGAACCTCATCAACGAGAAGCAGTATGACTGGCAGGTGCGCCGCTATCGTCCGCAGGTTGTCTTCGTGCTGGTCGGCAGCAACGACATCGTGCGCCCCAACTGCGGCGGGCCGGAGGACTTCCGCGCGCGCCTCTCGACGCTTGTGGAGCGCATCCGCACGGACGGCGCCATCCCTGTCCTGCAGACCTACACCACCATCCAGCTGGAGAAGAATCCCACGACGGAATATCTCAAGGGCTACGTGAAGCGCTACAACGAGTTCCCCGCCTACAACCAGATCATCCACGAGGTGGCGCAGAAATACGACACCATCCTCGTGGACCACTGGAAGCATTGGGAGGAGAACGCCGCCACGGAGGAGGAACTCGACTTCTGGCTGGGCGAGACCATCCATCCAGGGGCCTATGGCCACCAGCAGATGGCCATCCTGCTCCTCAAGGCGCTGGACATGTACAGCCCCAACAGCAAATGCTGCACGCTGGCCGCCGGCGGGCCGCGACCCGTCAGGGCCGTCTGGCGAGAAGAGGACATCCAATGGCTGGCGGACTATCAGGCGTCGTCGGGCAGCCTTCCCGGCGGCCAATGGACATCCGACAGCTATGCGCCTGAACGGCTTACGCTTGTAGACGGATGGCTGCGGCTTGACCAGACTGACGACAGCCGCTTTCCCCTGATATGCCTGCGCGACACGGCGGCACTGGCGGCGGCGCGCGCCGTCGTGGCCGAAGTCACCTTCCGCATTCCGCAGCAGCCGCAGACGTCCGACAAGCCCTACCAGTTCTTCCTCTCGATGGCCGGCGCATGCTGCGGACAAGTAGGCGAGGCGATCGTGACGGTGAACGCCAATGCCATCACGGGCAACATCGACGCCGTCTCCTATCCGGGAGCGGCGGATCGCGCCGTCACCCTCCGCTTCGAATTGGATACGCAGAACGCGACGGTGGCCTGCCTCTGCGACGGCAAGCCGCTTGCCACACGCGCCTGCAGGCGTGTCTCAACGGCGGGGCCGCGCTTCATGTTCGGCGACGGCGCCTCCGTGGTCCATGGCATCGTTGAAATCGCCTCCGTGAAAATCGGCGTCGTCAAATGACATTGATGAACCTGATTTGAAGTCCTTTCCCAACACCTTCTGGCCAAGTTGCTTACAAATAGCATGACTCATTTAGTCGCAATGAATTATAAATATCTTGCAGGCTTGGCCGCGCTGTTGCTCGTCTTAAATGGCTGCATCAACATTCCGATAGGTTGCGAGACGCGTTCAACGAGCGTCATCGGCGCACGTGTCGATTCGACAGGCAAAGTCTACGAACAGATTGTGCGTTATGATAAAGAACTGCCTTGCATCATAATCGACTTTAGGATTGATCCACTTCCGCTTGACTTTGCGCGTTTCCGCTATTCGCGCTATGCGACGCTGACAAAGAATTCCAAACATGCGATATGGGCCATGGAGCATTTTCCAAGTTTTTTTGGGGCCCGGCCGAGGGTGGAGTTCGCCATTCCCATCCCGGACAGCGACAGATGGATAACTATTGAGAAGGCAGAGGCCAAGGGCAATCTTTGGGACATTTACCTGATAGTCTTTTCCGTCAGGAAGGGCAAAATCGTCCGCCATCGCTTCAGACATGTCCTACGACCGCCGACCAACGACGTAAAGGCCGTCATCTGGTGGCCCTACTACATCGAGGGCGATGCCAATCTCGACTGGCTGCGCGTCCATGAAACAGACAAAATCACGCGTGTCAACACGGTCACAGGGAAAATCATCCCTGAAACGGAAGCTTCGCCGCCCTTCTCTCACACTGCAATTGATTGGGAGAAGTTATGGCGGGTCAAATTGCAACATCCGCTCAGGCCCTGAGGCTAACTGTCATCGCAGGAAAGAGGAGGACGGCGCCTTTCTGTTGAAGCAGAAGCGCTATCGGCATCCGGCGCGGCGGAAGTCGTCGGGGCCGGAGCCTGTCCTGCGAATGGGGCACGACCATGCCATGCGGCCATTGGCGTCCGTGAGTTGGCAGCGGACATAGTGGCCTGGCTTCAGGCTTGAGATGTCCACCTTCAGATGGGTCACCGTTTCGGGAACGGGAGCCTCGCGTGTCGTGCGGTCGAAGTGGCCTTGGTAGCCTTTGCGGCCCGGCCCGCAGAGCTGTGCCGCCACGCAGGGGGTGAACTCCGCCTCGAAGACGCCGTCGTGGCAAGAGATGGCGCGGAATTCGGGGCCGCAGGAGGCGTAGAAGTCGCCGCGACGCAGGGCGCGCAGCAGCGAGGCGGCGCTCTTGTCACGGCTGCAGATCATCGTCCAGCCACGGAAGAGGTCGTGGTCATGGTGGACGTCGTCCACCGCCAGCGCGGTGTAGTCGCGGCCCATCATCAGCATTTCGTCCCAACTCTCCATGTTGTAGGATTTGCCGACTTCGCGAACTGCGCCATTAAATACTTCAATGCCAAGAATATATGGAATTGATGCCAAAAGGCGCGAGCCAAAGCCGGTCCAATAGGGATGGGGCATGAAGAGCAACCCGCCGGCGGCATGGACGGCTTCCGCGGCCTGCTTCGGATAGGTGTAGCGCACGGGAAAGTCCTCTGGGACGCCGAGGGCCAGCAGGTGCCACAGTTCGCCCTGCACGCGGCGGATGGGATGGAGTTCCGCGCCGGAGATGAGCGTCATGCCCTTGCCGTCGTAGGAGGAAACGGGATTGGTGCGCCTGTGGTCGGTGAAGGCGAGGCAGTCGTAGCCTTCGCTGCGGTAGAGGTCGATGAGCGTGGCGGGGGACAGGATGCCGTCTACCGAGACGGTCGAATGGGTGTGGAGGGCGGCCTTGAAGACGGAAAGGCGTTCGCCGAAGAAGGAGATGGAGAGGCTCATGGGGCTATGAAGAAGAAGTTGTCCGGGAAAACAGCAAGTCGCGTTAATTTAGCCCAGTCGGAAGATTCTGCCGCTGGTTTTGCCGTGGCGCGTCAAACTATGCTACATTATGGCATGGTGTCTTTTTGCGGGGAAACACATCGCGTTCCATTTGCCTATCGGAAATAGCACATGGCAAGATACATGCATTCTTTGATATTGGCGTCGGGCCTGGTCACGCTGATGTTCGTGTTCAACAGCTGCATCATGATTCCAGGCACCTACGAGACGGTTTCAAGGGAGGTCATCGGCGCCCGCGCCGACGCGACAGGCAAGGTCTATGAACAGATTGTGCACTACGACAAGAGGTGGGAGATCATCATCATCGGCATTCTGGGAATCGGGCCTTCGTATATTCCCTATTCACGCTATGCGGTGCGGACGGAGGAGGCCGAATATGCGATAGGAGCCATGACGCACTTTCCAAGCCTGGCGTGGACGTGTATAAAAACCGCCATTCCCATCCCGGACAGCGACAGATGGATCACCTTTGAGCCCAACAACGACTATGACAAAGACGAAAACGGCATTTATGTGAACGACATCTACGTGATTGTCTTTTCCGTCAGGAAAGGCAAAATCGTCCGCCACCGCTTCAAGCATGTCATACGGAATCCGCCCCGTGGGTCAAAGACGCTTACGGGGCTCTACATCGAGGGCGATGCCAAGCTTGAATGGCTGCGCGTCCATGAAACGGACAAGATCACGCGCGTCAACACGGCCACGGGGGAAATCGTCCCTGAAACGGAAGCCTCGCCGCCCTTCTCTCCCGTCGAACTTGACTGGGCAGCGCTGCGCAAGCTTGAAGAGCAGCCTCTCCTCAGGCCAAAGACGCCCCGTCCCAAAAGGCATTCGTTACGTTAGGCGGCCTCATGCGCGTGCAATCGCATGACCCCCCTCCCCTGCTCTCATGGCACTGATTGACTGGCTCATCGTGGTTCTTCCCATGGCCTATGTGCTGTGGATGGCCTTCCATTCGCGGCGCTACATCCATGGCGTTGCGGACTTCCTGTCGGCGGGCCGCGTCTGCGGCCGTTACGTGATCTCCGTCTCCGACATCGCCAACGGACTGGCCATCTATACGGTGGTGGCGGGCTGCGAGGGCTGCTACGCCAGCGGCGTGGGCGTCGGCTTTTGGGGCAGCCTGACGACGCCCCTGTGGCTTCTCTTCGGCCTGACAGGCTACTGCGTCTATCGCTTCCGCGAGACGCGCGCCATGTCCATCGGCCAGTTCCTCGAGATGCGCTACAGCCGTTCGTTGCGCATCTTCGCCTCCGGCCTGCGCACTGTCGCCGACATTGTCTGCAACATGATCCTTCCCGCCATCTCGGCGCGATTCTTCATCTATCTGCTTGGGCTTCCCCACCATTTCCGCCTCTTCGGCATCAATTTCTCCACTTTCGGCGTGACCATCGGGACGGCCATTGCCCTCGCCCTCTATGTCATCTGGTGCGGCGGCACCGTCTCCCTCATCATCACCGACACCATCCAGACCCTGCTGGCCTATCCTATTTTTGCCATCCTCGTCGTCTTCATCCTCTGCACCTTCTCGTGGCACGGCGAAGTGGTTCCCGTCATGGCGGACCGCGTGGCGGAACAGAGCTTCCTGAATCCCTACGATGCAGAGGCCCTGCGCGATTTCAACATATTCGCAATCATCGTCAACCTGCTCAACTACACGCTGAATGCGGCCAGCTGGACGGGCGCGGGCGCGACGACCGCCGGCCGCACGCCCCACGAGCAGAAGATGGCGGGCCTGCTCGGCTACTGGAAGAACGGCTTCTCCCTTACCTTCTTCACGCTGGCCGGAATCATTGTCCTGACCTTTATGAACCACAGGCACTTCGCGCCGCAGGCGCAGGCCGTGCGTACGCAGTTGTCCGCGCGCATCGCCGACGAACTCATCGACGAGGGGGATTCGCGGAAGACGCGCGTCGTTGACGCCACGGCCGCCCTGCCCTGCCAGGAACATATTGTCGGCCAGGATCCGCCGCTGGCCATCGGCGCCGACCTGGACACTCCTTATCTGGAGGCCGCCCACCAGGCCCTTGGCAACGACGGCGGCGGCAACCATCTCTTCCAGAAATTCCGCACTCTCTACTACCAGCTGCTTCTGCCTTCCGTCTTCCGCGTGACGCTGCCGCGCGGCCTCTTCGGCCTTTTCGTGCTGCTCATGCTCATGCTCATGGTCTCCACGGACGACAGCCGCATCTTCTCCGCCGCCCTGACGGCGGTGCAGGACATCGTGGTGCCGCTGTGCCCGAAGCGTCTTTCGACCGCGACGCATGTGCGTCTGCTGCGCATTGCCTCCGTCATCGTGGGCGGCCTCTACTTCTGCGGCTCCTTCTACATGGCGCAGATGGACTACATCGCGCTCTTCATCGCCATCACCGCCAGCATCTGGATCGGCGGCGCGGGCCCTGTCATGGTAGGCGGCCTCTATACGCGCTTCGGAACGACCGCCGGCGCCTACGCCTCCCTCCTGTCGGGCCTCTTCATCTCCGTAGGCGGCATCGTCGGCCAGCAGACCTGGGCGGCGCACCTCTATCCATGGCTGGCGCGCCACGGCTGGGCGGAGCCTCTCGGACGCCTCCTGGAGACCATTTCGCGTCCCTTCTGGCCCTACGTGGAATGGCACATGGATCCCGTGAAATTCCCCATCAACTCCAACGAGATGCTCTTCATCGCCATGGTCACCGGATGCCTTCTCTACGTGGCCGTCTCATATCTGACCATGAAGAAGCCCTTCGACCTGGACAAAATGCTCCATCGCGGCGCCTACGCCGACAAGGATTCGCTCGTGCCCGAACCCATTCTCGCCAAGGGGCTCAAGGGCGTCTGCATCCGCCTCATGGGCATCGATTCCAACTACACACGCGGCGACAAGATCATCGCCTGGTCATCGCTGGCCTACTCTGTCGGCTACGGCTTCATCGTCATGTTCGTCGGTGTCATCCTCTGGAACAGATTCTCGAAATGGCCGTTGGCGTGGTGGGATGTCTTCTTCTATATCAAGACGCTATTGGTGCCTTGCCTCATTGCCGCCGTCAGCACGGTCTGGTTCTCCTGGGGCGGACTGACGGATCTGAAGCGCATGTTCCGCGATCTCAAGGCTCGCAAGGAAGACCCCGACGACAACGGCCGCGTGGAGAAGCGCGAAATAGAAAATTAGACCGCGCCCCATTCGCCACAAACGGCATCAGCGCGGTGGCGCCCCTCTAGGGCGCAAGGGATATTTGCCACGCGTTTCCCCGGGTTCGCGGCCTGCGGCCGCCACACCCGGGGCTAGCCTGTGTGGCGTTCCTCCGGAACGCTTCACCTGGCGGCCAGACATGTTCCGGCAACACTTTGCTGGAACAGAGTCAAAAAGTCTATAATTCTCCGCCGGAACAGGGCGGCGCGGCGTCCTGTTTGCGCCGTTGGCCGCCCTACCCTGCTCCGCCGTGCCTTTGCGTCAGGCGGGCGTGATTTCGCACTTCTTGGCGGCGGCCCTCAACTGCTTGATGATGGCGCGGCAGGAGGAGGGGCGGTTCTCCTTCTTGTAGCTGGCGCAGCCGCGGATGACCTCCGCCAGCGGGCGGTATTCGGCCAGTTCGGGAATATCGCCGATGGCAGTGCCGTTTTCGCGCATGGAGAGGGTCGCCTCGTTGCGGAAGGCCTTGTTCATGGCATCCTTGGCGCTTTGGACCAACGGCTTTGCGCCGAAGATGATGGAGAAGGTGATGCCCAGCGCGAAGATGTCCGTCACCTCGCTGAGCTTCTCCCGTGCGATCTGTTCCGGCGAGAAGTAACCCGCCGTCCCCGCCACGCTGGAGGATCTTACACCCGACTGGACGGAGATGCCGAAGTCGATGAGGCGGATGCGGCCGCTGCGTTCCAGCATGAAATTGGAGGGCTTGATGTCCAGGTGGATGATGTTCCGCAGATGGAGCATTTCAATGGCCTGGCAGATGTGGATGCAGACACTGACCTTCTCTTCGATGGAAAGGACCTTGAGGAGGCCCTTGTCGGAAAGGTCAATGCCGTAGATGCGCTCCATGAGGAGATCCCAGCCCAGTTCCAGGCCGAAACGGCTCACCTTGCGCAGGCCGTAGATGTGGACGGGGGTCTGTATGATCTCGTCGCTTTGCAGGAGCGTGCCGATGTGGTATTCGTTGGTGATATGGCGCACCTTGGTCGAATAGGAGATGTGGCCCAGCTTGCCCTTGTCCTGACGGGTGCGCTTGTTCCCCAGGAACTGATCCAGCCAGCTACGGACGGACTTGATGCAGAAGTTCTCGCCGGCGAGACGTCCGTTGTAGAGGATGCATTCCGCGCCATGCGTCAGGATTTCGCCTATGGTATAGGGCGTGTTTTTGTCTTCCAGCGTCTTGAATTTCTCATTCAGCTTGGCATTCAGCGGCATTGGCGTCATGGGCAGATGCAAGTCCATGTAGTCGATGACTTCCTTGCCCAGAACGATGGGCGCGGCGGGCGCAAGCGAGAAGCCAGCCGTGGGTATTTTCGGGATGCCGGAAAGCGAGGGGCCAGGTATGCCGCTGATGGTGGTTGCATCGCCACGCGTCGGCTGCTCGGGCGCACTGTCGCGGAGAAGCTCTTCGGAGATGACTTGCGTGCGGTCGCGCGGCAGACGCGGCGTCGTCTGGATTTCCTCCGCAGGTGGTTCTGCCGGTTCGGGTGCGGCCGGCGCAACAGGCGCGGGGGCAGCCATGGCTGCCGGACGGGACTGCGGCGCCGCCTCTTCGGCGCGCTTGTCGTCGATCTTGATCTCCGCCGTAGGCGCATCTTCCCTGGCACTGGGTGCCGCGGGGGGCTTTTTTGCGACAGGCGCCTGGGCGGCCGCCGCGCGCCGCGCCGCGTTCGCGGCATTCAGGTTGATGATGCTGCGGCGGCGGGCGGAAACGTTGCTCTGCGGACCGTCCAGCTTCTCCGGATTCTTCAGTTCGTCTGGGGTAAGGTATTTTCTAGCCATGTCAGAGAAATGGGGCGGGTTAGATTTTGTTGATTCGCTTGAGCATGGTCAGGATGTCGTCGTCCGGATTGAGCTTTTTGGCTTCGTCGCTCATATCCACCTGCAAATCAGGAAGTTCGACATACTGGTCAATGGTCCTGCGGGCCTTGGTCTGTGCATGTTCCTCCGCCACGCGGTTGAAGTCGGCCACAAGTTCCGCCGGCTTGCGGGAGTAGAGCATGGAGACGGTCAGGCGCATCTCCTTGAGCGCGGGATTCTCCACCACGCTGTACAGCGGCTTGACGGACTGCTCGTTGAAGTATTCGACGATGCTGTAGAAGGCGGTTGGGTCGCCGCCGGCGGGCACTTCCAGCAGGAAGAGCGCCTCGATGGTCTGTTCGGGCGCCAGCAGCAGCGGATTGTTGTGCTTTGCGATCTGGTTGCCCACGTCCTGGTCGGGCTTGAAGTTGAAGACAGTGAAGTGGTTGAAGTAGGGCTTGGAGATGAAGAGCGCAAAGTCCTCCGCGTCAATGTGTTCGTCCAGCAGCTTGAGTTCGGAGTTCTTCTGCGGCACCGCGAAGAACTGCCTGAGGCTGTCCACGATCATGCCGTTGAACTTGTCTTCGGGAAGACGCTTTTCGAACTTGACGCGGTTGCTGAACATGAAGATGTTGCCTGTCACGCCGTCATCAATGGCCGGTGCAAGCGACTGGTTCAGGAAGTTCGATGTGTTTGTGACGAATTCCTCCGATTCCAGCCGCGCATACGGCAGGACCAGGCCGAAGAGCGTCTTTTCCTCCAGGGGGATGTTCTCCCGTGCCACAAGATCCTCCAGGATAGCGCGCGCGATGCCATTGCCCGTGCCGCCGCCTGTTGCCGCGAAGACAAAGCTGCCGCGGACAAGGTTTGTCAGCTGGCGACGCACTGAATTGTAGGCGTCGTAGCCGATGGCCGGATCCATCCGCGAACCCTGGAAGCTGCCCTGTCCGCCGCTCAGGCTCGCGAGAATCTTCTCCCCGCCAGACGTGAGCTTGTTCAGCTCCACCTCCGAGACATTGACTGCAATCGCCTCATTGTCCCATTTCGTCGCGATTTTGCAGCCTGCGCCGCCAATGCCGATGACTCTCATTTTGCTGTGCTCTCCAGGTATTCAGATGGCTTGCTCTTGAAATTGCGTTTCACCAGACGCTGCAACGCGTTGGCTCCGAAGCGTGTTATGAAAATGTTCTTCCTGTTGCGGCTGTCGCGCAGATCGATGAAGCCCATCAGGCGCATCGCCTCGATGGCCGCCATCGCCGTCTGCTTCGTCCGCGTCAGTCCCAAATGCTTCAAGTCGTCAAAGTAGTTCGTGATATTGTAGGCCAGCGACTTGTACTCGCTCACAGTCGCCCAATACAACGCCAGAAAATGCTCCTCCCCAAGACGAGACAGCTGCAATTCATACAGTTGTTCCGCCGATGGCGCGGCGGCGGGGGAGGGCGGCTGCACTGACGTCATCCCGCCGCCTGACGATGCCCCTGGCCTGTTCTTGTTGCCGTTCAATGCCATTCCAGCTCCAGAAAAACGCCTTGATTTCGCGCGCGTCTCGCGCGTAATTCACTATACTATAACTCATTCATGCGACAATTGCCAGCGTTTCAAGCAACTTTTTCTCAACTCCCCTGTGATGCCTTTCCGCATGAAATATCTCATCTCGTTGGGGACAAATAGATTGCATATCAGTTATTATTAAACTATAATATCATACACTATATTATACTAAAATATAGTGTAGTTTAGTAAAGTAAATATATCTCCAAAAGAAATCTTGTTATTGTTTTATGTTGTCGCGGAAGGAATTATATCTTTCTAGGCTGCGGCTTTCTTTGCGGCTTTCCCTATGGAAATCAGGAAAATTACGCTTTCCCGTTGACAATCAAAACAAGCGCGCGTATAGTACAGATTTGTACGCCCGTGCAGAAGAAGGGCGGTTGCAATCCCTGGTTTTTGGCAGCAAGAGCACATAGGAGAAACGACAATGGCAGACATCAAGAAAGAACTTTTCGCAGACGGCATCGGGCAGATCCACTTTGCGGGCGGCATGGTCCGCTTCGACCTTGTGACCCTCCAGCCGACGGAAGAGGGCAAGGCGCCCACGCCCGAATCCCACACGCGGCTTATCATGCCTCCGCAAGGCTTTCTGGCGGCCTTCAACTCCATGCAGCAGCTCATCGACAAACTGGTCGACGCGGGCGTGTTGAAGAAGAACGCGAACTGAAGGGGAGGGCGTCGTCATGCCTGATTTCACCATAAATCCGAGTTTTGGCACGACTTCAGTCGGCGACTTCAGCATCAACGCCACGGCGCCGGCCCCCGCCAATGCCGCAGCTTCTGCAACGCCGCCCAAGCCCACGGGGGATCCCGATTTGGCTCCTGGCCAGAAGCGGCCCGAGGGCGCGCAGAAGTCGATTTACGGTGAAATCCCGCAGATTCCCGTGCTGGAGGCGGTGGACGGCATCCGCTTCGACTTCAACCACGGCATCCGCATCCTCTTCCCCCACAACGGGAAGACATACCATGTCACCTTCATGGACATCGACACGGGCGTCATCCTCTACAGCAACGACACCGTGCCGGGCGCCTTCGTGACC
>JAEEGL016627173.1_pt1 | contig 10629 bp, 8 predicted proteins | sample 9134231 | NCBI WGS metagenome assembly JAEEGL01 (sample SAMN16246548, study PRJNA631951) | gut metagenome | biome: gut microbiome; feature: rumen; material: fiber-attached | host: Bos | place: Iran: Karaj | collected 2018-10 | reverse complement strand
GGTTGACTCCGGTGAAGATTTCAACATCTCCATAGATGCCATCCGCCGTGCCATCACTCCAAACACCAAAGCTATCATCCCAGTAGATATTGCAGGGTGGCCATGCGATTATAAGGCCATCATGAGTCTGGTAAATGAGCCAGAAATAAAAGCATTGTTCCATCCCACCTCAGAAGTGATGGAAAAACTGGGACGCATTATCGTCATCAATGACTCAGCCCACTCCATTGGGTCTCACTATGGACAAAAGCACTCTGGTTCCGAAACAGATATATCCATTTTCTCACTGCATGCCGTCAAGAACGTAACCACAGCTGAAGGAGGTGCCATCTGCATGAATATGCCTGCCCCGTTCGACAATGAAAAACTGTATGCAGAATTGCGCATGAAAGCATTGAACTGCCAAACTAAGGATGCATTTACAAAGACAAAGGCTGGAGGGTGGCGTTACGATATTGTTGGCATGGGAATGAAAGCCAACATGGCAGATGTCAATGCCGCTATCGGACTGGCTCAGATTCGACAGTACGACAAGTTGTTAATTGAGCGCAAACGCGTGTTCAACACCTACGACAGAGCCTTCAAAGACGAACCTTGGTGCATTCTTCCACCAAGCAAAGATGACAAGCGAGAGACCTCCTATCACGTCTATGCATTGCGTATCAAGGATATTACAGAGGAACAACGCGATGAAATCATCAGTGAAATCTCAAAGAGCGAGGTCGCTGTCAACGTACACTTTATTCCTCTGCCTATGCTTACCCAGTTCCATAATATGGGCTATCGTATTGAGGACTATCCGCAAGCCTATGAAAACTATCATCACGAGATTTCTCTTCCCTGTTATCCGCAACTGACTGACGAACAGCTTGAATTCATCACAACCACCGTTATCAATGCCTATCATACCGTCGTAAAGTAACTTCTTATGGGCGAGGAACAAAAAATATCGGTGGTTATCAACACCTACAATGCTAAGGAGCATTTGGCAAAGGTGCTTGAGTCTGTCAAGGACTTCGATGAGGTCTTGATATGCGATATGGAGAGCACTGACAACACTTGCGAGATTGCCCGCGAATACGGTTGCAGAATAGTAACCTTCCCCAAGGGCAACCACAAGAGTGCCGAGCCTGCCCGTACATTTGCCATACAATCTGCGGTAAACAAGTGGGTGTTTGTGGTAGATGCCGACGAGATTGTAACTCCAGAACTACGTGAGGTGCTCTATCAAAAGATAAAAGACCCCAACTGTCCTGCAGGCTACTATATCCCACGTCAGAATATGTTTATGAGTATGTTCGTACGCGACTTCCATTACGACTTTCAACTACGCTTCTTTATCCGCGAGGGAACAGAGTGGCCTCCTTATGTACACACTTTCCCATCCGTCAAGGGACGTGTAGAAAGACTTGTGGCCAACAAAAAAGCCCGATTGCTACACCTGATGGACGAGACCATGCATCAGTATATGGCAAAGATGAACGAATATACTGATAACGAAGTCGACAAAAAGCGCGATAAGGGCTATGGCTTAGGTGCCCTATTATGGCGGCCCTGCTGGCGTTTTTTCAAGAACTACGTGATGGATGGCGGTTTTCGTATGGGCACACGAGGCCTTATCCGTGCCATGATGGCTGCCGTGTATCAATACATCCTGGTTTCTAAGATTATTGAGAAGCGCTATCGTGAGTGACGAACGAACGCTTGTCGTGATACTCCCTAAATGGAAGGTTGTAGTCCAAATAGAAGAAGTTATGCTGGCGCTGGTTGTCGTGAGGAGGAATAACCATATAGTCACCATACTTGTTACGCAGGTATTCATCAGCATGCTCAACACCCATCACGGTATGCCCCTCAAACTCTACAGGCTGCGGTGTGCCTAACATCGTCTTAGGAATCACGCCCCGTACGCCATCATCATAATCAAGCACGTACTCAGCAGAATTGTAATCGTAGGCAAGATAGGCTGCCCGTAACTGTCGGCGTGCCCATTCGTGGGTAAAGAGTTTTTGGATTAAAAGTACAGGCCATGAACTGAATCCGTGTCCATGCTTATAGGGATCACGATGCAGGAAATAAAGCAACTTGTCGAGTGCCTTATAACGGGCCACACACAGACGCTGCATCAACCTATTACTTGTCATGCCATCAATGGGAAACACGTCGATATAGATACCTCCTATATAGTCGCTATGTTCGCGCTCGATAAGTGTGGTGCTGCCATCAACTATCTTTCCAAAACCTCCAGGATAGTTGTCGTCAGTCTCAATGCACAAGGCTTCCAAAGGCTTTGGCAACCACTCGTGAGCATGCATCATAAAACGATCATAATCAGGACGAGGCATACAGATATCCATATCATCGTCCCAAGGGATGAAGCCTTTATGACGAACAGCACCCAACATGGTACCTGCCCAACAATAGTACCTGATGTCATGCTCCTGACAGACATGGTCTACAGACAAGAGTATCTGCAGAATGTGCTGATGTAAAGTTTCTATATCGTATGAAGCCATAATTCAGCGTCAAAGGTAACAAAAATAAGTGAAAAGTGAATAGTTAATAGTGAAAAGTGACGTCTTTTAACTCCCTTTAACTACATTTGTTTCTTTAACTCCATCAAAATTGTTAATTTTGCAGTCATGAAGATATACCATATCGTATCGAACAAGGAATGGGGCGGTGGAGAACAGTATGTCTACGATCTGTGCCAGCGCCAACGTGCTGACGGCATAGAGGTCAACATTGTTTGCAAGCCAATAGAAAGCATTAGTCGCAAATACAAAGAGGCAGGCATTACTGTCTATAATATACCACTTGGCGGTGCGTTAGACCTGAAGAGTGCCTGGAGTTTGGCCTCTGAAATCAAGAAAGCTGGTCCTTGTATCATTCATGCTCATAATTTCAAGGATGCCTTTACTGCCTGCTATGCCCGTAAACTATCTGGGGGTAAAAATGTTCGCGTGGTGATGTGCCGTCATCTGACCCGCTCAGGAAAGAACACCCCACTCTATCGCTGGCTGTACGGTCAACTCGACAAGCTTATCATGGACTCCAAAATCTCAACAGACGTATTTCTCAGCACCCATCCGAAGATTGATACCAAGAAAATGGGTATAGTACACACAAGTATTGTTGTTCCTGAGAATATCACTCCTGTCAATGTGAGAGAAGAGTTCAACATTCCAGAAACATGCACGATAGCCATGTTCCATGGGCGCTTAGATCCTGAGAAAGGCATTGACGTCTTGTTAGATGCCGTTGAAATGATAAAAGACAAGCAGTTCAAGCTGATACTAATTGGCAGAGGTGACGAAAAATACACAAAGGACTTAGAGGTTGCTGTCACCAATAAAGGAATATCCGATAAGATTATCTTTGCTGGCTTCCGTCATCCAGTTTTACCTTATGTGGCTGGTGCTGACTTTGGCATATTGGCATCTACCGTTCGTGAGGGCTGTCCGCTGTCACCTCAAGAGTATATGTCGCAAGGACTTCCTGTTGTGGTAACCAACAATGGTGGACAGCGCGAATATGTAGAAAATGAGCGTAATGGCCTGTTGGTTTCCCCAAACAACGTCAAACAACTGGCAGAAGCAATGGGATGTCTGATTGACAATCCCACCCTTCGCAGGCAATTAGGTTGTCAGGCAAAAGCTGACTTCGATGACCACCTCAACTATGAGCACTTCTATGCCCAAATCAAAAAGATATACGATTAAGTCTAACCAAACAGCCCAGCATGAAAAGATTGTTATACTATCTGCTCTATTCTTCTTGGTACCTGTTTTCACTTTTACCATTAAGAGTTTTATATGTGCTGAGTGATGTGATATTCTTTGTAATATTTTATATCTTGAAATATCGTCGGCGCACAGTTTGGGTCAATATAGTAACATCCTTTCCAGAGCGTGAACCAGAAGAACACGAAGTTATTGAGCGCAATTTCTATAAATGGTTTTGCGATTACCTGGTAGAAAACATCAAGTTGATGACTATAAAGCCTGAAGAAATCAAACAGCGCTTAATCTTCAAAAACACTGAACTCGTAGACCAATGCGTTGCCGATGGCCAATCATGTGCCGTATATCTTGGGCATTTCTGCAACTGGGAATGGGTTACCTCTCTACCATTCTGGGTTAGTCAAGAGGCACAGTGCGGACAACTTTACCACCCACTTGAAAATAAAGACTTTGACCGTCTGTTCCTACATGTTCGCCAACGCTTTGGTGCTGCATGCATACCCATGAACGACTCGCTCCGTCGTATTCTTAACTACAAGCAACTTGGCAAGCAAACCATCATTGGCTATATTGCCGACCAAGCTCCATTCTGGTGGAACATTCACCATTGGTGCCAATTCCTGCATCACGATACTGCCGTTCTTTCTGGCACTGAGCGCATTGCCACGAAACTGGATCAGGCTGTGTTCTATCTTGACGTGCATCGTGTGAAGCGCGGCTATTATGAAGCTGAGTTCAAGCTGATAACCCGCGAGCCGCGCAAAATGGAAGAGTTCCAACTGACAGACATCTACTTCAAGAGTCTTGAGGAAAGCATCCGTCGACAACCAGAATGCTACCTGTGGACACACGACCGCTGGAAACGCACTCGTGAACGCTTTGAACAGCGCTTCGAGGTCATTGATGGCAAAGTACATGAAAAGGAATAAAAGACTTATAAAGATATGATGACCGTATTTTATATCGTGATGGGTGGCAACGAAGCCATACGCTACTACATTGAGGCATATCTGTCTATACGAACCTTCCAAAAACAACTTTCGCCTGAAACTGGACGTATTTGCGTCATTACTGACCATCCGTCGTTCTTTCGTAAGGCTGGCATCGAGGTTGTTACCATCACAGCTGAACAGAAAGCGGAATGGATGGGACCGCACAAGTTCTTTTTCCGCACTAAGATAAAAGGTATGGAATATCTGCATCAGCTTTATCCTGACGACAATCTGCTCTATCTGGATAGCGACACCTTCCTTTATGGCGATTGGGCAAAATTAAATGAAAGATTAGACGAAGGTCACGGACTAATGCACCTCTGTGAGGGAAAGCCTACAGGCATCAGTAATACGGCACGAAGGTTATATAAGAAAGCAGTTGGTCACAACTACGGCGGTATCATTATTGGCGAACAGCATCAAATGTGGAATGCAGGCGTTGTAGGACTGCCCAATACAAAGATAAATGAAACCGTAGCATGTGCGCTAATGCTCTGCGATGGCATGCTGAACGACGGCAATAATGAGTTTATCACAGAACAATATTCTTATTCTATAGCTTTGTCCGAACATACTACGCTCATGGCTACTTCTGACCTTATCGGCCACTATTGGGGAAACGCCATCGAATGGAAACAAAAGGCTACCGACATCTTTATGCGTGCCTACCTGAACGACTCTTCGCTTGAAGAGGAGTTGGAGGAACTTGACATCAATGACCTGTGTCAAACACCCGTTTATGTCCATCGCTCCCATCGTGGCCAGCAATTCCAATCACTGGTAAGCCGTCTCTTTCCAGACAACAACAAGCGACTTGCTAAAGACTGCCTCTGATATCAGAAGCGGATGTGCTTAAAAGGCACTCCACCTGCTTGGGCAGCACGGCGTGGGAAACCACTGTTATACATCTTCCCTGTCTGCAGAAGGAAGGCACGCTTAGACCTGCTAATCATATAGAAATCAAGGAATGACTTCAGATTGGTCTCAAATGGTATATTCTCACTCCAATCCATGTGAGCCAATTGTCCTGAGACTACATACACATAGTTCAGCCTGCTGGAGACATATTCCAAGAAGCGCACACTATCGGACGTTACGAGGAGTGTTTTCTTCTCAGGCAACTGTTGATACAGCTTTTCAATTTGTTCAACACAACTATCCATCAGTCGCTGCGCATCATCAGGTGACAAAATGGTAAAGTGTGCTTCTTCTATAAAATCACCAAGTAGTTGCTGGAAGCGTAATGTTACTGCATAGTAGTCTGTACCCAACTTAGCAGTTTGTTGGTCGAGGGCTGCCTGTAGCGCCTCTGACGGACGGAAAAGCTCATGAAAACATTTTCTGAACTTATCGCCATGCCTAAGGATATAGGCATTGGTATAAACATGCAATTGCTTGTTAGCTTTCCGACAGCGTTTTTTGAGCCACAATTCCTGAAACTTAGGCTCCACATGAGTAGCCTGACTACCACAGAACATAGGCTCTGCATCGTCAACATTGAAGCTGAGTTCTTCCTGCGTAACACACCAGTCGTACTCATTTGGCACTAAATAGTCGATAAGTGGGAAGGGATGTACAAAGTTGATTCGGAAGTCATAACCAAGCTTCTTGCATACATAATAGGTTGACACGATACCACGCAAACGGTCAGCCAGTCCACCAGATTTGTGCTTGTCATCTATCATACACACAATCATCTTGCGCTGATTGGTGGCATGAGGTGCATCTTTCGAATAGTGTATCAATAACTCGTCGCCCTCACGCTGCCAACGTCCACGCATAGTGAAGAAGTTCTGAAACACATTCTTGATGTCATTACCCAACGTATGTAATATGCCTTCTTTTCCTAAAATCAGTATCATAAATTATTAGAATATGTTCTACTTTCTTTGTGGTATCAAACGGTCTTCCGTCATTCGCTCCATATATTGCTGAATGATGGCCTTCACCTCTTGTTCCATCTGTGACTGCTGAGCCACCTGACCAATGATATTCTTTTTCATCAACCTGTCGTCGAGTGAATAAACAGCCCTGGTCTGCACGCCATCGAACTGCAACACATAACCATGTTTCACGTATTGGTAAATACCATTCATATAATTCACCGCCCATGTATCCTCTGCTGGAGTATTGAGCAGGTCAACGCCAAAAGTCAAATAGGGCTTGTCATATCCCAAATACCCTAATATTGTAGGCATCATATCCGTCTGCTGGGCAATAGCATCCACCATACCACTACCCATCTCACCACTGGGGTCATAAAAGATGACTGGCGAGCAGAATCCACCAAGGTCTGTATTATACTCATCGATGGCAGCCATATTGGTATGGTCGCTGGTAATGGCAAAGATTGTATTGTTGAACCAAGGCTGCTTGCGAGCAGAGTCGAAGAAGTGCTGAAGAGCCATATCTGTATACCTTATGACTTTATAGATGGGCATATCAGGATTCTCCTCCTTAAATACATCTTTATAAGCATCAGGCACACGGAAAGGATGATGGCTTGAGAGGGTGAAGAGAGCTGTCATGAAGGGTTCCTTCATGTCAGACATCTTCTGACACATATACTGCATGAACGGTTCATCACTGATGCCCCACCAACCATCATAGTCTTCATCGCCACGGGTACGAGGATCGGCTACAAAATCTTCTCGACCATAATACTGCTTAAACTTGGTGGCTCTGGCAAATCCCATAAATCCCATAGAGCCACGCTCTGCACCATGAAAGAAAGCCGTCTCATAGCCTTTACCATTCAGGCAATCAGCCAGTCCTGAAACGTGATTCACAGAATAAGGCGACAAGAAAAACGGCTCAACGAACATAGGAATGGACGACAGGATACTTGGCATACCGTCAATCGACTTCCGCCCGTTGCAATAGGAATACTTATAGGTTAGTGCCCCATTGGCTATCAGGGAGTCAGTAAAAGGAGTAAAACCTTTATAACCAGGAATATGCTTATTGTAGGCGCCTATGTATTCGCGTCCGAAACTCTCTATGATGATAACCACCACATTTTTCTTTTTGAACTCATGGGTGGGCGTGGGATGACAGATGGGATTAAATACGCGCTCCATCTCTGACTTGTCAATAAAATAGTTAGGTACCTCGAAAATGTTCTTTCCGATAGTACGTATCAGCGCAAAAGGCGTATTCAGCACAATGCCTGTCTCAGTAGGGCGATCACAATAGTTATTCGCATTCGAAACCGTGATAGGGCGGATATCGCGTGTCCATCCGCCTCGCATTCCAGCAACACAGAAGGGCGTATAGGCTAAAAGCGACAACAGGAACACCACGTCATACAAGACCCAATTGGCTTTCAATCCTATCAGACGAGGTACACGATAGCACTTCCATAGTACCCAACCCAAGAGACCCGCCAATAGGAAGAAATACCAATGACTCAGAGCCTCAGTAAAGAATATCCCTCCAAGATTGTTTTCATTAGAAAATTCCTGAAATATCGTCGTGGTGGTGCGACGCATGGAATAGCGGAAATATACGGCATCGCCAAGATTGACGGCAAAAGTGAGAATGTTTATCACCACAAACACCCATCGGCACACGTTTTGATAACGATGATTGTCCTTCTTATGGAAGGGGAAGAGTACCATAACTACCCAAATGGCATTGGTATAGAGTATGGCAGAGGTATCGAACATCAGTCCACCCCTAAACAGTTCGAGCAGATGAGAATTGGTCATATTCTCTGCATACAGTTGCCAATTCTCCATCAGGAAGGCTACACGGGCTATGAAATACATGACATAGACCAACAGCAGATTGCACACCACTGCGCCTAAAGGCCATAGAACACCAAGATATTTCTTATTGAATTGTCTCATGCTGTTAATTTGTTCCTAAACGGTTGATATGCTCTGATGCTGTCTGCAGGATTGCCATTCCTCTTTTGATTAGCGCCTCGCTGTCAGTGCTCTTGTCGACAATGATACGATTGGCATTCAGGTCATAGACAGCAAAACCTGTACTGTCCTTCATCGTAATACCGTTGTTGTAAGTATGAACGGCAAACGGGTAGGTATAGTTGCGGCTCATGACATCGCGACTGAAGAGGTAGTCGTCGTGAGGAAGACCTAACTGACCCAACAAGGTGGCAGGCAGGTCTGTCTGGTTGCAGAGCTTTTCTATGCGACGAGGTGCTTTGACAGCCCCACCTAACCAAAGCATCGGCACATGGTCGTGCATCTCGTGCTCTTCGCCAACACCAAAGTATGTAAAACCATGATCGGGCAGCAATACGACCAGCAAATCATTCCATTGTGGTGTCTTCCTGACCTTTTCAATGAAATTGCCGATACACTGGTCCAGATAATTGAAAGCATTGGGTATCTCATCCTTCAACTCATGCGTAGGCACATCCCACGGTTCATGACTGGACAGAGTAGAATAGCCAATCAGGTAATGCTCGTCAGGTTTGAAGTTCATCACATCTTCAAAGAGTGTGGCAAAGGTGATGTCATCACGCACACCCCATTTGGCAGACTTCTGTTCCTCAGCACTATAGTCGTTCATCCAATACAACTTGTCAAAGCCGATGGTCACCAAATAGCTACGCATATTGGTGAAATTGATGTCTCCGCCATAGAGATAGCTGGTCTGATAGCCTGCATCACGCAGAGATTTGGCGATTCCTGGCAGGAAACGGGTCTTCGACGGCATCTTCATGACTGATGACGTAGGGAAGGAAGGATAGCCGCTCAAGGTGCATAGCGTACCTCGGTCAGTACGGTATGAGTTGGCATAGAACTGCGAGAAATAAACACCCTCATGCACGTAGCGGTTCAGATTGGGCATGATTTCCTTGCGCCCGCCAATATCTTCAGTAAAGATGCCGCCACAACTCTCCAGGAGAATAATGATGACATTGGGACGGTTTACTCGCAACAGCGTGTCAGGATCAATGCTCTTTGTGGGATAGAGGTCCTTCATCAGCGAGGCTCTCTCATGCTCGTCCATGAAGTGATACTCAGGCACATAACTCGCAGTTTTCTCCATCGATGACAGGAAACTGAATACTGGGTTGACAGCCGAATGGTTCAGGAAAGGAGTCTGCGAATAATACACTTGCCCGATGTTTGTCGTCGACTCGCCTAATCCCCCTCGGATGCCTACGACAATGACAGGAATGAGAAGTATACCCGTCACCAGTCCGACTAATGCGGATTTTTTGTCCGTAAGGAACGGACTGCCAGTCCGTAAGGAGCGGACTGCGAGTCCGTAAGGAAGGAATAATACGGCAGCTACTATCAAAAAAGCAACGCCCCTTAGTATCAAATATCCTGTGCTTACACTTGCCATCGCCTCCGAAGGCGACTCCAAATACTGAAGGCAGGAGGCATCGAGCTTAAACTGCCAGAACTCGTAAAGACAGGTGTCGGCCACAAAAGCCAACGCGAAGGCACAAGACACGACAGCCCAATAAACTTTCAGAATGGTATGCAGCAGCTTTTGGTTTGCCCAAAAGATGCTGACCATCACCAGAAGGAACGGCAGAATCAGGAAATAGAGCGCTGTGCTGAGGTCGAGAGTGAGGCCGTGGGCGATGACAGCAGACACATCGCCAACGGTGAAGGGATGACTGGCACTGTTATAAAGCATGAAGACAGGCTTGGCGATGATGAATATCAGCACCGTCAGCCCGTAGGACTTCAAAAGATATAGTGCCCTATCCTTCATCGTTCTATAGTGACTGCATATCGTTCAGTTTCTTATAGTAGCCGTCTGTTGCCAGCAGTTCCTCATGAGTGCCACGTTCGACGATGCGCCCCTCGTGAAGGACACAGATTTCATCTGCATTCTTGATAGTCGAGAGGCGATGGGCAATGGCGACAGTGGTACGCGTCTTCATCAAGCGCTCCAGAGCATCC
>JAEEGL016575752.1_pt1 | contig 10629 bp, 8 predicted proteins | sample 9134231 | NCBI WGS metagenome assembly JAEEGL01 (sample SAMN16246548, study PRJNA631951) | gut metagenome | biome: gut microbiome; feature: rumen; material: fiber-attached | host: Bos | place: Iran: Karaj | collected 2018-10 | reverse complement strand
CTGATGAATACTGCAATGTAAGCGTTATCGACAAGGAAGCTGTTCTGGAAGCTGCTAAAAAGCTTGAGATAGACGGTATTATCTCATTTGCCTGTGACCCCGGCGTTGCATCGGCAGCTTATGCAGCTGAAAAACTGGGGCTTCCTTTTCAGGGACCATATGAATCAGTAAAGATACTTCAGGATAAGGGACTTTTCCGTAAATTCCTTCACGACAACGGATTTAATTGCCCTCATTCAAAGAGCTATACCGATAAGAAAGCACCTTTCGGCGACATTGATTTCTTTGACTGGCCTGTTATCGTAAAGCCTGTTGACTCAGCAGGAAGCAAGGGCGTTACAAAAGTAGATGACCCTGCAAAGCTTTCAGAAGCTATTGAGATCGCTCTTGATGCAGGACATAATGGTTCATTCATCATTGAAGACTTCATAACCTTCAAGGGCTTTCATGCAGACGGCGACTTCTTTACTGTAGACGGAAAGATAGTATTCGGACCTTTTGCAGATCAGCTTTTCGACAAGGATGCTGTTAACCCATACACACCTGCTATGCTGATATGGCCTTCAATAATGGACGACAATGATAACAAGGCTCTTCACGATGATCTTCAGAGACTTATGGATATCCTCAATATGAAGACAGGTATATACAATATCGAGGCTTGTGTCGGTGAAAACGGCAAGGCTTACATCATGGAGGTATCACCTCGCGGCGGCGGATGCAGAATAGCTGAGATACAGAATATGGCATACGGCGCAAATGCTGATCTTATTGAGAATGAGATCAGAAAGGCTGTGGGACTTCCTCTTACAAAGATCGAGGAAGGCAAGTGCGATGGTCACTGGGTACAGATCGATATCCATTCAACTACTGACCGTGACCGTATCCTCAGATCTATCAGCATAGATCCCGAGATAGAGAAGAACAATGTTAAATACTCTATGATAACTGCAAAGGCAGGAGATGTTGTAAAACCGTTCACAGGCGCAAATATGACATTGGGAGATCTGTTCCTGAGGTTTGACAGCCGTAAGGAGCTTGACGAAACAATGTCACGTTCAAAGGAATGGATAAAGATCGATTACGAAGATTGAGTTAAAATGATTTATGAAGGAAATAGGCGGATACATTGAATTTGAGACCTTCCGTTCACCCATGCTCTATGACGACGGAATAAAGCTGAATTGCGGAAGGAACGCTTTTGCATATCTTATTGAAAGCAGGAATATCAGGAAAATATGGTTTCCTAAAATGATGTGCGATTCAAACGATAAGGTGCTAAGCGATCACGGTTTAGAGGTAAAATATTACTCCATAGGCAAAGACCTGAAAATGGAGGATATCAGCCTTGACGATGATGAATGGCTGTATGTGGTAAATTACTACGGACAGCTTTCTGACGAATATATCGTATCGCTCAAGAAAAAATATGACAGGCTCATTGTTGACAATGCGCAGGCATATTTTCAGAAGCATATTGCGGGGATAGATACTATTTACACCTGCCGAAAGTTTTTCGGAGTTTCAGACGGCGCTATTCTTTATACCGATTCGGAAACAGGCAGGGATTATCCTGTAGATCAGTCATTCAACAGGATAAACTTCCTTGTGGGAAGATTTGAGAGAACGGCTTCGGAATTCTACAGTGAGTATGCGGCAAATAACGATATGTTTTTTGACGAACCTATTAAGAGAATGTCAAGGCTTACAGAAAATCTTCTCCACGGCATTGATTATGATTTCATAGAAAAGCGAAGAACAGAAAACTTCAGACTTTACCATGAAAAGCTTGCTTGCCTCAATAAGCTTGACCTCAATATACCAAAGGGTGCGTTCATGTATCCTCTGTATATTGAAAACGGTGCAGGCATAAGAGAAAAGCTGAACAGCATGAAGATCTATATCCCGACACTATGGCCTAATGTGTTTGATATGTGCAGTGAAAACGATGCGGAATATGACCTTGCAGGAAACATACTCCCATTGCCATGCGATCATAGGTATTCATGTGATGAAATAAACTATGTTATAGAGGCGATAAAAAATGTATAAACTCCGCGAACTTGAAAGCAGGGATCTTGCAGAGATAAACTCATGGCGAAATGATCCCGAGCTTATAGGTCATCTTGCCGCGCCGTACAGATACATCAACCTCAATGTTGATGAGGAATGGTTCGGGAACTATATGCGGTCACGCTCAACGACTGTGAGATGTTCTATTGTTGATGAGAAAGATGAGACACTGTATGGTCTTATCAGTCTTACAGGGATAGATCAGCTCAATCAGTCAGCGGAGCTTCATCTGATGATCGGAAGCCGTGAAAACCGAGGCAAGGGAATAGGGACTTTCGCAGTCAGAGAAATGCTTCATCACGCGTTTTATAATCTTAATCTTCACAGAATAGAGCTTGAATGTCTTACTACTAATGCTGCTTCGATCGGACTGTATGAAAAATGCGGTTTTATAAGAGAAGGCGTTAAGCGCCGATCTGTATTCAAAAAAGGTGAATACGCTGATATGTATATGTATTCAATTCTTAAAGAAGAATATATGGAGATAAAAGGAAATGAATGAGAATATTTTAGTAACCAGATCCTCAATGCCTGATTTTGAGGAATACTGTGATGAGATCAAAGGATTCTGGGAAAGCCATTGGCTTACAAATATGGGCGAGAAGCATATGCAGCTTCAGAAAGCTCTTGAAGAGAGATTTGATGTTCCTCATGTTACACTTTATACTAACGGTCACCTTGCTCTCGAAAACATAATCGCTGCTATGAACCTGCCAAAGCACGGCGAGGTCATAACATCGCCATTCACATTTGCTTCTACTACTCATGCTATCGTAAGGAACGGACTCAACCCTGTTTTCTGCGATATCAATGATACAGACTATACCATAAATACCGACATGATAGAAAGGCTCATAACTGATAACACTTGCGCTATCGTGCCTGTTCATGTATACGGAAATCTCTGTGACGTTGAAAAGATACAGAAGATAGCTGATAAATATGACCTCAAGGTAATTTATGATGCAGCTCACGCCTTTGGTGTAACATATAAGGGCGTAAGTGCTGCCTGCTTCGGAAATGCTTCCATGTTCAGCTTCCATGCAACAAAGGTATTCAACACTATCGAGGGCGGTGCGCTCTGCTTCAGGGATGACAGCCTTGTTCAGAAGCTCAACGATATGAAGAATTTCGGTATACACGGACCTGAAGATGTTGCATATATAGGCGGAAACGCTAAAATGAACGAATTCCAGGCTGCTATGGGTATCTGTAATCTCAGACATATCGATGAAGAGATCGAAAAAAGACGCAAGGTCACTGAGCACTACAGAAGCCGCCTTGAAAATGTAAACGGTATCATTCTCTGTAAGCCGCAGAAGGACGTAAAGCCGAATTACGGGTATTTCCCTGTGGTATTTGACGAAAAGCTCTTTGGCGCAACAAGAAATGAAGTGTTCAAGGCTCTTGCTGATAACGGCATAAATGCAAGAAAATATTTCTACCCTATATCCAATACATTTGAATGCTTCCACGGTAAGTATGATGTCAGTGAAACTCCTGTTGCACTGCATATAAGCAAGCGAGTTCTCACACTTCCTCTGTATGCTGATCTCAGCGAGGAGATAGTTGACAAGATCTGTGATATTATACTTGGCTTGAGAAAAAGCTGAGAGATAAATTTTAAATCGGAAAAAATATGATCTTATAGAAAGGCTGAAAGCATGAAAAATGATGAAAGAAATGTAATTAATTTTAAAGAGATCTTTTCTCTTATTTTCAGAAGATTATGGCTTATAATACTGTTTGCCATATGCGGGGGGATAATTGCTTTCTGTGTATCTAAGTATCTTATCGCACCAAAATATGAATCACACATCAAGTTATACGTTCAGGGCGACTCTCCTATGCTTTCCGGCGGAGCTGCTGCTTCCGGCGAAAACAGAAATGATGTAAATAATCTCAAACAGCTTACAAATACATACATAGAGGTACTCAATGACGATCTTGTTATGCAGGAGATAGGTACAAACCTTGTGACAAGATTTGGACGCGACATTATAAGCAAGGTCTTCACTGTGACAGAAGACAATAATATCCCTGCTGACCAGCTTCGTGACACACTTACTATTGAGAGTGTTCCTGATACACTCGTTCTCAAAATGCAGGTAATAACAAAAGACCCTGAGATATCTGTGGCCATATGCAACTACTTTGCTTTATATTCCGACATATACCTTCAGAAGGCTATCGGAAACGGCTGTAAGGCACAGTATATGTCATGGGCAAAGTACAACGGCGTTCCTGTATCGCCTGATAAGCTCAAGAATACAGCTCTCGGAGCTATATCAGCAATACTTCTTGCTCTGCTCATCATATTCATAATGGATTTCTATGATGATTCCGTAAGAAATGTAAATACTCTCGGCAACAGATATGACAGAGCTGTTTTCGGTGAGGTCGGACATTTCAAGAGCAGGAGCACAAAGGGTGACAGAAGGAGCGGATTTGTCAGCCTGTTTGACAAATATGTACCGTTTACAGTTATTGAAAACTATAAGGCTGTTCGTACAAGTATAATGTATTCGCTCTCGTCATATGACAAGAAGGTAATATCTGTTTCATCAGCAGAGCCTTTTGAAGGAAAGTCAATAACTGCTGCAAATATTGCCATTACTCTTGCACAGGGCGGAAATAAGGTGCTCCTTATTGATGCTGACCTGAGAAATCCTGTTCAGCATGAGATATTCCATATCGGTGAAAAGAACGGTCTTGCAAATGCACTGTCAGATATTTCATGGCTTGACAGATGCATAAAGAAGACTTTCATGGACAAGCTTGATATCATCACAGCAGGCGATGCGGTAAACAATCCGTCAGAGCTTGTTGCGTCTGAGAATATGGACAGGATCATCGAGCTTCTGGAAGACAGATATGCGTATATCATTATTGATACCCCTGCTGTTAACTTCTTTACTGACGCTGTCGAGATCGCTAAGAAGGTCTCAGGCATGATAATGGTCGTAAGATACAATGAGACATCAATGGCTGATATTGATGCAGCTATGAGCAGGATCGAGTTCTTTGAAGCAAATATGCTTGGATTTATCCTTAACGATACTAAGAATAATAAGAAGTACAGCAAGTTCAGAGCGCCTGTAAGAAGTGCCGCTCCTATCAATAAGAGAACTGACGCCCAGCAGATGAACAGAAGCAGTTCTTCATACAGATCAAACAACAACAGCAACAGAAACAGAAATAACAACAACAGAAATAATAATAGCAACAGAAATAATAACAGCAACAGAAATAAAAAATAAAGCTTTTCTATATGAACTGTTGAATAAATTACAGAAAGTCCCTGAATTGTCAGGGGCTTTCTTTTTGCGTTTTGAACAGATAATAAAGGGATTATTTGATGATATTGACTTTTTATATTCGACATTATATAATATTAATATATCGTATATGATGTTTGTATTTTTATTAAAACAAAAAAATTAAAGTAAGGAGCAAGACTATGAAAAAAGCATTATCACTTATCGTATCAATGGCAATTGCTTGTCCTGCTGCGGCATTGACTGTCGGTGCACAGCAGACTTCGGCGATCACAGCAATTAAGATAGTCGAACACGGAACATATGAGCTTGAAGACGGTTCGACAATGCAGTATACTATTGATGAATTTGACAACGTATCTGTCGGAGGCTATAAAGGCAGCGGCGGTGATGTCGTTCTGCCGACAGAAATAAACGGAAAAGCAGTAAAAAAAATATCAGGGTTTGCATTTTATGGCTGTGAAGATATGACATCAGTTACATTTCCCGAGACCGTAGAAAGTATTGCTTATAGTGCGTTTACTGGCTGCAGCGGTCTGACTTCTGTCAAAATACCTGACGGCGTAAAAGAAATTTCTCACAGCGTTTTCAAGGATTGTACAAGCTTACAGTCTGTTGAACTGCCCGACAGTATTAATTATATTGATTATGAAGCATTTGAAAACTGTACAAATTTATCGTCTGTAAATATTCCTGACGGCGTGGAATACGTCATGGCTGATGCTTTTAAAAACACAAAATGGTATGACGATCAGCCCGACGGAATGATCGTTATAGGAAAGACTGTGTATAAGTATAAGGGAACAATGCCCGACAACACATCAATAACTATCCCTGATGGTACAATGCTTATCAGCGGCAATGCCTTTGCAGACTGTTCGGGTATGACAGAGGTATCTATCCCTGAGGGCGTTGAACGAATTGAAAATAACGCCTTTTCAGGATGCAGCGGTCTTACCTCAATAACTCTTCCGGACTCTTTTGCTGATATTGGACATAATGTTTTTGAGGGCTGTACAGGTCTTACATCAGTTACTATCCCTGAAAAAGTAAGATCATTTGGCTACGGTATTTTCAAGAACTGTACAGGATTAACTGACGTAAATCTTCCAAGCCAGCTTATTTCAATTACACAAAATACATTTGAAGGCTGTACAAGTCTGAGATCCATAACATTACCTGACGGCATGACAGACATTATTGATGAAGGCTTTAAGGATTGTACAGAACTGACTGAAATAACCATCCCTGCAAGTGTTAGTTTTTTTGGTGAGAATGTGTTTGCCAACCATAATGATAACCTTACTATCTATGGATACAAGAATTCGGAGGCTGAAAAGTACGCTAAGGATAACAATATCAGATTTGTCGCACTTAATGATGACGGTTCAAAGCCTGAAACAACTGCTGCAAAAGCCACAACTACTGCTAAGACCACAACAACAAAAGCTGCTACTACTTCAAAAAGCAATTCACCGAAAACAGGTGACAGCGGCGCTGCAGGAATAGCTGCAATAGGTATGGCGGCAGCATTATTATCCGCTGCGGCATACAAAAAGAGAAAAGACTGAAATAATACATGAAAAAAGTCCTCACATCTGTGGGGACTTTGCTTTTGTCATATCGGCTCAGAGCAGAAGCTTGAAGGTTGACTTCGGGAAGGAAGTATTGTATAATATGATAATATACAGGTCGCTGTGTATAATCTTAATGTATGACGGTATGGACTATGAAACTCAAAAATTTTTTTAAAAATACGAAATATCTGTGGATAGGCGGACTTATGGGTGCGGCTCAGCAGCTTGTGGGAAGGCTTGACTATTATTTGTATCACGGGAGAGATATTTTCAGCTTTTCGGATATAATGGGAAGTTTATCCCTTTATGCGGCTATAATCCTGTTTGTGATAAAAAGAGATGTTCCGCCTAAACAGCAGTTCAGAGACCTGTTCCTGTTTTTTCTGGGACTGGATTTCTTCTATTATCTTTATATATTTATAATTGATCTTTCAGAGTATCTTTTCAATAAAAATGACTTTTATGAAAGTATAGGCTGCTATTTTCAGAGAACACATGGAGAGATATTTGATTTCATAAAATGGACCACGATAGGTACTGCGGCTGCTGCATGGGCGTATTTTGCAACAAAACTGCGAAATAACAACAAAAATCGAGCATATATCGCAATGCTCATACCTTTATTCGCCGTTATTATCCTTGAACTGGCCGATGGTATACATTCTTTGATAATGTATATCATACAGGAATACAAGAGGGCACATGATCTTCCGCTGCCTGTAGGCAGTGAATGGCTTTGTCCGACATCTTCGATAGCAACTTCTTTGGTATTGCTGATACTTTGCAGCTATAAATTCATTTTTGCGAAAAAAGCTTCGGATAAAAAGCGGAATGACGATCTGACAAAGTAATATATAAAACCGAATAAAGCATAAAGTCCCCATGATCTCGGGGACTTTTTTATATATTTCGGTTTTGTTTACTTTGGAGATCCGTTCAGGACAACATATATCACAAATGATATCAGATCTATCGCAAGTATAGCTCCAAGAATTATTCCTGCGACCTTCAAGCCTTTTTTGGCTTTTTTCTTGTTGCCGTCAGTGAGGACTTTTTCCTTGATGTCGGTTTTTATTTCGCTGTAGATGTCAGGCTTTGCAGACTGAGCATCATATGCAGGCTCTGATGTTTTATCCAGTACCAGTTCGTCAAGGGAAATTTCGAAGAGGTCACTGATAGCGATGAGTTTCTCCATATCGGGAGTGGAATCGCCGACTTCCCACTTTGAAACGGTCTGTCTTGAAACGTTCAGACGGTTTGCAAGCTCCTCCTGTGAGAAGCCTTTCTGTTTTCTTAGCTCGTAAAGTTTATTATTGAACTCCATAATTCATGCCTGCCTTTCTTTAATGTCGTTTTTGTATAAATACCACAGCAGAACAGCTGCCGCAGTCAATACTATTCCTGTGATAACGCTTGCTTCTATACCGTATTTGCCGCCGTTAAGGAGATTTTTGCCTGCTGTGTGCATATTGATGATGTATACCGTACCCTCGCTTCCGCTGAGGTCAAGTCCGAGAACACAGCTGAGACAGAAATTCCACATCGAATGAAGTCCGCAGGCTGCCAATATGCTCTTGGTGCGGAGCGTAATGAACGAGAATACACATGAAATAACTGCTAAATTTACCACTCCTGAGATAATGAACAGCGGCTCAGAACAACTCAGTGTGCTAAGGTGCGGAAGTATAAATACAAGTGTGCTTGCTCCTACAGCAGCAGGAAGCGAGACCTTGTCTTTGAGCGAGCAGAATACAAGACCTCTGCAAAGAAGCTCCTCAGCAGCACCCTGCACAGTATATACGCCGAGCATAAGCAGCATCATTGAGATGTTGATATCTGTTGAAAAGCCGCCGTACTTTATAGTTCCTGTTAACATTATAGCAGAAACCGAAACAATAAGCAACAGTACACCCACACCTGCACCAATGAGCCAACCCGAAATATTCTTAGTAACCCCAATTTCTGACAGCTTTCTTTTTTCGATCAGTTTCAGGTAGAGAAGGCTTACTGCGATAAGGATAGACATACCGCAGAGCTTAATGAGCAGCATCACATCGTCGCTGAACATCTCGCCTTGCAAAAAGTTTTTGCCGCAGGCGAAGAAGAAGCCTATGATAATACCTTCAGCCAAAAACAGTCCGCCGCAATAGCAAACAGCGAATGCGAGCAGCTTTTTCAGCACCAGCAGTCCCGGCGGCATATTCGCTTTATTGTTAAAAGGACTTATGTTTTTCAGAAATGCTTTTACGTTGACGGTAATTTTATGACTGACCGCGCTTTGATTTAATGTGATACTTTTCTTCATAAATGATACCTCCCTCTATCGCTTGTGCGATAGTTTTTGTGCTGAATTCATAGTATCATTTTCATGGGAAAAGGTCTACCAACTAAGGCTGGAAATCCGTCAACGGACGTTAACAATCGTGTTAAAAGCCGTTGCATTGGCTGTTTTACGCTGAATATGGACGATGCTGAGAAGTGCCTCTATGCGAAGTCCGCTAAGCGCAGAAAACTGAACTGATATGATGTTCGCGTTAATGTATTTATGAAAAATATAGGTTTATTCTGCTGTGATTGTTGACACATTATAATATTTGTGATAATCTGTAATTAATAAGAATTCAAATGAAATGGTAGAATGAATAAGTAACTAATAATCACAGCAAAAATGCTGTACTGATTTAAATTATATAATGGGAGGGAATCAAATGCAAAAACACTGTAAGAAGATCACTGCAGGGATACTGTCAGCGGCAATGCTCGTGCCGACGGCTGTCAGTATCGCAGAGCCTGTCAGGACTTCTGCCTATGAGCTCTTGGGTGAGACCACCTTTGAGCACAAGATGATACCGTGGCATACTGTGGAAACAGCCCCTGCAAGGCAGACATTCGAGCTAACGGACGGTGCAGTTAAGCTCAGTATAATAGTGCCTAATGGCGCGGAATGGGAAAGATGGGATCTCCAGTTCAAACACAAAAATCTCAGCTTCAAGGCAGGTCACGAGTACAAGGTAAGCTTTAAGTCAAAGGCGAATCGTGAGGGGATGGAGCTGTATTCATTTATCGGCAATCTCAGCGACAGCGAGGAATACTTTGTGCTTGACGGTTCGACAAACAATATGCACATGGGACATGATATGGGCGGTCAATGGCCTTTGAGTCCTGTAAAGCTTACGACCGAATGGCAGACCTATGAGGGAATATTCAAGCCTTTGAATGATATTGAATCAGCTCAATGGGCCTTCCAGTATGCAACAGGCACCTTGTATAGCGGAAATGCTAAGAGCGGTGATGAGCTCTGGTTCGATGATATGTCCATTGAGGACCTGACAGATAAGGAATATGTGCCCCCCGTATGCAGCTACGGCTATACGAACCGCGGTTTCAGCGGTCTGGCAAACAATTATATCTCGGTCAATCAGCTCGGATACTATACGGGACTGTCCAAGAATGCAACGCTGGGCGATAACGCAGGCGACTTCGTATACGGTGCAGAGTCGATAGAGCTGACCGACAGCGATGACTATGAGATAGTAAGGGTTTCAGATGATAAAGTTGTTTATACGGGCAAAACAGATGAGCCGAAGAAAGACAAAGAATCGGGCGATAATGTATGCAAGATAGACTTTACGGCATTTGATGAGGTCGGCGAATACTATATCCGTATCAAAGGCAAGAACTGGAGATCATTCCCGTTCAGG
>JAEEGL015885562.1_pt1 | contig 10629 bp, 10 predicted proteins | sample 9134231 | NCBI WGS metagenome assembly JAEEGL01 (sample SAMN16246548, study PRJNA631951) | gut metagenome | biome: gut microbiome; feature: rumen; material: fiber-attached | host: Bos | place: Iran: Karaj | collected 2018-10 | reverse complement strand
CCCGGAAAAGCGGTCTTCACAGTCGATCTGCGCAACCCTGATGAGTCTTGTCTGCAGACAGAAGAACAGGCTCTCACAGATTACCTGAAAGAACTCGAACAGACGGATCAGGTCAGGATCACCGCGCGAAGAGTATCGCGGTTTGAACCCGTCGTTTTTGATCAGGGGATAGTAGAAATAATCGAGTCAGCAGCCCGCTCACGCGGACTTTCCTGCAGGAGAATGACCTCCGGGGCCGGACAGGACGCGCAGAATCTCGCGACGATCTGCCCGACCGCAATGATCTTTGTGCCGAGTGTCGGCGGCATCAGTCATGATCCGGAGGAATATACTCGTGATCAGGATATCATCAACGGCGCGAATATCCTGCTGGATATCGCCGTAGATATCACGACACGCAGATAATCTCAGAACCCCAGCGTGTCATTTACCAGGATCACATGGATCCTGCCCGCATGCCGCGAAAAGCGGGTGATCAGAAACTGACAGCAGATCGTGTCAGACGATTTGCAGTTCATGCATTTCCCCGTCTTACTGCAGGGCGTATCGAGACCGAAGCGCTGCGCGTTGATCGGAGCAGCCACATTTCTGGCTCGTTTCATTGCGCCGTCCACATCATCGCAGACTTTATTCATGCCAACGATAAACACAACTTTCCGGGGGCCCTGAGCGATGGCCGAGACACGGTTGGCATTTCCGTCGATATTGACCAACACGCCGTCCTGCGTGATGGCATTGGCGCTGGAAAGAAAGACATCAGCATCGTAGGCAGCGAGCATAGCCGCGCGAGGATCTTCACATTCTTTGCGATCGATGAAATTGTAATCACCGCTTTTTAACGCATCCACCAACCCGATCTCATGTGCACTCACAGCGCCGCCCATCGTGACCGTGCTGCCCTCCGGGATCAATGCCAATGCCTGCTCTAACGCTTCCTCGCGTGAAGCAGCCCAGTAACCGGACATATTACGCGATTCAAGACTCTTAATAATTTCCTTTGCAAGTTTTTCGTTTCTTTTTGTGATATTCTGATCCATTTTCCTCTCCTTTATCGTCCCATTGATCTGCCGAGATCAAACAAAGCAAATTTGCATTCATTGATGATCCTCATTTTATTCCAGTTGGATAATTCGCTGTTTCCTTCTGCGTTGCTCATGATCTCATTTATACCGTCTGCATCTTCATCGACAAAACATTTGTCGATATTCCTCAACTCGCTTACAACAGTTTCCGCCTGCTTGGTGGATTCGTTAGACTCTTCTCTGAAAAGCGTATCAGGCTTATCGCTGAAGTATTTGCGGTAACTGTCGATCTTATCCTCATCGAGCAGATAATTTCTTACTGCCCGTCCGAACATCTCTTTCCTGTCCTTCAGCTCTTCCTTTTCTCTCTTGGCCTCTCTCTTCATCGTGCGAATCTTGGATTTTAGGAAAGATGTTCCCTTGATAAACACTGCATAATCATCAAACGCGGAAGGGTCATCAAAATAGAGGTAGATCCAGATCCCTTCTACGATATACTTCTTGTCCCTGTGCTGATTTGCATAATCCATGGCGAACTTAACGAAATCAATGAACACCTTATCCTCGTATTCTTCCTTGGAAAGGCTGTCTCTCTCATCGACGCCGATATAGTACTTAGCCCCCTCGCCGGCAAAGAAGCTGTAGAACATATCAGAATAATCCTTCAGCTCATCCATGGTGAAATGATCTTTAGTGAGAAGCAGGTCGTCAAGCTCAATATGATCTATATCATCTCCCTCGAGTGTTCTGGCCATCATGGATTTACCGCTGCCCGAATGGCCGAGAATAAAGCAGATATTCGTATCACCCGAATTGAAACTGTCCTCTTTATAGTAAAGATCCGGTTCTGAGACCATATATTTTTCGCTTGGCAGCTGCCAATCTGCAAAGAAGTCGCTGTCTGCTCTCATCTTATCTTTTATAAGAACATACATTTCCGGAACAGTATGCCCTAAAAACTCATCCGAATAATAGTTGGAGATTCTCCTCTGCCTTTTCGGAAGGACCCGGTATTTGGTATAAACTCTGTTGAGCTCTGTAAACGTAGTTATATGATCTGTTATGATGGCAAGCGACGGATCATTGACTGCCTGTTCCAATGATGTGTATTTTCCCATGGTTTTCCCTTTCCATCTGAAAACACTCGTGTGCCGAACCTATCATTTTTATTTTACCATAAAAATACCCTTATGCTTTTGTAATTATCATTTTCCTTTGCTTGTAAATACCCTACATTGAAAGCGAAGGCTTATTCATATACAATAGGACTGTATATGCTGACCGTTGAAACTACTGTTGACTACCATGACCAAAACGATTCTTTGTTACGGAGATTCAAATACCTATGGATATGATCCGGAGACCGGCCTGCGGTATCCGCGGGATATACGCTGGCCGGGCCGGCTGCAGATCCTGCTCGGAGATGATTACTGCATCATCGAGGAGGGCTGCAACGGACGGACCACGATCTATGACGATCCGATTGACGGCTGGAAGAACGGCCTGGACTATCTGAAGCCCTGCCTCAACTCTCACAAGCCGGTCGACATCGTGATCATGATGCTCGGAAGCAATGACCTGAAGGATGCCTTCCGGCTGACAGCAGCTGAGATCGCTGAGGGAGCAGGGGTGCTGGTCGATGTCATTCAGACATTCACGGCTGAGAAGCAGGGATTCATACCTCAGATCATCCTCGTATCTCCACCGGAGATCGGACCCGGCATCGCATCCTCTCCGTTTGGTATCAAGTTCTCGGAAAGAGCAATAGGGGAGTCAAATAAATTCCCGGCCTGCTACCGGGCTGTCGCGAAGGAGAAGGGCTGTCTGTTCCTTGACGCGGCTCAGTATGCTGAGCCGTCGGAGGCGGATTCTCTGCACCTGACCTCGGACGGTCACAGAGCTCTCGCTGCGGGGCTATGTGCTCTGATCATTCAGACGGATCAAGATAACTGATTATGTCAATTGCCTGAAGACAGAGTATTCATGCTATAATACCGTTGAACGCTCAAGGACATGAGGGAAGCATAAATTCCATGTGTTTTAAATCCATCAAAAGAAGAACCACTCTGCTTAGCTCGCTGTTAGTCATTTCCATGATCTTCAGCGTACTATGTCTGCCTGTGTCCTACCTCGGAACAGGCAGGGTCTACGCGGAAGAAAAGTCCGGGCAAGTCACAGATGATTCCGGACAGAATACGGACAATGGCGGTCAGGAAACGGTCGATCCCGGCCAAAACAGCGGGGATCCCGAACCGGGCGGTGACGGACAGGGTACAGATCCCGGTCAGAGCGGTGACGAGCCGGGAACAGACATTGACGAACCAACAGAGCCCGAGAAACCAATCATGCCCGACAATTATACCGGCATTTGGGAAGGTAAATACTACAAAGGCGGCAAACTGTGGACGGGCTGGGTACAGAACGGCAGCTATAAATACTATTATGTGAACGGCATCGGCGTCACCGGCAGGAAAAAGATCGGTAAAAAGCACTACTATTTCAACAGCGACGGCGTGCTCATGAAAGGCACTGTCAAGACCGGTAAGGTCACCTACTACACCAGCAAGAAGACCGGCGCCATCTACGGTATCCGTCTGCGCACACCGGCTCTCTGCCAGCGGCCGAAGCTGCCGACCGGATGTGAGATCGTCTCCTGGACGATGATGGCCAATTATGCCGGAGTTAAGATCAGCAAGATAAAGGCCGCCAAGGTCATGCCCAAAAACAGGAACCCGAACAAAGGTTTTTCGGGAAGCCCGTTCAGAACCCGTGGTGGGGGAATGGTCGTCTGGCCGTCCGGTCTGATGAAAATGACCGGGAAATATCTCGGCAGCGCTGTCAATATGACCGGCAGTTCCATGACCCGCCTACAGAACAAGCTGCTGAGCGGACATGTCGTCTGCGTATGGGTCCGTGGACTGGACGGCTTCACGTCCCACACGATTGCCGTCACCGGCTATGACAAAAAGAGGATCTATTACAATGACCCGTGGACCGGCAAAGCCTCATCCATGAAGAGGAAGACATTCTTGAAAAAATGGAAGAGACACCGCCGCCGTGCGCTGAGCTGGTAAACATGATTATCGCATTTAAAAGGACCGCCGTATCGGCGGTCCTTCTTTATGCCCTTCCTTCGTTGAATGCCCTCATCATATCCTCAGTTAGCGATAAACGATCCGGCTGCAGAGGGACCTCTCCGCGCGGAGCCCATACGGCCTCCCCCAGCTCGTTATAATCAATCTTTACAGACGGGTCTCCGTCGACGTCACAGAAGAATCCTGTCAGCACATCATCGACGATGCCCCAGGGCTGTGACTTGTAATACCGGATGTTTTTGACGTGCAGGCCGACTTCTTCCATTACCTCGCGCGCCACACACTCTTCCAGCGTCTCGCCGATCTCGACGAACCCGGCGACCAGCGCATAATACGGCAGCGGTCTGTCGCTGTATCTTGTGACGAGGAGCGACTCGCCGTTGGTCACTCCGATGATGACCGCCGGCATGATCCGCGGATATGTGCGGAATCCACAGGACGGACAGACCAGAGCCCTCTCGTCATCAGCGTGAGTAAACTCATTTCCGCAGCAGCCGCAGTACCGGTGTGTCCGGTACCAGTGTGTCAGATGCTTTCCCGTTGCGATGGCGAACATCATCTCTTTCGGAATGGTCCGCTCGCCTCTCGAGCGCCATATCTCGACATAGTCATATCCTTCCGGCACATCGGCTCCGGCGGAAAGAAGGAAGAATCCTCTCTCATCGACAGAAAAGAGATAGGTCAGGCCATCTGCAGACGGAAGATCTCTGACCCGAAGATACTCCAACCCGCCGTCCGCCTCCCGGCAAAGCAGCCTCTGTCCCTTGAAGTCAAAGACAATATCATCCGGCTCAGGTCGTCTGTCCGGATGATACTGGTTGTCGAATGTATGTGGTGCTATTTCCTGAATCATATATATCTCTCACAAAAACGGCAGCTGAGACAATCGTCTCGCGCTGCCGTATGAAAATGTCACATATTCGCTCCGAGTGCGCGGGCTTCTGCCAGCTTCGCCTCCGGGATATCGTCACTCCCACAGACAGTCACGACACCGGCTTTCTCCCACATCATATAGCCGGCCATATCAGCGAGCTGCTGTTCGGCTCCGCCGTAGACACCGGGTGACGCCGAGCAGAGGATCGCCGCGTACTTCTTGATGTTATCGATCGTACCTGCCGGATAAAATCTCTGGATCGCATCCTCGATCTGTGCGGTCATCGTGAAATAATAGATCGGGCTGGCAAAGAGGATCGCATCCGCGCTGTACAGATCCGGATAGATCTTCTGCATGTCATCCTGCTGAACGCATTTGCCCTCGCCTTTGGTATGGCAGTATTCGCACGCCAGGCATCCGCCTATCTTCATTTTAGCCACATCACAGACGACCACTTCATGACCGGCTCCCTCGGCTCCCTCCTTGAAGGCAGCCACCATCTGTGCTGTCTTACCCTTGGCTCTCGGACTGCCGTTAAACACTAAGATCTTCATATAGTCTTCCTCCTTTTTAATCCAGCCGCCTGATCTGCGTCTTGTCGGACGCAACGGCTTTCAGATGTTCCTCGTTTACCATGATCCTGACTGCCTGCTGGAGATTCTCGATCTCCACAGTCTGGAATGTCCCGCCGTACTCTCCGTCCCTCGTCCACGAGATATCATCCCATGATTCGAAGACGATCTTGGATGCGCGCAGCTGATAGATGTGTTCAGGATCGAGCTTTCCGGACAGCAGGGAGTTGACGATGAGTCTCATCTCATTCAGATTTCGCTGTTATTTGACCAGCTCCACCTCAAATGGACCGTCATCAAAATAGACTTTACGGCCTATCAGACTGCGGAAACCTCCGACAGACTTGGAATTGGTCACCATGCCGACCACAAAGTCGTCTTCAATGATCTGATCGTCGCAGGTCACCTTGACATGATACTTCGTGAGTTTGGAGATACGCTTGACACCCTCCATGATATAGGCCGCCTGACCGAAGATGTTTTTCAGTCCCTGATTCGTCTCGTAAGAGACATCCGTAAACAGTCCGAATGCGGCGACATAGACAAAATTCTTGTCATTGAAGCGTCCCACATCGCAGGGGAAGGGATAGCCTTCCACTATCTGGTGCGCGGCTTTCATGATCTGCTTCGGAATACGGAGGCTTGAAGCGAAGTCGTTGACAGTTCCCGTCGGGATATATCCGATCGGGATCCGGTCGTTTCTGGCGACCATACCGGCGATTACTCCGTTGATCGATCCGTCGCCGCCGCTGCAGGCGACGATGTCATAGGGGTATTTAAAATTCTTGACTGTCTCATACAGATCGTGATCGAGATTGTTCTGGACCGGTCGGGTCACCACATCATACCCGGCCTTGACGAACAGGTCGAGCACGTCCGATAAATGGTTTTTGATCGTGCCCTTACCCGAGTAGGGATTGTACAGGAACAGCATCTGTTTGTTTTTCATGACACCTCTTCCCCCTGAAATGGTTTGGCCAGCGCGCAGAGCTTGCGCAGCCGGTGATTGATACCTGATTTGGAGACCGGCGGAGAGGACATCTCCCCGAGTTCTCCGATCGTCGCGTCCGGATTGTCCAGCCGAAGCTGCGCTGTCTCACGCAGACTGTCCGGCAGATCGGCGAGTATCCCCCGCTCCTCCAGTACGCGTATCGCGGCCGCCTGCTTAAGGCCTGCAGCCACGGTCTTGTTGATATTGCCTGTCTCACAGTTCACGCGCCGGTTCACGCCGCCGCGTACTTCCTTTAATATGCGGGCGTTCTCAAAGTTCATCATCGATACGGGCGCGCCCATCATCGTCAGCAGATCCCTGATCTGCCTGCCTTCCTTGATATAGATGACGCAGCTGCCCTTGCGCTGCATCTCCTTGGGTTCCATCCCGCAGACTTCTAAAAGCGAGAGCATCCCGACCGCACTCTCCTCATCGGGACAGGTGATCTCGAAGTGATAGGATCCGGCCGGATCAGACACCGTGCCTGCCGCCACAAAAGCACCCCGTATAAAAGCCCGGATACAGCAGTCTTTTTTCGGGTCGAACCACTCGCTCCGCTCTCCGGAAAATATCTCATACCCGGCCTTCTGCGCCCGCCGGCAGTGTGTCGGCATGCGCGTAACAGATTGAAGTTCTCTTTTGACCCGCGCCGCAAACGACTCCATCAGAACTCTCCCACGAAGCGCACCTCGGGAGTCATCTTCACTCCGCTGTGCTCCTCCACGGTCTTCTGAATATACTCGATGAGTTCGCGGATGTCAGCCGCACTTGCGTGATCCGCATTGATGACAAAACCGCAGTGTTTGTCGGACACCATCGCGCCGCCCAACCTGTAACCTTTAAGGCCGGCCTCCTCGATCAATGCGCCGGCATAATACCCGGTCGGTCTCTTAAAGGTGCTCCCGGCGCTCGGGAACTCGAGCGGCTGTTTCGAGCTTCTTCTCTCAGCCAGGCGGTTCATCTCGGCGGCGATCTCCTCCGGGTCTCCCTCCTGAAGGGCCAGATTGATCTCGAGCGCATAGAGTTTCTCGTGAGCGAGCACGCTGTCGCGGTAGCCGAAGGCCATCTCCTCGCAGGTGTACTGGGCAAGCCTGCCCTCTCCGTCCATCACGGTCACGGAGGAGACGATGTCTTTCATTTCTCCGCCGTAGGCGCCGGCGTTCATCATCATGGCTCCGCCGATCGTCCCCGGGATGCCGCCGGCAAACTCCATGCCGGCAAGACCGGCTTTCTGCGCCTGTCGCGCAACGGTCGAAAGAAGTGCTCCTGCCTGCGCATATATGCCTTTTCCCTGAATGCTGATCTCGCGGTAATTGTCCAGCAGCTGGATGATCACCCCGCGGTAACCGGCGTCAGAGACCAGGAGATTACTGCCGTTGCCGATAAGCATATACGGTATATCCTGCTCGCGGCAGACAGCTGTCACCTGCTGTATCTGATCGATCCCCTGAGGCGTCACCAGATAATCCGCCGGACCTCCCACGCGAAATGTCGTATGGGCTGTCATCGGTTCGTTGACCAGAAGATTATCTGTTCCGACGATTGTCTCTAATCGTTGTTTCATATATAAAGAAGCTCCTTATCTATGGTTCTACTGTAACGCACTTGCAAACTAAGGTCAAATAGGATATTGTTACCTCATGGATCCTGACATACTTATCAAACTGATCGTTCTTATTATTCTGTTAATACTCTCGGCCCTCTGCTCTTCGGCAGAGACGGCTCTGACCGCTGTCAGTCCGCTGCGCGTCCGCCATCTGTTGGAGGAGCGCCCGGATGACAAACGGGCAAAGGCTCTCCTGGCCATCAGCGAAGAACCCACCAAGATGCTTTCAACGATCCTGGTCGCGAACAATGTCGTCAATCTGACGGCTTCCGCGATCACGGCTTCGATCGCCTATCATTTCGGCGGACGTTTTATCGGTCTGGCGACCGGTATCATCACGCTGCTGATCCTGATCTTCGGTGAGATCACTCCCAAGACGATCGCCACGCTCCGCTCTGAAAAACTGGCACTCATCTACGCCAGACCTCTGACTGTCATCATGATCATCCTGACGCCTCTGGTCTGGTGCATCAACACACTGGCCAACGGACTGCTGCGACTGTTCGGCGTGCGCCCGGATGACACTCAGACGCTGCTCAGACCCGGGGAGCTGGAGACGATCGTCGAAGTCGGCCACGAGGAGGGTCTGATCAAAGAAGACGAGAAGGATATCATCCACAATGTCTTCGAACTCAAGGACTCGGCCGCCAAGGAAGTCATGATCCCGCGTGTCCACGTCTCGATCCTGTCAGCCGACAGTTCCTTTGATGACCTGCTCGCCGTTTTCCGCGAAGACAAATACACGCGCTACCCTGTCTATGAAGAGACCCCTGACCACATCGTCGGTATCGTCAATATGAAAGATCTTCTGATCTACGGCGATCAGTCGCGCGATACCTTCTCTGTCCGCGACATCATGCGCGAAGCGCGCTTCGTCTTTGAGTACAAAAAGATCGGCGAACTGCTGGCTGAGATGAAAGAAGCCTCCGCCAGCATGGCCATCGTCGTGGACGAGTACGGCGACTGGTCCGGCGTCATCACGCTCGAGGACGTCCTGGAGGAGATCGTCGGCGAGATACACGATGAGTATGACGACGAAAGCGACGAGCTCATCTTTGAGATCGCTCCCCGCGAGTACCTGGCGGAAGGCGCGATCAGCCTCGATGATCTCTGCGAACGCCTGGATATATCTCTCACCTCCGAGGACTATGACTCGCTCGGCGGATTCATTTTAGAACAGCTTGACCGCATCCCCGATGTGGGCGATGAAGTGTATGCCGACGGCATCAGGATGGTCGTCGAATCCATCGACAAAAACCGGATCGAACAGGTCCATCTGTGGCTCCCGGATCCGGTTCCCGAAGAAGAGGATACAGAGTCATTTTAGCATATTTACCGTGATTTGACTTCTCCATAGCTTGGCATTACTATGGAACAGATGAGGAATTCTGATATGACCCAACTTGATTTTGACAAACCCTGCCATGTCCATTTTATAGGCATCGGCGGTATCAGTATGAGCGGTCTGGCCGAGATCCTGATGGACCGCGGGTTTACGGTCTCGGGATCGGACTCGACCCCGAGCGATCTGACCGACCGTCTGGTCGAACACGGTGCGACCGTCTATTTCTCACAGGTAGCGGACAATATCCGTCCCGACATCGATCTGGTCGTCTACTCAGCCGCTATTCACGAGGACAATGAAGAGCTGATGGAAGTGCGCGCACAGAATATCCCCGCGCTCTCCCGCGCTGAACTGCTCGGCCAGCTCATGAATAATTACGAGACACCGATCGCAGTCGCCGGCACACACGGCAAGACCACGACCACCTCGATGATCGCTCACATCCTCCTCGAGGCGGACACCGACCCGACGATCTCTGTCGGCGGAGTGCTGCAAGCCATTGGCGGAAATGTGCGTATCGGCTCGGACAAATACTTCCTGATGGAGGCCTGTGAATATACCAACAGCTTCCTTCACTTTAATCCCAAGGTCGCCATCATCCTCAATATCGACGAAGATCATCTTGATTTCTTTAAAGATCTGGCGGATATCCGCCATTCATTCCATGAATTCGCCGGCAGACTTCCCGCAGACGGGACACTGATCATCGGCGGGGAGATCCCCTATCTGAAGGCGATCACCCAGGGATTAAAATGCAAGATCGTCACCTTCGGCACCAACCCGGTCGACGACTACTATGCCAATGATTTCACTTACGAGAGTGACGGCTACGCGAACTATCATTTCTACCGCAAGGGAGAGGACATGGGCCGCGTGAGCCTGTCTGTCACCGGCAGACATAATATCACCAACTCGGTCGCGGCTATGGCTGCGGCGGATGTACTGGGCATCCCGCTGTCTGTGGCTCAGAGGGGATTGCTCTCCTTCCACGGAACGACCAGGCGCTTCGAGTACAAAGGCACAGTCGACGGCATCACTATCGTCGACGACTATGCCCACCATCCGACCGAGATCCGCGCAACACTGGCCATGGCCAGGCTCGTGGATCACGACGATGTCTGGTG
>JAEEGL015789189.1_pt1 | contig 10629 bp, 10 predicted proteins | sample 9134231 | NCBI WGS metagenome assembly JAEEGL01 (sample SAMN16246548, study PRJNA631951) | gut metagenome | biome: gut microbiome; feature: rumen; material: fiber-attached | host: Bos | place: Iran: Karaj | collected 2018-10 | reverse complement strand
TGTACAGATTTGATACAGTCCATGAGCCCATAGTTGCCTGACCCATGGTAACCACTATCAGCAGAAAGCTGCGGCAGAGCAAGAAAACCAAAAACACCCAGGCGATGCCCAACCGTTACTACGATCACGCCCTTCGAGGCAAGACCCTCACCATCAAATGGTACCTGCCAGGAATAGCCATGTTTCAGGCCGCCGCCATGGAACCAAACCATGACCGGCAGTTTCTCGTCAACATTTACGGCAGGTGTTGTAATGTTGAGATACAGACAGTCCTCACTCTGTTTAGGCATCCCGGCAGGATAAAAGTCGGAACCTGGAACCATGGTATTGCGCATACTGTTGGGTTGGATTGCTGCGGGGGCATAAGTATCACATACCAGCACACCATCCCATGGCTCATGATCCTGAGGCTCTGCCCATCGAAGATCGCCTACAGGCGGAGCAGCGTATGGAATACCTTTGAATACGGTCACCGGATAACGCTCACCGGGTATGCCAGATACATCGCCTTGTTGAGTGTGAACCACGTCCAATCCATGCACCACGATGCCTTCTGTCAGGCAGATGCCGGGTAGGAGCAGCGCTGCAAGGAGTATGCAAAGAAATGTTGTAGAACGAACCATCTTCATGATCATATGCTTCCTTTCTGCTGAATGTATATGTCGTTCAGATTTGATGCCAGTGTCATTTCATTTTTCACGTTCTGGCATCTCTTGACGATTTGAGTATAGCATAAAGCAATCAAAAATGGATCCATTTCATCATATCAGGTCTTGTTTACAGCATAAGATGCAATCAATCGGGAAAAAATGGAAAATCTTGCAGGAGGCCAGTTGAAAATGCCGAAATTATCTATTGAAACCTTTGCCCGAATACTGAAGATATCGTAACAAAAAGGGCAGTATGTCTTATAGAGGATTATAGGCGTATGATACTATGCCAATGTCCCGCTTGGTGAAATGATTACGGAGGCTGATTGTACCAATGGCGACACAGATAAGGTGATTGGTCTCAGCAGCTGGGTATACCGTATGATAGTAAACGGCCTTGATTTATCATGAATCAATATTGCCGATATGACAGCAATAATCGGGAGTGATGGTTTTGATTCGCATAGCGATTGTTGAAGACGAGCCAACCGAAAGAGATAGAATCAAAGTATACCTGGAAGAGATCGCGCAGGAAGGTCAGACACAGTTTGATATCGAGCAATATTCATCTGGCATGGCATTTGTGATGAGTGGGATGAAGGATTACGATCTTGTGCTGATGGATATTGATATGCCAAACCTGAATGGCATTGAAACAGCAAAAGCGCTGAGAAAGGTCGACCAATCCGCGACTCTTATTTTTGTGACCAATATGGCGCAGTATGCGATTTCGGGGTATGAGGTAAATGCAGTCGACTTTATTTTGAAGCCTGTGAACCGATATAGCTTTGCTATAAAAATCAAACGAGCAATTTCCAGAACAGCAAAGAAAAATGATAATGCCATCCAGATCAAGATGGACGGTACCATTTTTCTGGTCCATATGTATCAAATCATGTATCTTGAAGTCGACGGGCATTATGTGATTTTCCATACAACACAGGGTGACTATAAGGAGTATACTACGCTCAAGCTGGCTCAGAAAAGGATCAACAGCAGCCATTTTGTACAGTGTAATCAAAGCTTTTTGATCAATATGAAGTATATTGAATCCGTATCCCGTGAATCAGTGACAGTGGGTGGAACGGTCATTTACATTTCAAGAAAAATGAAAACAGAATTCATGAATGCGGTCCTGGACTTCTTGGGAGGGATGAATCCATGAGTTTAACGCATCGTATCATTTTCGCTTTTGAAATATTGCTGGCAGAACTGATCTTTCTGCTGCCTTGTGAAAAAAGGAACGGGTTTGCTTTCCGACTTTTAGGAGGCACATTGATCACCACATTGGCATCATACCTGTTCATCTTCATGATACCTGGTGTGCCGGTGCCGGTTTTACAGTTTGTCCGGTTGATCCTGGTGTTTTTCGTATCGATCGGGTCTATGTTTTTTTGCTTCAGGTTGCCGCTGCGTACAGTGGCAGCCGCTTGTGCTGCTGGATATGCACTGGAGCACATGACCTTCCATATGGTAAAGATATTGGCAATGACCACGCCGGTTATGCAGCAGTCGTTATGGGGACTACCGCGCTGGGAAGCGATGGAGTATGTGTTTTTTCCGCCGCTTTACTTGTTATGGGCGGTGACGATCGGCGTATATTCGGCCCGAAATCAATGCTTCCGTCAGACCGACCGCCGCCTCACGCTGATCTTTTTCAGCATCTTGCTGACCACCATCGGTTTTACACGCATTGCTGATGCACTTGGCGAAAATGCCTCTGTGACCGTTAGCCTGTATGCGGTGGCATGCTGTATCATGGCCTTGACGGTGCAGCTGATCCTGTTTCACGAAATGAATCTGAAGGTGGAAAACGATACGATCCATATGCTGTGGCGGGAGGATCATCGCCAATACGAGCTGAACAAAAAGACCATTGAGACCATGAACATCAAGCATCACGATTTGAAGCATCGCCTGTCGGAGATCAATGCCATGTTGAGTGCAGAGGACATTCACTCCATCGAAGAAGCCGTGGGCATCTATGGCAGCAGGATCAAAGCAGGTTATGAAGCGCTGGATGTGCTGCTGACCCAGCGCAGCCTCATCTGCAATGCTGAAGGGATCATGCTGACCTATACGGGCAATGGTGCAGATTTTTCCTTCATGAGCACAACGGAGGCATACTCCCTCTTCGGCAATGCGATTGACAACGCGATCGAAGCCGTGCGCAAAGTGAACGATCCTCAGAAAAAAGTGATCGACATCGTGACCGAATGCAAAGGCGATATGCGGACGATCATGGTGACGAATTACTATGAGGAAAAACCACGTTTTTTCCAAGGCTTGCCCATGACCTCCAAGAAGGAGGAGGAAGGTTTTCATGGATTCGGTATGAAGAGCATGAAGACCCTGGCGGAGAAGTATCATGGCTCGATCAATGTCCGCCTGAAGGATGATCTGTTTGTGCTGTCGATCGTGCTGTTTGTGGATCATGCAAAGGAAGCGGGCTGACGCTAAGCAGTAAATAGCCACATATGCTGAAAAATGGACCTGATATGCTGTATCGGGTCTGTTTTTTTGTAGGTAATGGTATGCTTTTGCCAGCGCCCGCATAGATCGCGGGAGAAAGGATGGTTTTCATGGTCAAAAAAACAGGGTTGTACAGGGTACTCACGTTTGTTACGGCATTCCTGGTCGCTGTTTCAGCGATCCTGGGTACGATGCTGGAAACATTCCGCGCCCAGGTGGACGAAACGCTGGGCACCAAGAGTCAGATGGTCGTTACCGCCGAGGATGGTAAGACCTGGTCTTCCTTCACGCCGCCTGCGGAGCTGCTGAAGGCCAACGGTCATCTGGATACGCACAAGACCATCGATCATTTCATCAGCTTTGGCCGCGAGCTGGCTGCTTCCGGCACCGTGCTGCTGAAGAACAACAACGATGTGCTGCCTTTGAAGGAGGGCAGCAGCATCACGCTGCTGGGTATGCGCGGTACCTATCCCATCCTGGCATCCGGCCAGGGCATGCCCATCGTGGGCCCGGTGATCACGCTGGAGGATGCGCTGAGCAAGAACCAGGCCGATTTCAGCGATCCTGACCGCAATGTATGGCGCAACAACATCAAGCCGGATTATTCCACGCTGGAAACCTTCACCTTTGATGGCGGCAATATGAAGGTCAATCCTACGCCCATCGCCGCCTATCTGGAATATAACAAGCAGTTCACCGGTTATGCTGCCTACAACTATATTCCTGCCATGATGGGCTTCCTGAACCACGACAGCCATTTCGACGACCCTTCCATCCAGGAACTGGAAGGCTACAAGCCTGATTTCGAGGAGAGCTTTGCCCAGTATCAGGATGCTGCCATCGTCGTGGTTGGCCGTCCCAGCAGTGAGAACGGTGACTATAAGGTTGGCGGTGTGCTGGAAGGACGCGGCAACAGCGAGCCTCTGGAGCTGACCAACAACGAGCGCGACATCATCCGCATGGCAACCGATAACTTTGAGAAGGTTATCGTGCTGGTGAACTGCGCCAATACGATGGAGATCAAGGAATTGCAGGATAACGAGAAGATCGACGCCATCGTGTGGATCGGCCATCCCGGCGCATTCGGCATGCTGGGCGTTGTGGATGTGCTGACCGGTAAGGTCAATCCTTCCGCCGGCCTGCCGGATACCTATGTGGCCAAGAACCTCTCTGCGCCTGCCATGACCAACTTTGGCGACTATACCTTTGAAAACTTTGACACCAGCGAAGATCCTACCCAGTCGATCATCCGTAAGTCCAGCAAGGCTTATGTGATCGAGCCCGAAAGCATCTATGTTGGTTACCGCTATTATGAAACCCGCTACAATGACGTGGTGTTCGGCCAGGGCAATGCTGACAGCAAGGTCGGTGCGGTTGCCTCCACTGGCAACTGGCGCTACAACGAAGAAGTGGTCTATCCCTTCGGCTATGGCCTGAGCTATACCACCTTCACCCAGGAACTGGTCGGCGAGCCTGTCATCAACCGCGCCGGTCATAACTTCACCATGGATTTCACCGTGAAGGTGACCAACACCGGCAAGGTGGCCGGTAAGTCCAACATTCAGCTGTATGCGCAGGCCCCCTACATCCAGGGCGGTGTGGAGAAGTCGGCTGTGCAGCTGGCTGCCTATGGTATCACCGGTGTGATTGCTCCCGGTGCTTCCGAAACCAAGGTCATCCATGTGGATATGCAGGATGTGGCCAGCTACGACATGAACCACAAGAATGCGGACGGTACGCAGGGCACCTGGATCCTGGATGCCGGTGAGTATTACTTCACCGTGGCCGGCAATGTGCATGCTGCCCTGAACAATATCCTGACCAAGCAAGGCAAGACAGTGGCCAACAGCAACGGCCTGATGGATGCTGACGGCAATGTGAAGGCTGTGTATCAGTATCACTACGCAGGCGTCAATGGCGGAGTGGACGATATCACCTTTGCTGTGACCAAGAGCAATGTCAGTGTGTCCAACCACCTCGAATATGCAGACTGGAACTACTATGAGCCCGGCAAGGTGACGCAGCTGTCCCGCAGCGACTGGTCCGGCACCTGGCCTGTGGAATACAAGAACATGAAGGCTCCCGCTTCTATGCTGGCTGATCTGAACGGTCAGTATTACGAAGTGAAGAAGAACGACGATACATCCAAGATCGTCTTCGGCGCGAAGAACGGTCTGAAGTTCTATGACCTGGCCTTCACGGAGTATGACGATCCGGCCTGGAAGGACCTGATCGACCAGATGACCATTGAAGAGTGCATGGGTCTGGTGGCTTACGGCGGCAATGAGTTCCGAGATATTCCCTCCATCGGCTTTGTCCGCGGTATGTTCACCGAGAACTCCGGCAACGGTATGCAGTCTGAGATTGGCGATTCCCGCGTGCAGTCTCCCTGGAAGGTCGAGGAGAACGACAACAACTACCACTACTACCTGGAGATCTATGCCACTGCTCCTACCATTGCTGCTTCCTTTGACCCGGATCTGCAATTCCGCATGGGCGAAGAGGTCGGTCTGCAGGCCCTGATCGTTGGTCTGCCCATCCTGTGGGGCCCCGGTCTGAATACCCATCGTTCTCCCTACAATGGCCGCAGCGGCGACTATTACTCCGAGGATCCTGTGCTGACCGGCTGCGTGGGTATGGAGTTTGCCATCGGCGCATTCAAGTATGGTCTGCTGGCTTCGCCCAAGCACTTCGCCTTTAACGACCAGGAAACCAACCGCGGCGGTATCGCACCTTTCATGACCGAACAGCGTGCTCGTGAGATTGAGCTGCGTGCCTTCCAGATCCCCATGGAGGCCAACAAGTACAATGATCATGCTCCGGATTACTGGACCGGCAACGCCGACCATGATTTCGGTATGCGCGGTATGATGACCTCCTTCAGCAAGATCGGTGCTGTGGAGTGCACTGCCAGCCGAGGGCTGATCAAGGACATCGCCAAGAACGAATGGGGCTTCCAGGGCTACATCGTGACGGATATCGGCGATGATACGGACCTGTTTGCCAGCGTGGTCAATGCTGGCGCGACCGGCTATGACCTGCGCGGTCGTTTCGCTGAGTCAGGTTTCCCGAACCATACCAATGACGGTGAAGCCATCTCCGTGGCCATGTTCTCCGGTGACGCCAATATCCTGACCGCTCTGAAGGAAGCTGCCCATAACACCATTTGGGCTTTCTGCCAGACTAACCTGATGAATGCCTTTAACGCATCCACCTCCTATAAGTCCCTGACCACCTGGTGGCGTGTGGCTTATACCGCAGCGATCTCCGTAACCAGCCTGCTGTTTGTGATCTCTGCCGCCATGTACACCCTTTCCGTCATCAAAAGCAAGAAGGAGAAGAATTGATATGTTGAAGAAACAGAAAGCTTCTTTCCATGTGTTCGCAGCAGCAGTGGTGAGTGCCTTGATCTCTCTGATCCTGTTCCTGGTAAGCAACAAGACCATGGGCTATCCGATCACAGGCAGTACCACAGCGATCATCTGCACGGCAGCAGCGATGGTGATCGGCGTTGGCGCTCTGTTCGCCCAGATGAAGAATATGAACGAACTGTTGGTGTCTGCACTGCGCATTGCGACCCTGGCCCTGATGGCCGTGGCATTAACGGTGACGCTGGCTGACCGTGCCGTAGTCGCCGGTGGTCTGTTTACCTGGAACAGTCTGGATACCTTTGCCTGGTCGGCCTTCTATACCGGCGTGGCTTGTATGGTGTTCCAGGTGCTGACCGTGTTGCTGACCGTCGTGTCCGGCTGCATGAAGCAGAACAGCAGCAAGTAAGCCAAATCACTGTCTTTTATTCCGACCCTTTACTCTGAGACCTATGGAATCAGTAACCTCCTTCTCACCCTGATCATCAGTTGTTCATTGCTTTCATAGTTCTCATAGCCGGAGCCCCTGACACATAGCGCGATGTGTCAGGGGCATTTTCTTGTAAATAGCATCATCGGTAATTTTGTCATCCTGATCCAGCAGATATGCAGGCACAGCATCTGCTGGATACGATGATTCCTCAGATGGCGAGGCTGGTGGAAAATGAAGGATCGGCTGCGGTGGGGTGGGATGATGATTGACATTAAGGTGCAAGTCGAGGAGATTATCTGGAACGAGATTGTTTATTGGTAATATGAAGGCGGTTGATGTATTCAATATCCGCCGCCACAAGTTCGGTATCTCCCGGACAATACACATCTGACCTCCATAGGTTCCTCCTTCTCCTTATTTCAGCAGCGCCATCTGTTTGCGGTAGCAAGGGACAAAGTAGGCAATCTCCGCAATCGCAGTAATGGTCCAGGAAAAGATATAAAGCAGATACAGCGACATGATGGTTTGGAAGTGGGCAAACACAGTGAAGATCCAAATCAGACGGAAAACGCACGAGCCCAGGATGACCAGGATCGTAGGCACGACGCTGCGGCCCAGGCCGCGGGAGGCGGCAATGGTGCAGTCCATAAAGGCAGAGAAGCCATAGCTCAAGCCCATGATCGTCAGGCGAACCAGGCCCTTTTGGGCAACCTGAGGGTCGGTGGTAAACAGCGACAGGAATTGAGGACCAAAGGCCACCAGCGCCACGCCTATCATCAGACCAGCGCCAAAGGAGTATGCGAGACTGATATAGTAGCTCTTCAGCACGCGTTCCTTTTTCCCAGCGCCATAGTTCTGGCTCATAAAGCTGGAGCATGCGGTGTAGAAGGCGGCCATCACGTCATAGGCCAGGCCATCGGCATTGGCTGCGGCAGCATTGCCCTCTACCATGACCGCATCAAACGAATTGACACCTGTCTGCACGAACAGATTGGCCAGCTGAAAGATGGCATTCTGCGCGCCGGAAAACAGGCCCAGCGGCAGAATCATCCGCACCTTGCTGCCAGTAAGTCTCAGTTCGCTCATCCACACAGAGGTGATGCTGTCGCTGCGCATCATGAATCGCAGGATCAGCGCCGCCGACAGGTACTGTGACACGACGCTTGCGATCGCCACCCCAGTCACACCCAGCTGGCACACCACCACAAAGAACAGATTCAGCACCACGTTCAGCACACCGGCAGCGGACAGGAAAATCAAGGGATGCCGCGTATCACCGTCTGCGCTGAGCACTGCATTGCCGAAGTTGTATGCGCCCAATGCGGGCATGCCGAGAAAATAGATATGCAGGTATCGTTCGGCGCCGTCGATCAGCTCCGGCTTGGTATGCATGGCGGTCATGATGGCATGCGTACCGCCCACGCCGACCGCAGCCAATGCCAGGCCGACCAGCAGACACAGAATCAGCGACGTGTGAACCGATTCGCACACATCCTTCTCCTGCCTGGCGCCCAGAAAACGTGCCACCGTCACGTTCACACCGCTGCCCATACCGATCACGATGCCGATGAATAATGTGACCAGGATCGTGGTGGAACCCACCGCGCCGAGCGCTTCAGGGCCTGCGAACCTGCCCGCCACTGCAATGTCTGCCATATTGAACAGCACCTGCAGCACATTTGAGATCATCAGCGGGATGCTGAAGACCATGATCTGCCGGGCCAGCGGTCCATCGGTCATGGTCATCTGTTTTGATGCCATGTAATCCCATCCTTTTCGGTCCGCTTTGGCGAACCCTATGCATTATAGCACATTCTGCGCAGAATTGAAGCGATTCATATCGTTTTGCATGCTTATTCCTCCACTTTGAAGTACTGCATGCGGTTACTTCTTCGCGCATAATTGTCTTTATGACCAGCAGATAGTATGCCAGATGGCACACCCACACCACGCCCTGCACAATACGTCCAGCGTTTGCCTTATTCATCATAATGAAGCCACAGTCATCCGCTCCGTTCTGACGAACCAATGGTTTATCTTCCGTACCGATCCGGCATTATCTTCTTATTCTCTTTGATATACTCCCTTTTCACAACCTCCAGCCTACGGACATCCTCCTTCATATCGCGCAGATCGATATCCAGCACCATGCGTTCCGTGTTCAGGTAATTCAGCGCCTTCTGCCAACCTTTGTAGTTGATGCTTTCACCGTTATCCTGCCAGTGCTATAATGCTGTCTCTGCCTCGCGGTACTTGCGCAGTTCAAACTCATACTGCTTTTCAAAAGCAGGACGCTTCTGTTCCGGCAGCTTCTCCCACGCCTTGTAGTAACGTTGATACTTCTTCCGCTCTTCATAGGCAGTGATGCGGGCACTTAGCTCGATGGACAGATCATAGTTTTCTTTCCGCTTACTGCGAAGTTCATAGAACTTGGTATTGACCGTTTTCACTGCGGCGGCGTAGGAGGCAGCATTGGTGATTTCGTACTGCTTCATGATTACCAGCAGACCGGATGCGTCACGCAGACGATGATCGGGCTTGTTTTCCGGCTTGCCTGCATTGAAGATCTGACTTGCCAGCATGAAGCGCAGATTCGGATCAGACACGTCCTTGCCCTGGGCAATCAGTTCCTCGTCCAGCTTCTTTTCATACATCGCGTAGGAGTTGAGTTTGGTCAGTCGAGCTTCCAACTGCTCAAGCAACTTGTTCTGCGTGCGAATGTCTCGGTTCAGGTCGCCGACTTCTGTGCGGATGCCGCGCTTCTCCATTGCACGGGCGTCGGGGCCTTCGTGCTTCATAGGAATGCGTTCGATTCCCTGCCGGGCATAACTCCGGTGGTCGACAAAACCCTGCGTGAAACCGGCTTCACGCAGGGCGTCATTGATATGATCGGCAATGGCAGCACGCCAGATTTCAGCGTTGCCTCGATTGTCCCAATCGACATAGTTTTCTTTGTGCGTTTTCCAGCGGCCTTTCTGTTTTGCCGGGATGCGATTGCCGGTGGCATCCAGATTGTACACCAGCTTGCTTTTGGGTGCCCACCGTCCGTCCTCCTGGATAGCTCGCATGGTCAGCATGATATGCACATGAGGATTGCCGTCCTTCTTGTCATGCACAGCGAAGTCAGCGCACATGCCCTTGTCTACGAACAGGTCATTTACGATCTTCCGGGCCAGGGCAATGTTTTGCTCATGGGTCAATTCCGCCGGTAAGGCAATCTCGAATACGCGAGCAAGTTGGGCGTTGCGGCCTGTCTCATTCCATTCAACGCTGTTCCAGAGTGTGGCCCTGTCCATGTACTGCGGCGGTGCGTTTGCAGGCAGCATCTTATCCTTGACGGTGTGTTGTTTTCTTTGTACAGATTTGTGGGACTTGGATTCATAGTCTTGTCCACATATTGGGATTCAGGCTATTTTGAATGTCCACATTCTGGGATGGTGCTAAATTCCCGTGTCCATTCTATGGGGAGTATTTTATGACTGTGCGGCTATTTCTCCGTGACACTTCGGCTATTTCTCCGTGACGGTGCGGCTAAAACTCCGTGCATGCGCGGCTTGTAGTCCGAAATTTGCATGATAATCGTTTTCATTATTTGGGTTAGTCACGTTATTAATATGGTATACATCGACAGGAGATGTTGATGTCAGGATTTTCCATTTTCCAACGGGTGTAACGATTCAATACTCAGTTTTGGTTGAACTATGTT
>JAEEGL015275930.1_pt1 | contig 10629 bp, 7 predicted proteins | sample 9134231 | NCBI WGS metagenome assembly JAEEGL01 (sample SAMN16246548, study PRJNA631951) | gut metagenome | biome: gut microbiome; feature: rumen; material: fiber-attached | host: Bos | place: Iran: Karaj | collected 2018-10 | reverse complement strand
AGCCGTACCTTAAAGCCCCGTCGAGCACGTAGCGCCCGCTCTCGGTGCGCCCCCACGGGAAGGGGGTGCCGCGCACTGCCTTTTTCTGCGCCGCGAGGGCAGATAGGCACCCCTCGGTGAGGCCTGCGCCCGGAATGAGGGGCAGAAAGAGGGCCGGCATGAGGTATTCGAACAGCGGGCCGGTGTAAGAGAGAGCAGTCAGGCGCGCCCCGCTGCGCGCCACGGGACGGCTGAGAGCAGCGAAATGCGACGCGGGCACGAGCCCCTTCGCCACGGCGAAAAGAGACGTGAGCAGCGTTTCGGAGAAGGCGCACTCGTAGGCGGCGTCGGTCATTTTGCCCGCGGCGACGTCGTATCCGACGTAAAACAGCCGCCGCGTGCCGTCGTAGAGCGCCGAAAGCTCCGCTTTTTCGATATGCGCGCGCACGGTTTCGGCCAGAGCGTCGAGCCGCCGCTCGTGCAGCCCCGCCTCGAGGCAGGTGAGGCACACGAGAAAGTTGCCGCAGTCCACGCTCGACACGAAGGCCGGGCGCAAGGGAGCGAGCGTACGCGTATCGTACCAGTTATAGAGAAGGCCGTGCCAGAGCGGCAGGCGCGAAACGGACGCGAGCGCGGCCGACAGGCGCGTTTCGAGCTCGCGCCCGCCGATGAAGCCGAGGTCCGCCGCCGACAGGAGCGACACGAGATAGAGCCCGACGTTCGTGGGCGAGGTGCGGTGCGCGACCTCGGCCTTCGGCAGCTCCTGCACGTTGTCGGGCGGGAGAAAGTTGTCCTCCTCCCCGGCGTACTTCGCGAAATACCGCCACGTGGCGGCCGCCCAGTCCGAGAGCTGCTCGCGGTCGCGGAAAGAAAGCCCGCGCGGCGGGTTTTTAAACCGGATGCCGTTCGAGAGGGCGAAGGGAATCCCGAGAAGAAGCAGGATCGCCGCCACGCGCCAGAAAAGCGCGCCGCAGGATAAGAGAAGGGCGGACGCGAGCGCCGGGAGCAGCATGATCCCCCACCGCTTGTCGCCGTGCTCCGCCGCGGCCGCGGTGGTCCATTCAAGCGTGCGTTTTTTGGTCAAGGTCCTCCACACGCCGCGCACGACGGCGTCGAGATCGTTGACGGCCGAGGCGGGCAGAAGCAGGAATTGCGCCAACCCGCGCAGGATCGCACGCGCCGCGGGCGGCAGCCGCCGCGAAAACGGAAGGGTGAAGCCTTCGCGCAGGAGAAGCGAAATAACGTCCGGCAAAACGTCGCCCGCGACCGAAAGCACGGCGAGCAGAAAGAGGAGCCGCGCCGCCGGGGAGGGCAGAAACGCAGAGATGAGCAGCGTGAGCAGGGCTGCGGGGGCGGTGAGCGCGCGGCGCAGGCTGTCCGTAAGCCAGAAGCGGTGGAGGGCGTTGAGCTTGCCCTTCCGCGGGCGGCGGAACAAAAAGAAGAGGTTCTGCGCGTCCCCGCGCACCCAGCGGTGGCGGCGGTTCAGCCACGCCCCCGGCGAGGACGGGAATTGCTCGCCGACCTGCACGCCGGACACGAAGGCCGTGTTCATCAGCGCCCCCTCGAGCACGTCGTGGCTGAGCACGCGCCCCGGGGCGAACGCCCCGGCGCAGGTCTCGCGGTAGCGGCGGACGTTCACAAGCCCCTTGCCGCAGAAGATGCCCTGCCCGAAGGCGTCCATATAGAACTCCGACACCGCGGGGGCGTAGGCCGTGAGCCCGCCGCCCGTGAACAGCGCCTGAAACAGCGTGGCCCCCGGCGCCTCAATACTTTCGGCGCGGGGCGCGAAGCAGCCGTAATCCCGGTTCAGCGGGTGGCAGGCGACCGCGAGCAGCTTTGAAAGCGCGCCGAACGGCAGCTCGGTATCCTGATCGAGGGCGAGCATCTATTCCCTGTTTTTAAGAAGCGTGAGATCGCCCCCGAGCGCCTCGAAGGCCGAACCGTCCCCGTCCGTCAGCAGGACGGACAGGGCGGTCAGCGCGCCGCGCTTGCGTTCAAACCCGCAGTAGTCGTCGCCCGTTTCGTTTTTCACGCGGGGGCGAAGGGCGAACGCAAAGCGCCCGCCGGCGGCGTTGAGGCGGTCGACGAGCCGCCTGACCGCCTGAAGGTCCGTTTCGTCGGACGGCAAAAACGGCGTGTCGGCGCTCTTTTTGTCGAGCAGCAGCAACACGCCCGTATCGGGCACGCGGGACGCGTAATAGAGGTCGCTGAGTTTCCGCTCCCACGAGGCGGCCGCCGGGGCGGCGGGCAAAATCGCCGACACGACGATGAGCGACGGCGGGGGCGAGAAACCGGGCCGATCGGGGTCGAGGGACATTAGCTCGCGCGGGGGAAGCGTCGCCGCGCCGAGCTTATAAAACAGGGGCTGGAGGAGGGTGTAGAACGGGAAGAACAGCACGCCCGCGAACGCGAGCCCTGCCGCGGCATAAGTCCATCCGTCGGGCACGCCCGCCGCTTTGACCGCGAAAAAGCCGAGGGCGAGGGCTGCCGCGCGCGCAGACCCGGCCTGGGCGAGCAAAAGCAGCGTGCCGACCGGGGCGCGGGACTTCGGTTTGAGATAGTCGCCGACGTGCCGCCCCTCGCGCTTCGCGCACCGGAGCAGGCCTTCGAGATAGGTTTTTTCGTCCGTTTTCGCCCGCCGCGCGGCCGCGGCGAAGGCGCGGCGATAGCTCTTTTTCGTGCGCGGCGACATCTTCGGATAAACCCCGGCGGGGTCCTGCTCCAACAGCCCCTCGCCCGCGCACAGCGCCGGGAAAAGGGCGTTGAAGTCCACGCGCCTGAGGGCGTAGAACGCCCGCACCCGGTCGGGGAACCGGGGCGTGCCCACGTCGCCGGCGGCGCGCAGCGCCAGTGCGGAGAAAAGAAGAACCGGCAGCTTTTCCGTCTGCGAAAACGTGAGCACGGCGCCCGAAAACGCGCGCGTGAGCACGCCGGCGGCAGCGTCCGGACCGGGGTCGTGAGCGCCCGAAACGGTCAGGGAAAAGAGGTCGTCGGCGAACCGGAGCGCCGTTTCGACCGGCAGGGCGGCGCGGGCGCGGCAGAGGCGGACCCCCGCGGATAACGTCGCGCGGAGCATCGCTTCGTTTTCGCGCAGCCAGACGTGCTCCTCTTTTTCGCCCTCCAAAGCCGTTTTCATATGGGTCTTCAGGGCGCGTATCGCTCTCTTCAGCGCCCTTCGGTAGTCGTTCATACGCGTTTTCCCGCCTTTCGATAGGTTTAGTGTGCGGAAAAAAGCATAAAAAAACCGCCCCGCGGGGCGGTTTTTTATTTTTCTCGGGAACAGAATTTACGCGACGATCAGCGTGATATACGCGACGTCCGTGATGTTTTCGATCGAGAAGGTGGTGGCGTAATACACGTAGCCGGTGGAGACGTCGTAGGACGCCGTCCAGGTGTTGGCGTAGGCGGTCACTTCTTCGCCGCCGCCGATCTTCCACTTGACGCCGAGGCGGTTCACGAGGGTCTTATCCTTCGTGGACAGGCGCACGGTCACGCTCTCGCCGTTCATCACGGTGAAGTAGCCGAGGCCGTTCTCATCCTCCAGCGTGGGCTTGAACTCGTCGAACACGCCGGAGAGGAGCATATAGTCCGCGTCAACGTTTTCGAGGGCTCTGTCGTCGAAATGCACGTCGCGGTAGGCGACCATCTCTTCGATGGGGCCGAGGAACGAGGAATCGATGTGCAGGGCGTCGAGGATCATCTTGAGAAGGCGCTTGAGATAGGTGAGGATGTCGGCCTTCTTCTTCGTGCGCACGCCGGACACCACGACCTTGCAGTCGCCAGTGACGTTTTTGATCGTGTAGGTGCGGCAGCCGTCGGCGTCGATGCCGTCGGACACGAGGGTCTCGGCGCCGAAGCCGATGAACGCCTGCGCTGACGCGAGATCGTCGTCATCGCCGATGAACTCGGCAAGATCGTTCATGCCGCGGACAACGGACACCTTGAGGTCGGCGTCGGAATAGCCGGAGCCGATCTTGACGCGGAACCTGAAGTCGTCGCCGTAGAGGGCGAAGTGGGCGCTCTCACCCTTGATGTTCTTGACGGAATAGCCTTCGCCGGACGTGAGCTTCACCGAGAAGTGGTTGCGCACGAGGGCTTCTTCGTTGACGGTGACCACGTAATCCTGATCGGCATAGAGCTTATACTCGCCCACGCTGTCGGGATAGATGCGCTCGCCGTTGACGGACACCGCCACGGTGGCCGCGCTGTAGACCTCGTTCGTGAGGACCTTGAACGACACGATCTCGCCGTCTTCCACGCTCACGGTGCCTTCATAGCGCACGGGCGAATAGGTGGTTCTGGGGCTGGGATCGTTGGGATCGAACGCGATGCGGTCGGCGGTGTAGTAATACCCGTCGTTCGCGAGATAATACTTGCCGTTGGGATCCTCTTCGAATTCCATTCTTCCCTCGGTGCTGCGCACGAAGTAGAACGTTTCCTCCGTGACGCCGTAGTTCTCGAGCGTGCCGGACGAGGGCGTGAAGGTCACGGTGTGCGCGCCTTCGGCCATGACGGCGGGCGCCATCACGAGCGCCAGCATGAGCACGGCGACGAGAACGCTGATGGTCTTTTTCATGTATGTTTCCTCCTTTGAGAGATTCTTGCAGATAAGTAATGATATTTATCTGTTTGAATTATACATCACGAAAACGCAAATTGCAAGGATATTTCGGGGGCCGTTTCGAAAAATCGCAGGCCCCGAATTTAGTGATATTGCATAAAAAGAATTAAAAAAAGTTTAAAAAGAAGAGGAAGGGCTCTCCCCTTCCTCTGTTGACAGACTGTAAGTGTTATACGCTCAGAAGCCCCGCGTCGAGCACGAACTGGCTGCCGGTGGCGTAGCGCGCCTTGTCGCTCGCCAGGAAAAGCACGAGGTTCGCGGTGTCCTCGGGCTCGATCCACGGCACGGGCAGCAGGTTGCCCGCCGACGCCTCGGCGATCTCTTCGGGGGTCTTGCCCTCCATCGCGGCGAGACCGTCGTTCATCGGGGTGTTGACGCCGGTGGGATGGATCGACAGCACGCGGATGTTGTAGGGCGCGAGCTCGATCGCCCACGCTTTCGTGAGGCCCGTGAGGCCCCACTTGGAGGCGGTGTAGTGCGACAGGCGGTTGCCGCCCCGGAGGCCCATGACGGACGAATTGTTGATGATCACGCCGCTTTTCTCAGCCATCATATAGGGCGCGACGCGCCGGGTGACCATGAACGGCCCCTTGAGGTTGATGTCGATCATCGCGTCCCACTCTTCGTCGGTCATCTCGTGGACGCGCGCGTAGGCGCAGATGCCGGCGTTGTTGAAGAGGATGTCGATCTTGCCGAAGGCCGCGATCGTGCCCTCGACGGCGGCGGTGACGGCCTTGTCGTCGCGCACGTCGCCCGCGAAGATCTCGCAGCGCCCGCCGAAGGACTCGATCTCTTCTTTGAGGCTCTTGAGCTCCTCGGACGTGCCGAAGGCGTAGCGCGGGTATTCGATCTGCTTGGCCACGTCGAACGCGGCGATCGCCGCGCCCTCTTTCGCGAGCGCCACGGCGGTGGCGCGGCCCTGCCCGTGGGCGGCGCCGGTGATGAACGCGACCTTGTTTTCAAAATCAGCCATGGGAACGATCCTCCTTCGTGATCAGCTTGTGGTTATAGAGCACCTCGTCGAGATCCACCTTCATCACGGTGTTGAACAGGTTCGTGGCGTACATGATGCCGGCGAACGCCACGATCGTGACGATGACCTCGTCGGAAAACTTTGACTTGAGCCCGTCGTAAACGTAGTCGGGGATGTTGTGCGGGTCGAGCGCGATGCAGGTGCCGAGCGTGTGCAGCAATTCTTCCGTCTCGTCCATTTTCAGGTCGTCGGGGTCGTCGCCGCGGTCCTCGAGGATCTTTTTGAAGAAAGACCCGCAGATGAGGCAGTCGTTGCCGGAAGAGATCGCGTAGGACAAGATGGACAGCGCGCGGTCGCCGAGCACGGGTTTCAGCTCGTCGTAGAGCGTGTACCACTCCATATATGCCTTAAAGCTCGGCACGTTGTGCAGGAGCGTGCGCTTCATGTTGGTGATGCGCCCGTGCTTTGCGATCTGGTCGTCGTATTCGCGGCGGACCTCTTCGGACGCGGACTCGTAATCGGTCATGGGGACGTAGGGCATAAAAAGGCTCCTTTCGGTCCGCGGGAGAGCGGACGGTTTCTCGAAAAATCCGCCTGCCCGGGCAGGCGGAAAAACGCTGTGGACGCGGATTCAGCGGGCGACGCCGAGCTCACCGAGGAGCCCGAACAGCGCGTTTGCCGCGGCGTCGAACGCCGCGCGGTTGGTGGGATAGACGTAGTCCTCGGTGACCGAGAACACGCTGCCGCTGACGTTTTCGAGGGCCGAAAGCCCGTCGAACACCTTGAGGTGCGGCTCGAGGGTAAGGATGCGAGTCCCCTCTTTTTCGGAAAAGCGGCGGAGGATCTCTTTGACCTCGCCGTCGCCCCTGCCGGGCGGCACCACGCCGCCGGTGGCAAAGCGGGCGTCCTTGACGTGCATATACTCGATATACGGCGCGAGGACCTCGTACGCCTCAAGGGGTTTGACGCCGCACTGGATGAAGTTCGCGGGGTCGAACACACCCTTGATTTTGCCCTCGAAGGTGGTGAGGATATCGAGGCAGCGGGACGTAACGTCGCCGAAGATGCCCTTTTCGTTCTCGTGGCAGCACCACACGCCGTGGGCGCGGGCGTAGTCGGCAAAGCGGTCGAGCCGCTCGAAGACCTCGTCGCGGTAGGGGGCGGGATCTTCCCCCTCGGGCATATAGAACGAGAACATGCGGATCTTGTCGGTGCCGAGGACGTTCGCGACCTCGACGGTCTGTTTGAACTTCTCGAAATGGGGGGCGAAATCGTCGGTGATGCGGATCTTGCCGTAGCCCGAGCCGACGGCGGACACGCCGATGCCGGCCTCGTCCAGCTGTTTGCGCACCTCGCGCGCCATGTCGGGGGTATAGTCCGAGATGTTGCCGAGATCGAGGTTTCTCGGCTCGATGAGCGTCATGCCGTCGGCGCCGAGCGCCTCGAGCTGTTCGGCGAGCGTTTTGCCCGCCTCGTCCGCGAACGCGGAATATACGAATTCAGCCATAATGACCTCCGAAAACCGGGTTTATTCTTTGATGAGCGAGCGGTAGAGCTTGATGTAGTCGCCCGCGCTCTTGGCCCAGGAGTTGTCGCACTCCATGGCGCGCTTTCTGAGGATCGCCCAGCCCTCGTGATCGGCGTAGCCGTGCACGGCGCGGCGGATCGCGTGCAGCATGTCGTGGGCGTTATAGTCCTGGAACACGAAGCCGTTGCCCGTGTTGAGGCCGGAATCCTGCACCGTATCCTTGAGGCCGCCCGTGGCGCGCACCACCGGGACCGAGCCGTAGCGCAGGGCGAACATCTGCGACAGGCCGCAGGGCTCACTTTTGCTCGGCATGAGGAAGATATCGCTGCCGCCGTAGATGCGCGACGCGAGCGCCGGGATGAAGCCGAGCTTCACGGCGATCTTATCGGGGTATTTCGCCGCCATCTCGCTGAAAAAGGTCTCATACTGCCATTCGCCGGAGCCCAGCACGACCACCTGCACGTCCTCGGTGGTCAGAAGCTCCTCGAGCACGTGGCGCACGAGGTCGAAGCCCTTGTGCCCCACGAGGCGCGACACCATGCCGATGAGCGGCACGTCGGGGCGCTCGGGCAGGCCCATCTCCTTCTGGAGCTCGGCCTTGCACACGGCCTTGTTCGCGGGGTCGTCGGCGCTGAAATGCGCCGGCAGCGCGGGATCCGTTGCGGGGTCGTTCGTGACCGTGTCGATGCCGTTGAGGATGCCGTGCAGCTTCCAGCGGCGCTCGTTGAGGATCGAATCGAGGCCGAAGGCATACCACGGGTCGAGGATCTCTTCGGCGTAGGTGGGCGAAACGGTGGTCACGGCGTTGGCGCACTCGATGCCGCCCTTCATGAAGTTGATGCAGCCGTCGTTTTCGAGCAGGCTTGCGTTTTCTTCGGAAAGGCCCACAACGTCGCCGAGCACCTCGTGGCCGTACTGCCCCTGATACTGGATGTTGTGGATCGTGAGCACCGTCTTGATGTTCTCGAAGCCCTCGCGCTGGGCGTAATACAGCGAATAATACACCGGCACAAGCGAGGTCTGCCAGTCGTTGCAGTTGATCACGTCGGGCTTGAAATCGATGTAGGGCAATATCTCGAGCACGGCGCGGGAGAAGAACGCGAAGCGCTCGGCGTCGTCGTAATGGCCGTAGATGCCCTGACGCTTGAAATAATACTGGTTGTCGAGGAAGTAATAGATCACGCCGTCGCGCTTATACTCGAAGATGCCGCAATACTGCCGCCGCCACGAGACCGGCACGGTGATGTGGGTGATGAACTTCATCTCGTCCTTATATTTGCGGTCGATGCCCTCGTAAAGGGGCAGCACCACGCGGCAGCCGATGAGACGCCGCCTGAGCGCGCCGGGCAGGCTGCCCGCCACGTCGCCGAGCCCGCCGCTCGCGATGAAGGGCTTGGCTTCGCTGACTGCGTAAAGAACTTTCATAAAAAACCTCCTGTATTTGGTCAAACTGAAAGGCGAATGTTTTTTTAAGTGTGGAGTAAGGGGTGAGGGGGGAGGGGTGAGGGGTGAGGGGTGAGGGGTGAGGAGTTGAGGAGCCTGCGGCTCGCATTTTCAGACAGGTAAGGGCGAAGCCCTTCCTTCACTCCTCACTTCTCACTTCTCACTCCTAACGAATGACAATCGTCAGATCTGGATCTCCTTGCCGATATAGACCGGATAGGTGTCCGCCCCGGACAGGGTCTTGCCCGAGCGCACGGACACGGATTTATCGGCCAGCACGTAGTCGAGCATGGCGTTCTCGCCGACGAAGGCGCCCGGCATGAGGATCGAATTCTTCACCACGGCGCCCTTTTCGACGCGGCAGCCGCGGAACAGGATGCAGTTTTCGACCTCGCCGTCAATGATGCAGCCGTCCGCCACGAGGGACGAACGCACGTCGGAGCCGATGCCGTAGACGGCGGGCATGTCTTCATACACCTTCGTGAGCACGGGACGCGCGGGGTCGAAGAGGCTCTCGTAATTCTCGCGACACAACAGGTCGAAGTTGCCCTTGAAATAGCCCGCGAGCGAATCGACGTTCGCCACGTACCCCTTGTGCTCGAACGAGTGGATCTTCACCCTGCCGACCGCGCGGCGCAGCACGTCCTTGAACAGGCTGTATTCCCCGCGCGAGAAGGCCTCGCGCACGAGGCGCTCGACGAGGCTCTTTTTGACGAGGCAGTTCGTGAGCAGGTATTCCTCCTCCCCGTCTGTGGGCTCGCCGAGACGGAGCGAGGTGATCATGTCGCCGAATTTCGATTCCACGATCGGCTGGGTGGCGAAGCCGGGGGCCTTGCCCACGTGCGACACCATGGTGATGTCGGCGCCGCTTTCTTCATGCTCTCTGAACATGGCCTCGAGGTCGATGTTCGCCACGTACGAGCACGAGGTCATGAACACGTATTCCTGCTCGCTGCGCTCGAGGAAGTTGAGGATGTTTTGCAGTGCGCCCACCTCGCCGAGGTTATAGTTGCGCACGGCGGTGGCGTTGAACGGCGGCAGGAAGTAAAGGCCGTCGTTCTTTCTGGCAAGGTCCCAGGGCTTGCCGGAGCCGATATGGTCCATCAGGGACTGGTAGTTGTTGTTCGTGAGCACGCCCACCTTGGTGACGCCCGCGTTCACGAGGTTCGACAGCGCGAAATCCACGAGGCGGTAGCCGCCGCCGAAGGGGATCGACGCCATGGAGCGGATGCCGGTGAGCTCCGGCACCTCTTCGTCGTGGACGTTCGCAAAGATCAGGCCGAGTACGTTGTTGGCTCTCATTTGACTTCCCCCTCTCCCACGTTTTCGGCAATCATGTTTTTGCCTTTGATGACAGCGTTTTTGCCGATGACCACGTTTTCACCTATCACGGCCACGCCCCAGTTCTCGAGGTTCTCGGTGTGCTGCGGGTCCTCGCCGACCACGGCGCTGGACTCGATGACCGCGTTCTCGGCCACCATGGCGTACTGCACCGTGGCGCCGGCCTTGACCGTGGCGCCGGGCATGACGATGGAATATTTGACGTTCGCGCCCTCTTCGACGGTCACGTTCGAGAACAGGACCGAATAGTCGATGTTGCCCGAAATTTTGCTGCCGCCGGAGACCAGCGAGTTTTCGACCTTCGCGGCGGGGCTGACGTAGTGCGGCGGAAGCGAGGCGTTTTTGCAGTAGATCGGCCACGACGTGTCGGTGAGGTCGATGTTGACCTTCGGGTTGAGCAGGTCGAGGTTGGCCTCCCACAGGCTGTCGATCGTGCCCACGTCCTTCCAGTAGCCGTCGAAGCGGTAGGCGTACATCCGCTCGCCCGCGCCGTGCATGGCGGGGATCACGTTTTTGCCGAAGTCGTTCGACGAGTTCGGGTCGGCCTCGTCCGCGATCAGGTATTCGCGCAGCTTCTTCCACGTGAACATGTAAACGCCCATGCTCGCTTTGTTGGACTTCGGGTTCTTGGGCTTTTCCTCAAAGGCGGTGATGGCGCCGTCGTCGTCCACGAACATCAGGCCGAAGCGGGAGGCCTCCTCCCACGGCACCTCCAGCATGGCGATGGTGCAGGCGGCGTCCTTT
>JAEEGL014928587.1_pt1 | contig 10629 bp, 5 predicted proteins | sample 9134231 | NCBI WGS metagenome assembly JAEEGL01 (sample SAMN16246548, study PRJNA631951) | gut metagenome | biome: gut microbiome; feature: rumen; material: fiber-attached | host: Bos | place: Iran: Karaj | collected 2018-10 | reverse complement strand
GAAAAACATTATAAAAGAATATGCAAACCGAAAACTGAGAACTATATATTTCTATATCTATTCAAAAAATTGAATCATAATCAAGACTTACAATTACGTGCATTTGCGGACAAAAACGGGTTGGAAATAATTTGCGGTACCAGAAGAGATGTTTCTTCTCATGCAGACACATACATCATTAATAATCCATACAACTTTATGACGTATATGTTAGGGGCTAAATTCGTTGTTACTGACACATACCACGGGACAATTTTTTCAGTTAATTTTAACAAACAGTTTGTTGTTATTAATCGCGATTTAATAAAAGTTCAAGATTTTCTTTTGATTGTTGACCTTGCTGACAGAATTATTGACTGCGAATCAGAATTGAATTGTACAATTAATAAATCGATTAACTATGATATAGCTAATCAAAAAACGCAAGAATTAAGAAATTATTCATTGAAATATTTGGAAGACAGCCTAAATGAAAGCAAACATCTGGAACCTCACAAAAACAATAGTCTCTCTATAACTGAACATTAAATAGCATCGACATTATTTACTGGAGAAAAAAGGGAAATGAAAATACTGTTTTTTATCAACCATTTAGCCGATGGCGGTGCCGAGCGCGTGGCAGCAACATTGTTGAGCCACTTATGTGAAAATCACGATGTTGAGCTTGTACTCTTTAGCGAAAAACAAGCGTCATACAACATCAACTCCAAAATACCAACACAGAAAATAATAGTCAGCGGCAACAACAAGATTATCAAAGTAATTAGACGCATTTCAAAAATCAGAAACCTAATTGTTGAGAAAAATCCCGATTTGATAATATCGTTTATGGTTGATTTAAGTATGCAAGTACTGCTTGCGAATTTCTTAACTTCAAATAAAATAATTGTCTCAGAACACACGACAATACAAAGCACACGGAAACTTCACCGAATCATAACGCGCCACATATTATATCGATTAGCATCAAAAATCATTTTTATATCCGAAAGCGATCACAATTACGCCAAATGGTTAAAACGAAAAACATTCATCTACAATCCTCTCTGCTACCCCGTAACACAAACCTCCCATAAAGAGAAACATATTGTTACCATTGGACCGCAAATAAGATGGCATTCGAAAGGGTTTGATATATTGATTAAGGCTTGGTCGAAAATATCTAAAGCACACCCTGATTGGAAACTACAGTTTATTGGAGCAAACGATGACAATTATATCAGCGATTTGGCAAAATCATACTATCTCGAAAAACGAATCGATTATTTAGGATGGACTGATGAGATTGACAAACTTCTACAAACCAAAAGTATATATGTTTTATCATCGCGGCACGAAGGATTCCCGTGCTGCCTAATTGAGGCCATGAGCCAAGGTTGCGCTTGTTTGTCGTTCGACTGCAAAACAGGTCCAAATGAAATTATCACCGACGGGAAAAGCGGCTTGCTTGCCCAAACCGGAGACATTGACGACCTTGCCAACAAACTTGAAAAGCTAATAAACGACGAACAATTACGCTGTCGACTGTCGGCAGGTGCAATTGAGGAAGTCAAACGATTCGATAAAAATATTTTTTTTGCAACTTGGGACAAACTAATTGAGGAAGTTGCTGGAAAATGAAAACACCATTTACAAAATGCAAAGCATTAGCCACTACATAAAACATCCGAACATCATCGCAATAGGCATTTTTACAAGAACTTGCAAATGGCTCCCAGATAAGCCATATTTGCAAATACTATATTTTTTACATTTTGGAAAATTCATAAACCTTAGAAATCCACATACTATTTCCGAAAAACTGCAATGGCTGAAATTGTATGACCAGAGGCCAGAATACGCTCAAATGGTTGACAAATATGCGGCGAAGCAGTTTGCTGCGGCTAAAATCGGCGCAGAACATATCATTCCAACGTTTGGCGTTTGGGACAGGTCAAAAGACATCGAATTTGATAATCTACCTGATAGTTTTGTGTTGAAAACCACTCATAGCGCAGGATGTTCTGGGGTGGTTATCTGCAAAAACAAAAACGATCTTAATATCAAGAAGGCGATTAGGAAACTAAATAAATCGCTGAAAACCGACCTTTCGAAATCAATGCGCGAGTGGCCATATAAGAATGTGCCTCACAGAATTATTGCCGAAAAATATATGGAAGATGAGTATGGCGAACTTCGTGATTATAAATTCTACTGTTTTAATGGCGAAGTGAAATACGTACAAGCTGATATTGGCAGGTTTTCCGACCATCACCAAAATATTTATGACACACATTGGCAACTTCTTCCAATATCATTTGGATACCCACAGGACATCCATTCCATAGACAAACCGAAGAATTTTGAATCGATGCTAAAAATTGCAGAAACTTTAGCAGCCGGTATTCCCCATATTCGTGTTGATTTATACAATGTGAATGGAAATATATATTTCGGCGAATTAACTTTTTTCCCAACATCAGGTTATAAATGCATAAAGCCTAATGAGTTGGACTATAAATTCGGCGACTGGATTAATCTGCCTTCGCAAATCATATTAGCGAAATGAAAATACTATTGTTTGTCGATAAACTTTTTGGAGGCGGAGCTGAACGTGTTGCATCAATTCTTCTTAATCACCTATGCGAAAAGCACAATGTAACAGCTGTTATTTTCAATGATAAACTTCCGAGTTATCCACTGAATCCACATATAAAAATTCAAAAAATAGCCATAGATGGCAGATTTAGAATTCTGCATCCAATTGAAAGATTATCAAAAATACGAGAAATTATACGAGTAGAATCTTCTGATTTAATATTATCTTTTCTTGTAGAAATCAACAATTATATTCTATTATCAAACATCATCCCTCGAAAAAAAATAATTGTATCGGAACGGACATCTATTCAAAGACACCAACCATTATGGATTTCTATTCCCCGCCGATTTTTATACAAAATGGCAAATAAGGTTGTGCTCACTTCCAACGATGATTATAATCACACTAAATGGCTGAAAAACAAAACAGTAATTCACAACCCGGTTATTTTCAATCCATTTATCAACCACAACAACCGAAATAAGATAATTATTGCCGTTGGTTCACAAAAACGATGGCACATAAAAGGATTTGACTTATTAATTGAAGCATGGAAAAAAATCGCGCAATTGCACCCAGATTGGAAACTGCAATTCGTCGGATTAAATAATAATAACTATATCAGCAATTTAGCAAAATTATACAAGATTGATAATCAGGTTGAATTTTTGGGTTGGACTGACGAAACGGACAAAGTTTTGCAAACCAAAAGCATATACGTTCTATCGTCTCGGAACGAAGGTTTCCCGAACAGCCTAATTGAGGCCATGAGCCAAGGCTGTGCCTGTGTGGCATTCGACTGCAAAACTGGCCCCAACGAGATTATCACCGAAGGCAAAAGCGGTCTGCTCGCCTGCAACGGCGATATTGACGACCTTGCCGCAAAACTGCAACTGCTGATTGAAGATGAGAATTTACGCCAACAACTGTCGGTCGGTGCTGTGGAGGAAGTGAAACGATTCGATAAAAACATGATAATGAAGCAATGGGATGAGTTAATTGAGGACGTCACACATAATAAACAATGGTGATTATAATGTTTTCTCCCCAACATTTTAAACCTATAGCCCGCAAAAGCGTATAATAATTAATTGAACTATTGGCGTATGAATTTAAACCAATGTGCAAAATGGACTTACATAAATTATTTACAGCCGTCGGTCAATAAAAACGACGATGCTATATAATATTAATTACCTTTAAGTTGATTTTATAAACTAATGATAAACAAGAACATAATTAAAATAACCTTTAAATAATTGCACTATGAAACGCAGATTTACACTTTTAGCAATCGCCTCTTTTATGTCGATGACTGTGATGGCGAAATGGGACGGCACAATAGCCGAATCTTTAACAATTACTGATGGTGTTTGTGAAATTAGCACAGAAGCTCAATTAGCAAAATTAGCCGCAGATGTTAATAGTGGAACAAATTATTATAGCGGAGTAACTTTCATACAGAAAGCCGACCTTGACCTTGGCGGCGTTCAAGACTCTGTTGGGATGTGGAGTGGACCTCAATGGACTCCTATTGGCAAAGATAAAACAAATTGTTTCAAAGGCATATACAATGGGAATGGTTATGTAATCAGCAATCTATATTTTAAAGATTATGTCAAGTCAAATGTGGGGTTATTTGGATACATATCTGGCGCAACATTAACACAGATTACTTTAGCAAATGGTTACGTGTATGGGGCTGGAGCTGTTGGTGGTATCTGTGGATACGCAGCCAATTCAACAATATCGTATTGTGCCAATTGTGCAACTGTATATGGCAAAATGGAACAAAACGGAGGTGTATGCGGCTATTTGGGTACAACAAGTGGGGGAACATCAATTGTAACCGACTGTATAAACTATGGTTTGGTTTCTGGCTCAAACTTTACCGGCGGTGTATTGGGGCGATGCAAGGATGCCAACACATCTATTACCAATTGTATAAATGTCGGTCAAGTATTTGCTATGACTTCAATGTGCGGCAATTTAGTTGGATTCAACGATGGTTTTATTGCTCCAATAAACAATTGTTTCTATGACAATCAAATAAACTCATCGCCAGGCGCCACATCATTAAAAAACGAAATTGAAACTAACACTGACAGAGAGGGGCTTAATGGAAAAAACACTTCTGAATTATGCAACGGCAATGCGCCTTCGAACGGTTTTGACTCCGACATTTGGTATTTCTCCTCCGAGATGTATCCTCGATTGAAAGTGAATAAAAACAAATCTGCAATTATTCTTGCTGCAACTCCAGTATTATTGACTCCTGGCGACAAAGCTGACAATGTCAAAGAAGACTTTAGAGTTTCCAATGCTCACGATACAATTATATGGAAGAGCGGAAACGATGATAATCTAATAATAAGCAAGAACGACGCAACCATTCAAAGGTCAACAAGTATCGTATTAATTGCAAAAAATATTTATGATACAACGTACACTAAGAAAGTATATTTAAAAGCAAACAAAACAGGAAAAACACCAATTGATTCTTTAACAATTGAAAGTGAAGAAGATTTAATAAAATTACGAGATGCCGTGAACAATTATGGTGCATATAAAGGCTGTGCCAATTATGATGGATTTGAAGGTATTAAGTTCGCACAAACAGTAAAAATTTCTCTTTCCAATTGGACGGAACCTATTGGAGGACATAATTCATTCAAAGGCATATACAATGGAAATGACTATGAAATAACAGGTATTAATGTTGACCTATACGATGCAAATAATGGTGTATCTAACGTTGGTGGCTTATTTGGTTGTGCTTCGTTTGGCAAAATCGAAAGAGTTATCGTATACGGAAACGTTACTGGTAATCAATCCGTTGGTGGTATCTGCGGCTTAATATTCAAAGAAGAACTATCAAACTGCACATCATATTGCACTGTGGATACTAAAACGAAAAATCAAGCTGGTGGCATTGTTGGTGTAGATAAAGGTTTCTCTGTATTAACACATTGTTATAATAGAGGTAGTGTAAATGCTACCAACTACGTTGGTGGCATTATGAGTCGAAGCAATTCATCCACTTTTATAGAATGCCAAAACTACGGAACCATATCCGGAACAAATGCTGGTGGAATATGTGGTAATATCGCTACAGGTAACAACGTATTCGAAAAATGTGAAAACAATGGCTCTATTACCACCACAAATGCTAATTCTGGAGGAATTCTTGGCACACAAGATGCTAACACCAATTGCACAATAACTAAATGCATAAATACAGGTGAAATAGCTGGTGGTTGTGGAATTATTGGAAGTGGAGGCAATACTATCAACAATTGCTTGAACATAGGCTCCATTAATTCGAACAATGGCTGCGGCATCGGCGGCGGAGCCAATGCTATAATTAGATATTGTTTCAATGCAGGAACAGCAAAAAATGCCATTGCTACTTCTGGCGATATTGATACCTGCATCAATATTGGTAATGTTACTACAAAAGTTCCAGAAGGATGTCATTTCGACAAACAGTTATATCCTAATATGGAAATAACCAATAATAATGGCAAAAAAACTTCAGAAATGACAGGTGATGCCTTAAAATCAGTTCTTGGAGAAGATTATTGGATATATAATGAAGGAATGTACCCGATGCCTAAAGGCCTTGAAAATTCTGATTATATGAAATTGGCCGCAACAGCATTGATATTATATGCTGACGCTAATGATGATGGAATTTATGATAAAGTGAATTCTGTAACCAAGAAATTCACTGTAGGAACGGCAAACCATGTGGAATGGACTTGTAACGCACCAGACAAACTATCGTTTGCCAATGGTCATGGTTATATATCTAATCCAGGAGGACAAGATGCTGCTGTAACCGTAAATGTGCGTTTGGGGGCTATTCAAAAATCATTCTCACTTACAATCAAACCAACAAGTGCTGTTGTTCCCACTATGACATGGGATACTCCCGCAGATTTAGACATTTATTATGGAGACACAATAACCGAAGAAATGCTTAGTGTTGCCATCAGTGCGCCGGATAATGCTTTAAGTAAAGGTAGCATTGAATATAGCATAGCTTTTGGACCTTGTACTCTTGATGCAAGTGATGAAGAACATACAATCACCGCGACTTTTGTACCAAACGATGATATAGATGATTTAGGTGCTGCTTCTATTTCAAAGAAAATGAAGGTAAATAAAGCAACCGCCACATTAGAATGGACACCAGAAGCCTACACATACACTTATGGTGCTTCTGATAACAAGAACAAAATTGAGTCAGCTGTAGCAAAAGTAAATGGTGTAGCTGTTGAAGGTACATTTGTATACGATATACCCACACTTACTGTTGGAGAAAAAAACATCATAATCACTAATTTTATAAGTACCAACTACAAATTGTCAAATGATGCAGTCTTAACAAAGACTATTAACGTTGACCCGATTGCAGCGTCAATTTCATGGGCAACACCAGCTTCAATTCCTTATGGAACAGCACTTACTAGCCAACAACTTAGCGCATTCTCGCCAATTGAGGGAACTCTGGTTTACAAAATTGGTGATGAAGTGGTTACTGCCGCATCTGGTAAAATACTTAATGGTGGCTCGCATACAATAACTGCAACACTGACACCGACATCACCCAATTACGCTCAAGCCACAATGTCAGTTACACTTACGGTTGACCCGATTCTGCCGACAATTGTATGGGAGAACCCTACCGACATCTCATTCGGCACTCTATTGTCTGACAAGCAATTGAACGCTAAAGTTGAAGGAGTTTCTGGCGATTTCACCTATACGCCTAACTTTGGAGCAAGACTCAAAGCCGAGAATAACATTATTCTTAGAGTTGACTTCACCCCTAAAGGCTCTGATGCCACAAACTACAAGGCAACTTATAAAGAAGTGAAAATCAATGTTAATAAAGCCGATGCGATTATCGATTGGGAATATCCAGCAAACATCACCTACGGAACATTACTGTCTGAGACACAACTGAACGCCAATGTTAATGGAGTTACTGGCGAATACAACTACACGCCAGCCATAGGTGCGAAATTGAACGCCGGCAAACATGAACTTAAGGTTGACTTCACACCAACAGATGATGACATTAATAATTGCAATGCCGCATCGAAGACCGTTATTCTCACTGTTGACAAAGCTACTCCTGAAATCACTTGGGACATTGCAGAGTCTATCATTGCAGGAACTGCTCTTACTGAAGAGGAACATCTGAACGCAAAAGCAAGTATCGGCGGTTCATTCGTTTACAAAGAAGGTGAAAACACAATTAACGCAGATGATGTACTGGCAGTCGGCAGCCACCAACTAACCGCAATATTCACACCTGCCGACACTGCCAACTATAAGAGCAAATCAAAGAGTGTAACGGTTAGTGTGGCAGCTAAGACTGAATTGGCAATAACATGGGCCGCCCCTGCACCAATTGTTTACGGAACACTTATCGATTCAACAATTCTGAACGCAACAGCTAATATTGACGGTTCATTCGCATATTCTGTCAAAGTCGGCGACGCTCTGAATGCTGGTGACCACGCCATTGTAGCCACCTTTACTCCAGCCGACAACAGCTATTCTGTAACAACCGACACTGTTGTGTTGCAGGTTGCCAAAGCAAATCTGATTGTCTCAGTTGCTGATGTTACTGTTAAACAAGGTGATGCGTTACCGACATTTAACATTACCTACAACGGCTTCAAACTCAATGACAACGAAAGCAGTCTGACTTCACAAGTTGTTGCCACAAGCGCGGCTTCAACCGACAAAGCCGGAACATTCGATATTGTACTGTCGGGCGGACAATCGGACAACTACAATTTCGAGTATCAGAATGGCAAACTGACCATAACAGCTTCCGAGGACACAACTAGTGTTGCCGAGACAAAAGTTTCTGTCAGTGTTTACCCGAACCCAACCGACGGTATCCTTATGGTAGAAACTGACAGCAATGTTGAAAATATCTTCATCTACAACGCTCAAGGTACACTTGTTAAAGTTGAGCCAAATACTGGCAAAACACGCATCGATATTAGCGACGTTGAACAAGGAACATACTTTGTGAAAGTTGGTGATAAGACTATTAAGCTCCTCAAATTCTAACTTCAGATTGATATCAAACAAAAATGGCTGACACTGAGTGTCAGCCGTTTTTGTTTTAAAGCCACAATGCTTAACTAACTTACGAACACAAAAAAAGGAAACCATCAGGCTCCCTTCGTTTCATATTCAAATCACCACTACCCTTTCACTATCTTACATGCCTCATAAATACCTTCAAACATCGTCTCAACATCTTTTGCGGCAACAGCCGAGAATGCAATTCTTATGAGGCCATTGATATTAATTGTGCCAATGCTAAACTTTTCAATTAGCAACAATCTTACCTTTTCCGCATCAATGCCTTCAGCGGGTTTTATGCACATAAAATAGCCCGAATTATAAGGCAATGCTTTGAAATACTCGGCATATTTCGGATTGCTGAGTGTCTTTTTAACGGCATTGTAGCGCGTTTGCATTATGTCGAATTTGGCTTTTTTCTCAGCTGCGTATGTTGGTGATTCAAATGCTTGAACCAAAAGCGACTGCGACAAGTTGCTGGCGTTAGATATATTACCACGGACAGCACCCGCCGTTTTGTTTTCCAATGCCTCGTATAATTGTGCGTCGCCTCCCTTTACAGCATATGTTATAAAGCCGACACGGAATCCCCAAACATAATCTTCTTTGGTTGGGCCGTCAACTTTAACAGCAAGCACATTCTCATGAATATCAGCCAAATATGCAAACGGCGACTGGCGGTCAACTCCTTCCTCGTAAACAAGTCCGAAATAAGCGTCATCGCATATCACAGCTATTTTTTTGCCTTTCTCGGCTGCATTTTTTATTGCGGCAACCAATGCCTGCATCTCCTCCACTTTAGGAGAATAACCCGTCGGATTGTTCGGAAAATTCAGCAGCAACACTTTCTTATCACCATCAGCCAACAAAGCAGCTGAAAGTGAGTCTATATCCATCACATTGTTTTTGAATAAATTATATGTAACAATCTTGGCGCCATAAGCATTTGAGAGTGCCAGATTGTAGTTTCCCCAATAAAGATTCGGAACAAGAATCTCCTGTCCTTCGTTCAGAAACATATAACCCGTCATGCTGATACCATGCGTGAGAGCGCTTGTGGCAATAGGCAGACTTATAGTTTTTCCCTTCAAACGCGGGTTTTTCTCTGCAATCATCTGCTGCCAGCGCTTGCGAATATCCGGACGTCCGAAACTTGGCGCATACAAAAATGCCTTATCTGCAGCAATTCCAAGTTTTTCGCTAATACTTTCAAGGTGCATCGGGCCGCCATCATCTTCAATGGCTGTACCAATGGTAGCGTTTATGCGAGTTCCCTTAGCTTCGGCACCCTGTCCGAGAATTCCTTTTTTAGGAAAGAAAATATTCTTGCCACGTTCCGACAAAAGGTCAAAAACTGCTTGATTCTTAGAGGATATAACCTCATTCAAACTTTGTGCTTGCGGATTCATACTTTTCATTTTTATCGGATTGCAAAATTATGTGTTTTTAAGTGTGCGGCAATATGAGTTTTACGTACAATCGGGCATGGTTATTCCTTATTTTTTTCAATATCGAAGGAACATACAAAAAATCCCCGCCAGCCCTCAGCCGACGGGGATTTTTTTATTGAGTAATGTTTAAAGTTTAATGAGTAAAGTGATTTCGCGATTTGTATTCTCTTTACTCTTTACACTTTACTCCTTACACTTTACTCTTTACACAAATCACGCCTTCTTGATATAGTTCACAACCCACTCACCAACCTCGCTTGTGCTGTGGGCGTTGTTTTTGTCGATATCCTCGGTAACGTAGTTGGCGTCGAGCGAAGCCTGCACGGCCTTGCGGATGAGCGCTCCTTCTTCCTTCAGGTCGAAAGCGTACTCAAACATCATTGCGGCCGAAAGGATTGTGGCCAACGGGTTGGCAATGTTCTTGCCTTTTGCCTGCGGATATGAGCCGTGGATTGGCTCGAAAACGCTTGTGTACTCGCCGAT
>JAEEGL014328294.1_pt1 | contig 10629 bp, 1 predicted proteins | sample 9134231 | NCBI WGS metagenome assembly JAEEGL01 (sample SAMN16246548, study PRJNA631951) | gut metagenome | biome: gut microbiome; feature: rumen; material: fiber-attached | host: Bos | place: Iran: Karaj | collected 2018-10 | reverse complement strand
TCGGCCGCGCTTTCTTTCTCTTTAAGCGTTATTTTCAACGCGCTGCCCAATTTGGTACAACCGAAGAAAGCTTGCGAACCGATCACCTGCAATCTGCTGTTTGCGCCGAATTCAACGGTCAAAAGCGAAGTGCAGTTTCTGAACGTATTCGCCTTGATCTCGGTCAATCCGTTCGGGATAGCGATCCTCGACAGATTGGTACACTCGCTGAAAGCGGAAATACCGATGGAGACCAATTGACTGTCGCTGACTTTTCTGGCGTCCATGCCGCCGGTCTGATTTTCATAATACTCGTATCCGTCGAAGGTTACGGTGGCCAGTCTGGTACATCCGTAGAAAGCTTTGTCGCCGATTTCTTGCAAATTGGCGGGCAATTCGAGTCTGGAGAGCATCGTACAATTGACAAAGGCGCTGTCGCCCAAATACTTCAAGGCGGAAGTCTTTGAATTAAAGACGACGGTAGAAAGCTTCGTGCAGTTGGCAAAGGCGCTCTTTCCGATATAGGTCACCGTATCGGGAATGGCGATCGAAACGAGATTGGTCGCGCTGTAGAAGGCGTTGACGCCGATCCGTTTCAAACCGGACGGCAAGGTCACGCTCGTCGCGCGGCTGTTATTGAAGGCGTCCTTCATAATGGTCTCTACGGTGTTCGGTACGTCGATGGACTCGTTGGAAGAAGTGCTCGTAAAGGTCGCTTTAACAAGAACTCTGCCGAGAATAAGCATAGAATGGTTGGCGTTTTCGTAGAAGGTCATACCCTTGAAAACGTCATCCGCGATATCCGTCAGTTGATTATAACCGTTGCCCTTATTTTCGATACCGCCCGTTATATTACAATTACTGAAGGCGGAAGCGTTGATCTTCTTGATCGAAGCGGGCAAGCCGACGGTGCTGAACGTAACGGAAGGCGCGTGATCCATATTAAAGGCGTCGGAAGCGAGAACGGTGAGCGTGAATGCTCCCAGGTTGTCCGGAATGGTCAGTTTGGTCGCGCTTACGTCGGTATATCCGAGAAGAATGTTACCGAGCGAATAGAAGTAACCGAGCACCGCGCCGTCCGCGCCGCTTTCTTGATACTTATTGCGCATACCTCTTACGATGACGTAGTTGTCCTTGATACTGCTGAGGCTGTCCTTCTTCCAGAAACTACCTTCCGTTCTGTCGGAGAACGCGGTATAATTCACGTCGTCCAAAGAGATGCTGCGGGATACCTTCAAAGATACCAATTCGCTATGGAAAGCATCTTGACCGATCTTGGATACGGTAGAAGGAATAACGATGGAAGCGAGTCCGGAATTAAGGAACGCGCCTTCGCAAATCTCGTTAACGCCTCCGGGGATCTCGAATTCTTCGCCCTCGGCTCTGCCGATAAATGCAATCAACTTATTCTTTTCGGAAGGATTAGCGGCGGAAGCGGCATAAACGACCTGATAAGGCGTTCCGTTTACGCTCTGCACGCTGAAGTCCGCCGCATAAGCGTCGTTAGGCATCTCTACTTTTTCAAGAGCGGTATACTTCGCGAAAATGTTAGTCGTAAGTCCGTTAAAGTTGGCCGCCTTGGTAAAGACGATCTTCTTGACCGTGTTGTTGGGCGCGGTCAGGTCGATACTCTTGATGGCAACGCCGCCTACGGTAGCGGGCACGTACAGAGTCTCTACGGACGGATCGACGGAAACGATCTTGTTGCCCGATACGGTATAGCCGGTGGCAACGTCGGGATCGTTTTCGATAAAGCGCGCATACAGAACGATAGAGTTCTGACGGACTTCATACGGATAGGTAATGGGCGTACCGAGTTCGACGGAGTCGCCGATGACCCATTCTACGAACGTGCTGTTCTCTTTTACGGGCGTTTCGAGGTCGCCTTCCTTGATCGATTCCGTATAGATATCGGTAGAGTTACCGCCCATATCGAGCGTGACCTTCGGGTAGGACTCCGGATCGCCGAGTTCCTTACAGATATAAGGCAAGTTATTGTTTTCGTTGGTGTTCCACAAGTCGCTGCCGATGATATAATCCATCAAACCGCTCGGGAAGTAGAAACGGATCACGATACCCGTACGGCTGGAGAAGATATCGGTCGGACGACCGGTATCCGTAGCCACGGCGGAAATACTCGCGGAAAGTTTTTCGAAAGAGTCGTTGACTTCGATGGCGGCGGCATTCCAGATAACCTTATATAATATGCCGTTTTCGGTCGCTCCGCCGATCGAAGTGTAGTTGGTATTAAAGGCTCCCTTTCCGATAAAGGTCAAAGAGTTGCCCAGATTCAGATAGGTGAGCGTCGTAACGCCGTAGAAAGCGTTTTCGCCGATATAGGTCACGGTATCGGGCACGGTGAATCCGTCATCGGTCTCCTTACCGTCATTATCAACGACGACCGTGGTGATCTTCGTCGCCTCAAAGGCCTGACTTTCGATACGGGTCAACTTGTTCGGAAGAACGATGGTCCTCAGAGACGAGCAGTCTTTAAAGGCAGCCGCCTCGATCACACTCAGATCCGACCCCTCGGTAAAGGTTACCGTTCGGAGCGCGCTGCATCCCTCGAAGGCGCTTTGTCCGATGGTCTTTACGGAAGCAGGGATCGTCACTTCGGTGACGTAAGCATTTTTATAGAACGCTTTCTTCAAAATAGTTTCCGTTCCGGCGGGGATAACGACAGAAACGTCTTCTCCGCTGTTTACGTTGTCCTTACCGATAACGTACTTAACAAGAACTCTACCGAGCATGATAAAGACGTCTTCGTTCTCCTGCTTGGGAGAATACCAGGCGGTATCCTTCAAAGCAGAACCGTCGAGGTTACCGGCGGCATTCGTACCATCCCATTCTACGCCGGCGTTTACGTCTACGGACTCGATGCCGCTCGCGGTAAGGGTCGCTAAGCGCGTATCTTTCGCAAATGCGTTCTTACCGAACGAACGAACGGTAGCGGAAAGCGAAAGGTTTTCGAGCGCGGTGCAACCGAAGAAGGCGTCTTCCGGCAAGGAAGTAAGTTTCGTTGCCGAGAGATCGGCGTCTACCAAAGCCGTACAATTTCTGAACACGCCTCTCTTCAGGGTCGTGATCGACGAAGGCAACACGATACTTTCGATACCGCTGCCGGCAAAAGCATTCTTTTCGATCACGGTCACCTTATTGCCGTTAAAAGTAACGCCGCCGAGACCGGTCGCATTTTCGAACGCGCCCGCCGCAATACGCGTTACGTACGCGGGGATGACCACGGCGAACTTTTTGGTGTTGCCGCTGTACTTTTGTCCGGTGCCGGTGTTGTTGTATTTCAAATAAACGGTGCCGAGGATGACGTTTTCGGTCGCGGCATACCAAGGAGTATCGTTAAAAGCATTTTCGCCGATAACGGAAAGTTCGCTGGACTCTTGGTTTCCGTTATAAATAACGGTAGTCAGCGCCGATCCGCAGAAGGCTTCTTTTCCGATATACTTCAGCGCGACGTTGACGGTCGCCTTGATCATATCGGAATTATTCTTCAAAACGCCGTCGGCTATCTTGATCGCGTTGGGCGGTAAGCTGACGGACTCTCCGCTCTTCGTTACAAAGCGTACGCTTGCGAGCGTTCCGGACAGAGTCGCAAAGCTGATCGATTTGACGTCGCCCGCCTTTCTGTCTCCCATCGCGTGCGCATAGAGCGTAAGCGTGATATCCGCGTGACCGGCGGATTTCATAACAATATTATAGGTACCGTCCGAGTCGTTAACGGTCGCGTTTGTTCCGGCGTATTCGATAACGTCGGAATTCGTTCCGTCGTTATAATTTTCGACGATCTTCATTGTTTGATTTACGACGACGGCGCCGTTTCTGTCCAAAGTCCAACCCAGGTTCAAACCGGGCTTATACGCGGGTTTCGCGTCGGAATCCGTATAAAGCAGATCGGTAAAGTCGGCGATAAATAGGGAGTTCGTCTTTCCGACGTATTCGATAATGGTTCTGCCGGCCATCACAAAGCCGTTGTTCTTGTCGTTTTCGGCGTCAAGAACGGCGTTCTTATACCATTCCGTTCCCAAAAAGCTGTTCTTGCTCACGTAAATCAAAGAGCTGTTTTCACCGAACCCGATCTTAGTCAGGTTCTTCAATCCGGCGAACAGCCCGTCTTCGATATATACAAGACCCTCGGGCAGAACGATCTCGGTAAAGTTATTGTTAAAAGTACGATCGGACACGAACGTGCTGTTGCTGTAATAGCCCTTCTTGATGACTTTGATCGTCTGCGGCAATTCGAGCTTGGCAAGCATGAGTTGATCGTTGCCGAACGCGCCTGCATACAGCGCGATGATACCGGCTTCGCCGTTCGATCCATCCGAATAAACGTCGGGCAGCACGATGCTGTTATCCGGGCTCTCGTAATTGACGATGGCATATCCGAAATCACCGACGTTACCCAATTCTTTCTTGGTAGAGATCTCTTTCAGAGCGATACAGTTACTGCCGACGCCCGTATACATATATTGATAAGAGGTGACCGTCGCATAGAGGCGTACGCTGTCGCCGTTCCTTACCCCGTGCAATACGAACGGGAAAGAACCGATGGCGATCTCGGCCGACTCGGTACCGTCCGCTCTCTTGATCCTATAGCTGAACGAAGAAGCCTCGGCCCACTCGTCGCTGATCCCGTTTACACGCATAAACAATTCGGGATCGCTGAAACCGGCCGCCGTCATAATGCTCTCGAATCTCGCGCGGGATACGTTAATGGTGGCGACGTTGATGTACTCTCCGCTGTAATAGTGGTCTCTGGCTACGCCGGTATCGAGCGGATACAATACGTTCGTATAAAGAGCGTTTTCGGCCGATTTACGGTCGGAATTATTAATTCCGGTCTCCAGCAGAACTTCGGGTTTTTCAATGACCATATAAACGTATTCAACGTCCGTGGAAGACAGCGTTCCTTGTGAAGTGGAAATGTACTTGGCATAGAACGTGGTACTTTCGGTAACAACCGCCGGCAAAGTAAGTTCCGTATAAGAATACTGCTCGGTGGACCATCCGACGAAGGTCAAACCGTTACTCGTGAGATCGGGCGGAGTGATGTCTCCGCTTTCAATATAGATCCTGTCTCTGATATCGGACATACCGATGTTGCCGTTTCTGAAAGAATAATCGATGTTGTTGCCGGCGAAGAATGCAAAGGACAAAACGGGGAACGTGGTCTGGACGTTCGCATAGTCTTGTAAGAAAGTGGTGGTTTTATCGACCTGACCGTCTACGAAGAAACGAGCCGTGCCAAAAGCATTTTGCGCTACCTTTGCCGACGCGCCTCCGAGGGTGCCTTCATAATAACCGCCGTTGAGCGTCTTGGCTATGTACAGACCGCCGGAAGCATAAGCGATCTCGACGTTCAATACCGGGCAATCGACGAAAGCGTCTTCTTCGACGTTAACAACGTAAGCGCTGAGCAAGATATAGCTGAGAGCGCCGCATTGCGCAAAGGCTTGTTCGCCGATATTCTTGATCGAGGTATGCGCAGTGAAGTCAAACGTCTTGAGCGCGGTACCGACGAAAACGTGTCCGGGCAACGTGTCGGAGGTAAAGGCGGGAAGATCGATCGTCGCCAAAGAAGAGCAGTTTTCAAAAGCATTGGAGTTACCGCTCGCATCGGCAGCAAAGGACTTCAAACCGGACAGATCGACCGTCGCCAAGTCGTCGCAATCCTTAAAAGCGGATACCGCCATACGTTCCAAACGAGGCGCCTTGAAGGCAGTAAGCGAAACGCACCCTTCGAAAGCGGAACGTCCGAGATTGGTAAGATACGGCGCGTCGACTTCCTTCAAAAGGACGCACCCGAAGAAGGCTTCTTCTCCGATACCCGCGACCGAACCGAAATTGACGCTTGTCAGCAAAGAACAGCCGTAGAAGGCGCCGTTTTCGATCGTGGTAAGCGTGGTCGGGAAGGTCACCGAAGTGATGACCGCGTTACGGAAGAAACCGAGCGGAACGGAAGTCGTAAAGCCGACCGAAGTCAATTCTTCCGCGGTAAGGATCTGATCTTCCGCGTCCGCGTTATAGCCGAAGGCATGACCGCCGGCATAGATGATGGTGTGTTTGGAGTACCAGGCGGTATACTTAAAGGAATTTTGCGTGATGGCGCTCGCCCCTTCCGTGCTGCCGGTCGCCCACCCTGCGAAAGTCATCTCCTCGAGATTATTGCAAGAAGCGTACGCGTCGCCGAAGACGCCTTCCGGGAATACGGCAAGGATGGCGTTGACGGTAAGAGAGGTCAGATCCTCATATCCGTAGAATGCGCCCGGTTTGATTTCGTTGACCGTATAGGTCGACTCTCCGACGGTAATAGTCGCGGGAACGGTAACGCTTTCCGCGTAGCGATAGCCTTTGAATAAAGCCGCGGTCGCCTTAGAGACGTCGTACGCGAAAAAGAGTTTATTGTCTGCGTCGTAATAATAGGTATAGTCGGTGTCCGGCATGACTTTGCTGTCGTCCCAACCGTTATCCAGTACGGCTTGAGCAAAATCTTGAGCGCTGACGCCCTGAATATAAACGTCAGAGATCGCACACAAAGCGGTTACGGTCGCGCCGTCGGTCGATACGGTCTTGATCCCGTAAACGGAACCGGAAAGCGCTCCGGAAGAAACTGCGATGGTCGCGGTATCGGCCACTCCGGTCAGATCGAGGAGCGATATTTCGGCCGTACCGATGGCTTCGGGCACGATAGTAAGCTCGGTCGCGTCTGCGGGGATCGTAACGGCATAGTCGCCCGTTTTATTGACGGGATAGTACGCCAAAGCGTATTTCGTTCCTTCCGAAACGGAATACAAAACGCCGTCGTCCGTATAGTAGTTTTCCGCGGCGGAAGGTACGATCACCTTTTGGAGCATCGGGAACGCGTCGAAGACGGTAGAACCGATAAATTCAAGCGAAGCGGGCAACTTGATCGTTTCGATCTTGTATTCGCCGCTCAGATTTCCGATCAATCTCTTTACGCCTTGATCGTATCCGCTACCGCTGCCGGGAGCGTTTTGCGGGGCGTTTTCCGTCTCCTGTTTTCCGATGGAAAGAAGGACGATATTATAGCTACCGTCGATGATCTCGAGATCGAGTTCGTTCATGGTGAGCTTTCCGTCGGAACCGACGATAAGTTCGGTCAGTTCGGTCATAGCCGCAAATGCGGACTCTCCGACGGTCTTGACGCCGGGTAGTTCTAACGAAGTAAGGGCGGTCTCGGCAAAAGCATACGCTCCGACGGAAACCACGTTATCAAGTCCGACGACGCTCGTTAAGCCGGCCGCGCTATAAAAAGCTCTGTCGCCGACTTCGCTGCAGTACGCGTCGTTCAACGTGACCGTCAACGCGCCGTAAACGCCTTGGAACATTTTTTCGGAAACGGCGCTTAATTTATCGAAAGCAAAAGAAGCGGTCGCTCTTCTGTTAAAGATATTCAGCGAAGCAAAGGATTCCGATCCGGCTTCTCTCAAATTGGCAAAGTTCACGTCTCCGACGAGCAAAGCGCCTTTAAAGGCCTCTTCTCCGACGTAAGTAACGCTATCAAGATCGGTAATATCATAGAACTGACAGCCGACGAAGGCTCTGTCGCCTACTTTGAACAGCTTTTCGGATAAGCCCGCGATAAGATAAGTCGGTTCTTCTCCGCCGAGGACGGTGTTTACGGCGGACTTAAGGAAGACTTCATCCGCAACGGAGACGACGGGACGGGTCACGTCTTCTCCGTTCTCCTTGATCGTCTTCTTCGTGGGAATATAGATATTGATACCCTCTTCGTAATAAACGGAAGAAGGATCGACGGACGAAACTTCATATCCGAAGAAATATCCCGAATCGTATTCGTCGGTATTCTCAAGGTAGTTGCGAACAAAATATTTCGTTCCGTCGACGAAAGTCGCATCGGCAGTCAAGGAGAAAGCCGATCCGCTATAGACGTAGTACGTATCTTCCGCCACCGCTTCGCCGACCGTAACGGTCGCGAGCGCATAGCCTGCCGGCACGTAATAACCGTAATAGGTCGTACCCGATTGCGCCGTGGTATCCGTGGTATAGGTGAAGCCGCTACCGCCGTCGGAAACGAAATAGGCGTTCTCGGGGATCTCAGCGCCTTCTTCGATGGTCAACGCCTTGAATCCGGGAGCGGTAACATAGGACGCTCCGCCCAATTTCGTCTTATACTTCAGTTTCGCGTAAGAGAAAGAATCCTCGGCAAGCACAACGGGGAAGTAAGAGATCGCCGAACCGTCGTATTCCCATTCCGCAACGCTGTCACCCGCCGGCAAAACGACCGCGGGAGCTTCGTAAAGCACGAGCACCTTATCGTAAGTCAAAAACTTGGTGCCTACGTCGGCCGAAGTCAAGTTGATACGGAAGGTAAGTTCGGAAGCGCTGACCGTAACGGCGGAATCAACGGTAAAAGGATTATTATTGTACGTTACGGATGCGATCTCGCATTCATTGACGGCGAGGACGGCCTTGTTACCGGCTTCCGAACCGTTACCGACTTCGCTGCCGCCGTTGGTATTCTTTATGCTTTGGAGTATGCTCTTGACGGCGGCGTAATCAATGACGCTCTTTTGAGTCTGATAAACGCCTCCGACCACTTTGTCGTACTTATAGGCGCCGGTCCCGTCCGCGATATCGGTGAAAATAAAGCTGAACGTGACGGTCGCAAAAGCCGTGGTGTAATACGGGACGACTTTGATATCGCTTCCGTAAGAACGGCTGTCGATCTTCCACGTGTCGCCGCCTTTATAAACTTTGGTCGAATACTTGTTGCCGCCGTACAAGCGCCATCCGGCAAAATTCATACCCTCGATGGGATTGGGAGTTCCGGTGGGGAAGGTGTAATTGCCGTTGACGAGGTAGCGCGTGGCGTCCGTACGTATCTGCGACATATCCTCGTTGTTATAAACGGTAATGCTTACTCTTTCCGAAGCCAAAATAAACAGGAAAGTGGTATTTTTATAAATGGTGGTAGAGTCGACGGGAGATTCGGCTATCGTACCGGGAAGCAGGCTCTTGGCGCGGTTCATGTTCTGCGCGGCAGCGCCGTATTTGACGTCTTCGTGCAAGTCGAGACGTACGATATCGTTACGGGAGGATTCATAAGCGTAGGCGTAGTCTACGGAATAATACTGATAGGTCGCCGACATGTTGACGGTAACGTCGCCGGTGACCGTGATGGGAAAGTTCGTATTCCAGGTATAAGACGCGATCTCGGCCGGCTTGTTATAGGTAGGCGCGTAAACGCTGCTGCCCGCGGTCACCGAATCGGTTTTGACGGTGTTGCCCTTGTAGTCAATAAAACGAACGGTATACTTTTGCGCGGTGGAAGTATAAGAGGCCCAAACGGTGATGCTGGTCTGAACGTTGCTCAGATCGACGACCTTATCGTCGGCGTCCACCCAGTTACTGAAGAACTGCCCTTCGACTTCGGGCGCTTCGGGCTTCTTATCCGCCACGCTGCCGCCGACGAGGGTCTTTACCGACGTGATCTTATTGTTGTTCACGTCCTTAAAGGTGACTTCGACGACCTGTTCTCCTTCCGAGGCAAGGTAGAACGAAACGGTGGTCGTTTTGCCTTTGTAGTTGATCGTGATCTCCTTTTGTCCGCCGGTCTTCAATTCGTTCTGAGCGGCGGTGGTCAACATCGACTTTTCTACGTTGATGTAGTTCGGGGTGCCGTCTTCGTAATTGACGCGCAGTCTCAGCGTGGAGATGTTAAAGCCTTCCAGCATATAATAGCCGGCGTTGCTTTCTTCGTCCACCTCGATGGATTCGACGTTGCCTATTTTGTTACATGCAACGAGCATACACAAAACGAGGCATACCGCCGTAAGCACCAGTAAGGCGCGCATTGCGAAAGTCTTGCTTTCTTTTCTCATTTTAAGAAACCTCCCTGTTTCCGCAAATCTTGTGCTCTGTCTCTTCTATACGCACTCACGTGCGCGTGAAAAGCATACAGAAAGACAGCTATAAATAATATAACATACACGCGAGGAAAAATCAAGGTGGAATTTTTTAAATTCTCAATTAAATTTCGATCGGGCTTTCAGGCGTTTGGCGAGGGCGTGATTCGTATAATTTTTATCTTCGCTGACGTCTGCCAAAACGGTAACGAAATCGGGTAAAACGACCTTAATATCTTCGTTTTCGAGCTCCACTTCCAAAAAGGCTTTGTCCTGCCAGAACGGAAAAACGTCGACTTCGTAACAAAAACCGTTTTCACGCAAAACGTAGCGGAGTTTTTTTATATTCAAACAAGCGGGATCGGCGCGTAAAAGCAGTCGATCGTATTCTTCTTCCGAAACGATTTCTTCGTCTTCGGTCCGAACGATACCTTTTATCTTTTTTTTCAGAGTGTGAGTATAGGTCGTAACGCCGTTTATCGTCGTCCGGCGCACCCGTTCGGAACCGACGTCCGACACGAGATAAGTCTGTTCTATTTCTTTGACGACGGCGCCCCTTTTCAGCAGCGTGTCCGCGTCCGGATAAGCGATGAGATACTTCTTTTCTATTTCCAGTCCTTTTGGCATTTTCGACTCCGTTTATATTTAGAATTCGACGAAGAATCGCGTGCCCTCTTCGGACTCGCTTTCCGCCCATACTCTTCCCTTATGAAGCTCCACGATCTTTTTGACGAGCGCAAGTCCGAGT
>JAEEGL013835864.1_pt1 | contig 10629 bp, 10 predicted proteins | sample 9134231 | NCBI WGS metagenome assembly JAEEGL01 (sample SAMN16246548, study PRJNA631951) | gut metagenome | biome: gut microbiome; feature: rumen; material: fiber-attached | host: Bos | place: Iran: Karaj | collected 2018-10 | reverse complement strand
GTGCGTCCCCGCCTTTGCGGACACGACCGACCCGGTCACCGTTTCCGCGACGGCAGACGGGGAAACCGCCGCTGTCACCTATGAAGGCAACGTGAACGTCACCGCGGACAACACCGCGGCTGTTGAAGCGGACGCCGCCGGAGCTTCTTCCGAGGCCACCGCGGACATCACAGGAAATGTCTCCGTCAACGGAGAAAACGACCTGGCAGTAGCCGCTCAGTCCTCCGGGGGCAATTCCACCGCCTCCGTCAATGTGGAGGGCGATGTCTCCGCGACCGGAACGGGCTCCATCGCGGTGGAGGCAGTCTCCACCATGAACCCCAACAGCACCGCTGAAGTGAATGTGACGGGCAATGTCACCACAGCAGACACCTACGCCAGCAGCGTCGTGGCTTCAGCCAATGGAACCTCCGGAAACACCGCCATCGTGAATATCACGGGCGATGTCACCCAGTCGGGCCCGGCCATGGCCGTCGTCTATGTGACCGCGGGAAACAACTGCGCGGCCGTCGTGAATGTGGACGGGAATGTATCCGGCCCGAGCGCGGGGCTCGAACTGAACTGCGCGGGCATCGGCATGGCCAGCGCCACTGTTACGGGCGATGTATACGGAGATGCCATGGGCATCCGGGCGGAAGGAGCTGCCGGTCTGGATTACGCGGCTGTCGGCGGAGATGTGACCGGCGGAGATATGGGCGTCCAGCTCTGGTACGGCTCGGCGAAGGACATCTTCGTGGGCGGGACCGCCTCCGGATCGATGTACGGCCTGGTGGCGGATCCGAGCAATGTCAATGAAGAGATCTGCGATGTGACCGTGTGGAAGATCGACGGGGATATCCTGGCGACCGAGAGCTTCTGCCAGAACGCCATCCACTACATCGTGAAGCACGCCGAGGGCGAGAGCGGCACCGGCTTCACCTCCACGGGAGAGGGCGGCAGCGCGCTCACCCAGTACCACGGGTACGATACCGCGCAGGAGGGGCAGGTCATCATCCTCACCCCGGACGCCGGCAAGCAGATCCTGGAGGCCTACAACGGCTCGGTGAAGCTCACCGCGGACGCCAACGGCGTGTTCTCGTTCGTGGTTCCGCGCGGCGGCGGCATCCTGCTTTCGGTGAAGTTCGGCGAGGCCGGCGGAGAGGAGACGCAGGTCATCATCTTTGTGCTCAGCTTTGATCTGGGCGGCGGCAAGATGCCCGAGGGCGAGGAGCTCCCGGCGGCCGTCGTGGCCGGACAGAAGATCACCCTGCCCGCGGCGCCCGAGCGCGAGGGATACAAGTTCATCGGCTGGGAAGTGACCGTGCGCGGCGAGAAGGTGATCCTGCAGCCGGGCGACAAGTTCACCGTGACTGCGGACAAGACCTTCACCGCCATCTGGGAAAAAGAGTAAGGCAATAACAGGCAAACAAAAAAGAGGAGCGAAAGCTCCTCTTTTCTGTTGCCCGGCGTCAATTAAGTCATAAAACTGGAAAATGACTGTCTTGAAGTGAAAAATGACTTACTTGCGGGGAGGCGGGGTCATCCCCCCGCCCGATTTCATCTGTGAAAAGCAGATTTTTCATGCTACACTATGGATAAGAACAGAATGCAGGACAACCATGGAAATGAAAACAAACATGAAAAAGGCAATCATATTTGATCTGGATGGAACACTGTGGGATTCAACAGGCCAGATCTACAGGATCTGGAATCGGGTCATCGCACGGTATTCCGGCGGCCGTGTTCAGCTGTCCCGGAAGGATATGGAACGATTCATGGGCAAAACCATGGCGGAAATCGGTGCGCTGCTGTTTCCCGATGCGCCCGGAGATCTGCAAAGAAAGATCATGGAGGAGTGCGGGAACGAGGAGATTTTCTATCTCAAACAACACGGTGCCGTACTCTATCCCGGCCTGCGGGAAACGATCCGAGTGCTGAAGGAAAAACACGATCTGTATATTGTCAGTAACTGTCAGGACGGATATGTGAACTCCTTCCTGTCGGCGCACGGTTTTGAAAACGACTTCAGCGACATTGAAATGTCGGGAAGAACCGGAAAAAGCAAAGGCGATAATATTCGTTTGCTGATGGAAAGAAACCATATTCAGGACGCCGTGTATGTCGGAGATACAGAAAGTGACGAAGCGGCAGCCCGTTTCGCAGGGATCCCGTTTGTGTATGCGGCGTACGGATTCGGCACAGCCGGGGCGCCTGACCGGGTGATACATGATATCACGGAATTGCCGGACGCAGTAGAAGAGATGGGATAAAGAGCGCCGGGAGGCCCTTCCCCGCGTATGGAAAAGAGGAGTGATTGTTAACCTTTGTGTTTTTATCCGGTTGACAATTGCTCCTCTTCCCTGTTATACTGGGCGCATCCGCCTGAGGAGGTGCTTTCCATGAAATCCCGCCGGTTCTCCACCCGCGATATCGCCGTCACAGCCATGGGCGTGGCGCTGATCGCCGTCTGTTCCTGGCTCTCCATCCCCATGACCGTCCCCTTCACCATGCAGACCTTTGCCGTGTGCCTTGTCACCGCGGTGTTCGGGCTGCGCCTGGGGCTGCCGGCCGTGGTCTGCTACCTGCTGCTCGGCGCCGTCGGCGCGCCGGTGTTCGCGGGCTTCAAAGGCGGCCCTGCCGCCCTGCTCGGCCCCACGGGCGGCTATCTGATCGGCTTTCTCTTCACCGCCCTGACGGTGGGCCTCGCCGTGGACCGGTGGGGGCGGAAGCTCCCGGTGCTGATCGTCTCTATGGCGCTGGGCATCCTCCTGTGCTATACTTTCGGTACGGCGTGGTTCATTTTCGTATACTCCCGCAGCAGCGGCCCCATCGGTCTGGGCACGGCCCTGTCCTGGTGCGTGCTGCCCTACCTGATCCCCGACGCGGCAAAGATCGCCCTGGCCGCTTTTCTGACGGGGGTCCTCACGCCGATCCTCCGAAAGGTGTGATCCGTATGACGAAAGACGATGTCCTGCAGATGCTGCGGGAACATGAGGATACGTACGTTTCCGGCGAGGAGCTGGCAAGGACGCTCTCCCTCAGCCGCACCGCCGTGTGGAAGGCCATCAGCCGGCTGAAAGAGGAGGGATATCAGATCGAATCCGCCACCAACCGGGGCTACCGTCTCCGCTCCCTGGGGGACGTGCTGAGCGCGGAGAGCGTGCGGAAGTATCTGCGGCATCGGGAGCTCATGCCGGAGGTCTACCGGAGCGTCCCCTCCACCAACACCCTGCTCAAGGCCCGCGCGGCGGAGGGCGCCCCGGAGGGGCTGGTCCTGATCGCCGGCGAGCAGACCGCGGGCCGCGGCCGCATGGGGCGCAGCTTTTATTCCCCTGCCGGCACCGGCCTGTACATGAGCCTTCTCCTGCGCCCGGCCTTCTCCGCCCGGGAGTCCACGCGGATCACCGCCTGCGCCGCGGTGGCGGTGGCCGAGACCGTGGAGGAGCTCTCCGGCCGCCCCACCCGCATCAAGTGGGTGAACGACGTGCTGCTGGACGGGCGGAAGATCTGCGGCATCCTGACCGAGGCCTCCATCGACTGCGAGAGCGGCGGTCTGGCGTATATGATTGTCGGCATCGGCATCAACATCTCCCTGCCCGCCGGGGACTTCCCGGAGGAACTGCGGCAGATCGCCGGGGCCGCGTTCGAGGGCGTGACCGTCCCGGAGCTTCGGGCAAGGCTCGCCGCGGGCGTGCTGGACCGGCTCATGGACCGGATCGCGGATCCGGAAGACCCCGCCTGTTTCGAGGCCTACCGCGCACGCTCCCTGGTACTGGGCAGGGCTGTGAACCTGCTGGTCCCCGGCCGGGAGCCGGAGCCGGTGACGGTGCTGGACCTGAACCGGGACTACTCTCTCCGCGTACGCACTTCAGACGGCGGCGAGCGGGACGTCTCCTCCGGGGAGGTCAGCCTCCGTCTCGTACCGGATGCGGAGACCGAGCCGTAAAGAAAGCCTTCGAAAAGGCGCCGCTGCCCTGCGGCCGACAGAGAAAACGGAAAAACACCTGCAGCCTTTGCGCTGCAGGTGTTTTGATTCCGGCACAGATTTTCTGATTCTGCAGGCCTGTCCGGGACGGCCTTCCGGCTTTACCGGTCCGCCAGCATCTCCCCGATGTCTCCCGACCGGATGATCCGCGGTGCGAGTCCGTCCGGCGCCTTCCATGCCCGGAGGACCTCCGCGATGCGGCTTTCCGTCTCCTCCTCCCCGAGGCCGAAGGTGTTGAGGAAGATGCTGCGGATGCCGCCTCCCGCCGCGGCCGCGATATCGCTCCCGATCTCGTTCCCGACCAGCACGGTCTCTTCCGGATCGAGCCCCTCCTCTGCCATGAGCCTGTTCAGAAAGGCCGGTTCCGGCTTCATCACTCCGCAGTCGGAGGAGATATAGATCCCGTCCAGAAGCTCCTGCAGTCCGAACAGCTCGATCTCGGGCATGGTGAAGATCCGCTGCGCGTTGGAGAGAAGAAAGAGCCTGCAGCCCTTTTCCCTGAGCGCCCGGAGCGTCGCCGCGGTGTTCGGGTACGGGCGGATGTATTCCCGCGAGGCGGTCCGGAACAGATTGGCGCAGGCGGCCGCCCACTCGCTGCCTGCGACCGCGGCAAGCACCTCTTCCGCATCCTCCCTGTATCGTTTTCGCAGGGAGTCGAGACCGCGGCCCGCGATCGCGAGGGAGCAGGAGCGGTGTCCCTCCCCTTCAAAGAGCAGGCCGGCGAACACGCGTTCGATCCGGATCTCCGGCCTTTTCACGCCGGTGAGGGCGGCAAGCCTCTGCCGCTCCGCGGCATCGAGCCGGAAAAAAGCCTCCCTGAGCGGGTCCGGCTCCCACGCGCATCCGTAGACGGCATAGAAGTCGCGCATGATTTTCCAGCATTCCGCGCGCCTTTCATCCGTACGGATATCCAGAAGGGTCCCGTACAGATCGAAAATATAATTCCTGAACAGCTTCTCCATATTCCTTCTCCTCTTCCCTGCGGTCTTCCATGCCCGGAGGGTCACGCCTGTTTTCCCGGCAGATGCCCGAGGGCATAGCGCAGGAAGGCCTCCGCCGCCGGCGTCACGGACGCTCCGCGCGGGAAGCCGCATCACCGGCAAAAGAGGCCCGGATCTGCCGCAGGAACCTCTCCGCGATGGGCGTGAAGCGCTGCCAGCGGTTCCAGATCAGATACATCTTCATCTCCAGATGCGGATGGAGCGGGCGGAACACCAGGCCGCTTTCCGGCGAGGTGTCGATCAGGTCGTTCAGGGTGAGAAGGATGCCCAGCCCCTCCCGGGCAAAAACGGAGCCGTTGTAGGCAAGGCGGAAAGAGCCCTCCAGCCGCAGGCGGGGGAAAAGCTCTCCCGCCCAGGGACGGATGTCGTTTTCCCAGCTCTGTTCCGAGGTGAACAGCGGCAGGCCCGCCAGATCCTCCGCGGTGATGCGGTCCTTCTCCGCCAGCGCGGATCCCGCCGGGACGACCGCCCCGAAACAGTCCGCCTCCGGGAAGAGGACGGAATCATACTTTCTCGCGTCCGGCGTCTCGCAGATCACGGCGAAGTCCAGCAGGCCCTTGTCCAGCTTTTCCGCCACCTGCTCGGTATCGCCGCTGGTGATATGGTAGCGCAGATCCGGGCAGGTCCTCTTGAAGGCGCGGATCTCCCGGGCAAGATAGCGGATCTGGAAGGACTCCGCCAGGCCGAAGTAGAGGTCCCCGCCTGTGATGTCATCCAGCGAGAGGAACTCCTGCTCGATCTTGTCCGCCATGGACACCAGGTCCTCCGCCCGGTTCCGCAGGAGCACCCCCTCCTCCGTGAGGGCGATGCTGAAGCTGCGGCGGGTGAAGAGCTTTTTCCCCAGCTCGTCCTCCAGCGCCTTCAGGGCTTTGGAGAGCGTAGGCTGGGTGACGTGGAGCTGTTCGGCCGCGCGGGACATGTTCTCCTCCCGCGCGACGGCGAGGAAATAGCGCAGAGTGCGGATCTCCATCGAAGGCGCCTCCTGTTATGCATAAAATGAATATCACGATATGCATTATAACCATTAGCGCGGGGAAATGCAACGTGCTATGCTTGGTCCGTAAACAGGATCCGGAGGGATACCGATATGGATGAATGGATACGGATGCGGGAATGCCTGACGGACGCGGGCTGCGGCGAAGCGGCGATCCGGCGTGCGGAAGGGCTTTACCGGAGCGGGAGGCCCGAAGACCTGCTCCGCTGTCTGCGCTCCTTCCGCTGCGAAGTGCTGGAGGAGATCCACGAGAAGCAGAAAAGGCTGGACCGGCTGGATATGCTGATCCGCGAGACGAAAAACGGCAAAGGAGAATAAAGCCATGATCAAGAAAGAAAAACTCACTCTTACCCGGGAATGGGACAAGACCTTCCCGAAGAGCGACAGGGTCTGCCACGGCAAGGTGACCTTCGTCAACCGCTACGGCATCACCCTGGCGGGCGATCTGTATGTTCCCGAAAAGGCAGAGGGCAGGCTGCCCGCGATCGCGGTCTGCGGACCCTTCGGGGCGGTCAAGGAGCAGTGCTCCGGCCTCTATGCCCAGACCATGGCGGAACGCGGCTTCGTCACGCTGGCGTTCGACCCCTCCTTCACCGGAGAGAGCGGCGGGAACGTGCGGTATGTGGCTTCGCCGGACATCAACACCGAGGATTTCATGGCCGCGGTGGATTTTCTCTCCCTGCATGAGCGCGTCGACGCCGGACGGATCGGCATCATCGGGATCTGCGGCTGGGGCGGCATGGCGATCAACGCCGCCGCGCTGGACACCCGCGTCCGTGCAACGGTCGCCTCCACCATGTACGACATGACCCGCGTGAACGCCAAAGGCTATTTCGACGCGGACGACAGCGAGGAAGCCCGCTACCGGATGAAGGCGGCCCAGTGCGCGCAGCGTCTGGAGGATCTGCGGAACGGAGAGTACCGCCTCGGCGGCGGCGTGGTGGATCCCCTGCCGGAGGACGCGCCCTTCTTTGTGAAAGACTACTATGATTATTACAAGACGCCGCGCGGCTATCATCCCCGCTCCCTCAATTCCAACGGGGGCTGGAACGTCACGGGCTGCGAATCCTTCGTGAACCAGCCGATCCTGCAGTACTCCGCCGAGATCCGCTCGGCCGTGCTCCTGATCCACGGAGAGAAGGCCCACTCCTGCTATTTCAGCCGCGACGCCTACGCCGACATGACCCGGAACAGCCGCTATGCGGAGAACAAGGAACTGATGATCATCACCGGGGCTGTGCATACCGACCTGTACGACGGCGGCGGAAAGGACGCGATCCCCTTCGATAAGCTCCAGAGCTTCTTTACGGAATATCTGAAATAAGGAGAGACGGGACGTGAACAGGCGAAAAACCATCTTCCTGACCGGCGCGCTGCTGCTTGCGCTCTGCCTGTCCGCCTGCGGAGCCGCAGGCCGGGCTGCCTCCGCGCCGGAAAGCGCACAGCCGGAACCGGCTTTTCCGCCCGCCGCGGCGGAGAGCCTCTCCCCGGCGGAAGCGGTGAGCGCCCCGGAGGCTGCCCGGCAGGAGCCGGTCGAAGAAACGGAGGAAAAAGAGTTGGAAAAGAGTCTGCGGATGCGGATCGATGAAACGGAAGTCACCGTGGAGTGGGAGGAAAACGAATCGGTCACGGCTCTGGAGGAGCTCGCCGCGGCGGGACCCCTGACCGTGCGGATGTCCATGTACGGCGGTTTTGAGCAGGTCGGCCCCCTCGGGACGGAACTGCCCCGGAACGACAGCCGGACGACGACTCAGTCCGGCGATATCATGCTCTATGCCGGAAATCAGATCGTGGTTTTCTACGGCTCCAATTCGTGGGCCTATACGCGGCTTGGAAGGATCACGGAACCGGCCGGGGCCGGCCTTGCGGAGCTGCTTTCGAACGGCGATGTCACCATCGCACTGCTTTGGGAATAAGGAGAGGAACACATGAAAAAGATCCTGATCATCTCGGCCAGTCCGAGAAAGAACAGCAATTCGGAAGCCCTGGCCTCCGCTTTCGCCGAAGGCGCGAGGGCCGCGGGGCATGAGGTCGAGCAGATCTCCCTCCGGGGAAAAACGGTGGAATTCTGCCGCGGCTGCTTCGTCTGCCAGGAAAAGCTGCGCTGCGTGATCCGGGACGACGCGGACATGATCTGCGGGAAGGCGCTGCATGCCGACGTGCTGGTTTTCGCCACGCCGATCTACTATTATGAAATGTCCGGCCAGCTCAAGACCCTGCTCGACCGGCTGAATCCGCTCTTCCCCAGTGATTACGCCTTCCGGGAGGTCTATCTGATGACGGCCGCCGCAGAGGACGGGGCGCATGTGCCGCAGCGCGCGGTCAGCGGCGTGGAAGGCTGGGTGGAATGCTTCGCGCAGGCCCGGCTGGCCGGGACCGTCTTCATGGGCGGCGTCACGGAGGCGGGAGAGGATCCCGCTCACCCCGCGCTGCAGGAGGCGTACCGGATGGGGCACGCCCTGTAAAAATCCCCGCAGCAGAAGCGGACCTTCCTGTTTCGATTTATACACAGGCGCCTTTCGGGCGTCTCCTCCTCGTGAGGGGACGCTCTTTTTCTGTGTACTGCACCGTTTCCCTGTTCCAAAAAACTTTTTTGCGGCGTGTGACGGAACTGTGACAATTGCTTTGGTATGATCGTCCCAGAAAGTGAAAAACAAAACCGACCCGGAAAAATCCGGTACGAATGAAAAAGGAGAAACGATCATGAAAACAATGAAGAAACTGGTTCTGGTTCTTGCCGCTGTCGCCGTTCTGGCCGGCGCCGTACTTGCGGGATGCGCCATCAAGTCCGCGCAGACCCCCGCCGCCCCCGAAGCTCCCGCAGCTTCCGAAACCCCGGCCGCTCCGGCAGCCGAAGAGACCGCCGCCGAGAAGACCCCCGCGGCTGCTCCCCTCCCCGATAACGCGAAGGCCGCCTCCAAGAAGCATGTGGTCATCGTTCCGGCGACTCCCGCCGAGAAGCCCGCTTCCAAGGATGCGGAAGTCCCCGCCGTAACGCCGGTCCCCGCTCCTGTCCCGACCCCCGCCCCGGCTCCTGCTCCGGCTCCCGTGCCGGTCCTGAATCCCCCGGTCGTCACCATGAACCCCGGCAACGTCACCGTTGTGGAAGGCGGCACCTGCACCGTGTCCGCAAGATACAGCAACGCGATCTGGGCCGTCTGGCACTTCGTCAGCCCCGACGGAACGAGAGACCTCACCTATGATGAGATGAGCCGCCTCGTCCCGACTATGAGCGTCGAAAACGGCATGTACAGCGACATGACCCTCCGCAACGTCACCCTCGGCCTGAACGGCTGGAAAGTCTACTGCCGCTATTCCAACAACGACGGCTACACCAACACTGCCATGGCCTATGTCACCGTATACCAGGATCCCACCCCGCGCCGCACCGGCGTCTCCGCCTTCGCCTTCTATGAGGACGGCACCGTGACCTACATCTATCAGCTGAGCGACGGCACCTGGGAGCTCGACTCCGGCATCGTCTACTACCTCGGCACTGACGGCGTCTACCGCTCCAGAGGCCATGCGGATCTCTACACCCAGCAGCCGCATCCGACCCCCTATCGCACCGGCGTGACCATGACGGCCTACTACTACAACGGCAACGCCACTACCCTCTATGAGATGAGCGACGCCTCCTGGATGACCGATGAAGGCGGCATCTACTACGAAGGCATGAACGGCGTGCTCCACTGCACGAACGGATACGCCGACCTGTACGCCAACGCTCCCGAAGTTGGCCCCTACCGCACTGGAGTGACCATGGAAGTCTTCTACATGAACGGCAACGCAACCACCCTCTATGCCATGAGCGACGCCTCCTGGATGACCGATGAAGGCGCTGTCTACTACGAAGGCATGAACGGTGTGTTCCACTCCACCGGCAACTACGGCGACCTCTACGTCACCGCTCCCGAGCTCGGCTGATACAGACAACTGCACTATACCCGCGGGACAGGATCCTTCTCCGTCCTGCATCCCGAAAAAACAGGGGCAGCAAACGCTGCCCCTGTCCTGTTCCTTTTATGCGGCAGAGAAACTTTCTCTTTTTCCTGTGGAATATCGCAGGCCGAAAGGCGTATAATATCCCCGCCGGATAAAAAAGAGCCTGGAGGTCCGAAGAATATGGATCAGGAAAAAATAAAGACCGTTCTGCTCGTCTGCCCCGCCTGCGGAGGGCGGATGGAGCTTTCGGCGGACGGGCAGAAAGCTGTCTGCCCCTACTGCGGGCACGCGATGCTCTTGAAAAAGGAGGATCCCGCGCAGAAGGAATACGAGCGGCGCATGGCGAAGGCCCGCGCCGAGGAGGATATCCGGGACCTGCAGGAGAAAAGGCAGCGCAGGCGCCGGCTGAGGGGATGGCTCATCGCCCTCTGCGTGATCGCGGGGATCTGCCTGATCAATGTGCTGATCCCCGGATCGCCCCTGCGTGAGCTCGCCTTCCCCCGCACGGCCGATCCCTTTGCCGGGGTGAGCGTGAAATTCTCCGGCATGTCCGGCGAGGGCAGGGCGGAAGTGCAGACCTCCGGCGGAGCGGAATATTCCGATGAGACCCGGTACGAGATCTCTCCGGCATCCGGCCTTCGGAACGGCGACAAGGTGACCGTCCGGGCGAAGGCCCCTGCCGGCTGGCGCTTCGAACCGGCCGAAAAGCAGTTCACGGCGGAAGG
>JAEEGL013082334.1_pt1 | contig 10629 bp, 9 predicted proteins | sample 9134231 | NCBI WGS metagenome assembly JAEEGL01 (sample SAMN16246548, study PRJNA631951) | gut metagenome | biome: gut microbiome; feature: rumen; material: fiber-attached | host: Bos | place: Iran: Karaj | collected 2018-10 | reverse complement strand
GGCTTCGCCTGCCGCTACGCGGCGCTGCCACCGGCCGCTGCGAGCGGTAAACGCAAAAGCCCCCCTGCACACGACAGAGGGCTTTTGTGCTATTCACGCTCTTCTGAGCACTTCCATACACATACGGCCGTTGTGATACGGGCATTTCCACGGGTCAACTGTAGGCTTTGCGGGGTCGGGACGACCGTCCTCAAGTATCTGCGAATACCACTCGCCGCCCGGTCGCTTGTCAATGATATCAGACCTGATGTATTCCCACAAGGCAAGCGCGATATCCTGATACCGCTTGTCGCCGTATTTCCCGTAAGCATTGAGAAATCCCACAACGCCCTCGGCCTGTACCCACCAGACGTGGATCTTATTTATCTTGTCCTTGTCACGCTCATTATTGAGCGCGCCGTTCTCATATCCTATATCGGCAATATTCTTCACTACCGCCTCATTCATCTCACGAACCTTTGCTGTCAGCGCTTCGTCGCCTATTACTTCACACGCGCGGTCAAGGAGCCATGTTGCCTCGATATCGTGGCCGTAGGAATGGATATCCCCGATAACGTTCAGCTCACGGTCGAAGAATACAAGAAGGCGGCTTTCGGGCTTGTAGTATATCTTGTCGAGGAAGATGTTTATCTGGAATTTCAGCCGGTTGAGCACACGCTCGTCGCTGCTGACGCGATAAAGTTCGGTGTAGGCTTCGAGAAGATGGAGGGTGGTGTTCATCGTCTTGTCGGCCATAAGCCCGTTCTCTGAAAGCGCGTCATTTGGAATGAGCTTCCAGTCAGCGGACATAGCCTCGAGGTAAGCCACATCATCGGTACAGCGCTTCTCCACTGTTTCAAACAGTTCAAGCGCGAGCTTGAGAGCATTGCTGTCCTTTGAGGCGTCATAGTAGCTTGAAAGGGCATAAATAAAGAACGCCTGGCAGTAGGTATGCTTCATGCTGTCGTTTACGGAGCCGTCGGCGTTCATCATCCAATAAACTCCGCCGTTTTCCTTATCCACACAGTATTTCCGCATGAATTCAAAGCAGTGACGGGCATTTTCAAGGCACTTATCATCGCCGAGAACAAGATAGCAGTTCGAATAGAACCACAGTATTCGGGAATGCAGTATAACGCCCTTGGGAGCGTTTTTATCGAGCTTCAGGTCACTGCCCATATATCCGTAGAATCCGCCCTTTTCGTCGTCGCGAAGGGCATTCCAGAACGGTATTATGTGCTCGGTGAGTTCGTTTCTGACTTCAGTTGTAAGCATGGTATTACCTCATAAACATTCTCCCGCATAAGCGGGTCGGTATAATATTCCCCCGCCTGCGGCGGGGGAATACTCTCATCTATCGTAGATCACACTCATTCCGCATCTGTAGGCGTTTCCGCAGGCTCGGAAGGTTCCTTTTTCCCGGACTTGTTTTCAGCCTTTCTGTCGGCCTTCTTATCGGGCTTCTTCTTGTTGTTCTTTCTGATAGTGCCCTGCGGCATATCGGGACGCATTACCTGAACGCGCTGGGGAGCCTGCTTCTGGCCGGTAAGTCGGGCCATAAGGATCGAGCGGACGGTGTCCTCTCTGATCGCGGCGATCATTTCATCGAACATTGCGAAGCCTTCAAATCTGTACTCAACAACGGGATCCTTCTGACCCATGGAGCGCAGACCGATACCGTGTTTGAGCTCGTCCATAGCATCGATGTGATCCATCCACTTCTGGTCAACGTTACGGAGCAGTATCACACGCTCGAGCTCACGCATGACCTCGGAGCCGTATTCCGCTTCCTTTGCCTCGTAGATAGTCTCTGCGCGCTCCTGGAGCATTTCCGTGATGTCGGACTTCTTAACATCGTTGAGTTCCTCGGTGGTGTAAGTGAGATCATCGGGCATTGTGAGGAAACCGATGTAATGCTCGCGCAGACCAACGATGTTCCAGTTATCGGCGATGTCACCCTGACAGAACAGATCCACATTCTCCTGGATGCTGTCCTTCATCATGGACTTTATGCTGTCGCTGATATCGTCGCCGTCAAGCACCTTCGCACGCTGCGAGTAGATGGTGTTTCTCTGCTGCGACATAACGTCGTCGAAATCAAGGACGTTCTTTCTTATCGAATAGTTCCTGCCTTCTATCTTACGCTGCGAGGACTCTATCGTTCTCGTGAGCAGGCCGTTTTCTATCGGCACATCCTCGTCTATCTTCAGCGTCTCCATTACAGCCTGAACGCGCTCACCGCCGAACAGACGCATAAGGTCGTCTTCAAGCGATACGAAGAAGCAGCTCTCGCCGGGGTCACCCTGACGTCCCGCACGGCCGCGGAGCTGGTTGTCGATACGTCTCGATTCGTGACGCTCGGTTCCGAGAATGAACAGACCGCCTACCGCACGGACTTCATCCGCTTCGGGAGCTATCTGCTTCTTGTACTTCTCGTTCAGCTCCATATAGAGCTTTCTCGCGTTGAGGATCTCCTCGTCGTCGGTCTCGGCAAAACCGGTAGCCTCTATGATAAGCTCCTCGGGGATGTCCTTGCGTCGCATCTCCGCTTTTGCGAGATATTCGGCATTACCGCCGAGCATGATATCGGTACCGCGTCCGGCCATGTTGGTCGCTATGGTAACGGCACCCTTCTTGCCCGCCTGCGCTACGATCTCGGCTTCACGCTCATGATTCTTCGCGTTGAGGACCTCATGCTTGATGCCGGTCTTTTTGAGCATTTTGGACAGCAGCTCGGACTTTTCTATGGAAATAGTACCTACGAGCACGGGCTGACCCTTCTCGTGGCACTCTTTTATCTGCTCTATTGCGGCAACGAACTTGCCGTGCTCGTTCTTATACACCTGGTCGTGGTGATCGATACGGATAACGGGCTTGTTGGTGGGTATCTCGATAACGTCGAGGTTGTAGATACCGCGGAACTCGGTCTCCTCTGTCATTGCAGTACCGGTCATACCGGAGAGCTTGTTGTACAGACGGAAGAAGTTCTGGAAGGTGATAGTTGCAAGCGTTTTGCTCTCGTGCTTTACCTGTACGCCTTCCTTCGCCTCGATAGCCTGGTGCAGGCCTTCGTTGAAGCGGCGGCCGAACATCAGACGGCCGGTGAACTCATCGACTATGACGATCTCGCCGTCCTTTACGACGTACTCAACGTCAAGGTGCATACAGCCGTTTGCCTTGATGGCCTGGTTGACGTGGTGCAGTATGGTAAGGTTGTCGGGATCCATAAGGTTCTCGACACCGAAATACTTCTCAGCCTTCTTTACGCCGTTCGGGAGCAGTGTGGCGGTCTTGGCCTTCTCGTCGATGATATAATCGGCCTCGTAGTCGTCCTGCTCTTCCTTTGCATCGACCTCAACGACTTTCATCGAGGTCATGGTCTTGGCAAGCTTGTCCGCTCTCTCGTAAAGGTCGGTGGGCTTGTCGCCGCGGCCGGAGATGATAAGCGGAGTTCTCGCCTCGTCTATCAGGATAGAGTCCACCTCATCGACTATGGCATAGTTGTTTCCGCGCTGAACTCTGTCCTGCTTGCGGATGCACATATTGTCACGGAGATAGTCGAAGCCGTACTCGTTGTTGGTACCGTAGGTTATGTCGCAGTTGTAGGCTTCACGGCGCTCGTCGTTGTCCTTGTCGTGAACGATAAGGCCGACTGTGAGCCCGAGGAAGCGGTGAACGCGTCCGATAAGGTCGCTGTCGCGCTTTGCGAGGTAGTCATTGACGGTTACAACATGTACGCCCTTGCCTGTGAGAGCGTTAAGATACGACGGAAGCGCCGCGACGTAGGTCTTACCTTCACCGGTCTTCATTTCGGCGATACGGCCCTGATGTAGCACTATACCGCCTATTACCTGTACAGGATAGGGCTTGATGCCGATAACGCGCCACATTGCCTCACGGCACACCGCGAATGCGTCGGGAAGGATGTCGTCGAGAGTTTCGCCCTTTTCAAGGCGCTCTTTGAGTATCTTTGTCTGCCCGGACAGCTCCTTGTCCGTCATTGCCTGATACATAGGTTCACGGTCAAGCACTTCCTGCTTTTTGCCTTCAATGCGCTTTACCTCTTTTTCGGAGTACGTTCCGAACAGCTTACTGAAAAGTCCCACTTGCTTATCTCCTTTTTATCGTATGTTTTTGCGATATTCCAATATATTATACTACACTTTTTCCTGTTTGTCAACTTATATTATTGTTTTATGGGAATTTTTTGCACAAAGCGCGAAAAATGACCGCGCCTGCCAGGCAGACACTTGACAGGTACGGGAGAATATGCAATAATGGCAGCAAACAAAGGGCAGTGCACCCTGACCAACATTCATCGGCAGGATCGCTCCGGAAGCGGAGGCGGCATTGTGCCACCGAACCGCCAAAGATGCGCGAGCTCTTGTGTTCCCGCACATTCTCACCGATATTTTCCCATGATCACTGCGTTTTGTCAACGTTCTCCGCCTGCTGTGCTTTCTGCTCAAGCTTGCGCATACCGGCAAACTCCATAACTGCCATAATGACGGTAACGATGCCGGAAAGCAGGTCGGCACCCGGCCCCGCGTAGATAACGCCGAAGATACCGGGCTGAATGAACAGCGGCAGCACGATCAGCAGCGGCAGAAAGAAGATTATCTGACGGGTGAGGGAGAGGATTATGCCCTTGACGGGCTTGCCGATAGAGGTGAAAAACGTTGACGTAACGGGCTGGAGGCTCACGAGCGGCACGAAGAACAGGAAGATGCGGAAGAAGCTCTCGCCGAACGAGAAGTATTCCTCGGTGCCCTCACCGAACGCCGATAATATCTGCCGCGGGAAAAGCTGGAAAAACACGAAGGAAACTGCGGCAATCGCAACGGCGGTCACTGCTGCGAGCCGGTACGCCTTGCGCACACGGTCATACTTCCTTGCGCCGTAGTTGAAGCTCTCAATGGGCTGGCTGCCCTGCCCGAGGCCTATCGCGAAGGAGAACACTATCATATTTACCTTCATTATTATGCCCGCGCAGGCTATCGGTATCGAGTCGCCGTATTCCGACATCGAACCGTAGTATTTCAGCGAATTGTTGAGCACTATCTGTACTACCATCATCGCTACCTGGTTGAAAAACGACGCGAGGCCTATCGACATCACTTTCAGGATGTGACTCAGGTGCGGGATGAAATGCGTCTTTGTGAGCTTTGCGGTCCTGAAGCGGAACAGCATGTACCATACCACGATACCTGCCGATATCGCCTGCCCTATCACCGTAGCCACTGCGGCACCGGTCATCCCCCAGCCGAAGCCGAGCACAAACAGCGCGTCAAGGCCGATATTTATCACAGCGCCGGTCATATTGCAGACCATCGTCATTCCGGGGCTGCCGTCCGCGCGGATAAGATGCCCGCCCCCGCCGACAAGCAGGAAGAACGGGAAGCCGAGCGCGGTTATCCGCACATACTCCTGCGCATAGGGCAGGACATTGTCGGGAGCGCCAAATAACATAAGCATGGGCGTCAGGAACAGCTCTGCGACCGCCATAAGCACGACGCCGAGCGATATCAGCATAACGAATGCGTTACCGATATAGTACGGGGCCTTTTTCGTATCGCCCCCACCGAGAGCGAGATTGTAGCAGCTCGCGCCGCCAATGCCGAACATGAGCGCAAAAGATATGCACATGGTCGAGAGCGGGAACGCGATATTCGTGGCGGCATTGCCGTCGGTGCCGACCGCCTGTCCGATAAACAGCTGATCGATAATGTTATACAGCGCGCTCACCAGCATAGCTATAATGCTCGGAACAGCAAATTTCAGCATAAGTCCGCCGACGGGCTCCGTGCCGAGGCGGTTCTTTTCGGTATCCATTTTTATCCTTCCCTTGTAAACACTGTATTATCTGTGATTTTCCCTATTATAGCACCTTTTGCCCGCCAAGTCAAACCGAATTTTGCCCCGTACGGCGGTCGGCTTTGTGGCAGTTTGCACAACTCGGCTGAGTGGATTTTTCGGGAAATTACAAAAAACTATTGAAAATCTCACGGAAATGTGGTATAATACTGTAAATAATCTCTGAAAGGACAACGAAAATGGCTGAAAACGAAATAAAAATGAACAAAAAGAAGAATGTGGAAGCTGCGTCGGCCAACGCTTCGGGCATGCCGAACGATGTTTTCCCGGATCTCGGCAACGGACCGCTCATCGAGGCTATGAACACCCTCAAGGCCAACGAAAACCAGGAAACACAGAGGGCGCTCATCGAAAAGGTGCTTACCGCCAGGTTCTTTGCACCCGTTGATATCATCGATGCCGACGGCAATCCCGTCAAGGGGACCGGAAAGATACAGATACCCGAGGATTCCAAATTCAACTTCAAGCTGATACAGAACTCAAAAGGCGAGCAGTTTTTCCCCGTATTCACCGATATAGAGGAGTTCCAGAAGTGGAACAAGCAGCCCAAGATCAACACCATAATCGTGATCTTCCCGCAGATAGCTCAGCTCGCTATGCAGAAGGCCGAGGAGCTTAACGGCTTTGTCATCAACCCGATGACCCAGAACATCATCTTCTCGCAGGATGCCATAAAGCACCTCGTTGATGCCATGAACACGATCGTTGAAAAGCATAAGGCCGAGCAGCAGAAAAAGCCCATACAGCTCATGTTCGGCAAGCCCGCAAACGTTCCGGAGGCTGTTTACGGCGCATTCAGAAAGAAGCTGAAAAAGCACCCCGAGATCAAAGAAGGCTATTTCTGCATGGTGAAGGAGAACGAACGCGAGTTCTACCTCTTCACGCTCGATATAGACGCCGAGGTGGAGAAGTGCAAGAAGATCGGCGACGAGCTGTGCAACTCCGCCGGAATGTTCCTCACCAAGTACCCGATAATGGCTGCTCCCGTGAATTCACCGTTCGGCGAGGGAGCAAAGAAGGTCGTGGAACCCTTCTACACCAAAGAATAAGAAAAGCATACAGTTCTTCCGGGCTGCCCCTGTTGCGGGGCAGCCCGTTGTTTTCCCAGCGTGATACGGCATTGTTTCCCCCGGAAGCGACAATTTTTTCACAAGCTGTAATAATTATGAAAAAAAGCTTGCAAAATTTCACATAATATAGTATAATGAAATAAGATATTGCTGAAAAACGCCATCAACAACCCGGAAACGGGGTTCTTACGTTTCCGCTCAAGTTGTAAAGAGTGGCTGAAGAAGGAAGATAAGTATGATAAGTGCTATAATGTCGGGCAATATGCTGACAATGGTGCTCACGGCGTTCTCTATCGCCGTGATGATATTCATAGTGTTCCCGCTCCATGAAAGCGCCCACGCGCTGGCTGCAAAACTGCTCGGCGACGACACGGCGGAAAGACAGGGGCGTATTTCGCTGAACCCGTTCGTTCATCTTGACCTTATCGGTACGATAGGTATAATCCTGTTCCGTATCGGCTGGGCAAAACCTGTTCCCGTCAACCCGTCAAGATGCCACAAGATAAAAAGCCCGAAGGCCGCAATGGCGATCACCGCGGCAGCCGGCCCCATGGCGAACATCCTGTCGGCGCTCGTTTTTATGATAATAATGAAGATCGTAGAGATCTCCACTCAGACCTATATCATGGGGAACCTTATATATTCCCCCGGCGGCAACCCCCAGAGCGTGGCGGCATACGTCATACAGGCGCTCGACCTTATCGTGTGGCTCGACCTGTTCAACGGCGTGTTCAACCTCTTACCGATACCGCCGTTCGACGGTTCGCGCGTATTCCTCGCTTTCCTGCCGCAGAAATACTACTTCTCGATAATGAAATACGAGCAGTTCATCATGATAGGCCTGCTGATACTGATGTACACCGGTATCATCTCGATACCGTTCCAGTGGCTCGCAGACGTGATATACTCGTTCCTCGACCTGATAACCAAGTTCATCTGCTGAAATGGAAGAATTAAGCTTCAAGCTCGAGATCTTTGAGGGGCCGCTCGACCTTATGCTGAGCCTTATCTCAAAGCATAAGCTCAATATACGTGATATCGAGATCTCGGTACTGCTCGATCAGTTTCTCGCCTACCTCGATGCCATGCGCGAGGCTGATATAGACATCGCGGGCGAGTTCATAGAAATGGCGGCACACCTTATATATATAAAGACTGCCGAGCTGCTTCCGAAGCACGAGGCCGAGGTGCTCCGCAAGGAGCTTTCCGGCAGACTGATAGAATATGCGCTCACAAAGCAGGCGGCTGAACGCCTCAGACGGCACTATATCGGCGACAGCGTTTTCGTGCGTGAACCGCTCGAACTGCCCGTTGATGCAACATACCGCGGCATACACGACCGGTATGAGCTGCTCGAATGCTACTCCGCGGTCAGCGGAAAGAGCGAAAAGCTCAAACGCGACGCAAAGCAGATTTTCAAGCCTATCGTCGCGCAGACATATGTGAGCGTGTTCACCAAGCTCATATTCGTGCTGAGGCGGCTGCGCACCGGCGACGAGATAGAGGTTAAAAGCCTGTACCGCGGGCAGTCACGTTCCGCACAGGTGGCTGTGTTCCTCGCTCTGCTGGAATTGTCGAAACGCGGCAGAGTGCGCTTCTCAGACGACGGCGAGCAGATAGTCATGACTACCGGCGAGGAAGATACGACAGTGACCGGCGATACGCCCGAAGACAGTGAAAATGCCGGCGAAGAACAAAACAACGAAACGGAGGCGGACACACTATGACGCTCGCGGAAGGAATAGCGGCGATAGAAGCGGTTATGTTCGCATACGGTGAGCCGATAACGCTTGAAAAGCTCTCGGAAGCATCGGGAGTGGATCAGGAAACGACAGTGAAGCTCGTTGACCGCCTCGAAAGACAATATAACGTCCGTGAGAGCGGACTTTGCATACTGCGCATAAACAACGCGTTCCAGATAGCGGCGCGTTCGGAGTTCGCGGATAATATCAAGAAGGCGCTCGAGACACGCCGCCAGCAGCCGCTTTCACAGGCGGCAATGGAAACGCTCGCTATCGTGGCTTACAACCAGCCCGTAACGAACGCTTTCGTGGAGCAGGTGCGCGGCGTGGACAGCAGCAGCGTGGTACGAAGCCTCGTGGAGCGCGGACTGCTTGAGGAAGCCGGAAGGCTAGATCTTCCCGGCAGGCCGATATCATACCGCACAACGGACAATTTCCTGCGGTGCTTCGGGCTCAGCCGGATAGAGGAACTGCCGCCGCTGCCCGACCAGGAAGGCCAGCTCGATTTCGACGAGCTCGAGGAGCTTGAACGCGAGAAGGAACTGCAATACCCCGAGTCGGTGGTCGACGATACCGCGGATACCGACGACGGGCAGGAGACTTTCGACATCTACGAAGATGAAGACGGCGCGGAGGAAAGAGATACTCCGGAAGCTCCCGGAAACGCGGAGGAATAAAAAGATACCGAAAGAAAGGCGAATGTATGACAGGTTGGATAATATTCGGCTCCATACTTCTCGTCCTGATACTTATTCTTATACAGTCGGCAACGGTCACCGTGATATATGACAAGACTCTGGAACTTACAGTAAAGATACTGTTCATCACGATCGTAAAGATACCGGCCGACCCGAAGAAGAAGAAAAAGAAGAAGAAAAAGCCCAAAAAACAGAAAGCCGCTGACAAATCCGGATCGGACACGACCGCCGATACGGACGGCGGTACGAGCGATACGGACGGTGCCGGGAGCTCCGGCAGCGAAACGGACGAAAAGAGCGGCAAGAAGGAAAAGACCGCGAAAACGCGCAAAAAGCCCGATTTTGAGATGATAATGGACTATGTGCGAAGCGCGTGGCCGCCGGTAAAACGGCTTTTCAAGAAGATCAGGTTCAGAGATATATACTTGGACTATGTCGCGGGGAGCGACGACGCAGCAAAGACCGCACTGAAATACGGCGGTGTCTGCTCCGCGGTGTACTCGCTGCTCGAATGGCTGACGACATACTTCAGCGTAAAGGTCGGCGAGATCAATATAGAAGCGGATTTCGGCGCGGAAAAGGACGATCTGTTCTTTTTCGGCAGGGTGAAGCTGCGCATATCCACAGCGCTCGCCTGCGTTATCTGGCTTGGCGTCAGAATGCTGAAAACGTATCTTAAATATGAAAAAAAGTCTTCAAAGACACCAAATAACAAGCCCGCAGAGGCAAGGAGGTAACATACACTATGGCACAGCATCTGGAAGGACTTATGAGCACATCAATGGAGAAAATACGCGAACTCGTTGATGTAAACACCATTATCGGCGAGCCGATAACTTCTCCCGACGGAACTACCATCATCCCGATATCCAAGGTATCGTTCGGATTTGTTTCCGGCGGCTCCGATCTTCCCGCAAAGGTCGAGAAGGACGTATTCGCAGGCGGCGCCGGTGCCGGCATCACGATCAAGCCGCAGGCGTTCATCGTCATCTCCAAGGACGGCAACGCAAAGATACTCGAACTCGGCGGCAAATCCAGCCCGATCGAGGGTATCATCGAAAGCGCCCCCGAGCTGCTCAACAAGATAAAGGGTATGTTCGGCAAGAAGAAGGACGAAGAAGAGGAAGAGTCCGAAGAAGAAGAGACCCAAGGCGAAAAAGAAGAATCAGAGAGTCGCTGACGCTCGAGAGAAGTGGCTCGCCTGTGGGCGAGCCACACGAGGGCAGGGCGTTGCCCTCCCCTCGAGCTCCCGACCTACTTCCTTTG
>JAEEGL012996987.1_pt1 | contig 10629 bp, 9 predicted proteins | sample 9134231 | NCBI WGS metagenome assembly JAEEGL01 (sample SAMN16246548, study PRJNA631951) | gut metagenome | biome: gut microbiome; feature: rumen; material: fiber-attached | host: Bos | place: Iran: Karaj | collected 2018-10 | reverse complement strand
GGGCGGTCGAGCACAATGACTGGCTTGTCGGTTTCGGCACAAGCGTCCATCAGGCGGCAGAGCGTGACATAGTAGGTGTAATAACGCAGTCCCACGTCCTGAATGTCGGCTACGAGCACGTCATATTCGGGTGCCGAGGCCAAAGCTTTGTCCATGGGCTGGCCATAGAGGGAAACGATGGTGACACCTGTCTTCTCGTCTTTCCCGCTGCCCACACCCTCGCCGGCATCGGCGGTGCCGCGGAAGCCATGTTCGGGACTGAAGATGCAAGCTACGTCAATGCCTTCACGTAACAAAAGATCGAGCACGTGTTCTTTGCCTGCGAGTCCGGTATGATTGCTGTACAAGGCCACACGTTTGCCTTTCAGCATCGGAATGTAGCATTTCGTGCGCAGGTCGCCTGTGATAACCTCTCTGCCATCCTTTGTCCGGCGGGCTTCGAGCGTGACAGGGGCCAGCAACAGGGCGACGGATATAAATAAAAACAGTCTGTGCATAACGTTCTTGTAACAGTTGGAATGTTTCACCGTACAAAGTTAATGAAAATCTTATAATATGACCGTCGTTTCAAACTTCATTCTTATCGTACGGGTTGTTGGCAATGCCATGTCGGACTTGGAAATTTTTATGTCAGGCATAGTCCAAAATATGCCGGACATAGTTTTTCACATGTGCGGATTGCGAAATTGTGGAGTGGAAATGATGTTTTCCGTTTATTTATTTGTATCTTTGTAGTCAAACTTGAAAACAATTTTAATCGATAGTTATATGAGAAAATCAATGATTACAATGGCGCTGTGCGTGTTGGCCGCTACGACATCAATGGCCAAGGACTACACAGTGAAGTCGCCCGACCGGAAAGTCGTGGTGACAGTGACTGAGAACGATGGTCTGAGTTATAACGTCAGTTACGAAGACCAGAAGTTGGTGAAAGATTCTCCCATTGGGCTTACACTGAACGTGGGAGGCAAGACTGTATCCGCCAAAACGGTGAAAAAAGCCAAGGAGACGGCTCACAAAGGCAGTATCCAGGCTGTGGTGTATAAGAAAAACGTGGTTGAAGATAACTATAACGAACTGGCGCTGGCCTTGAACGACGGTCTGTCGCTCTTAGTCCGTGCCTACGACGACGGTGCCGCATACCGCTTCGTCTCTGTTCAGAAAAGGGATTACGTGGTCGAATCTGAGAAAGCCACATTCAATTTTGCGGAAGACTGGGTGACGTATATGCCTTACACAAATTCGAGCGGGACGATAGAACAACAGTTCAAGTGTTCCTTTGAAAACACTTACACGCACACGGAACTGTCGAAGTTGGACAAAGACCATTTGTCGTTCATCCCATTCATCGTTGAAGCCGACAATGACATTAAGATAGTGGTGAGCGAAGCCGACTTGGAAGATTATCCGGGCATGTTCGTTCTGAACAAGTCGGGCAAAGCCGGTGTGGAAGGCGTTTTCGCACCCTATCCAAAGAACATAGAGCAGGGTGGACACAACAAACTGCAACTGTTGGTGAAGAGTCGTGAAAACTATATCGCAAAAGGCAAGAAGGGAGTGAAGAATATGCCGTGGCGTGTGCTTAGCATTGCAACGGAAGACAAACAACTGCTCAACGATGATATGGTATATCGCCTGGCATCTCCCAATCGTATCGGTGCTACAAACTGGATAAAACCCGGTAAAGTGGCTTGGGAATGGTGGAACTGCTGGGGTGTTTATAACGTAAACTTTACTTCTGGCATCAATAACGATACTTATAAATACTATATCGACTTTGCATCGAAGTATGGCATAGAATACGTCATCCTTGACGAAGGTTGGGCGGTGAATCTGCAGGCTGATCTGTTCCAAATCATACCCGAGATAGATCTTAAAGGGCTCGTAGATTATGCCAAGTCAAAGAATGTCGGCATTATTCTTTGGGCTGGTTGGTACGCATTCGAACGTGACATGGAACGTGTTTGCAAAGAATACAGCGAAATGGGTGTGAAGGGCTTCAAAGTGGACTTTATGGACCGCGATGACGCACTCATGGTGAGTGAAATCTATAAAGCTGCGGAGGTAGCCGCTAAATATAAGATGTTGCTCGATTTTCATGGCATGTATAAGCCGACTGGAATACATAGAACTTATCCTAACGTGTTGAATTTCGAAGGTGTGGCCGGTTTGGAACAAAATAAATGGTCTAAAATCGAAGAACACGACCAGGTAACCTATGATGTCATCATCCCGTTCGCACGTATGCTGGCCGGTCCCATGGATTACACGCAGGGAGCCATGCTTAATGCCACGCGAAGCGGATATCGTCCCAACTATTACGAACCGATGAGCCAGGGAACCCGCGTTCACCAGTTGGCAGAATATGCTGTTTTCGTTTCACCTCTGAATATGCTTTGTGATAGTCCGACTCATTATGAGAAAGAATCGGAGTGCACCGAATTTATAGCCAACTTCCCTGTTGTTTGGGACGAGACCGTGCCTCTGGAAAGCAAGATTGGCGAATACGTAGCCGTAGCTCGTCGCAGCGGAAATACGTGGTACATTGGCGCAATCAATAATTGGAAAGCACGGTTCCTGACATTGGATGTTTCTAAACTTGGTATAGCCGGTAAGACAGGCGACACGTTTGTTGACGGATACAATGCCGGAAAGATCCCATCGGACTACCGGCGCGAGAATACCGTAATTCCTGCCGACGGAAAGCTGAAAATTCACATGCATAACGGCGGTGGCTATGTGATGAAAGTTTCTAAGTGAGTTTAGTCCAAATGTATTATAATCCACAGGTTACTCCGTAATCTGTGGATTTAAACTATAACAAATAAAGACAGTGAGACGATTAATTATATTGAGTTGTTGTCTCTGTGTACTTATGGTACAAGGCAAGAACACGAAGTTGTCGGAAGTTTCAATTGCACGAGCAATGACGGAACGCCTGATTCCTGCACAGTCTGCAAACATAGTTTATAAGCAGATTGTGAGTGACGTGGACTCATTCCTAATTGAAAGCAGCGGTGACAAAGTTTGCATCAGCGGAAACAATGCCAACTCAATGGCAATGGGATTAAACTATTATCTTCAGAACTATTGTTTGACGACAGTCTCTTGGTTTGCGTGCGATCCCATAGATATGCCATCCCATTTGCCTCGTGTGGAGTCGCCAGTCGGAGCCCGGGCAAAAGTAAAGGCCCGTTTCTTCCTGAATTATTGTACTTACGGCTACACAATGCCCTTTTGGAGCTGGACAGAGTGGGAGAGATTTATCGACTGGATGGCACTTAACGGTGTCAATATGCCTCTGGCGATTACCGGACAGGAGAGTATTTGGTACAATGTCTGGAAAAAGTTAGGCCTTAAGGACGATGAGATTCGCAATTACTTTACTGGACCAGCTCATCTGCCTTGGCACCGTATGAGTAACATAGATGGTTGGCAAGGTCCTCTTCCTAAAAGTTGGCTTGAGAATCAAAAGAACCTTCAGAAGCGGATTGTTGAGCGCGAGCGCGAACTAGGCATGACGCCTGTCCTCCCTGCTTTTGCCGGACATATACCTGGTGCATTGCGACGCCTGTATCCCGACTTGAAAGCGACGGATGTGTCACGCTGGGCCGGATTTGAGAAAAAGTATAGCTGTACTTTCCTTAATCCACTCGATCCTTTGTTCCCCAAAATCCAAAAGGCTTACCTCCAAGAGCAGACACGTCTTTACGGAACCGATCATATTTATGGTGTTGACCCGTTTAACGAGGTAGATCCTCCGACATGGAAGGAGGATTCTCTGAGTATTATCTCAAGAATGATTTATGAATCGCTGACTTCAGTGGATAAAGAGGCGCGTTGGCTTCAGATGGGGTGGCTCTTCCATTATGATGCCGCTCACTGGACTCAACCTCGTGTCAAAGCTCTGCTGCGTGGTGTGCCCCAAGACAAACTTATCATGCTCGATTACTTTTGTGATGCAAACGAAGTTTGGAAAAAGACGGAGAGTTTCTATGGTCAGCCGTTCATATGGTGTTATCTTGGAAACTTCGGGGGAAATATTCATTTGAATGCCGATTTTGATGGCCTCAGTAGTAAGATAAAGAATACGTTTAGTCAAGATAGTACAGGCAATTTCTTTGGTATAGGCTCGACGTTAGAGGGTTTCGATGTGAACCAATGTGCTTTTGAGTTTGTGCTGGGCAAAGCTTGGAATCTCCCTGTTTCAGATGACGAATGGATCCTCCGACTTGCTGACCGTCGTTACGGTGAAGTGAATGCCCAGGTCCGTGATGCCAGATCCTTGTTGCGATGGCATGCTCCCGAAGGTGATTGTTCGGCTGTGACGCAGAATCCTGTGTTGAAGAGTCAGAACTTTACGTTTATGAAAGAGAAATCTTGTATGCTGGAATTGCAAGCTCTGCGTAAACTACTCAGTGTTCCAAACACCGGACGTGATGCTTACGTGTTCGATGTGGTCAATTTGGGGCGCGATCTCCTGGGATGGAAATTCAGAGAAGCACGTGACCGTTTGATAGACGCATATGAAGCGAAGAATCTCAAAGATGCGGAATGCTATGCAGGACTTATGCGTGACTTACTTTGTGATGTGGACGCGTTACTGGCTTGTCATTCCACTTTTTCTTTGGAATCGTGGATTGAAAAAGCGCGTAAATTTGGAACGACATCCGATGAAGCCGATTATTATGAGGAGAATGCACGTACGTTAATCACTGTTTGGGGCGGTTCTCTACTGGATTATGCACGCAGAGATTGGTGTGGTCTGGTGAGTACCTATTATGCGCCCCGTTGGGAGAACTTTATGAACGAAATCATTAGTGCTATTAAGGAGAATCGCCAGTATGACGGCGGCAAAGTGGGAGAGCAGAACAAGACTCTCAACTGGAATTTCATTAAACCTTCGACTCCGGTGCACTATTCTCCGAAACAAGATGGCGTAAAGCTCTGCAAGCAGTTAATTAAAAAGTATTTCGGTGACGAATAGTCCATATACATCAGCGAAAACCCCTCATGCAAAAGACATGAGGGGTTTTATCTTGCTCAGTAATTGCTGTCGTAATGATAAAAGGTCACCTTGTTAAAGGTGTATTCGCTAAAAGTCGAAGAGCGAGCCATATGTCAAGGACGAAGACTCTGTTTCGGGCTCCGAGTCTTCTTTTGATTCGTCCTGAGTCGGCTCTTCGGGCAATTCCTGCGATTGTGTGTCAATCTCTTCGGCTTGTTCCTGAGGCAATACTCCGTAATCTTCAAATTGTAGTTCTTCATCTTCCGACAAAGTCTCGGTTAGGGCTTCAATGGGGCGATATGTACCGTTCAACAACTGTACCCGGTAGTCAATTTGTCGTTTGTACTCTTCTTTTTCTTTATCAGAAAGGAACGAATAATCAATGAGCAGATACACACTAACCGGTAATTCTGTGAAAGGTTTGAGTAAGCGTGTGACACGTTCTTCACGCAATCCGATCATCGAGGCAAAAAGTTTGAAATCTTCAATACAGGGATGACCGGTTTCCACATAAAAACCACTCTTTTTGAAATCTGGCGAGAATTCTCGGGGTTGTGAGTTGTTAAGTCCGCGAATGATGGCCGAATTTATGAAATCGCGTGCCGGAACCAGCTGATAGTCTCCCGGATGAGGCTCATAGATGGAGAAAGAATGGAGGTCGCAGCTTTCATTACAGAAAATGTAATTGAAAACAAGCATTACGAAAAAGCGTTCCAAAGCAACGGGCCATGCAGGAGCAATCTGTTTGATAACCGAAGCCACTTCCAACCATGTAATGCTATCATATAACGGCTGTTCTTCGCTGATGTCCATGATGGAAGCAATATCTTTGGTCCGTTTTCCCTGATAGACTCTTGCTTGGCTGTATTGGGTCACATAGAGCGGTTCGTTGTTCTGTGTGAAACAAAGTCCGTTCAGAGCTGTCTGAATGCTATAAATCTGAGATGCAATCTGCATCGTCAGATGTTTGTTGGCAGCAATGGGAAACCGCTTCCCGTCTGCCGTAGACATGGTTCTCTCCAAACGATGACTCGGAGCCTGCTGTTTTCTACACAGACGCATGCTTCCACGAACCAGTAACGCGGGCATAGAATCACGTTCCTCTGCCCAAGGAAAGGTTATCACGGGATTAGCTTTGTGCCCGCTGAACAGATATTTGATTGCTATCGGCGAATAACCGTCGTAGCCGCTTGCCAGAGTGGCCGGACAAATGTTTTTCGTAGTCATAATTTTGCGATGGTTTGTTTAATGTTAGCTGAAAGTTCCAGTCCCAACACGACAAATAGCTTCTCCACAGTATTGATTGCGGGATTGCCTTGCCCACGTTCAATATCCTTTACTGTAGCTAGTCCTACGCCGGCTATTTCTGCCAGATCGTCCTGCGAAATACGCAGCTCGGCTCGGCGGTCTTTGATAACTTTACTCAAATTCATGTGATTCAAACTTTAAGTTACCCTGCAAATGTAATCATTTTTGTTGAATGAAGCAAGAAATAAGTACATTTTGTTATACTGATACGATATAGGGCGCTCCATGTCTGATATGGAACGCCCTATGTGGGATATAGATTTTCGTTTATCTGACTTGCGAATTGAAACCTACGATTTGCCGTACTTCTTCCAGCGTTTTCACCACGTTTGCACGGGCTTTCTCGGCTCCTTGTTTGGCTATCTTTTCCAGGAGAGCATCGTTGGAGGCATATTCTTGGATACGCTCGCGAATAGGTGCGATGACTTTGCAGAGATCTTCGGCTATCTGCTTCTTCAGTTCGCCATAGCGGATGCTACAGTCGTTCCACTGGCTCTCAAAGTGGTCATACACTTCCTGAGATGAGCATATCTGCAAAAATGTAAAGAGATTCTGTATGAAATCCGGCTTCGGGCTGTTGGGAACTTCAGGACCGCTGTCCGTAAGTGCCTTCATCACTTTCTTTTTAATGACATTGTCTTCGTCACATAGGTAAATGCAGTTGCCATCGCTCTTTCCCATTTTCCCACTTCCGTCAAGGCCGGGAATTTTTACGGCTTTGTCGTTAAAATAAAAGTTTTGCGGCTCTGGAAAATACTCAACGCCGTAAATGTTGTTGAACCTGCGGGCGCATTTGCGGGCCATTTCCATGTTTTGTTCCTGGTCTTTGCCGACGGGAACCCATTTTGCGCGGTGCTGCAATATATCTGCGGCCATCAAAGTGGGATAAGTCAGCAGTCCGGCATTGACATTGTTCGGCTGTTTACGGGCTTTCTCTTTAAAAGTAGTGACACGCTCCAGCTCACCTAAGTAGGTGTTCATGTTGAAGTACAGGTAAAACTCCAGTGTCTCCCGTATGTCGCTTTGAATGTAAATTGTGGCTTTGTCTGGCTCCAATCCGCAGGCCAGATACTCGGCCAAAATCGTTTTCACGCTTTGCCTGATATCTTCCGGCTTAGGGTTGGTGGTCAGCGAGTGCCAGTCGGCAATAAAGAAATAGCAGTTGTATTCGTGTTGCATCCGCACGAAACTTTTTACCGCGCCGAAATAATTACCCAAGTGCAGGTGTCCGGTCGGGCGGATGCCACTTAAAACGGTGTCCATTATATATAATGTATTACAGGTCGGAGTAGTTGCAGTTCAAGATGGTGTTGCCGCCATTTATGTCGCCTGTTGTCAGGCCGGCTTTGAACCATTTCATGCGCTGAGCCGAAGTTCCGTGGTTGAATGTCTCAGGTTGTGCGTAGCCACGTGCCTTTTTCTGCAAGTAATCGTCGCCAATGACTTGTGCACATTGGATGGCCTTTTCGATATCTCCGTCTTCGAGAGAGCCGAAGCGCTTGTTGTCGTGATAAGCCCAGACACCGGCCAAGAAGTCTGCCAGCAATTCGAGGCGGACGCTGAGATGGTTGGCTTCAGTCTTGCTAACCTTGTTCATTTGTGCGTGAATCTTGTTTAGGATGCCGAGTTGGTTCTCCACATGATGCCCTACCTCATGCGCAATTACGTATGCGTACGAAAAATCTCCGCTTGCGCCCAGCTGACGTTGCATTTGGGTGAAGAAAGACAGGTCAATGTACAGTTTTTGGTCGCCTGAGCAATAAAAAGGTCCCACACTGGCGTCAGCATTTCCGCAACGGCTCTGCACCATATCGGTAAAGAGCACCAGAGTCGGGTTCTGGTAAGTCAGACCATTCTGTTTGAAAATCTCAGCCCAAACATCTTCCGTTCCGGCGAGGATTTGCTTCGAAAATGTAGCCAGTCGCTGCTCTTCAGCTGTGAATTCGCGTTGAACAGTCTCGGTTTGGCCGCCTGCCATCTGCTCTGTAGCAATTTGTGTAAGGGCTGTAAGCGGACTTTGTCCCGATATCCAGGCGATCAAAAGCGCCATAATGATACCACCAATACCGATTCCGGTTGCTTTTTTTACTGTACTGCCGCGACGGTCTTCTACATTTGTACTTTCTCTACGTCCTTTGAGTTGCATAATTCTTTTGTTTTTTGGTTTTATAGGTGCAAAGGTAAGTTTTTTCGTTGATATGAGTTTCATCTGCACAAATTTTTTCACGTGCAATCTTCGTATGAAAAATTTCTTGCGGTTTTCCCGTCCGACGAAATACGGTTTGTCTTCTCCGAAGTCCCACTTGTAATTTTTGAAGTCCGACATGCTTTTTTCTAAGTCCGACTTCGTTTCCGGAGGAAAGGACAGGGGCGGTGCCGTAACCTGTCTCGGTTCACAGAAATGGGGCGTGAAGTTGATTAAATCGCAACTAAAAATGGCCGTAAGGCTAATTTCTATTACTTTTTGCCTCTTTCTTAACTTTTGGTTTCTTCATTTTTTTACAAAAACCTATTTTTGCAACCGTAAAATTGAGCCGTGTGGCACACAAATTGCAATAATGAATTAAAAACTAATTTTAATGAAACAGATAACGAAAATGAGACTGAATGTAGCAGCACATGTAACGTGCTTTGGCCTTGCTTTGGCCGCCTTACTCTTTGGAACGAATGTGATTAAAGGAAAAGCAACGTCGCAAACGCCTTCTCCTGTGAAGGCACCAGTAGTTACGGGCGGGCTGGTGGACCTTACGGCAGCGGCAGAGAGTTCTGTGAACTCCGTTGTCTATATTAAGGTGACGATTAATAGTCGTACGCAAATCGTAGAGCAACCTTCGATTGAGGATTTCTTTGGTTTCGGTGACATATTCGGACAACCGCGGCAGCGTCAGTATAAAACGCCGAAGCGTAGCGGAAGTGGCAGCGGCGTAATCATATCTGACGACGGCTATATCGTTACCAACAACCACGTGGTCGAAGGTGTGGACGAAATAATGGTAAAACTGAACGACAACCGCGAATTTAAGGGCCGCATCATCGGCACTGACAAAAATTCAGATTTGGCATTGATAAAAATTGAAGCCAAAGACTTGCAGGCAATTCCCATTGGCGACAGTGAACAGTTGCGTTTGGGCGAATGGGTGTTGGCTGTAGGCAATCCTTTCCAGCTTACATCTACCGTCACAGCCGGTATCGTGAGCGCCAAAGCCCGCAGTCTGTATGCCAATGGCGTGGAATCGTTCATCCAAACCGATGCTGCCATCAACGCCGGCAACTCTGGCGGCGCGTTGGTCAATTCCCGTGGCGAACTGGTGGGAATTAACGCCATGCTTTATTCACAAACGGGCAGCTATTCCGGTTATGGTTTCGCCATTCCCACAACTATTATGAACAAAGTGGTGGCTGACTTGAAGAAATACGGAACTGTGCAGCGTGCACTCGTAGGTATTGTCGGCCAGGACGCCACTGCTTACATCGATGCCCAAAAAGAGCAGGACAAGCCCGTAGATCTCGGCACCAACGACGGTGTTTATGTGAAGGAAGCCCCTGCTGACGGCTCCGCTGCCGAAGCTGGCATCGAGGAAGGCGATGTTATCACCGCCATTGACGGAAAGAAAGTGACGAAAATGGCAGAATTGCAGGAGGAAATCTCACGTCACAACCCCGGCGACAAAGTTAAGGTGACCTATATCCGCAACAAGAAGTCGCATACGGTAGAAGTGACACTGCGTAACGAACAAGGCACGACCGGACACGTGGTTGACGTCGATCCACAAGGCTTGGGCGTGGTTCTGAAGCCGCTTTCCGCTGAATTGAAACGCGAACTGGCACTCAGTTATGGCTTACAAGTGTCCACAGTAACCGATGGAAAGATGAAAGAAGCCGGTGTGACCAAGGGCTTAATCATCATGGAGGTGAATAACCACAAGATGAATACTCTCGAAGATTGGCAAGAAGCCGTCAAAGAGGCAAATATGACGAAGGACCGTGTACTTTGGATTAAGGCCAAGACACAAAGCGGCCGCAACATCCCGCTTTCGGTGGAGCTGGGTGAAGAAAAGAAAGGTAAATAACGACAAACATGGTTGTAAAAGAGGCTTTCCCGATGCGGAGAGCCTCTTCTTTTTGCCTATGTCCCACTTGTGAAAACCGACAAGCCACATAGACGGAACGATGTGGCCTGTAAAAATAATTATGTGGCTCGTTGCTGAAACAATGTGCTTTTCTGTGAAGAGCGTAGGCGCGTTTGTGGTTTTTTTATTAATTTTGTACGGCTAATTATCCGTTCATGGAAAGTACAAACAAGGAATTTGAAG
>JAEEGL011763211.1_pt1 | contig 10629 bp, 7 predicted proteins | sample 9134231 | NCBI WGS metagenome assembly JAEEGL01 (sample SAMN16246548, study PRJNA631951) | gut metagenome | biome: gut microbiome; feature: rumen; material: fiber-attached | host: Bos | place: Iran: Karaj | collected 2018-10 | reverse complement strand
GGCAAAATGCTTTTGTCGGAGGAGACCGAATGCTTCTGCTTCCTGGCCGGTCACGAATCCTTTGCTGCTGCTGAAGGCGCCATCAAGATCGCTCTGAACGCCAATAAAGTCAGAAACAAGCCTTTGCGCGTCATTCTGAACGGCTTGGGCAAAGATGCGGCCTATATCATTTCGAGAATCAACGGATTCACCTATGTTCAGACCGAGTTCGATCCTTACACGGAGACCGTGACGATCGTTCGCGAAGTTCCGTTCTCCAACGGTGCCCGCGCTAAAGTCCGGTGCTACGGTGCGGATAACGTTCCTGAAGGCGTAGCCATCATGAAACTTGAAAAAGTCGGTGTTTCCATCACAGGTAACTCCACGAACCCGACTCGTTTTCAGCATCCGGTCGCAGGCACATACAAAAAATGGTGTGTCGAAAACGGCGAGAAGTATTTCTCAGTCGCTTCCGGCGGCGGCACTGGCCGTACGCTCCATCCGGACAACATGGCTGCAGGTCCTTCCAGCTACGGTATGACCGATACGCTGGGAAGAATGCATTCAGACGCCCAGTTCGCAGGTTCTTCTTCAGTTCCGGCTCACGTTGAGATGATGGGTCTGATCGGCATGGGCAACAACCCGATGGTCGGTGCGACCGTTGCTGTTGCAGTTGCTGTTGAAGAGGCCTTGAAATAAGATTTATCGATCGATTAAACTGCTCCCGATCGCGGTCAAAACCGCGGGAAGGGGCAGTTTTTTTGCTTCTGCGGGCAGGATGGGGCAGCGTTCAGGAACATAACCCCCCGTTTTGAGCAGGGTTATCGTACCGTTTTTGAGTGTTTGAACCGATTTTTTGCTCTTTCCACCCCGCCTAAAACGGCATTAAGTGAGCAAATGAGCGGGTTTTGGAACCTTTTTTGCCGTCTTTTTACAAAATTCAACGTTTTTTAGTTATTTTTTGTTGAAAAATTATTCCTGTTGTGATAAGATGTAATGCGTAAGAGGTTACTTATAGGCTTTTTCCTGCGGAAAATAGCTTTAAACCGAGATTAATAGAGGTCAAAGGAGGACACAAAAGTGCTTGGAACCATTTTAACTGTGTTGCTCATTGTGGCCGGTGTGGTGTATTTAGGCCTGCTGATTGCGGACATTATCGCTAACAGCAAGAAAGCCAAAGAACAGCCCCAGACCGAACCTGAGCCAGCACCCGAGCCAGCACCCGAACCTGAGCCAGAGCCAGAGCCGGAACCCGAACCTGAACCCGAAGAAGAACCGGAAGAACCCGAAGACGCTGAAGCGATCGCCGAAGAAGAAGTGGCAGATGAACTTGGCGCTCTCGGACTTGTATTCCCGGATTCCGATACCGGACCTGTTAGATACAGCAGAAGTTTCCAGGCCAAGTTGATTCAGTCCGACAACGGTTTGAAGGAAAGATATTCTACAGTCAAAAACGAATTGCTCGCTTACGGTGCAACTTATCGCATGAGTTGGACGAACGAATCCTTCCGAGTCAGCAGGGCATATTGCGCACGTTTCGCTATCCGAGGCAGAACGCTGTCCCTGTTCCTGAGTCTGGATCCTAAAGAATTCGAAGAATCCAAGTTCTTCTTCAATGATTTCAGCGATGTGAAGAAATATGCCGGAACACCTATGCGTATCAAGATTCGTTCGGATCGTGGTGCTAAGTGGGCATGTGAACTGATCGCCATCATGATGGAGAATCTCGGACGTGAGAGAGAAGAAGATCCGAAGGTCGTTGATTTCCGCGTTCCTTATGAACCGGATTATCCGCTGATCCGTCGCGATCTGATCCGTATCATCAGCGGTGCTCCCGAGGAAAGAAAGAAAGTCGAAGAAGAAGTTGCAGCTTTCGTTGAACCGAACCTGAGCAAGAGCTTCCTGGCTAAACTGATCCAAGCCGACGATGAGACCAAACAGCGCTACTCGATCCTGAAGAACGAGATCCTGTCCTACGGTGCAACCAACAGACTCAGCTGGTCTTCAGACAACTTCCGTGTCAGCAGACCGTATTGCGCAAGATTTACCATCGGCGGCAAGACGCTGTCCATCTATCTGGCTTTGAATCCTGAGGACTATAAGGATACGAAGTATTTCTTCGAGGATTCTTCAGAAGTCAAGAAGTACGAAGGAACACCTTTCCGCATGAAGATCCGCTCCGACCGCGGTGTGAAGTGGGCTATCGAACTGATCGCAGACATGATGGCAAAACTCGGTCGCGAGAAAGTCAGCGAAGAGATGGAAATGGTGGATTATGCTCCTGAATACGAAGAGCAGGATCCGCTGATCTTCAGAAGATGGATCAAACGCGTTGGTCCGAACGCAGAACTCTACATCAATCCGAACGGAGAATTCGTGGATAACGACTTCGACGGCGAAGATGATGAAGACGAAGACGACGACGAAGATTGATATTTATTCCGCATATTTTGCGGGAATCCATTCAAGGGACCCTGATGTATTTCCGGGTCCCTTTTCTTGAACAAACAGAGGAAGGCAGAAAAGAGTCGTGACCGCGAGAAACAGTATCAAAATGTTTGGTGACAGACAATTGAATAAAGATTTGGTCCGGTTGGCTCTGCCGATCGCATTCCAGTATCTGATGCTGGCTTTGGTTGCCGTGGCCGACGCCTTCATGCTAGGCGTCATCGATGCAGATAAAATGTCTGCCGTGTCACTGGCCACGCAGTATCAGTTCATCGAGAACATGATCCTGTCCTCCTCCATTTCAGCTTTCTCTATCCTGGGTGCTCAGTATTGGGGCAAAAAGGACAGGAAAACTTTTGACGAAGTGTTCGCCATCGGGATGAGGATCAGCGGGATCGTATGCATCTTGTTCTTCGCCGGATGCTTCTTCTTTCCGAGACCGTTGATGTTCCTTTTCACCAACGAGACGACTCTGATCGATATCGGGGAAGGTTACCTCAAGATCGCGTCTTTTTCCTATCTCCTGACAGGCATTTCGCAATGCTGTTTGAGTCTGATGAAGGTGACGGAGCATGCGTCTCCGGTCGCAGGGATCAGCACAACGACCGTCCTTTTGAATATCCTTTTGAACGGCATTCTGATTTTCGGTTGGTTCGGAGTACCCGCAATGGAAGAACGCGGGGCTGCCACCGCTACGCTGATATCCCGCATTGTCGAATTGATCCTTTGTCTGATCGTTTTGTCCAGAAAATCTTTTTACAGGCCTTCGTTCAGGGCACTGTTCAGATTCGTGCCCAGACTGGAAAAGGATTATTACAGATGTTTTCTCCCTCTTGTCGGCGCAAGCTTGCTTTGGGGGATCGGATTTACGTCCTATTCTTCTTTCATGGGCCATCTGGGGCTGGACGTGGCTGCAGCCAATTCAGTCACTGCGGTCGTGCGCGATCTGGTGTGCTGTCTCTGCAACGGCCTGGCTGCCGGAGGCGGCGTCATCATCGGATTCTCATTGGGCAGAGGGGAATTGGAGCTGGGGAAAACTCAGGGTATACGGATCGCCAAAATGGCGTTCTTCTGCGGTTTTTTGTCGACTTTGATCATGCTGATCTTCACGCCTGCGCTGATGGCGTTCGTCAAATTGTCTGACGAAGGCAGAAAGTATCTGCTGTGGTTCATGCTGGTCATGGCTTTCTATATGATCGGGCGAGCTGTGAACACGGTCGTCATCAACGGCATTTTTTCGGCCGGCGGAGATACGATTTTCGATGTGATCAGTTTGACCGTGACGATGTGGGGGATCGCGATCCCTCTGGCTGTCCTGGGGACATATATCTTTCATTGGTCACCCGTGATCGTTTATGCCTGCACCTGCATCGACGAGGTGGGCAAGATCCCCTGGGTCATGTACCATTTCAGAAAATACAAATGGGTCAAAGATCTCACTCGGGAAAGAGTGCTGACCGATACAGGCGAGAGCGTGATCGCTGAGTGAAGAAGTTCATCCTAAGGAGTGACGGGACCGATCCCCGTCGAAACCAGTTCATGGAAAAAGATTATCTAATCGATCATATCATCCGGGGGATGTCATCCGAAGAAAAAGCGGCACAGCTGATCATGCCCGCATTCCGGCAATATACGGACGGAGAGGGAATTCGGCATGACGTCGAACATGTATATCCGGAGATGAAAGATTTATTGTCTTCATACTCTTTTGCGGGTATCATGCTGTTTGCCATGAATCTCAAGACTGCTGAAAAGGCACATGAACTGATGCGTGAGATCAAAGATGTGCAGGATCCGGACAAACAGGGTCTTTTGCTGGCTCTGGATCAGGAGGGAGGCGTCGTATCGAGGATCGGCACCGGCACTCCCATGCCCGGAAATATGGCGCTGGGAGCCGGAGGAGACTGCAACCTGACGAGGCGCGCTGCATCTGTGATCGGTTCTGAGATCGCTTCGATCGGCGCCAATATGGACGCAGCTCCGGTCGTGGATATCAACGACAATCCTCAAAATCCCGTGATCGGCGTCCGGTCTTTTTCAGATGATCCGGATACTGTGAGCAAACACGGCAAGGCGTATCTGGAAGGCCTTGCCGAATCCCACATTATCGGGACTCTGAAACATTATCCGGGTCACGGCAATACGGAAACGGACAGTCATACCGGACTCCCCTGCGTGAACAAAACGCTGGAGGACTTGAAGAAGACAGAATTGAGACCATATGCTGATCTTATCCCGGCGGGCGTCGAGATGATCATGACGGCTCATATCCAATTTCCTCAGGTCGAGAAGGGGACCTATCTGTCCAAAAAGACTGGGGAACCGATTTGTTTGCCTGCGACTGTTTCCAAAGTCTTTTTGACGGATATCCTGCGCCAACAGTTGGGTTATGAGGGCGTCGTGATCACAGATTCCATGGGTATGGATGCGATCTCATCGCATTTCGATCCGCTCGATGCGGCCAAACTGGCCATCGAGGCAGGGGTGGATATTTTGCTGATGCCAGTTGACACGGCACAGAAAAACGGGATAGCCAAATTGAAAGAATACATTCATACAATAGCCAAAGCCATCGATGAAGGTTTCATCTTACAACAGTGCGTCGATCAGGCCCTTGCCCGCATCCTGACACTTAAATGCAGACACGGGCTGTGCCCCGGGCAAAGGCATCATGAAAAGACAGCCGAACTGGCGTCTGTCGGATGCAAAGCACACAGGAAACTGGAGTGGCAGATCGCGTCGGATTGCGTGACGCTGGTCAAAGGGCGCGAGGCCCTGCCGCTCGATCCGAACCGGAAGACATTGATCATGACTCCTTTTTCCAGCGAGATCAACGCAGCCAGACTGGGACTGTTCAGAGCCGGTGTGAAAATGGAGCAGGTATTGTTCTGGAGCGCAGATACGGACTCCCCGGAAGGGCTTTTTGAAAAGATGAAAGAAGCAGAGCAGCTGATCATCGTTTCGGCGACCTACAAACTGGCTTCCTTGAACGCGGATGATCCGTATTATCGGGCTGCGCAGGAAGCGATGGCATGGGCTCTCAAAAACGATGTCAAAACGGTCTTCGTGAGCGCCCAACTGCCGTATGATATCCCCTCTTATTCAGACGCGGATGTCCAGCTGGCTGTTTATTGTGCGAAGGGAATGAGCGAAGATCCCAGATTTGCGGACAACGGCGTGATGCAATATAACGTCAATCTGCCCGTCGCTTTCTTCAAGATCTTTACAAAGGGTGAAAAATACAAAGGATCATTGCCCGTTCGGATCTGAACGGGCTTTGCACATTTTTGCTTGACATATATAGTTTACAATATTATAATTAGATCAAGAGGGAGTAGCATGCGCGCCGAGGCGCGTAGCAGGCCAACAATCCCGGCGATATGCCTGGCCTGCTTCAAAACGCGAGACTCGTAAGCCATGGTATCTCTCGCTTTATGTGTTTTGAAAAAGCATGGCCTGGGCCATGCTTTTTTTGGAGTTTTTAAGTGATTGTTTCATTTTTGTTGAACAGCCTTCTGCTCGGAGTGGCTCTGGCTGTGGATGCGTTTGCGGTTTCTGTGGCAAACGGTTTAAAAAATCAGGGCATGAAAAAACGAAAAGCCTGTCTGATGGCCGGCACGTTCGGCTTTTTCCAGATGCTCATGCCTTTCCTTGGGTGGATCGCGATCCACGAATTGACGCAAGCTTTTCAGGTTTTGACAAAAGTCGTTCCGTTTGTTTCTTTTGCCATCCTCTCTTTCTTGGGAATCCGGATGATCATCGAATCCAGGCAGAAGAAAAACGAGGACGCCGAGAACGCGCCCGATCAGGATCTGACTCTTCGCCTTCTGCTTGTTCAGGGGATCGCAACGTCGATCGACGCTTTGAGCGCAGGGCTGTCCTTTTCGGATTATGAATGGTATTTTGCTCTGGGCGAGGCCGCGATCATAGGCGTGATGACGTTCGGGATCTGTATGCTCGGAGCCCTGTTCGGGAAAAAAGCTTCCTCTCTTTTCCGCAACGGAAAAGCTGAGTTGCTGGGCGGTATCATTTTGATCGCCATCGGCATTGAATTGTTAGTGAAAGGAATTATCCATTTAGTATCATGACATTTTGGACCGTTTTGTTGTTTCTTTTGGGGTTTGCGTGCCTGATTTTCGGAGGCAATTGGTTTGTGGATGCGGCCACGGGCCTTGCGCGCAGAATGCGTATGTCAGAAATCGTGATCGGTGCAACGATCGTATCGATAGGCACGACTTTGCCTGAAGTTATGGTCTCTTCGACGTCAGCGGTCATGGGACACGGAGAGATCGCATACGGGAATGCGGTGGGCTCGATCATCTGCAATGCGGCTCTGATCGCGGCATTGACGATCACGATCCGTCCCTCGAACGTTTCGAGGAAGAGTATTTTGGTGCCTGCCATCTCCTTTTTCGTCTCGGCTGCTGTTTTTTGCGCCAGCGCATATTGGCTGGGCGGATTTCCGCGCTGGATCGGGATCATTCTCTTACTGATCCTGGTTCTGCATATGTTCCTGACTCTGTACAGAGCAAAAAAGGAACCGGAACAGCCCCAGGAAGAAACTGCCGAATCGGATAAGAAGCCGTCTCCACTCTGGAAAGATATCCTGTTTTTGATCGTGGGCGCTGCTTTGATTGCCGTCGGAGCCCGATTGCTCGTGGATAACGGAACGGTGATCGCGCAGTCTGCGGGTGTGCCGGAATCGGTCATCGCGCTGACGATGGTGGCTTTGGGCACGTCGCTGCCGGAACTTGTCACGGCCATTGTGGCGCTGATCAAAGGGCACAGCGCGCTGTCGCTTGGCAATATCATCGGAGCCAATATTTTGAATATCGTTTTCGTGACCGGCCTGTCTGCGACGATCAGCCCGTTTTCGGTTCCTTCCGAAAAAATGCTGTTCGGGCAGAACGCGTCTCTTGTCCTGGATATTCCCTTGATGCTGGCTTTGATGCTGATCCTGACACTGCCTGCGATCATCAAGCAAAAACTGTACCGGACGCAGGGGATCGTCATGCTGGTCGCCTATGTGGCTTTTTGCACATTTCAGTTCGTTTTCTGAGCTGAGGAGGACACTATGCAGATTTCAACCTATTCCATCAATGAAAATTATGCTCCTTGCCAGTTGACGGCATATGTGGCGGATCCGGGACCGGAGATGCCCTATAATGCCAAGAGGCCTGTGGTCCTGGTCTGTCCCGGCGGGGCTTACTATCTGTGTTCGGCAAGAGAAGCCGAACCGATCGCGATGACCTTCTATGCCAAAGGCTACAACGTATTCGTTCTGAATTACGTTGAGAAGGCGGAACTGGAATATCCCGTCCATCTGCGTGAACTTGCGGCATCTGTCGGGTTCATCAAAGATCATGCTGAAGAATTCCATATCGACCCGGACCGCATTTTCCTGATCGGTTTTTCTGCGGGAGCGCATCTGGCGGCTTCTATGGGCGTGTTTTGGAACAGAGAGGATCTCTATGAAGGAACGCCTTATCAGAGAGGCTATTTCCGAGTCGCTGGGATGATGCTGTGCTATCCGGTCATCACGTCCGGTGAAAAGGCAAACCGGGGATCATTCATCAATTTGCTGAAGGAACGGGCCAATGATCCGAAGTGGCTCGATGAAGTATCACTGGAAAAGCAGGTAGGCCCTGACACGGCGCCTGCATATATCTGGCATACGGCGGATGACCCTGGCGTGCCGGTCGAAAACGCTTTGTATTTTTGTGAAGCTTTATCCGCCCATCATATCCCCTATGAGTTGCATATCTATCCTCACGGGCCTCACGGAATGTCCCTTTGCGACAAGCAGACGGGGATGCCCGATCCCTATGTCGCGACCTGGGTCGATGAAGCGCTTCATTTTCTGGAGAATCTGTCGTGATCGAGGAAAAGACTCTCCCCAGACGATCCATGCAGCCTGATGAGATCAGGCATTACAATAACGAGATCGTCTACCAGCTCAGCCGCTTTCTGACAGACGCGCCACGCGCTCTCCGGATCCGGGATATTCGCAAGATCCATGAAGAGTGCGACGTCTCGATGGATTTCGCTTTTGCGACCGTGCTGGCCAGTTTGATCGGACTTCAGATCGAAGGCCGGGACCGGGATTTTTTCAGGAATTACTACCTTCCGATGATCCACGCGCTGGATGCCCGGCAGTTCCGGAGAAACAGCTACTATCAAAAGATCAGAATTCCAGAAAAAACGATTGGGCAATGCGCTTTGACCAAAAAGATCATCGAGCCGGCGGAAGGTTTTGTATGCGGAGATTTCAAGGTGACCTCTGACGGCCGCCTGATCCCCTCGCTCGGTTTCTTCGACGCATCATTCATCTATCCTGCCGTTTTGGAAAGAAACAGGGAATGGATGACTTTAATGCCGAATGAAACGATCACGACGGATCCCTGCGCCAAACAGGCCTTCGGTCATGTTCTGACGTTTGGGCTGGGCTTGGGCTATTTTGTTTTCAAAGCTTTGGAAAACGAACAGGTTCGGGACGTGACGGTCGTTGAACTGAACCGCGACGTAATATCGCTTTTCGAACAGGAGATCCTGCCTCAATTCCCGAACCGGGACAGAGTCCGGATCATCTGCGCAGATGCTTTGGAGTTCGTTCAAAGCGAAAACTTAATGAAACAATATGATTATTTGTTTGCCGATATCTGGCATGATGTCGGTGACGGAAGAGAATTGTATTTGAAGATCAAATCTTACGAGGATCGTTATCCCTCTGTCAAGTTTACATACTGGATAGAAGATACGATCAAATGCTATCTCGAGCCTAAGCTTTGGCCCGAGCAACCCAGATAGTCTAATGGTATGAAGTCAATACCTTTGTCGAAAAAAGAGTGACAAGAAAAGCCACATAATTGATTACCGCAAGTTATTTTGAGGGCATACCTTAAAAGACCCCCACCCATCGATTTTTTAAAAAATTAGCGATGGAGGCCGAAGTGTAAGCTTCACAGCTTACCTGGCGCTATACAGGCGGTTGTCTTTCAGCAGACGAAAGATCAACCTAACCAGTTTTCTGGCAGTTAAAGCGAGTGCTCGTTTGTGCTGGCCTCTATTGACCTCTTTGTACTTGAGGTCATAGTAACGCTTGAACTCAGAGTCGCATCTTCTCACAGAGTTAGCGGCTTCCAGCAGATAGTAACGAAGATATCGGTTACCTGATTTGATCAGGTGTGTAGATTCGGCCTCATAATTGCCAGATTGGTGCTGAGACCAAACGAGTCCGGCATATTTGGCAAGAGAGGCGTGAGAATCGAAACGGCTAATATCTCCAATTTCCGCAATGATACCGGCAGAATAGACTTTTCCAATTCCCGGAATAGTCTTTAGCTCGTTTGGGATGATATCAAAATGCTTTTCAATTGACGTATCCAAAGCATCAATTTGTGCTTTCAATGTTTGAATCAGGCTGACGTAGAGAGACAATGCCTGATTAACAGAGTCGTTCATCACTTTGGGAAGTCTGTAAGATCCACGCACAGCAGCCTGTACGGCTTTAGCAATGGCATCCGGATCTTTAAACCTTCCTCGACCTGAACCGGCAATAAAAGAGGTCAGTTCAGGCAGACTGAGATTGGCCAGATCATCGACCGAATCAAAACATTCCATCAAATTCAAAAAGGTTGTTGAGATTCCGCCAAAAACATTGTCCTGAGCCAAAGAAGAACATTTCTGGAAAAGCAGATTTGCCAGTTTCTGTTTGGCGTCGGCTTGTTTTTGGATCAGTGCCAGTCTCGTTCGTGTCAATGTTTTCAAAGACTCATATACATTATTTTCAGCGTACTCGCGAGGAAGGATTCTTCCAAAGCGAAGGCTGTCGGCTATCACATATGCGTCGATGAAATCATTCTTGGGTAATTCCGGAAGAATCTCCCTGTATTTTCTAACTTGCTTGGGGTTTATGACAAAGATTTTTCGGTTGAATTTCCCAAGGCTTCCGTCTTCACGGAGAGCACGTGCTAGGTGTTCTCCGTAGACGGAAGTGGCTTCCATTCCAAAAATCACGCTGTCTAATTGCAATTCATCAAGAGCTTGACAGACACGGAAAGACAGTTCTTTTGCACCAGGCAAGTTGTTGGCTACCGAAAATTCAGAATGTTTGCTACCATCCGGTTTCATAACATAGGTGACATTATTGCGGCTACTCACATCAATACCAACATACAGTTGATTCATAAAACAAAGGTTCCT
>JAEEGL011250277.1_pt1 | contig 10629 bp, 9 predicted proteins | sample 9134231 | NCBI WGS metagenome assembly JAEEGL01 (sample SAMN16246548, study PRJNA631951) | gut metagenome | biome: gut microbiome; feature: rumen; material: fiber-attached | host: Bos | place: Iran: Karaj | collected 2018-10 | reverse complement strand
TGCAAGGGGGTGGACGGAGTCATTGAGCCTGCATCCATCCAGAGAGGCATAAAGAATGCCCTTAAGAAGATGGTAGAGCTGTCGCTTGAGGGAATAAAGGATACAAAGGAGCGCATACTGATAATAAATCACTGCAACTGCTATGAGAGAGCATGCTCGGTGCTGTCTGATTTTATTTCAAAGGCAGAATTCAAGGCAACGATGATACTTGATACTGCAGGAGTGAGCACATTGTATGCTTCCGATGGCGGGATAATAATATCATTCTGATAATTATTTAATATGTTTTTATAGAGGAGGAATCTGATGGCTAAGAAAGAAAAGGTTATACTTGCGTATTCCGGAGGACTTGATACCACGGTTATTATTCCCTGGCTCAAGGAAAACTATGACTATGAGGTCATATGCTGCTGCATAGACTGCGGGCAGGGAAATGAGCTTGACGGACTTGAAGAGAGAGCTCACGCTTCAGGTGCATCAAAGCTTTACATCGAGGATGTGACTGATGAGATGTGCGAAGAAGTCATAGTGCCTTGCGTACAGTCACACGCTGTGTACGAGAATAAATATCTCCTTGGCACATCGATCGCAAGACCGATAATAGCGAAAAGACTGGTAGAGGTCGCGAGGAAGGAGCATGCAGCGGCTATCTGCCATGGCGCTACCGGAAAGGGAAATGATCAGATCAGATTTGAGCTCGGGATCAAAGCCCTTGCCCCTGATCTTAAGATAATCGCAGCCTGGCGTGATCCGAACTGGACAATGCAGTCAAGAGAGGATGAGCTTGAATATGCAAAGGAGCATGGGATCACACTTCCGTTTTCTGCATCAAATTCATACAGCCGTGACAGAAATATCTGGCATATAAGTCACGAGGGACTGGAGCTTGAAGATCCGGCTGCAGAGCCTGACTATAATAAACTGCTGGTGCTTGGAGTTACACCTGAGAAGGCTCCTGCAAAGCCTGAATATGTGTCAATGCAATTTGAAAAGGGCGTGCCGGTAGCGGTGAACGGACAGAGGATGAAGGTTTCCGATATCATACGAACCCTTAACGTGCTTGGCGGCAAGCATGGTATCGGTATCATAGACATAGTTGAAAACAGGGTAGTGGGAATGAAGAGCCGCGGTGTATATGAAACACCCGGCGGCACCATACTGTATGCAGCTCACGAGCAGCTTGAAGAGCTTATCCTGGACCGTGAGACTTTAAGGGTCAAGAGGAAGATAGGTGAAGAGCTTGCCCAGACCATATATGAAGGGAAGTGGTTTACTCCTCTCGCAGATGCTCTGGTTGCCTTTATCAAGTCGACTCAGGAGTATGTGACCGGAGAGGTGAAGTTCAGATTATACAAGGGAAATATCATAAAGGCCGGAGAGACATCTCCTTATTCGATATACGATGAGGATATAGCAAGCTTTACCACGGGAGAGCTTTATGACCATAAGGATGCGTCAGGCTTTATCACACTTTTTGGCCTTTCGACCTGGGTAAGGGCAATGAAGCTCCAGCAGAGATCAGGAAAGGCGCATCATAAGTCTCCTACGGCTGCTACAAGCGCAAGGATCGCTGCATCGGAGACCGCAAGGGAAGCAAAGAAGGCGGCAAAGGTAACTGCGGGTAAAGCAAAATCCAAAGTGAAAAGCACAGCGGGAAAAACCAAAAGCGCAGCAAAGAAAACTGCTGAAAAGGCCAAGACTGTAGCGAAAAACACCGCATCCAAAACCAAAACCGTGGCAAAAAAAACCGCGGATAAAGCAAAGAATGCAGTGAAGAGGGCAAAGAAAGAGAAATAAAGAAATGGCTGTATTCATTGCGGTCCTGGATGATGATCCTGCTGACAGAAAGCAGTCGGAGAGGCTGCTTTCAAGGGAGCGGGATGAGAGAGCAAAAGACGGGGAAGTAATATATTATGATCTCTACGGGAGCGAGGAAGCTATGCTCCCGTATTTCATGAAGTATGACCTTTTTCTTATCGATGTGACTAAGACCACAAGAGATGGTATGATGGTCGCTGTGGATCTGCTTCGCCGCGGGGCCGAAGGTAAGATGATCCTGTATTATGACAAAATTGATTATCGCCGGAAATACGGCGATGAGGAAGGGATATCATTTCTTCAGAAGCCTCTGTGGCAGCGGGATTATAAGAAAATAGTGGATGCTGCGATCTTGGCTCACCAGAGCAGAGGCAGCCTGGTGGAGCTTAGGGGGGATAAGGAAACCCTGTACGTAAAGAATGAGGAGATCCTGTACGCCACAGTTCAGGATTATTATGTTGCGGTAGCGTTGTCAGGAGACAGATCCTTTCATTTGCTCTGTGATCTGTCCTCTTTTTACTATTCGCTTGATCAGGATGAATTTATGGTCCTTTCGAAAAATGCTGTGATCAACATGGGCCATGTCCTGTCCAGCAGCGGGACCAGCTTCAAGATGTCAGACGGGGCTGTACTGAAATACAGTATATTTGATAAAAAGGCGATTACTAAAAGATACGCTGAGTTTGCGGAGAGGAAACGGGAAAAAAGATGATAAGGGTCGGGATAATAGGATCAACCGGATATGCGGGAGCAGAGATAGCAAGACTTCTTTTAGGACATAAGGATACGGAGATCAGATTTCTTGTGTCGAGAAGCTTTGCCGGTCAGCCCTACGAGGATATTTTCAGAAATTTATTCACTATCATAGAAAAGGACTGCGAAGATATAAGCCTTAAAGAAATGGCGGAGGAGGCAGATGTCATCTTCACGGCAACACCCCAGGGGTACCTTCAGGGAGTGCTTTCCGGGGATATCCTTGATAAATGCAGGATCATAGATATGTCCGCGGACTACAGGATAAAGGATGTCAGTGTCTATGAAAAATGGTATTCCCTGGAGCATCATTCTCCGGAGCTTTTGAATGAGGCAGTATACGGACTTACAGAGGTGAACAGGGATGCGGTCCGGAAGGCAAGGCTTATCGCTAATCCGGGGTGCTATACCACCTGCTCGATACTTACTGCCTATCCGCTGATGAAGGAGCATCTTATCGAAAGGGATTCCCTTATTATCAATGCACTCTCCGGGGTCTCAGGAGCAGGCAGGGGGGCAAAGATCGCAAATCTGTTCTGCGAGGTGAATGAATCATCAAAGGCGTATTCCGTTGCCACGCACAGACATACGCCTGAGATAGAAGAGCAGCTCGGACTTGCATACGGAGAAGACCTTACAGTGCAGTTTACACCCCATCTCGTGCCCATGCACCGGGGGATACTTGCAACGGAGGTGGCGAAGACCGTAAGAAAGGTCTCATATGAGGAGATCAAAGACGTATACGATAAGTATTATGCAAAAGAGAGATTTATCCGTGTGCTGAAAAAGGACATGTGTCCGGAAACCAGATTTGTTGAAGGCAGTAATTATCTGGATATAGGATTTAAGATCGATGAACGTACCGGTAATATCATTTTGATGGGGGCGCTTGATAATCTGGAAAAGGGTGCGGCCTCCCAGGCTGTGCAGAATTTCAATGTGATGTTTGGATTTGCGGAGGAGGAAGGGATCGATATGATCCCGATGGTGCCGTAATGGAGATCAGGGAAATGAAACTGTCGGATTATGATGAGGTGGCTGATCTCTGGCAGTCTATAAAAGGCTTTGCCTTAAGGAGTATCGATGACTCAAGGGATGGTGTGAAGAAATTTCTTGAAAGAAATCCGGGCCTCTCAACTGTTGCGATCGAGAATGGAATGGCAGTAGGAGCCATACTCTGCGGCCATGACGGCAGGAGAGCAACCCTGTATCATGTCTGTGTCAGGGAGCCCTACCGTAAAAGAGGCATTGGAAAAGCAATGGTCGTAAGGTGTATGAAGGCGCTGCAGGCGGAGGGAATAAATAAAGTTGCTTTGATAGCGTTTACACATAATGATGTCGGAAATGCTTTTTGGAAAGAAATAGGGTGGACACAAAGGCAGGATTTGAATTATTATGATTTTACCCTTAATATGGATAATATAATCAGATTCAATGAATGATGAAACGGAAGAATTGATTTAAGGAGAGGAGAAAGGAAAATGGAAGTACAGACTTGTTCGAGGTGCAGGAAGTTCTTTAATTACATCGGAGGTGAGAGGATCTGTCCTGCCTGCAAGGAGGAAGTAGAAAAGGAGTTTCAGAAGGTCAAGGAATACATCAAGGATAACCGGTCGGCTACCGTGATGCAGGTTGCTAAGGAATGTGAAGTGTCCGAAAAGCAGATAAGGCAGTGGGTAAGGGAAGAGAGACTTGAGCTTTCCTCTTCCGACGGTGAGTTTGTATGCGAGAAGTGCGGAGCCTCCATTACCAGCGGAAGATTCTGCGCAAAGTGCAAAAATGAAATGGTAGATAACCTTAGTGCTGTAATAAAGAAGGATGAGCCCAAGCCTGAGCCTCAGAAGAAGCTTCATGACGGCAATAAGATGAGATTCCTTAAGTAAAGGCTTATTGATGATCGAGATTATAGACGGAGGCGTAACGGCGGCGAAGGGATTTACGGCATCAGGCTGTAAGGCGGGAGTTAAATATTCCGACCGTCTCGATATGGCCATGGTTTATTCCGAAAAACCCTGTATTGCAGCAGGCACCTTCACCGGTAATATAGTGAAGGCTGCTCCCGTGATATGGGACAGAAGGATAATCAGGGATGGCTCGGGCCCTGTGAGAGCTGTCGTCGTTAATACAGGAATAGCAAATGCAGGCACCGGTGAAGAGGGTCTGCAGCATTGCCGGGAAACAGCCGAAAAGGCGGCAGCAGTGCTGGGGATAGAAAAGGATGAGGTAATCCTTGGCTCCACGGGAGTCATCGGTCCTCAGCTGAACATGCCTGCTATACTTAAGGGAATCGATGCTCTTAAGGCAGGACTTTCGGACAGCCGTGGATCAGCGCATGAGGCATCCCTTGCGATAATGACAACGGATACACATCCTAAGGAATGCGCTGTGCGTTTTGAGATCGACGGAAAGACAGTAACGCTTGGCGGTATGGCCAAGGGTTCCGGTATGATACATCCGAATATGGGGACGATGCTTTCTTATCTTACGACAGATCTTTGTATTTCAAAGGATCTGCTTCAGAAAGCTCTTTCGGATGTAGTAGCGGATACATTTAATATGATATCCGTAGACGGAGATACTTCCACCAATGATACTCTTATAATCCTGGCAAATTCAGAGGCAGGCAACAGAGAGATCACGGCTTGTGATGCTGATTATCAAGTGTTTTATAAGGCACTTTATCAGGTGGCCGAAAACCTTGCGCGCCAGCTTGCCGGAGACGGGGAGGGAGCAACGAAGCTTCTGACCTGCAGGGTGCTTAATGCATCTGAAAAGGAAAAGGCAAAGATACTTGCAAAATCTGTGATCACTTCAAGCCTGACCAAGGCGGCGATGTACGGAAATGATGCAAACTGGGGCAGGATACTGTGTGCCCTGGGTTATTCCGGTGCAAAGTTTGATCCTGAAAAGCTGGATATATTTTTTGATGCTGAAGGATGTGAGAGGATACATATATATCATGACGGCTCCGGACTTGAATTTTCTGAGGAGGCCGCAACAGAGCTTTTAAAACACGAGGAAGTGTTGATCACAGTTGACATGAGGGAGGGAGAAGCCTTTGCGACTGCCTGGGGCTGCGATCTTACTCACGAATATGTCAATATAAATGCTGATTACCGCAGCTGACAAAACACAGGAAATCACTTATCTGAAATTTATCCTGAATGATAATCCGGAGCAGGAGACAGCATATAGATTTGTCTCCGGTATCCGGTTTTTTTGAAAAGGAGTCCTTTATGAATTGGGTCGCAGTAGTTGATGATGAAGAGGTCAACAGACAGATAGTATGCCGTGTACTTAAAAAGTCTGATTATATGGTCACAGCTTTAGAATCCGGACAGGAGCTGCTTGATTTTATATATGTGAAGGGCAACAGACCGGATCTTATCATACTGGACATAATCATGCCACAGATGGACGGATTTGAGACTATAAAGCGTCTTCAGGGCGGATCGTTCTCATCCAACCGTATACCTGTTATTTTCCTGACCGGGGAGACGACCGAGGAGGTCGAGAAACAGGGATTGAAACTCGGGGCTGAGGATTTCGTAAGGAAGCCCATATATCCTGATGTGCTGCTGCATCGTGTGGGGCGTATAATAGAGCTTGACCGTATGCACAGATCCATGGCGCAGGAGATAGAATCCAAGGCGGCTGAATGCGAAAGTCTGTCAAGACACGTGGTACAGACTCTGGCTGAGGCGATAGATGCCAAGGATACCTACACCAACGGTCACTCTGACAGAGTGGCGGTATATTCACGTGAGATAGCCAAAAGGTTCGGCTACTCGGAGAAGGAACAGGATGATATCTATATGATGGGACTGCTGCATGATGTAGGCAAGATAGGAGTTCCGGATGAGATCATCAATAAGCCCGGGAAACTTACCGATGAGGAGTTTGAGGCTATAAAGTCCCATCCTGTTACCGGTGAGCGTATATTGAAAAAGGTAAAAGAGATGCCTAAACTCTCAGTGGGAGCAAGGTGGCACCATGAAAAATATGACGGGACAGGCTATCCTGACGGATTGAAGGGAGAGGAGATCCTTGAGGAAGCAAGGATCATAGCCGTGGCTGATGCGTATGATGCAATGACAAGCAACAGAAGCTACAGGGGCCTGCTTCCCCAGAGCAAAGTCCGTGAAGAGATAGAGCGGGGGAAGGGAACCCAGTTCGATCCGGTATTTGCGGATATAATGATACAGATGATAGATGAAGATAAGGATTATCTGATGCATGAATAATGTGACTTCAAACAAAAGCTTTTCCATAGCTGCCATAGGGTGTCTCATAATAGCGGTGATCCTGACGATAGGTACCTTTGGGCTTGGCAGGATCGCAGATCATGATACCAAGGAGGCTGTCAGAAATGTCAGTCTGCTTTATTTAAGTGAGCTTGCCGGAAGAAGAGAGCAGGTGGTTTCTTCTGTGCTTGATGATTATATCAGCGATATGGATGTGGCATTGGGACTTATCACGAAGGAGGACCTTTCAAGCATAGAGAATCTTCAGGCCTATCAGCTGCGTATGAAGCAGCTTTACGGACTGGATAAATTTGCATTCGTTGATACTGAAGGACTGATATATACATCAAGAGGTACCAGAACGGATGTTGACGAGTACGGCATTGATTATGAGAATCTGTCAGAGCCGGAGATAAAGATCAAAAATCTTAAAAGCAATGATAAAAAGGTGATCATCGCAGTCCCGGCTGATAATCTGGTCGTCGAAGGAAATACGCTGGTGGTCTGCTTTATGGAGATCGACATGGATCGTCTGCTGAGTAATGTCTCCCTCCAGTCAAACAACAATACTACATTTTGCAATATCTATACCAAGGACGGTGTGGCCCTGACCAATGTGGTACTGGGCGGACTGGCAAGTGAGGATAATCTGCTGGAGGCTATGGAGCAGGCAACCTATGAAAGCGGTTATTCATATGAACAGCTGACAGATGATTTTAATTCCGACAGAAGCGGAGAGGTATCTTTTTCCTATAACGGTATCAGTGAGACATTATATTATGTTCCGATACGCGGCACGAACTGGATGCTCACATACCTTATCCGCGAGAGTATCATAAGCGAGCAGATCAGCTCCATTTCGGAGTCGATCATCTTCAGGAGCCTGATCCAGTCAGTGCTTACTGCAGTAGTGCTTGCAGGGATGTTCATCCTGATATTCATACAGCAGAGACAGGCGTCAAAGGCTTCTATAGAACGGGAGGTCAACGAGGCCGAGAACCGTGTCAGGCAGCAGGAGCTGGAGGAGCAGCTGGCAATGCAGGAGGAGCTTGCCTCCAAGAGCGAAGAGCTTGCCAAAGCGCTGAAGGCCGCAGAGGATGCAAGTCAGGCAAAGAGTGTGTTTGTTTCCAATATGTCGCATGAGATCAGGACTCCCATCACAGCCATCCTCGGAATGAATGAAATGATACGCCGGGAATGCAATGATGAAAATATTCTGTCGTATGCCGACAATATAAACAATGCCGGCATAAGCCTGCTTGGGATCATCAGTGATATTCTTGATTTCTCAAAGATAGAAGCCGGGCATATGGAGCTTGTGGAGGTGGGATATTCTCTGCCTTCGATGATAGCGGATATATATAATCTGATCAGCTTCAGAGCCGAGGCGAAAGGGCTGGAATTAAAGATAAGGATTGACAGCACGCTTCCTTCAGGGCTTATCGGTGATGAGCTTCGGATCAAGCAGATCATTGTAAATCTTCTTACGAATGCCGTGAAGTATACAGAGAAGGGCAGGGTGAGCCTGGAGATAAAAGGGGTATCCAAGGATGAGGATGAAGGCAGGATCAAGATTTCCTTTGCAGTCTCCGATACCGGTATAGGGATGCGCGAGGAAGAGATGGGAAAGCTTTTTGTCCCCTTTGACAGGCTTGATGTTTCGCGTACTAAGAGTATAGAGGGGACCGGACTGGGGCTTTCCATCAGCAGGCAGCTTCTGCATATGATGGATTCGGATCTTATGGTCGAGAGTAAATATGATCACGGATCGACCTTCAGCTTCGTCATATCGCAGGGCATCTCCGATATCTCAGAGGTCGGTGATTTTGACCCTGCTGAGAAGATAAGTCATTCAGCCCGGGCAGAAGAAAAGGGATATTTCAGGGCTCCGGGTAAACGGATACTTGTGGTCGATGATATGCCGATGAATATACAGGTGCTGAAAGGTCTCCTGAAGAGATCCCAGATGATCATAGATACAGCTTCAGGCGGTGAAGAATGTATAGAGAAGGTAAGGGAGACCGATTATGATCTTATCTTTCTTGATTACCGTATGCCGGTTCTTGACGGGATCGAGACCATCCGCAGACTTAAGGAGTTTTATCCTCAAAGGATCGAACATGTACCTGTTATAGCCCTTACCGCCAGCGCCATTGCAGGTGACAGGGAAAAGCTCCTTGAAGCCGGATTTACTGATTATATGTCCAAGCCGGTCATCATATCAGAGATGGAGGATATGATGAAAAAATATATCAGGATTGATGAGCCGGCCGTGCAGGATGATGCCGGAAGTGATGACGGTGATGATGAGCAGATGACTGATCTTCCCCGGGCTGTACTTGATATCGCCGTGCTTGATCATAAGAGGGGCATAGAGTATTGCGGGGATGCGGAGGATTATCTCTTTATTCTTAAGACTTATTCAGATTCCGTTGATGATAAATCGAGGCAGCTGGAAGAATGCCTTGAGGAGGAGAGGATTGAGGATTATTCTTTACTGGCACACTCTCTTAAGAGCATGTCAGAATCCATAGGCGCCAAACGGCTTCACGATATGGCAAAGGCTCTGGAAAAAGCCGGGAGAGAAGGCGATCTGGAGACATTGAAAAAGGATACACCGGAATTTCTGACAGAATACAGAAGCCTGGGATCGGCTTTGAAAGCCGCTTTGGAATAATTTTTCACTTAATTGATAAAAAGTAGTAAAATACGTGGGGCAGGGATCAATGATCAGATCCTTTCCGCAAAATGCCGTTTGATAATATTTTATAAGGGTGGAAGAAATGAATGAAGAAGAAATGAAAGAGATACAGGCTAAGGCCTCAGTGCTCATAGAGGCTCTGCCGTATATCCGTGAGTTTAACAGAAAGATCATAGTCATAAAATACGGCGGTTCCGCAATGTCCGATGATGACATAAAGGAAAGCGTGATAAAGGATGTGACTTTATTAAAGCTGGTTGGCTTCAAACCCGTCATAGTCCATGGAGGCGGCAAGGAGATAAGCCGCTGGATAGAGAAGGTCGGTATGGAGCCCCGTTTTGTCAACGGTCTGAGGGTCACGGATTCCGATACCATGGAGATCGCTGAAATGGTATTAAACAAGGTCAATAAGGATCTGGTCACCATGATCGAAGGACTTGGAATTAAAGGCTGCGGTATATCAGGAAAGGACGGAGGACTGCTGAAGGTAAGGAAGAAGCTTGCCGACGGTGAAGATATAGGCTATGTAGGAGAGATAACGAGTGTCGATACCACGATAATAGATGATCTGCTGGAGGATGATTTTCTTCCTGTAGTCGCGCCCATAGGTATGGATGAGGAGTATAATACCTACAACATCAATGCAGATGATGCGGCCTGCGCGGTCGCAAAGGCGCTTAAAGCGGAGAAGCTGGCATTCCTCACGGATATCAAGGGGATATACAGGGATGTGAATGATCCCTCTACCTTTATCTCCAGGATGAACATTACCGAAGCCAGGGCGCTTCTGGAGTCCGGCTATATCGGCGGCGGGATGCTTCCCAAGCTGAATAACTGCATAGATGCCGTGGTCGGCGGAGTCAGCAATGTCACCATCCTTGACGGAAGGGTCCTGCATTGCCTGCTCCTTGAGATATTCACCGACAAAGGGATCGGAAGCGCGATATACAAATAAGTGGTATCAAATCATATGAATCGCACGCTTGCGTGCAGATTCATATGATTTAGATACCCGAAAAGTATGAGGAAGAAGCGCGAAAGCGCGAAATTCCGAATACTTTTCAGCAGCACGAAAGCGCGGAGCGCGGAGTGATGCGTATTTGAAAAAAAGGT
>JAEEGL010809619.1_pt1 | contig 10629 bp, 10 predicted proteins | sample 9134231 | NCBI WGS metagenome assembly JAEEGL01 (sample SAMN16246548, study PRJNA631951) | gut metagenome | biome: gut microbiome; feature: rumen; material: fiber-attached | host: Bos | place: Iran: Karaj | collected 2018-10 | reverse complement strand
CTGTAATTTCCTTTACAAGAGGAACGACAACCTTGCGGAGCACCTTCTCGTTGAGTTGGTGCTCCCCGTCAAAACGGCTGCACTGAGGATAGTGCTTGCTGAAAGAGCCGTAGGTGTTGCACGTGGTATCGTGGATGCCGAACAGCCCCCACACGTTAGCCTTGTCCTCAGCAGTGATGTCCTTGAACTGCTGGCGCTCTATCTGGTTATGGTGCTGGATGATGTCGCGCGTAATGCGGAAAGTCTTCTGGTTGTCCTTCCTTCCGTTGAGAAACTTATGTTCCCCTGTCTTCAACACGTTCCTCATAGTTGACATGTTGATGGCAGGGTTTACACATATTATCTTGGTAGGTTTGCCAGTGGTACCGCTGTGGCAGCCGCGCATCTGGTGAGCATACATGCCGCCCATCGACGTGCCTATGATGACGTCGGGCTGTTCCTGTGCGCACAGTTCCTTGAGGAAAGGCAGTGCGTCAAGCGGTTCTACGGGGATGTCGGGGGCTATCACCTCATCCTCAGGCATCAGTCGGCGCAGCGTCTGCACCGTGCCCGAAGCTCCTGATGAGCCGAAGCCGTGAAAGTATATTATCTTCATAATGGTGCCAAGTATTTCGACGCTGAGCCACCAGCCTGTTTCTATGGCTCGTTGTCGGATGCAAAAGTACACAGAATATGTGAGAAAACAAAACTTTTGAGGGATTTTTCGCCTATTGTTCTTTTGTCTTATGATTTTATGCTACCTTTGCACACATAACTATATTAGAACGACTCTATGGCAAAGAAAAATGAGATTATCGTCAAGGATGTAGCCATCAAGACTATGTCAAAGGACGGCATTGACTATATATGTATCACGGACATTGCTAAACAGAAAAATTTCATAGACCCAAATGGGGTAATAGCAAACTGGATGCGAAATCGCAATACTATCGAGTTTCTTGGTATATGGGAAACGCTTCACAACCCCAGTTTTAACCCCATCGAATTCGAGGGGTTTAGAAAAGAGGCTGGTTTGAATGCCTTTACTTTGTCCCCCACACGATGGATTGAAGCTACAAATGCCATAGGTGTATTCTCGAATTCAGGCAGATATGGTGGCACTTATGCCCAAACAGATATTGCCTTTGAGTTTGCATCATGGATATCAGTAGAGTTTCGTTTGTATCTGGTTATGGAGTTCCAGCGCTTGAAGACCAAAGAGCAGGAGTTGTTGGGCTGGTCAGCGAAGCGCGAACTCTCGAAGATTAATTATCGCATCCATACCGATGCTATCAAGAGCCACCTCATTCCTGAAGAAGTCACACGCGAGCAGGCCAACATTATCTATGCTGAGGAAGCTGATGTGCTGAATGTGGCCATGTTCGGTATGACTGCTAAGCAATGGCGCGAGGCCAATCCAGAACTGAAAGGCAATATCCGCGACTATGCCACTATCAACGAGCTCATCTGTCTCTCGAACATGGAAAATATCAATGCCGTGCTTATCAACGACGGAATGTCTCAGGGCGAACGCTTGATAAAGCTCAACCAGATAGCCATCCAGCAGATGCAGGTATTGGAGGGAAACAACGGAAGGAATCTGTTGAAATGAGATTGCACGCTACCTCGATGTGCATGTGATCCTTTTCGATAAGCAAGCAGAACCTAATTTGTTTGAGTTTTGCCGAGCGTAGAAAAGGCCAAATGGAATTTAAGGAATTGTTTGTGTTGTCGAAGTAAATATCAAATATCTTTCTCAATAAGGAGTATTACACTAAGCTTTTTAATATATTTATGAGAATAGAATCATTATTGGCAGAGATATCCAATATATATATGCAAGAAAAGAAGAATCGCCTTGAGAAGGTAAAGCAAGGTGAATTCTTTAATATATTCAATACGGTAGGACTACGTACAGAAGAAGTCAGATTACATTCTGCTTTTTTAGCTGAACTTCTAAACCCTCAAGGTACACACGGATTGTCAAGTCTGTTTCTGGAAGCTTTTTTGAAAAGATTGGGACTACCCAACGATTATCTTGATGTTTGCAAAGTGTCTCAGGATAAGAAAGAAAGATTTATTGGTCCTGTTACAGATAAAGAAGGTGGATGTATTGATATTATTATCGAGGACGGCAAACGCGCTATTATTATTGAAAATAAAATATATGCAGGAGATCAGAAGAATCAGTTGCTGCGTTATTATAACTACGGAAAAGACAAATATCAAGATGGTTTTATACTGATTTACTTGACTCTTGATGGACATGAACCCAATAAATGTTCCCTTGGCAATAAGAAATTTGCTTTTACATGTCTGTCTTACTCATGCGAAATCGTTGAATGGCTTGAAGAATGTATTTTGATTGCTAATCAAAAACCATTAGTAAAGTCGGTTATCATCCAGTACAAAGAACTCGTGAAACAAATTACCCATACAGATATGGACACGAATTATTCAGAGCAATTGCTAAATACGATGTTGAAACCAGAGAACATTATCGCTGTTGGTGAAATGCTATCGGTACAATATGATTGGTTAGATAGAATAATTAATAAGTATATCTGGGAACCTCTCAAACAGTTTGCAGATAAGAAGCAGATGTTTTTCATGATAGATAGTAATTATGAATTCGGATTTGGTGAGAATGGAGTTTGGATATATAAGAAAGAGTGGAAGCACTATGGAATATTTGTCTGGACTGATAGAAAAAACGATTGGTACAATATGTATATAGGTGTTAGTGACTTTGGTTCCTCCAAAAAGAACGAAAGAATCTTGAAGAAGAACTATTTAAAGTTGAAATGCCTAAAAGAAGATCCTTGTGATGGATGGCCATATGGCTGGGAGTATTTACGTGACGATATTATGAATTGGGATTGCGACATAACGGAGAAGATAGTATCTGGTGAGGTTGCTAATTACATCAAAGTCAAATTCAATGAAATACTTCAAGAAATAGAAGAAAGGAATATCACAATGTTATAATGGGAGTTTAATCACATTTGAAGATATGGCCACAAACAAGAATGCACAATTACGGTATCAGATACTGGATAGATGCTTCAGTAATTTTCAGAAACGGTATGTGATAGAGGACTTGCTGGATGAAGTCAATGAGCAGTTACTTGACATGTTTGGCACAACGGTATGCATTCGCCAGATACGTGAAGATATTAAGTACATGCGTGACCGTGTTTCTTTCAATGCCCCCATTGTTGCCTATCCTTATGATGGAAAGAAGTGTTACTATCGCTATTCTGACCGCAATTTCTCCATCTACAAGAATGAGTTATCTGTAGCCGACCTCAACAAACTACAGTCTACGATAGACATGTTAGCCCGTTTCAGGGGTTCTGCCGCCAACATTTGGCTTGAAGAAGTCATATCCAATTTAGAGTATCGTTTTGGTCTGAAGTCAAATGCTGAACATCTTATTTCCTTTGAACAGAATGAGCAACTGAAGGGTATTGAACACTTGGCAAATATTATTGATGCTACAGTAAACCATCAGGCACTGGCGATAGTATATCTGACATTCAAAGGCAAAGAGATACAGATGACCATTCACCCATATTATGTGAAGCAATATAATGGTCGCTGGTTCTTATATGGACTAAACGATGAACGAAACGAAATCAGCAATCTGGCACTCGACAGAATACTAAGTTATGAGAAGTCAGAGAAGCCTTTTAAGAAAAACGAGCAAACTGATTTCTCCACGTATTTCGATGATGTAATGGGAGTTACCATCCCAAACGAAGATGTGGCGAAAGAGACTATTGGTCTGCGATTCTTTGCTAATCGTTTTCCTTACGTTATATCTAAACCTATTCACAAGTCACAGAAGGTTGTTGACGAAACAAATTGTGTAGTGGAAATCCAAGTTCGTCCTACTAGGGAACTTGACCAACAACTTTTTTCCTTCATTCCAGATGTTGAAGTGCTCTATCCTGAGTGGTACAGGCTGCAAATAATGGAAAAAATCGAGGAAAACTTGAAAAAATATTTGTCTATGAAGAAAGACTGCACAGATAACTCCGACCTTTGCACTCGATAATTGATTTTGTTGGATTTTAATTTGATTGAGTTATGAGCAAGATGAACATTGAAGAGCAGGAACAGCTGTTGAAGGATTTAGCTGCTAATGTAGGCTATGACTTGATTCCTTCACCATTTGATACACCGTTTGTTGAAGCAAGTATTGAGGGGCTACCCGAAAGCAAGCAGTTCTTTTGGCCTGTGCCTGTCTCGGTTCTAAATGATAAGGAACATGAGGAGTTCAGGAAAATGTGTGTTGAAGCAGACATCATCGATACGGTTTGCACCACCTCTTTATTTTGGCCTTCTGACGAGAATGACCATGTTGCCATCCTCTTAATTGATGTAACGCGCAGACGTAGAGGATGCATCAAGTTTGTAGATTCCTCTGCATGGGATATTTCTGATGAAACCGATATGGCTGCTGTATGCAATATGTTGATTCATGACCTATTCCCAGGTGAGAACCTATTGGCATTCCAGATGAATGAGAATGCAATGGACGATGGTTTAGATGATAGGTGGAATGAGCAAGTTCGCTTAGTATCTGCTTGTAAGGTTAGGGGCTCATTGTTGCCACATTATTATATGCTAAGACCTGTTGCCAAACAAGGGTTTAAATATGTTCGACTGGATGACGTGTTTACTATTGAGGATTTAGAGAGTGCTTATACTTGGCAAAGGATTGAAAAGCAGCGCATGGCAATCGATAATGATAGTGATGATCTATATGATATAAGAGGCTATAAGTTTAATGATTATGTAATAGAATTAAATGTGCCTGCGATTATCGTTTCTACACACGGAGAGTTCCTGCCACAAAAGATAGTTCCTGGTAAATCTCCAGTTGCCATTGATTTGAAGGAGAAAATAGTTCTTATCCCTAGGTCTTATTTGAAAAAGCCCTTAGATTTGGATTGTTGTGTCGAGCAACTGAATAAGGAGATGACCTTGCGTCAGTTACCTTTTCTTCCAAATCCAGATGCTCATCTGGAAGAAGATGATCTTATTGGTGTACTTATTGAAATTCCAGAGAATTAAAAGAAGGAGGATATATCATGGATAAGATAAAAGTTCTTTGGATGAATAATGGTGACGAAAGTCTCCTTGACTATATTGAATTGGGCAATAATTATCAGATAGATATTACCCCGTGCAAATGTATGACAGATTGTCGACACCTTCTTAATGATTTATGTACAAAATGGGATGCTGTCATATTGAATGCAGAAGTAAAAAATCTTCCAAACGAGAAACCCAATACTAACAATTTGTATAAAGCAGCCAATGATGTAAAAGACAAGAATATTCCTTGGTTTGTTGTGATTACAAAGGAACTCAGAAATAAGGCTATGATATTAGGTGTTTTGCCAAAGGACGAAAGGTATTACAACATACAAACAGAATACAAAGAATTGTTTGATGTTGTTCGCATAAAAGTTAGCAATAATCCTAAGAATCGCGTATTGGAGAAATACGCAGATGTGATCCGATTTTGTCCTGAAAAAGGATTGATAGATATGCTAATAAAGTTGGAGTGTTTCGATGTTCAAGCTGATGTCACTATCCTGAACGAGTGCAGGAAGATACTGGAGTGGATTATAAAGCACACTTTGTTTACAGAAATGCAAATCTCAGATGCAATTCTTAAGGAATTGATTAATCATTACAAGAAAAACGATAAACGGTTGCCACATACAGAGACTTATGGAGATCTTTCTCTAAATGATTTCAGTTATGCTGTTGGTAGATCCCCAAACGTTCCTATTTATGTTCAAAGAAGTTTATTTGCATGCGTTTCAATAGTGAACCCTGGTTCACATAAAACAGATATAGATACAGTTATAAGAAGTAACATGGCTCCGTATGTAATAAAATCAATCATTTATGATTTGCTGAATATATTATACTGGTGTGCATCACTTAATGTAAAATCTTATAAACTATAATGATAGAAAGAGAACAGTTAAAAGGACTTGGTTTTGTTGGCTTTAAAACCATCCATGAACTTATGGATAGTTGTAAAGATATTCCTAAAGAGAAGGGAGTTTACTTGGTGCTTCGAGAGAGAGATGAGCACCCTATAATACTTGATAAAAGACCTTTCGATTGTCAGGAAGACAAATATCCCTGCTACTCAAAAGCTGAGTTAGAAGAAGAATGGGTAGAAGGGACACACATTGTTTATATTGGCAAGGCTGGTGGCTATGGCCAAAAGACAGAATTGCATAAACGACTCAGCACCTACATCAGATTCGGCCAAGGTAAGAAAGCAGCACATGGTGGAGGTCGAAGTATTTGGCAACTGACCGATGCTCATGAATTGGTGGTATGCTGGCGAGTTCTTTCAGATGAAGAGCCTTGCGATGTTGAAAGTAACATGATTGCTGAGTTCCGTAAACAACATGACGGCAAGCGTCCTTTTGCAAATCGTAAAGACTAATAATGACCAAACAGAAGTTCACAAAGACTGATATTGCCATCATTGTTCTCTTTTTCGTCCTCTATATGGTTGGCTATGCTTGGCTGATTGAACCTAAGGAAAAGACGGAAAAGAAGACGGTAAAGAATACGATGATGCAACAACCGGAAAGACGGCAGACAGAGAAACGACAACCAAAATCTCTATCTACCGACTGGCCTATTGATTTAGGCAAATACTTCTATACCATCGACATTGCCCCTGGTTATGAAATGGAAGATGAAGAATACGAGGTGATAGGAGAATCCGGAGGAAAAATGATTGTGAGGAAGCATAACGACTGGCCAGATATTAGCGGTCATTTTGAATGGTATTGCAACAAGAAACTTACAACGACTCAACAGATGTTTGACTATGTGGTGGCTCACCATAATGCTATCGTTAAGCAAATGCAAGAAGTAAGAAGGCGTGGCATCAGTCATCAGTTTGACGAAGCCTCATATTATCAAGACCATTATGACGATTATCAGGATGATCCAGAAGATGAAATCCGTTTTCCACCAGAGGTATTCGACGCGAATGATGATTAATGATATGAATATGAAGAAGTTCTATTTTTTTATAGCTTTGCTTGTCCTACAAATTGAAGGTTATGCAGTAAACATTGAGACGACAGCCAATCTCAACGTGTACTATCCTGAGTACACAAAGATAGACTTGGTGTGTGGCCAGATGCCTAAGACTTCACAGAAGGATGTGGAGTTTTGTTGCGAGGCAGCTTTTACTGGTGAGTTGCTGAATGAGTTTAAGCATTCGAACATTGCGGATAACCATATCTGCAATGGGGTGATGAAGAAAGGCTATCGTTGCAAGGCGAATACTGGGTGCTTCGTTTGGGGTAAAGGCAGGTGAAAGAGATCTTCCCTGAGAGCAAATTGGCCCCAAGTTACAAGTACAGAACCAATTGGATTACGTTTTATAAATAACTATGCCAGAGGACTGGTGAGTGACGCGTCAAACGGATCAAGGGACTCTCTGCTCCACTTTAGAGGGCTTTACCCATACTTCACCTATACTTTACCCAAGCATCACCCTGCTTTCAGACTTACTCTTCAGTAAGGGAATAGTATAGGTGAAGCGAGGGAAAAGCGAGAGTGAAGCGAGAATAAAGGCTGCGAGTAATCTTACGATTTCTGCCTTTATCCCTAAATTCGTAAAAAATTATAGAAGTATCCTTAGCGATGACTTAGCGATGGCTTTTATCACGACTCAACAAAGGAAATGCAAGCATTTCTTTGTATTCGCTGCTCAAAAATTTGGCTTTTTGCTCGCTTAATCGAATTATTTGTACTATCTTTGCAAAATCAAAACGTAGTAATTATCGTGAGAGTTATTGTATCGAAAGAAATAGAGCAGATATGTCCTGAATTCGTGGGGGCATGTGTGGAGGCGACGGTTGTCAATACGCCGTACTCCGAAATGTTGTGGCAGGAGATTGAGGAATTTTGTCGCTCGTTGCCCCAGAAACTGACGACGGAATCGTTGAAAGAATTGACGAGTATTGCAGCTACAAGACGCGTGTATAAGGCCTGTGGTAAAGACCCGTCGAGATACCGTCCTGCTTCTGAGGCCCTGATTCGCAGAGTGTTGCAAGGCAAAGAATTGTATCAGCGTGACACGTTGGTGGACTTGGTGAATCTGGCTTCGATAGCCTATGGCTACAGCATCGGTGGCTTTGATGCGGACAAGTTTGTGGGTGATACGCTGACGTTGGGTATTGGTCGTGAGGGCGAACCATACGAGGGTATTGGTCGAGGTATGATCAATATTCACGGATTGCCCGTCTATCGTGATGCCGAGGGTGGGGTGGGTACGCCCACCAGCGACCACGAACGGACGAAGATGACGCTGGAAACACACCATTTGGTGGTGCTGATTAATGGCTATGACGGCAACGAGACGCGCGTCGCTGAGAATGCAAGGTACATTCAGGAACTGCTTCGCAGATATGCTGACAGCGATGGGGGTACCTATTATATATATAAAGGTGAGAAGTGAGAGGTGAGAAGTGAGAAGGTGAGAAGAAAGAAGATATAAGAAATATGAAGGATTCAGTATTGATACTAAGTGGTGGCGTTGATTCGACCACCTTGTTATACGACGAGCAGGAGCGCATTGCGCTGGCCATCTCGTTCGACTACGGTTCGAAACATAATGCACGTGAGATTCCGTTTGCCCGTTTGCATTGCGAGCGGTTGGGCATTAAGCACATCACGATACCGCTGGACTTCATGACGAAATACTTCGTCAGCTCGCTGTTGGAGGGAGGCGAGGAGATTCCTGAGGGCCACTATGCGGACGAAAATATGAAGTCGACGGTGGTGCCCTTCCGCAATGGCATCATGCTGTCGATAGCCGTAGGCATTGCAGAGTCGAACGGACTAAAATATGTGATGATGGCCAATCATGGAGGCGACCACACCATCTATCCCGACTGTCGGCCCGAGTTCGTTGACGCCTTCGATCAGGCTGCTGCGGCAGGTACTTTCGTGAACGTTCACCTGCGCTCGCCTTACACCAATATCACCAAGGCCGATATTGCCCGTCGCGGCAAGGCATTGGGTATTGACTATAGCGAGACGTGGTCGTGCTACAAGGGCGGTGAGCACCATTGTGGCAAGTGTGGTACTTGCGTAGAGCGTCGTGAAGCCTTCGCCGAGGCAGGCGTCGAAGATAGGACGGAGTATTATGGGTGATGGTTGTCGTTTTTAGCCGAAAAGGGCACGTAAGGCTTCTTCAACCTTACGGACAGGCACAAGTTCAATTTTAAACTTCTTACGGTTCAGACCAGAGAGGTTGTATTTGGGTATGATGATATGCTGGAATCCTAACTTCTCGGCTTCTGAGATGCGCTGTTCAATACGAGCCACAGGACGAACCTCACCACTTAATCCCACCTCGCCAGCCATGCACCAGCCCTCATCGATGGGCGTATCGACGTTGCTCGACAGTACAGCGGCAATGACGGAGAGGTCCATAGCCATATCCGTGACGCGCAGACCGCCAGCGATATTCAGGAAGACGTCCTTTTGCATGAGTTTGAAGCCGACGCGTTTTTCCAATACAGCCAATAACATATTCAGACGTCGCTGGTCGAAACCTGTGGCAGAGCGCTGAGGCGTGCCGTAAGCGGCAGTCGACACCAACGCCTGCGTCTCGACGAGGAAGGGACGAACGCCCTCGATGGCACTCGAAATAGCAACACCAGACAGTCCGTCGTGGTCTTCGGTCAGCAGCAGTTCCGACGGGTTCGAAACCTGTCGCAGACCAGTCTGCTGCATCTCGTAGATTCCTAATTCTGATGTGCTTCCAAAGCGGTTCTTGATAGAGCGCAGGATGCGATACATGTAATGTTGGTCGCCCTCGAACTGGATGACGGTGTCGACGATGTGTTCCAAAATCTTAGGACCAGCCAGCGTTCCTTCCTTGGTGATATGGCCAATGAGGATGACGGGTACGCCACTGGTCTTGGCAAAGCGAAGCAGGGCAGAGGCGCACTCTCGGACCTGAGCGATGGAGCCTGCTGAGGACTCGACGTCCTCGGTGGAAATGGTCTGAATGGAGTCGATGATCACCAGGTCTGGTTCCACCTCTTTAATATGATCAAAGATAGCCTCCAGCGAGTTCTCGCAGAGGATGAGGAAATTATCTTGGGTGTTGGGTGATGGGTGATGGGTGTTGGCTAATAGGCGTTCGGCACGCATCTTCAGCTGGTGGGCACTTTCCTCACCGCTGACGTACAGCACACGTTTGGGTGATGGGTGTTGGGTGTTGGGTGTTGGTGATGAAAGGTTCAGCATGGTTTGCAGCGTGAGCGTCGATTTACCGATGCCCGGTTCGCCGCCCAGTAGCACAATACTGCCAGGCACCAAGCCGCCGCCCAGCACGCGGTTCAGCTCGCCGTCGTGCATGTCGATGCGCGGATCGTCGTGGGCAGAGATGTCGCGCAGTCGTAGTACCTTGTTTTCGCGCAATTGCCGACCGGCCGACGCAGCTGCCGATGTCGCCACAGCCTGTTTCTTCGTGTCGGCTACCTTAATCTCCTTATACGTGTTCCACTGACCGCAAGCGGGGCACTTGCCAATCCATTTCGCTGATTCCTGTCCGCAGTTCTCGCAGACGTACAT
>JAEEGL016123958.1_pt1 | contig 10630 bp, 8 predicted proteins | sample 9134231 | NCBI WGS metagenome assembly JAEEGL01 (sample SAMN16246548, study PRJNA631951) | gut metagenome | biome: gut microbiome; feature: rumen; material: fiber-attached | host: Bos | place: Iran: Karaj | collected 2018-10 | reverse complement strand
TGTTCCTATCAAGGTACGAAGAGAGTTATGTTACACTACCCAAATCGCTTGTATCAGATGTTTCGGCCGGGCATAAGGATGGAAAGATTGTGGTATTGGACAATCAGGATGTGATATATGCTAACAGTGAAGATCTTAAAAACACATGTTTGCGGAAGGGGATTGCGCCAGAAAAGTTAAAATCGACAAAGGCAAAACAGGATTCGCAAAGGCGGAAGCAATCAAAGAAAGTCAAGGAAGAGTCTCTTGTGTGTGCTTCGGATATAATTGCATATTGGCGGCATGAGAATTTTGAATTGGATCGAACCGTGGACGATGTAGTTTGTACGCCTCGTTACCTAGAGCCATTGAGTGGTGCCCAGTCTTATTTAAGTTCATTCAATTGTTTCTCTGAGATGGAAGGAATGAGTGCAGCACGTTTCGCGCTTCAACTTATAGAAACAGGCTTGATGCGGATATTAATTATAGATGAGCGTGTTAAACACTTTGTGGAAGAGCATGTTGAAGTCGCGACAACATTTAGGCACATTGGAATTGTCGCGGTTGACCATGACGATAAGGTCACTAAGGATGTGTTTGAGAAGAGTAAGAAACATTTACTTTATAAGATTCTAGTAGGTGGACTTGCTGGAGAAGAAGATATTGCCGTCTCGGGTTTCGATATATTGGTGATTCATCAGGGTGTCATTGATAAACTATTACCGAATCATGACAACCCTGATGTTGTCGGTGAGTTTATTGAAGATCTGAAAAAAGAAGTTCGCTATGTTGTGATAACAACAGGGCGTGGCTCACCTGCAAATATCCCCGTGGATGCACGTGTCGTTCCCTTTTCTATCATAGAGAGCACACTCTTCAAGAAGTATCCAGAAAAACTATTGTTGGTTGATGCTGTAATGAATGTCCTGCCGTCAGGAAGAAAGGAGTCGTAATGCTTGTCGTGTTCGTCGCAAAAGATCATGGTGAGTTTTCACGGTATGCCCGTGGACTGGGACTAAAGAAATGGCCAGATAAGAATACCGATGCAAGGCTGGTGTGGAAATGCAAGGATGACGCTAATATTGTATTTAGTGTTGTCTTTATAAAAGATGCGGATATAAAGGATACAACGCGGAACAATTTGAATGAGAGTACTTCTGAAAATGAAATCAGAAAGTTTATAGAGACGATCCAAGAAATTCTAATGTGGCCGCAAGATAAAAACGGGGATGCCGATGCTATTGCATTCTTAACAGCACATTTCCAAGAGGCGAGGGGCTCACAGACAGAAGTTTCGCAAGTTGGTGAAACCCATTCGGTGTCGCAACAACGCGCTAGGCGTCGTCTGCAGTTTGAGGATGGCTCGACTGGAAAACTCTTTCCTGCGGCTGTTTTATTTATACATTGGGGTGGCGGTACGCCGCTTGATTATGAGCGTTATTTTCGCAATGCATGTAAAACGAGTCAGATTGCAAAAAGGGTAACTGCGTTTGCGTTAAGTTCGCGAAGGGCGGAACTTTTTGATGTGACAGGTTCTAAGATAGGAACGCCTAAAACTTATGACGAACTAATACAATTAGAAAACAAGTTTAGAAATGCTCAAATTGACGAAGCGTTTTCGCACTGTGCAGCAAAGCATAATTGGAAAATTACAGAAGATGCAAGAAAAGAAATTATTGATCGACTTGATAGGTTTGCTATAAGTGTGTTAAATTCTTCGCTTAATCCAAAGAAAAAGAAAGAACTGCTTCAAGCTGTTGTAAAAGCAAAAAATGAAGGTTTCACGAATGCAAAGGATACGAGCGATGAAACCGCGACATTTATGGCAAAGATTCTGAACAAGGAGGTGTTCAATGGCTAAAGAGGGAAAAGATTGGATGATCATACTTATCGGAATATTTGCAGATGACTATCTCGTTGATATTACTGAAGAGAAGATTAGGTTGGCGACGGGCGGGGTAGGTGTGGAATCATGGAAGAAATCTAGACCGGCTATTTTTTTGCCTGAAGGATGGAAGTCTGACAGTCAGCAAGGAGAGCCTGATGCATTCAAGGTCCTTCCGCTCTTTGTTTGTGAGAAGATTGATGACTTTAGAAAATGTGGCTTGCAGTGTCCGTATGAGTTTGTGGTTGAACGGAGTGATTTGTTTGACGGAGATTATTATAAAGCGACCGACGCCTTGAGGAAAAGAATTGATATACTAACGTCACAAGAGCAAAGTAATCAAGGGATACGTCTTACGACATTCAAGGATTGGATGTCTGGTGTGATGCGCAAATATCTTTTCCTTGATGATACTGCACATGGCATATCGGGATATATTGATCCTAAGGATCCAAATTGGAATTGGGCGAAATGGTTTGCCAAGACTGACGCTTTTGAGAAGTGGAAGATGAGATTTGCGCACGGTGGCCCGATGACGGATGATTCATTGGGGTATCTACAGCCTTTGATGAAGGCACTTTGGCCGAAGTATTTTGAGGCGACTGGTGATTTGTCATTGACGGAAGCCATAGAACAACGAAAATTCGAGAAACTAAATGATATTTACAATGTCGATAAATCTAGGGACGAAGTTGCCCCTGAAATGCGGCTACCTCTTTCACAAGGAGACAGGTCGCGATTTGTCACGCCGACGGGAAAGATAAATGTTCTTTTGATTGATGATGATGCGACGAATTCGGTATTATTTAATCAAACGACTTCTGAGTCGAATTACAATTGGAGTACTGATAGTCGCCAATATGAAATTGATAAGATTAACGGAAAGGATAAAAAGCAGGACTACATAGAAGCTTGGCAGAGATTCGATAAAATTTTTACCATACAGCCGTTTGAATTGAGGCCAGAGAATTTTCCGAATTTTGAAAAGAGTTTGAGGGAGATTCTAAACAGCCATCTTTCGTATGATTTCGCGTTGGTTGATTTGTGCTTTGGAGAAGATCCGGGTAATGATCCGCTGGGGTATCACGTAATAAAGAAACTGTCGAAGCTTTTCCCGCACATGCCAATAGTTGTATATTCCCGCTATAAGGACATGGGGCACATTATGCGGGCGTTTCAGTGCGGTGCGATGTGGTTCTTGCAGAAAGGGGAAGAACAGAAGCTGGCGCGTCATCTGATGGATGTTGTCAAGAAAGGTAGTTGGAAACGTGAATGGCGGGCGATGCAGGAGTTTCGCCCTGTAACGTTTATATACACCGGGAAGGATCAGGCGTTTGATGATAAGTTCAGGCATACTGACGAATGGCAGTATCTTACCGCCAAGAGTCTTGAATTCTTCCCCGGCAAGTTTATTGAAGTAAAAAAGATGGGCGGTGGCATTAGCACCGCGTCAACGTTCTGTGTTCAAAAAGGACTTAAGTTGGACGGCAGATACTTGCAGTCTCCGATGATTATTAAAATTGATACTGCGCCCAATACGCGCATGGAGTTTGAACGATATTTTAGATACATAAGACCTTACATGGCTAACGAAGCAGGGCGCATTGAGAACCCCTGCATCATCATCGACCGCAATTGTTCTGCTATAGTCTATACTTTTGCCGGGCGTCAGGACAAGGCCCATGCGCTCGATTCGATGAAGAATATGCTGAAGGCGGATATCGTATTCAAGGCATCGTGCGACTACGAAAAGTACCGCAAAGCCTTTGATATGATCTTCGATGAGATATTGCCCAAGATTCATCGTGTTACGCCCAACCGTGAATTTGGCGACGGAGAAGAGAATAAACATCAAGAGGTGTTTTCGCATCCAGCGGCACTGGATGCCAAGAATGCGCCTGGGGCATCTTTTCCGAATCAGCAATTTGGAGAGGTGGCGGAAAAGGATTTTTATCAGACGTATCTGATTCGTTATCCGCACTTTGGAAAGATTAACCTGGAGGGTGCCGCGTTTGTTGCGCAACCAACATTTGAGATAAAATCGCCGGACGAAAGTCATAATGGGAGTAGGGTTGATATTAAAAATCCCGACAATGTTTCTCCATACGAGTTCCATGACGTTTGGAAGAATGATGATGGTAGTATTGATTTGGAGGTTTACGATTGCGAGCATGATCGAAAGCCTTATTTGCTGACTGGGCCGATTGCAACGCATGTGGCGAGATTCAGGCAGCAGATGTATCCTGGATCAATATTATGGGTTTGTGGTGAAAAGGAAGAGGATTGTGCTGAGCCAGGTGAGTTGCGCAAGTGTATGTTTGTAGAAAGAGTAGAAGAGGATGCGAATTGGGTAAAGTATGCCAACGAATATTCCGCAGAAGATGCATCCAAGTCTGAGTGTTCGGGCATGAAATACTTTGATCTGGTTGATGAGGTTCTTCGTTTCTGTAAGGCATTATACGGGACGATAGAGAACAATGAATTGGAAGATTTCTTGTGGTCAGATAAGAATTGTAAATACCTTTTCAAAGAGAGGCCGCATGAGAAGGTGAATGGCGCGAAGAGATTCTTGGAGGCAAGGAAATTCTTTGAGCATATCAGAGAGCGGTTTACATGCCCAATTGCGATTTGCCATGGTGATTTAAATTATGGCAATATTATGCTTGAGTCGCGCAAGCATCCGCCAAAGGACGAAAAGCCAGATGTAAGCCAAACAATTACAGATGCTTGGCTTATAGACTTTGCAAAAACCCGGCGAGACATGATAGCACACGATTTCAATGTCATGTTTACCGATACGTTTGGTTGGTTGTTCGACACACGGCTTTTTGACGCGGACACTAACGTTAAGGATGCGAAAGAGAAATATGAAACACGCTTAAACGAAATTCTGCCACGTTTCATCCAAGATGTAATGTTTGCGGAGAATCCCAATCCACCAGACTACCTTGCGAATGATGCGCGGTTTGTTTTTGTCTATAAGATTCTCCGTCGTATTCGTAAAGCGGCGTTGGGCGCAGGCATCTCAGAGGAGATGTACACGCTGACAACGGTGTTAGAATGTCTCTTGACGCTTAAATTGCATCTTAATAAGAACATGAAAAACATCCGTGCCTCTGCCGCGCTCTTTGCTGTCGCGAAGATATGCTTTGAGCATCTTTGCGACAAATTGGAACTTGATTTGTTGTCAATGGGAAATGACGGGAAAACAAATAGAGACCGAAAGAAATGATCCCTAAACGCATAATTCTTGTTCGCCACGGGGAATCGGAGGCGAATGTTGATCCGACGGTGTATGCTCGCGTGCCGGATTGGCAGATTGCATTGACGGAAAAGGGGATTGCGCAAGCGCGAGAGGCGGGGCGGAAGATTGCGGGCTTGATTGACGACGGGGCGTTTGGAGTGTTCAGTTCGCCGTATGTGCGAACGGAGCAGACCAAGAATGCGCTGCTGGAGGGAATTGGGCGAGCACCTGTATTTGACTACCAAGACCCGACTTTGCGTGAGCAGGAATACGGCAACATGCCGCCGACGGACGAGAACAACGCGAACCGCGAGTTCCGCAAGAAGTTCGGCTACTTCTTCTACCGCTTCCCTAATGGTGAATCGTGCGCCGATGTGTATGACCGCATGGCATTGTTCCTTGATACCTTGTACCGTCGCTTTGACCGGCCAAATTGCCCAGAGAACATCGTTATCGTCTCACACGGTACGGCCATCAAGTGCTTCCTCGCTCGTTGGTATCACTGGAACATCGAACGTTTCGAGTCCATCGGCCAGTTGCCGAATTGCCATGTCGCGATTATGTCGGCAGCGGATGGAGGGTATGTTTTAAGTGAACCTTTCATCAAGGTCCACATGTTAAAGGAGGACAGATGAAGATCGTTTTGGCAATTCTTAGAGCACCGGTAAGGTTGCTCAACTGGTTCTGGTGGTATTTCGGCACGAAAGAGATTGGCTATTTGGCACTGATCATGGCGGTGGTGTTGTTTCTAGGTGCACTTAACGCCGGACGGCATGTGTGTACATGTACGGGTGGGTGCATTTGCCTGTGCCCGCTTTCAAGGGGTGGGGTGTGGATTGAATCGTTTGTAAGTTTGTTCAGTGCGGAGAAGGCATCGCAAAATTGGGTTACAATGCTCTTGTTCTTGGTCACGTGGTTAGTTGGAGGAGGTGCGCTTGTAAGTGTTATGGTCGGACGGTTCTATAAAAAGGTGGCGGGTGAACTTAGGTGGTGGCCGTGGCTGATTGATGATCATATTGTGGTCTTGGGTTGGGATGATGGCGTTTTGATGGAGCTTGTGAACGAACTAAAGAGTAAAAACCCGCCAAGTAAATGCTACGTGATTACATCGAGGCCTGTAAAGGAGATAGAGAGGTCCTTTGAATCGGCTAGAATCTCTACGTCTAGTATTTGTGTCTATCACGGGAATTACGATGACGAGAGGGAATGGAAGGATAATCTAAGGGTCAGGAATGCGAAACGAGTTTTTATCATGGGAGAGCATGAAGAAGATGCACATGATGCGCGTGTGAGGATTCTCTTTGAGAAAGTTAATCAAGAGGTCAGTAAAGGGAACGATGACTCGGATAAGATTAGGGTAAATATTCATGATTTTGGTCTGGCACGAGAGTTGACCAAGATGAATGAGAAGGTCTATGAAAACTTTCACCTGAATTGGGCAAATGTCTTGACTGATAAATTGAAGGGATGGTCGAAAGGAAAAGGTTTTGACCTTTATATCGTGGGTTTTGGTGCCATGGGTAAGGCTGTCGCTATCACCTCAGTTGAAAAAAACTTACCACAGGCAATTTTTGTTTCTGATGATGATGATAAGAAGTTGGAAGATGAGAAGAATCGATTCATTCATCAATTTGCAGATGTCTCAGGAGGTTTAGATAGTGGCAATAGTGAAAGTGGCTCTAGTCTCGCTGCCGGAGGTGGTGCCGTAGATGTTGTTACGAGTACCCCACAGGGCAATAGGGTTACATTTAATGGCGTCTCAATTGCTTTTATAGACGAATGGGATCAAGCATTAAAGCAGATGAAGGAAATTTTTGATTATAATAAAAAGAGTGAGGACAATAATCAGGCATCGGGGGATGATTCGCAAAAATGCGATAAAAAGAATATTGCGATAGTGGTGGCAAAGAAAAGATCTGAAAAAGGAATGCTGTGCATGATGGATGTGATACGCCAATTGGAGAAAGATTGTTCTAATGCCGTATGGCTTGCTCTTGATCAAGAAGTAGATGGATATAGCGTGGATTCGAACATGCAAATGTTCATAGGAAATAACACTCCTGTCCACTTGTTTGGTATGAAGAGGGGATGTGAATGGCAGCCATCAAAGGAGGAGGAATGCAAATGAGCGTCGACACCGGAATAATGCAAATCCGTAATCCGCTTACGCCATTGTTACGAGAATATGCTTCATCACAAGGCGATGCGTTGGTGCTAGCCTGTGGGATTATTGGGGCGCGGTATGTCCTTGGCGGCGCGTTGGGGTATGATGCGGCGTTGGTGGGGAACTATGACATCGACTTGCGGTTGCTGGTGCCGGATGCGGGGAAGAGCGTAAAGGAGGTGCGACGGGAGATAGACTCGGTGAAGGATTTGCTGGCGGCGCGGGCGAAGTGTGATCCGACGTTCAAGACGAAGTTCATCGATGAGGGCGGAACGAACTACATCTGGCACACGAAGCAGCTCGTGAAGGTGCCGGGGATTCCTGGCGATCCAGACGTGGAATTGACATGGAACATCCAGGCGGAAAGCACCTACAGGAGCATAGCCGAGATGGCGGCGCGGCTACCTAAGGAAGTGATTGACCGCTATGTCGTCGCCAAATGGAATGCGCAGCAGGCCGGCAAGGGGGCGTACAAGGCATTGAAAGAGGAATGGAAGTCCCTGATGAATCTCCTGATTGACCATGGCGGGCGAGACATGGATGAAGGACAGTTGTACAATCTGCTTGAATCATTGAAAATGACGTTCCCGAGCTTCTTGACGGGTTCTGTGTCATGAATGTGCAAGGCTAAATCAGATGAATGCTGATGCCCAATATGGTAATCTATTTGCGTCAGAAATGACAGCGGGCGCGTCGGCCCGCATCGTAAAAAGACCCATCGCGACGCAGGTGGGAAAGGAGCAAAACCATGAAGACCGAACAGGGATTCACGTTCGAGCTGGTCTGTGACGGCAACACCGTCACCGACGAGCACAAGACATGCCGGTGCTGCCCCGGCGAATGCATTGACGGGCCTAATCGCAAGTCGCTTTAAGGCCATGTCGTTGATGCGGGCGGTCACGGACTCGCTAGTTCGTGACCGCTTTCCATTTCCAGAAAGGAGTCAAGATGAAACACTACAAGCTGAACGGTGAGATATACGTTGTCAGGGGGGCGGCGAAATACTGTATTTACGACATCGGACACAACAAGTTGTTCTCTGTCGATAAGCAGGTCGCAGATACGATTGAGCATGCCGTATTGGGATGTGAGTGCGAGCTTAATCCGGCCATTGTAAGCACGCTTCTCGCCAATGACATTATCGTGCCTTCCGACGAGCCGATGGCGGCGATGCCGACCATCACGGATATGTTTAAGGGAATGAAGCGCGACATAGAATTCGCCTGGATTGAGGTGACGAATGTGTGTAACCTCAGATGCCGCCACTGTTACAACGAGACGGATCGAGTCTGCCACAAGGCGATGTCTTTGGATGAGTTCAAGCATGTGTGCGATGAGCTTGTGGATTACGGCATCACTGAAATCCAGCTGATCGGCGGCGAACCGTTCACGATTCCTGAAAAGACGCTTTTTTCGATGCTGTCATACGCGCATGATCGTTTCAAGTCAATAGAGCTCTTCTTCAACGGTACGATGGTTTCGCGTGAACAGCTCGAATGGATGAAAAACAACGTTCCCAAGATCCGCATCGCGCTGTCCCTGCATTCCTTTATCGAGGAGGAGCAAGACAAGCTGACGCAAGTGCCTGGTTCCTACAAAAAGATCACGGAGACGCTGAAGAACCTCAAAGAGCTCGGCATGACATATCGCTACGTCGGCGTCTATACGTCCATGATCAAGGTCGGCGAGGAGTCGAACTTCGGTGTGCCCTACAAGCGTGACTACATTCGCCTTGCGGGGCGTGGTTCGCTTTGCCATTACGACTGCAAGCTTCTCAAGGAACGCCTCAAGACGCGCGAGAGCTTCACCTTCAAGGATCTGCGCAAGACTGTCTTGGAAATCTGGGCGTTCAACTGCTTCTCGAAGTACTTTTACATCGGCAGCAATCTTGAGGTATATCCGTGCGTAATGGAACGGCGATTCTCGCACGGCAATCTAAAGGGGAAGAAGCTCTCAGAGATCGTCGATCAGTCACTTCTGAATTTCTCAAAGGAGAATGTCAAGGGCTGCCGTGACTGTGAGTATCGTTTCGCCTGTTTGGATTGCCGCCCCGATTCGCTTTCCGGCGACAAGTACGAGAAGTCCTGGTTCTGTCTGTATGACGAGCAAAACGGCGTATGGAGGGATTCAGACGAGCGCATCAAGGAATTGCTCGGAACGGATGCTGCGGCGAAATGACTGAGTTGTCCATACCCTGCTGCGAGATTGACGGCGGACGCATTCGGCTGCGCCCATTTTGCCAATCTTCAGACGCTCAACGGCTGTTCGAGATATGTAGTTCGGATGAAGTGGTTCGGTTCTATGGCATGGAACCGATGCGGTCGGTGGCGGAGGCGGAGCAGCTTTTGGCGTGCTATGCTAAGGGTATGACGGCCGGCACGTCCGTCCATTGGGCAATCGTTGATGCGCACGATGGCGTTATCATTGGGGATGCCGGCATCATGTCCATAGACAACCGCAACCTACGGGCAAGTTCATATTGCATCCTCGATTCGGCTTATTGGGGCCGTGGGCTTTCCAGCGATGCAATGAAGCTTCTCTTTGATTATGTCTTTCGTGTTTCCGCACTAAATCGTATACAGGCTTTTATCGATGTGCGAAACGTCAGGACGATAAAGAGTGTGGAAGGCATTGGATTTGCCAAAGAAGGCGTGTTGAGAGGCTATGAGATTGATCGTGGAGAATGTATCGATGATGCCGTGTATGCGTTGACGCGATTGGATTGGGTCTGCCGTCGTGGAACGGTCTTCGGTGCGGCGATGCGAAAGTCACGTGCGCGGTATTCGTGGCAATGCTACGACTTTGAAGGGGAAAAGGTTGTTTGGGTTTATGATGGCAGGACGCGGCTCTATCACCTTCTTCGCAGCGAGGCGGCGAAAGATTGGCTGATGTCAGCAGATCCGCCTACACTGACGAATGGGTTTGCCATGGGCGATCCGCTGGCGGATGTATTCCTTTCGGAACTGCGGAAGCGGGAGACGGACTACGAGGTCCATTGGGACATTACCAACGAGTGCAACTCGAAATGCGCCCATTGTTACAATTTCGGGGCGCAAGACGGTCGCCGAGGTTGTGCAGGGCCATCGCTGTCTGACGTCGAGTGTCAGGAGTTGCTTAAGGCACTGCGCGAACATGGGGTATTCCGGTTGGTTGTGTCAGGCGGAGAGCCTTTACTTCATCCGCACATTTTCGAGTTGCTGGCTGAGGCTCGGTCTCTTGGTTTCCAGGTTGTTTTATATACGAACGGACTTTTGGTTGATGAAGATGCTGCCAATCGCATTGCGGACTTGGGCCTTGTTTCCGTAGGGATCAGCATATATGGTGCCTGTGCCGCCACTCATGAGAAGGTTACACACAT
>JAEEGL015160032.1_pt1 | contig 10630 bp, 10 predicted proteins | sample 9134231 | NCBI WGS metagenome assembly JAEEGL01 (sample SAMN16246548, study PRJNA631951) | gut metagenome | biome: gut microbiome; feature: rumen; material: fiber-attached | host: Bos | place: Iran: Karaj | collected 2018-10 | reverse complement strand
ATCGGTGGTGTAGGAACTGGCGGAACGATCTCCGGAACCGGTACGTCCCTGAAGGAGCAGAACCCCAACGTGAAGGTGATTGCTGTAGAGCCGAAGTCATCACCTGTACTGAACGGTGGCCAGAGCGGTCCTCACAAGATTCAGGGTATCGGTGCGGGCTTCGTGCCTAAGACGTACGATGCTGGTGTCATCGACGAGGTGTTCGACGTAGAGAACGACGATGCCATCCGTACGGGTCGTGAGATTGCACAGTCTGAGGGTCTGTTGGTAGGTATCTCTGCCGGTGCAGCTCTCTTCGCAGCCATCGAGGTGGCCAAGCGTCCGGAAAATAAGGGCAAGAAGATCGTTGTCCTCCTGCCCGATACCGGTGAGCGTTATCTCTCTACTGTGCTCTACGCTTTTGAGGATTATCCACTTTAATGTTTGAGAGCATCGAATAACTGATTGAGGGCAGCGTCAGCGTTGCCCTCGTTTTCGTTTAAGAGGGTAACGAACTTCGAACCGATGATGGCACCGGCGGCATTGTCCTGAGCGGCCTTGAGCGTCTGGGCATTGCTGATGCCGAAGCCTATCATGCGGGGATTACGCAGGTTCATGGCGTTGATGCGACGGAAGTATTCCTGCTTCTGTTCGTCGAAACTCTTCTGGGTGCCGGTGATGGAAGCTGAGCTGACCATATAGATGAAACCGTCAGTATTTTCATCGATGAAACGGATGCGCTCCTCGCTGGTCTCTGGGGTGATGAGCATGATGATGCGGAGGTCGTATTTGTCGGCCACAGGCTTCACAATGTTCAGATAGTCATCGAAAGGAAGGTCTGGAATGATGGCGCCGCTCACGCCTGCCTCGACACAGCTCTGACAGAAGGCCTCGATGCCATAGTGGAGGATGGGATTGAGGTAGCCCATCAGTACGAGCGGTATTTCGACCTGATCCTTAATCGATTGTAACTGAGAGAATAGCGTCTTTAGGTTCATGCCGTTCTTGAGAGCCTTTGTGGCTGCACTCTGAATGACGGGACCGTCGGCGAGAGGATCGCTGAAGGGGATACCAACCTCTATCATGGCGATGCCTCTGCGTTGCATCGTGAGAATCACGTCAGCAGTGCCTTCGAGCGTTGGGCAACCTGCACAGAAGTATAACGAAAGGAGCTTCTCGTCCTTACTGTTTGCGAAAAGGGAATTGATCTTGTTCACCATATTGTTTGACTATTTGACAATTTTCTATTTACGATTTATTTATCGATTTAATTCATTTAAGAATTTGCGGAGGGCGGCGACATCCTTCATGCCGGGAGCGATCTCGAAGCGGGAGTTGAGGTCGATGCCGATACATTTGGGATGATGAAAGGCTTTTACGCGCTCTGCATCATTAGGGCCGATGCCACCGCTGAGGAGGAATGGTGTTTCGCCATCGTAGGCAGAGAGAACGCTCCAGTCGAACTGCCGTCCGCTACCACCTACCGTCGGGCACTTGGTATCGAAGAGGAAGTAATCTACGAGTCCCTCGTATGCCTTGTATGTCGCAATGTCATCCTGTCCACTCACGCTGATGGCCTTGATGAGATGCATTCCCTTCAATTGTGCGCAATATTCCGGTGTCTCGTGACCATGCAGCTGGATAAAATCGAGCGCATACTCATCGGCAATGCGACGGATGGTTTCGATATCCTCATCGACAAACACCCCAACGCGCTTGCAGTGAATCATGGGGACTGTCCCTGTGATAGTAGCTTTGCGGAGATCATGGGGACTGTCCCCGTGATTCACATATCGGCTGGATTTTGGCCAGAAGATAAAGCCCATCAGATCAATGCCAAGAGCCTCAACCTCGCGGATGTTTTCGGCATCGCGCATGCCACAAACCTTAATGATCATTTGACGATTTGACTATTTGGCAATTGACTGAATAAAAGCATTAAGGGCAAGCCCGGGGTCAGATGTCTTCATGAAGTTCTCGCCAATGAGGAATCCTCGGAAGCCAGCCTGGCGGAGCGCCTTCACCGTATCAGGGTTCGAGATGCCGCTCTCGCTGACGAGCACGGGTGCTGAGTTCGTGGCTGTGGCACAGCCACATACTGAACGGAGGCGCTCAGCGAGACGGAAGGAGTTGTCAACGTCGGTAACGAACGAGCCGAGGTTACGGTTGTTGATGCCGCAGAGGTCGGGCGCCAGTTCGGCATATTCCAGCTCTTGCTCTGAGTGCATCTCAAGGAGTACCTCTAATCCCAGCGTATGCGCCTTGTCCAGCAGCGCTTTGCATTGTGTCTTCGAGAGACAGGCAGCGATGAGCAATACTGCTGAGGCACCGCAGAGGGCGGCAGCATAGAGTTGCGCCTCGTCGATGACGAAGTTCTTGTAGAGGATGGGCAGTGTGACACCGCTCTGACGCGCCTGACGGATGAAGTCGTCACAGCCGCCGAAGTAGTGCTCGTCGGTGAGGATGCTGAGGGCTGCGGCACCATTCTGCTGATAAGTGAGCGGGATGATGTCGGCACGTCCTTCTTCCTTGATCCAGCCTTTCGAGGGCGAGCGGCGCTTGAACTCTGCGATGATGCCCGACTCGCTCTGGAGCAAAACCTCGCGCAAAGAGGGCTTTGGCGCTTTCAGCTGTTCAAGCTCCTCTCGCTTCGTTGCTATTATCTGTTGCAATACATCTTGCATAAACAATTCGTGTAATTCGTTTAATTCGTTGTTTCAAAAATCAGCTGTTCAGCTCGACGAACTTCTTAAATGTCTTCAGGGCAGCGCCGCTGTCGATGCTCTCGCGGGCAATCTCGATACACTCCTCGATGCTCTTCTGTCCTTTCTCCAGTACCTGTATGCCGAATCCTGCATTCGCCAGTACGATGTTCTTCTGGGCGGGCAAAGCTCGGTTCTCAAGTACGCTGTCGAAGATCTGTGCAGCCTCTTCCTCAGTGGCGCCGCCTACGAGTTCCTCCGGCTTGGCAATGTCGAAGCCGAGATCCTTTGGCGAGAAGATACGCTCGTAGTCTTTGGTGGTCACCTTGAAGTCGCCAGTCAGCGAGATCTCGTCGTAGCCGTCGATGCTGTTCACAATACCGTAGTCGATGCCCAGTTTCTGGTACACCTGGTGGTAGAGTCGCATCTGGTCGAGGTTGGCCACACCCAGCAGCTGGCACTTCGGCTGTGACGGATTGACGATAGGACCGAGGAGATTAAAGATGGTCGGGAACTGCAGGGCCTTACGGATCGGACCCACGAACTTCATCGCTTTCGCAAAGAGCTGAGCGTGTAGATACACGATGCCCGCCTCGTTGAGTGAACGGTTCAGACGGTCGATGTCGTCGGTGAACTTGATGCCATGATGGGCAATCACGTTCGATGCTCCGCTGACGGAGGTAGCGGCGTAGTTACCGTGCTTGGCTACCTTATAGCCCGCACCTGCAATCACGAAACAGCTGGTGGTAGAGATGTTGAAGGTGTTCTTGCGGTCGCCGCCTGTTCCTACTACGTCGATGTAGCGGTCGCAGTCGAGGATGGCGGATACACCCGTCTCAAGAATGCCATCGCGGAAGCCAAGCAGCTCATCGACGGTCACACCGCGCATCTGCAGACAGGTGAGCAATGCCGTGATCTGCTCGTTGGGATATTCACTCTGGGTGATACCAATCAGTATGGTCTTCATCTCCTCGCGGGAGAGCTCTTCGTGGTTAAGGAGGCGGAAGAGGTAGCCTTTCATTGTCTGTTCCATATTGGAATGGGTTTAATGGGTTAAATGGGTTTGATGGGAGTTAAAGAAAGAGCCAGTTCTGGAGCATCTTTTTGCCGTCAGGCGTGAGCACGCTCTCCGGGTGGAACTGTATGCCTCGCACGTTCAACTCTCTGTGGCGCAGGGCCATGATCTGTCCCTCGTCGCTTACTGCGGTGACTTCGAGACAGGCGGGGAAGTTCTCTCTCGATACGACCCACGAGTGATAGCGCCCGATGGTGATGTCGCGGTCGATGCCGCTGAAGATGGGATCATCGGCGATGATATGACAAGGGGTAGCTACCCCGTGGAATACATCGCTGAGGTTCTCGAGCTTGCCGCCAAAGGCTTCGCCGATGGCCTGATGGCCGAGACAGACACCAAGGATGGGTTTCTTGCCGGCGTAGGTCTTTATCACATCCAGCAGCAGTCCTGCTTCAGAGGGTATGCCTGGTCCAGGCGAGAGGATGATCTTACTGAACTGCTCGAGGTCTGAGAGTTCGAACTGGTCATTACGCAGCACAACTACCTCAGCGCCAAGATCTTTCACTAAATGACTCAAGTTATAGGTAAACGAGTCGTAATTATCTATAATAACAATCTTCATATCCGTATAATCCGTTTAATCCGTTGTTTCAAATCTTCTCCGCAGTCTCAATGGCCTTTCTTAGTGCCCCGAGTTTGTTGTTCACTTCCTGCAATTCGTACTCCACGTCGCTCTTGGCCACGATACCGCCGCCTGCCTGGAACCACAACTCACCGTTACGTGATACAAACGTACGGATGGTGATGGCCTGATTCAGACTTCCGTCGAGACCGATGATGCCGATGCAGCCGCCATAGGCACCACGGTTATGCGGTTCGTATTCGGAGATCAGCTGCATGGCGCGTACCTTCGGTGCACCAGAGAGCGTACCTGCAGGGAAGGTGTCGATAAACGCCTTGATGGGGTCAGCACCCTCGTCAAGCTCGCCTGACACACGAGACACCAGGTGAATCACGTGCGAATAGTACTGCAGGTCCTTGTAGAAATCTACCTTCACCTTATGACAGTTGCGGCTCAGGTCGTTGCGCGCGAGATCCACCAGCATCACGTGCTCGGCGTTCTCCTTCGGGTCGTTGCGCAGATACTCTGCGCCGCGCTTGTCGGCCTCTGCGTCGCCAGTACGCTTGGTGGTGCCGGCGATAGGATCAATATAGGCCTTTCTGCCCTCGATGCGGCAATGCGTCTCTGGCGAAGAGCCGAAGATGCGGAAACCTCCGAAATCGAAGTAGAACAGATAGGGTGAGGGGTTGATGCTGCGCAGGGCGCGATAGAGCTTGAAGTCGTCGCCCTCGTACTTCTGGATAAACCGTCGGCTCAGTACTATCTGGAACACATCGCCACGCAGACAGTGCTGTATGCCCCTGCGGATATTCTCCCTGTGTTCATCGTCGGTCAGTGTGCTGCGGACATCGCCTGTGGGGTGGAAGTCGTATGCCTGGACATTCGCCTTGTTCATCGCCTTCAGTACAGCGTCGATTTCGGCAGCGTCACCCAGCGTCACCACCTTCAGTATATTGTTATGATGGTCGAACACGATCACCACCTTATATAATATATAGAGCACATCGGGCGCATCGTTCTTTGCCTGCGTCTCGTCCTTCACGGCGATGTTCTCGAAGTAGCGCACGGCGTTGAAGCTCGTGTAGCCGAAGAGTCCGCACACGCCGGCATCGTCGCCGCTGACCTCGATACGGTCGATGAGTTCATGGATGGCTTTGTCTGAGCGATAGTCCTTGTTCACCTCGTGCTGGAAACTCGTTCCGTCAGGATAGTTGATTGTAGCGACCCCATGTCCGATAGCCACACTGGCGATGGGATTGATGCCGATAAAGCTTCGCGAGTTATTCGCATCGTGATAGTCCGAGCTCTCCATGAGCGCACTCTGCGGATAGAGATCCCTCAGCCTCATATACACGCCTACCGGCGTATATAGGTCAGCGAGTATTGCCTTGCTTACTGTCGTATATTTAAAACTTACCATAATCCGTAAAATCCGTTTAATCCGTTGTTTAAAAATCCCCGTACTCTTTCGCCATTGCCTTGTTCTTCAGATACGTCTCCACGTCCTTGTCGCCTCGGCCGCTGACGGTCAGCACCACTACGTCTGATGGCTTAAAGCTCAGCTTCTTCAGTGCCGCAATCGCGTGCGCGCTCTCGATGGCAGGAATGATGCCCTCCATGCGTGTGAGTTCGTAGCCGCCATAGATGGCCTCGTCGTCGTTGATACTCAGCACCTGCGTACGTCCCTGTTTCGCCATATTGCAGTGCATCGGACCCACGCCGGGATAGTCAAGACCGGCAGAGATGGTGAACGCCTCCTGTATCTGTCCGTCGTTATCCTGCATCACCAGCATCTTTGCGCCGTGCAGGATACCCGTTGTGCCGCGATGGATGGTGGCTGCCGTATAGTCCGTGTCCCATCCGTGACCGCCAGCCTCAGCAAGCACGATTTTCACGCGCTCGTCGTCCATATAGTGATAGATGGTGCCTGCAGCGTTCGAGCCTCCGCCGATACAGGCTATCAAGTAGTCCGGGTAGTCGCGCCCGATCTTCTCTTCTAACTGCCACTTTATCTCCTCGGAGATGACACTCTGCATTCGTGCCACGAGGTCAGGGTAGGGGTGAGGTCCCATCGTAGAGCCGACGATGTAGAAGGTGTCTGCGGGATGACAACACCAGTCGCGGATGGCCTCCGAACAGGCGTCTGAAAGGGTCATGTTACCTGTGCGTACGGGATGCACCTCTGCGCCCAGCATCTTCATGCGCTCCACGTTCGTGTGCTGGCGCTCTACGTCCGTTGCGCCCATAAACACCTCGCACTTCATGTTCATCAGTGCGCAGACCGTAGCCGTTGCCACACCGTGCTGTCCGGCTCCCGTCTCAGCGATGATGCGCGTCTTGCCCATCTTCTTCGCCAACAGTATCTGGCCGATGGTGTTGTTGATCTTGTGTGCACCCGTGTGGTTCAGGTCCTCACGCTTCAGATACAGCTGACAGCCGTACTGCTCGCTCATGCGCTTTGCGAAATAGAGCGGTGACGGACGCCCCACATAGTCCTTCAACAGCGCATGGTACTCTGCCTTGAACGCCTCACTCTCGATGATCGGCAGATACGCCTCCTGCAGGTCATGCACGCACTTGTAGAGTATCTCTGGCACGTAAGCGCCGCCGAACTCTCCATAGAAACCGTTTTTGTCTACTTGATAATTACCCATATATTTTAATGCTTTTGTGTTAACTATTCACTCTTAACTTAAAAAGGCCCGTCGCAAGAACGACAGGCCTTTTAATATCTTTTTGTACTTCCTATAGGTACGCGGCTATCTTCTCACGATCTTTTGAATCCTGATTTGCGCCACCACCAATAGAATGCACTTTTATTCATATCTAATCCAGTTTATATACCTTTTCGTCGGCAAAAGTAAGAATAATCTTTCTTTCTGCCAAATTTTTCGGCTCTTTTTTTACGTTTTATCATAAATTTGTTGCATTACTGCATATTTATAACACCAATATGCAAACTTACTCCACCGTTACCGACTTCGCCAGGTTACGCGGCTGGTCTACGTTCTTGCCCTTGCATACTGCCACATGATAGGCGAGCAGCTGCAGCGGTATCGTAGCCACTAGCGGTTCCAGACACTCCATCACGTCGGGCAGCTCAATCACCTCGTCGGCAATCTTCGAGATGGTGTCGTCGCCCTTCGAGACGAGTGCTATCACGCGACCCTGACGGGCCTTTATCTCCTGAATGTTCGAGAGCACCTTCTCGTACATCGCATTATGCGTGGCGACGACCACTACCGGCATATCGCTGTCTATCAGTGCGATAGGTCCGTGCTTCATCTCTGCGGCAGGATAGCCCTCAGCGTGGATATACGAAATTTCCTTCAGCTTCAGTGCACCCTCAAGAGCCACGGGATAAGAGTAGCCGCGACCCAGATAGAGGAAGTTATGCGCGTAGGTAAAGGTACGCGCGAGGTCACGCACTTTCTCGTTCGTCTTCAGCACCTCCTCGATGGTCTGGGGGATATTGTTCAGTCCTCTTACCACCTTCAGATACTCATCGCGGTTGATGGTTCCCTTGGCTTCAGCGAGCGCCAGTGCAAACATCGTGAGCACCGTCACCTGACCGGTAAAGGCCTTTGTCGATGCCACACCGATCTCAGGGCCTACGTGGATGTATGTACCCGTGTCTGTGGCACGTGGGATGCTTGAGCCGATGGCGTTACAGATACCGTAGATAAAGGCGCCCTTCTCCTTCGCCAGTTGTATGGCGGCAAGTGTGTCGGCCGTCTCTCCGCTCTGGCTGATGGCTATCACCACATCGTCCTTTGTCACCACTGGGTTCCTGTATCTGAACTCCGATGCATACTCCACCTCGCAGGGGATACGGCAGAACGACTCTATGAGCTGTTTGCCGATGAGGCCTGCATGCCATGATGTACCGCAGGCAACGATCACGATGCGCTTGGCTTCGAGCAGCTGGCGGCGGTAGTCGATCAGTGCCGAAAGCGTCACGTGGTCGGCCTCTACGTTGATACGGCCGCGCATGCAGTTGGTCAGACACTCTGGCTGCTCGAAGATCTCCTTCAGCATGAAGTGGTCGTAGCCGCCCTTCTCTATCTGTCCGAGGTCAATGTCCACCTTCTTCACCTTCAGCTCCTGCTCCTCACCGAGAATGCTCATCACGTGTACCTCCTGTCCGAGTCGGATCACGGCGATGTTGCCATCCTCCAGATACACCACCTTGTCGGTATATTCGATAATCGGACTGGCATCCGAGCCCAGGAAGAACTCGTCCTCACCGATACCCACCACCAGCGGACTCTGTTTGCGGGCAGCGATGATCTGCGTCGGGTCGCGCTTGTCGATGATGGCGATGGCGTAGGCACCGATCACCTGATAGAGTGCCACCTGCACAGCCTCAAGCAGCGACAGGTTCTTTTTTATCATGATATACTCCACCAGCTGCACCAGCACCTCTGTATCCGTGTCGCTCTTAAACGCCACACCGTTCTCTATCAGTCTTGCCTTTATTTCGGCATAGTTCTCGATGATGCCGTTGTGGATGATGGCCAGGTTGCGGCTCTGCGAATAGTGGGGGTGGGCATTGCGTGCCGACGGTTCGCCGTGGGTGGCCCAGCGTGTGTGGGCGATACCGATGCTGCCCGTCACGTCCTTGTCGGCGCAGTATTCTGTCAGGTTGTCCACCTTGCCCTTCGCCTTGTAGACATTCAGCTCGCCGCTGCCGTTGATGAGTGCCACACCTGCGGAGTCGTAACCACGATACTCCAGTCTGCGAAGTCCTTTGATAAGTATGGGATAAGCCTCCTGCTTTCCGATATATCCTACTATTCCACACATAGTCGTTTGCTTTTTATCGTTATGTCTAATAATTTTCTGGCTGCAAAATTACAAAAAAATCGGCTACCTCGTGCAAGATAGTCCGATTTTTTTTCTGAATACCGTTATTAGAAGACGAAATCCAGCCCGACAATGAATCTGGGATGGTCGTTCAGGAAATCGTGTCCCCAGATATAGAGGTTCCAGTTTTTCATCGTGTAGTAGAAGCCCGCCGCAGGTTCGGCATCCTTGTCGAACTTCCATGAGTGGACGGCGCCTATCATTGGCGTGATGGCATAGCCTTCTTTTATATTAAAGGTATAGCCCAGATACTCGTAGTTTGAGTAGGTGTCGTCTGCCCCTTTGTTGACTACCCACCAGGTGTTTGTGCACCAGAAAAGCCTGCCGTCGCTGGAGATGGCTCCATTCAGGTAGAGGGCCGATGTCAGGTAGGAGAACTTAAAGCTGTCGTTCAGGTTGAACGATGGGGTCACCTCTGCACCGATGTTAAACCACTTGCTTGGTGTCACACCGTATCTGATAAGGGCTCCCCAGTAGGAACAGCCGGGACCCGTGTAGAGGTCGATACCTGTTGCAAAGTGGTCGCCCAGTCCGTATTGGAAGGTCGTATAGGTCTCCTGATTGTTGATGCCGGGACGCACTTTCAGCGACGAATAGCCGTACAACTTGCCGTCATCCACCGTTGCCGCAAAATAGGGTAGCTGTGCAAAAGTACTTATTGAGAGCAATAGTCCCACGCAGAAAAGTATAATCCTTCTCATTGTATGCACAAGATTACTATTCTTTCAGTGAGTAGGTGATGGTGGTGACCACGCGCAGCTTCTTGATGTATGGGGTGTTCTGGTCGCGGTCTTCGATTTCGAACTGCCCCTGACCTGCCGTCTGTATTTGGCCTAATTCGCTCTTGCTGGCCTCTGCAAACTGCTCGGCTGTCTTCTGTGCATTCTTGATGGCCTCAGCCATCATTTCAGGCTTCATCTGTTGGAATGAGGCGTATTCATATTGGGGGTTGCTGTTCTCGATGGCAACGCCCTGCTTCAGCAGTTCTGCCTGTTTGAAGATGGCCTTGTTGACTTCTGTCACCTTGTTTGTAGCTACAGTGATTGTTGCGTTGACGATGTAGCGGAAGTTCTTCTGGTTGTCACCCCATTCGCGTGCCTCTAAGTCGCTGATTGTGGGAGGGTTTATAGTAATCTCCTTCTCGTCGAGACCGTTCTGGCGCAAGAACTTCTTGATCTTGTCTGTCTGGATGTTGATGTTCTCATAGAGCAGAGGCAGGTCGTTGCCTGTCACCTTCGTGCCGATGCTCCACGTCACTTTGTCAGCAGGCACTTCGCGCTCAGCCAGCCCCTTTACCGTTACCTTACGGTCCTTGTTGGCAAAGTTGTCGATGCAAGCCTTGACGAACAGTGCCGAAACTTCAATTCCCACAGCTATGAGGTCCGATGCAATAACACGAGTATCTTTCATACTTTTTCAGTTGGAAGCATTTGATGCTTCATAAGT
>JAEEGL013191314.1_pt1 | contig 10630 bp, 7 predicted proteins | sample 9134231 | NCBI WGS metagenome assembly JAEEGL01 (sample SAMN16246548, study PRJNA631951) | gut metagenome | biome: gut microbiome; feature: rumen; material: fiber-attached | host: Bos | place: Iran: Karaj | collected 2018-10 | reverse complement strand
TTCTATATTCAAATGCTCGACCCATAGTATAAGGTTTTTAGTGTTAAAAAAATCGGCTGCAAATTTACACACTTTTTTTGGAAAATAAAATTGTATTTTTGCAGCGCAATTCAAAATTTTAGAAAAATGAAAAAAATCATCCTTTTGAGCATACTTTCCATCGCTCTTTTTAGCTGTCACACACAGAAAAAAGCCGCAGAAAGCAACACCCCTGCCCCGCAGGCACAAACGCAAAAACCGGCAACGACCCCTGCATCTGTCGCATCACCGCCTACCTATATCTATAAAACCCGCAACGACTACTCGCAAAATGTGTTCGTGGGGTATGCCAACAACCGCATCACCTTCTTCCCCGCCCCCACCGACCTTTACACCAATGGCAAACTCGCCACACCCACGCCCCTGCGCGACGGCTACTGGCTCGACAACCGCGGCATCTCCCCCAACATCGCCTTCCTCTCCTACACCTACGAGGAGTACGCCAAGATGCAAAATGTACCTAATGACTTGTACCAAAGAATTTTGGATAAAGACCCGTTATTGGAAATGTGGGACTGCGGTCCGCGCCACACCTACAACGACGCCACCAAAGAGCTGAACAAAATCATCCAAGACAACCAGCTCGACACCCGCTGCACGAGAGTGAAATAGTTTTCAATTTTCAGTTCTCAGTTCTCAGTTTTCAACTCCCCTATTCTTCCGGCATCCGCACGCTGAACGATACCAAGGTCTTTCCTTTTGGGGTCTTCTTGTCGCCCAAGCCCAGCACATCCACACGGTCGCGGCCAATACCTTGCGTAGCCAAGTGATTGACAATCTGCTGGTTTCTTCTTTCGATATTGGCATCTATCTGCTGTTGCAGCACCTGGCGGTCATACAGAGCCACGCACTTCGCATAAATGTCGATGGGGGTTGACGTGTTCCCCTCCAGACGTTTGTTCACATAATCCACAAACTCCTTGTTGGTCGGCTTGATGGCGCGGATGTTGTTGAAATCCTCCATCGTCAGCTGGCCAGGATGCTTCTGCATATAAAATTCTTTTTGGGCATTGAAGAGCGCATATTCATTAATATTCTCCTCTATATCAACAGATTGCTGAATAGTAAGATGCAACTCCGGTTTCTCCTTCATGGCATCGGCAATCTTGTTGAGGCGGTCGGACGATTCGCTTCCCAACCCTTGTGGACGGATGTCGTAAGCCATATCGTCGAACAGGTCAGGTTCGCCGTTGATGGCCTTCACGAGGAAATCGACCGGTGCAGTTACCACCTTGACAATCAGGTTACACAAAGTCTTGAAGATGATTTTGCGATACGAGAAGGTCGGGTCGTTGATGTTGCCAGAGACGGGCAGGTCGAGCTGAATGTTGCCCTTGCGGTCGGTGAGGATATAAACTGCCGCACGCATCGGGATATTGTACTCCGCCTTGAAGTCTTTTAATTTCTTATCAACCTGACAGTTATAAATATCCACCTTATTTTGGCTAGATATATTATTGTTAACCAGCGTATTGGTGCTGGCGAACGAGAGCACGCCGTCGGTAATCGGATAGGCGAAATACTCAACCGCATAGGGCGAGGCGTAGGTGAGTTTGAAATTCTTGAGGAACACGTTCAGCTTCATGTTGCTGAAATCGGTGAGGCTGCCGTCGCAGTTGGCCATCAGCTCGCCGCTCTCCCCTACCAGTGCCTTCAAGCCGAGGCTGATGGGCGCATCGGGGTCGAAATGGTTGCAGCGGATGTCAATGTTCGACACTGGCACATTCACCTCATGGTGCATCGTATGGTCGATATAGTTGAGGGAAGATTCTGTAACCACCAGCTCATCCACAAGCAAATGCAGAGGCGAACTGCTGGAGGTGTCGGCAGCGGTTTGCACCGTATCCGCAGGTGCGGAACTGCCTTTCACGAGGTTGTCGAACGTGTGATGGTCGGCAAAGACCTCGTAGTCGAAATTTACACCCGCCACCTCTAACTTTTTCATGTAATAATCCGACTTTTTGGTGTCGGCATTGATGCCCTCCAACGTGATGCTTCGTACAGCGGCGAGGCGTTTGTCACTCTGGTCGGTGGCGAACACATCTGATATTTTCACATCACCCTTGGCCACCACCTCCAAGATATGGTCGGTATTGCCGATAAGGTTGAGTTTAGCCGTGAGTTTACCACCGAAATCATTGATATTGAGATATTGGCGAAGATAGGGAGCCACAGCATCCAGTTCGAAATCGGTCAGCACGAGCGACAGGTCATACTCGCTGCTCTTCATGCCATAGAGCAGTTTCACGTTGAGGCCTCCGCCATTGTCGAACTTCAGGTCGATGCCAAAGTCGGTTTTCTCGGTGCTGAAATAGATGCGTGGGATCTTGACAGCCAGCTGTTTGAGGTCGAAACGGCTGCCCACATCGGCATCACGGTAAATGGCATTGCCGCCTGTCAGACTGATGTTGCGCAAATCGACCACCCATGTGCTTTCTTTATCATCGTCGTCATCGTCATCTTTATAAAACTCGCAGATGTCGGTGAAATTGAAACGACCCGGATACTGCACAATGACCACCAGCGGTTTCTCCAATGTTATCTCATTAAGCTGCACCGTCTTACCCAACAATTTCCACAACGACATATCCACAAACAGTCGGTCGAAGGCCAGACAGGTATCCTTGTCGTTCTTCTCAAGTGCCACAAGGCCTTCTATCTCCACCGAACCCGTAAAGAGGTTGATATGGAGGTCGTCCATCGTCACCACACGGCCGCAGAGGTCTTTGCTGTGCTTTTCGATATACCAGTGGGCCACGGGCGAGATGATGGCGGCGAGGAGCAGGAAGAGCCCCACCAGCACAGCAGCTATGATAATCAGCACCTTAAGTGATTTACGAAGCGGCTTGCGTTTGCGCTTGTTTTTGGGTTTCTCCTCATTCTTAGCAATCTCGGGAGCTTTGGCAGCAGGCTGTTCGGCTGCGGGAGCGTTCTCTGTATTTTGGGGTTCTACAACGGGGCTGCTTTTTGCAGCGAGGTCGTCATTTTGTGTATTCATATTAAAAAAATGGTAAACTATTCATCTTTACAGAACTTCAGGCTCATGTCGAGGCTGCTGATATGATGGGTCAGGGCACCCACGGAGATAAAGTCCACACCTGTTTCGGCGTAGGCGCGAAGCGTTTCGTCGGTGATGCCACCGGAGGCTTCCGTCTCGCAGCGTCCGGCGACGAGGGCGGCGGCTTCACGGCACTGTTCCACCGAGAAGTTGTCGAACATGATGCGGTCGGCACCGCCATGTGCCAGCACGCGTTTCACATCGTCCAACGAGCGGGTTTCGACCTCGATTTTAAGATTCAACCCTTTGGATTTCAGGTAAGTGTGGGTTTTATCGATGGCCTGTTCGATACCGCCGGCGAAGTCGATATGGTTGTCTTTCAGCATCACCATGTCGAAAAGCCCGAAGCGATGGTTGGAGGCGCCGCCCACCTTCACGGCATACTTCTCGAAGATGCGCATGTTGGGGGTGGTTTTGCGTGTATCAAGGATGGTGGCGTGCGTGCCGGCCACCATATCGGCGTAATGGCGTGCCGTAGTGGCGATACCGCTCATCCGCTGCATGAAGTTGAGCAGGGTGCGTTCGGCGGTGAGCATGCTCCTGACGGGTCCATGGATGATGAAGGCCACATCGCCCACCTTAACCGCATCGCCGTCATGCATAAATTGCTCCATGGTGATGGCAGGATCCACAATGGAGAGCACCTGCTTAGCCACCTCCACACCGGCAAGAATGCCGTCCTGCTTCACCAACAGTTTCATTTTCCCCATGCGCCCCGCATCAATGCAGGCCAATGAAGAGTGGTCGCCATCGCCCACATCTTCCAGAATACTTTGTCTAATAATTTCTTCCTGATTCATAATCGTAAATTTGGGGCGAACGCCTATTTTTCCGCCTTGAAACGCATAATCTCAATATTCTTCTTGACACCATCGGAATCCATTCTTTCACCATAGATAAAGAGGAGGTCTTCTTTCAAAACATAAGACATATTCTCGGACTTCATGGCTGAGATAAACTTATATTCCACATCCATCTGATCGCAGAGTTTTTTAGTGGAACCCGTGTATTCGATATCGATTTTTCCTTTTTTATTCGCATAAAAACTGCCGAAAAAAGTGTTGCAACCCAAGGAGCCGGTCACACGGTCGCCCGTAAAAATGATGTATGGGCGTTCTGGGCTGTCGGTCACAGGAACTGCATTAAGATGGGTGAGCATCCACTTGGTTTCGGTGAGGCTTGCCGGCTTGGTGGTATAAGTGGCACCTGCTTCATCCTTTTTCTGTTCAACAACAACATTTTTGGAGTTCTTACATCCGCATGCGCAAAGCGAAGCCACCATCAAGATTAACAATATTCTTTTCATTTCAAGCAATTTTTAAATGTAACACATGAAAATTTAGCGGGTGCAAATTTACACGATTTTCGTGAATAATAAAAATATTGAACCATTAAAAAATTTTATTGTCTATAATCATGTTTGAATTGAAAAAACATGTAATTTTGCAACGTGAAATATTAAAACTCATAACTATGAAAAAGATAGCGTTAACCATAATACTGGCCCTGTTTGCAACAGCCTCTTTCTCTCAGAGTATCAAACTATTCTATGAGGCCGAAGAAGTCGGCGACACCCTAAATCTCTTTATTGAAAGGATGAACGATGAGAGCACGATTTGGCTGAGTGTAAAGAACAACACTTCTGATTCTCTATACATCACGGTGGCGAAAGAGGTGCTTTCGGAGCTTCCCGATTCTTACAACACGTTCTGTTTGGGCAACTGCTACGACCCGTCTGTCATGGTTTCACCTTCCACCTTGAATTTGGCGGCTGGCGAAAGTTCCACCAACGACCAGTTCCATCTTGTCTATTATCCTGCCAACCAATACGGCACGACCAGCGTGAAGTACAGATTCTACGACGAAAGAATCAACGAAATCCCCCGTGAAGTCGTAGTGAATTACGTCACCGGTGAGGATGGTATTGAAGAACCCGTCACCGCAAAGCTGTTCAACGCCTACCCGAACCCTGCCACCTCCAACGTCACTATCCAGTATGACCTTGCAGGCCGCACCATCGGCAATAACGCACAGATTGTGATCACCAGCCTTGTTGGCAACCGCGTCATCGCGCAACCCATCAACAACGCTTCTGGCAAAACCAATATCGACCTCTCCAACCTTGTTGCTGGAATCTACTTCTATTCCATCGAGGTCAATGGCCAAGCCATTTCCACTAAAAAACTGATTGTCAAATAGTTTCCATTTACTATGGAAGTAACCAGACTTTTTGACCTGCTCCCTCATTATGCCACGCATTTTTCAAGGGAAGATGCTTTATGCGGTAAAGAGAACGGAGTATGGAAGCATTATAGTACGAAACAGTACGTCAACATTGTCAATAACATCAGCTATGGGTTGATGCAGTTGGGCATCAAGAAGGGCGACAAGATTGCCTCCATCAGCGCGGGACGGCCCGAATGGAATTTCCTCGACATGGCCATCATGCAGTTGGGTGCCATCCATGTCCCCATCTATCCCACCATCAGCGAGAATGACTACAAGTACATTCTTCACCATGCCGATGTGAAGATGGTTTTTGTATCGGGATGGGACATCCTTCGCAAGATTGAGAATCTTCTTTCAGAGATTCCCCAGCTGAAGGACAATGTCTATACCTTCCGCAACCTGCGGGGGTACCGTCACCTCAACGAGGTGATTGAGTTAGGCATTGCCAATCCGAGCATTCAGTATCTCAACGAGATACGCGACCGTATCACACCCGATGACATCGCCACCATCATTTATACCTCTGGCACTACGGGCACCATGAAAGGTGTGCAGTTGTCGCATCGCAACATCATCAGCAACTTCAAGGCCATCCTGCCCATCGTACCCACGCACGCGCAGACCCGTGTGTTGAGTTACCTGCCGCTCTGCCACATCTACGAGCGCATGATGATTTACGCATGGCACTATCTCGGCATCCCGATCTATTATGCGGAAAGCATCGGCACCATTGCCTCTGACCTGCAGGATGTGAAGCCGACAATTTTCACCACGGTGCCGCGACTGTTGGAGAAATTCTACGACCGTTTCGTTGCCACCGGGCGCAAGCTGCCCAAACGTCAGAAGAAACTTTTCTTCTGGGCCGATGACGTGGCCAGCCGCTACGAGTTGGAGGGGCGCACCAGCAGTTACAACCGCTCGCTACAGACCGCCAGAATGCTGGTACTGAACAAGTTCAAGGATGCCATGGGCGGCAAAATCGATGTCATTGTGTCGGGTGGCGCAGCCATCCAGCCTCGTCTGTGCCGCATCTTCTGGGCAGCCGGGATGCCCGTATTGGAAGGCTACGGTCTCACCGAGACCTCGCCGGTCATTGCGGTCAGCAGCTTCTTCAAGGACGGCATGAAGTTCGGGACTGTGGGACAGCCGCTGCCTGGCGTGGAGGTGAAGATTGCCGAAGACGGCGAGATCCTCACCCGTGGCGCTTGTCTCACCAAAGGCTACCTCAATGCCGAGGAGCAGACCAAGGAGGCCATCGACGAGGAGGGATGGTTCCACACCGGCGACATGGGGGCCTTCGAACTGGAAGGACAACTTCGTATCACAGGTCGTAAGAAAGAGATGTTCAAGACCGCCTTCGGAAAGTATATTGTTCCCACCCACGTGGAGAGCATCTTTGCTGAAGATTCGCTGATTGACAACATCATGGTAGTAGGCGAGAACAAGAAATTCGCCGCCGCCCTCATCGTGCCCAACTTTGCCGACCTGCGTTCATGGTGCGCCAAGAAGGAGATTCCTTACACCACCAACGAAGAGATGATCAAGCATCCTATGGTGCTGAAAAAGTACAAGAAGGTGGCCGACCAGAAGAACGCCACCCTCGGCGAGACCGAGCGTGTGATGAAGTTCGCCCTCATGGATTACGAGTGGGGCGTTAGCACCGGCGAACTCACGCCCACCCTCAAACTCAAACGGCGTTTCATCACCGAAAAGCACGCAGCTCTCATCGAATCATTATTCGAGTAAAATGAAAAAGGGACTTCGTTGAAAGTCCCTTTTTCATATCTCCCAAAAGCATTCATTATTGACGGACCACCTTCCGCACGCCTACGACTTGGCCGTCGGCGACCAGATGGATAAGATACACGCCGCTGGCATATGCCGACAGGTCAATTTGAGTGGTATCATTATTCGCCTGTACGACATCTAACAACCTGCCGTACACATCCAATAGCTGAATATCAACATTTTTCGCGTTCATATCCCCCATCGAGAAGGCCACATTCAGGATGGAGGCAGTGGGGTTAGGATAGATGTTGAAGTTGAAGGTGCAGCCGTTCCACTCTCCAACTCCGGCGGTGATGGTGAGGTGCAGGGTGACGATAGAGTCGCAGCCGTGAATGGTTTGCAGGGTTTGCGAATAATCGCCCGAAGCGATAAAGGTCTCCCCGTTCCATGTATAGGTCGGTTCATCGGTGACGATGGAGAATTCGCTGGAAGCGGCAGGCCACATTACGACCTCAGTTTCAACTGTTTGGGTACAACCATGCTCATCGGAAGCGATGACTTGGTAGGTTCCTGCCTCGTTGACAAGGATGGAGGCTTCAGTGGACCCTGTGTTCCAAAGGTAGCTTTGTCCGCCCTGTGCGGTCAGCGTGGTGGAGCTGCCCTCGCAGAACTCCGTATCGCCGATGATGGAAGCACCGGTAAAGTCGCAACCCTGCACGATATTGATGTCATCCAAGAAGACGTACCATCCATCGTTGCCTGTAGCGAGGAATGCCAGCTGGAAGGTAGCTGAAGTCTCCGGCAGCGGTATGGTTTCCAACGTGTAAGAGCTATACTCCTCGGTGTATTCGGCAAGCAGTTGCCACGGCGTATTGTCAGCCGTGCGGTAATATACAGCCAATGCATCCACCAAATCGTTCCAAGCCGCTTGCAAGTGCTGGAATGTGAGTTGTGAAGATGGCATCTGAGACAGATCTAGCACGGGAGAGATAAGAACACTTTGAGCCCCGGGTGTATAAGGAGCTCTTGCACAAACACTTCCCTCTATGGCATTTCCTTCTGTGTCCAGCTGCCAGCCTGCGCTACCGGCCACCTGCTCCACATCCCAGCAGATGCCGAAATACTCGAAACCTTCGTGGTACGGGGTGTTTTCGGTAACCACCACCTCTTCACACTCTGTAGAGAATTCCATCACCGCACCATACGCCGTACCGCCATTATAGGTGGCATAGGCACGAACATAGTACATAGTGGCAGGCGTCAGTCCAGTGAGGCTGCTGGTGAAACCGCCGACGCCATTGCCATCAACGGTGATGTTGTCGGCGATGGTCGGATTGGGGGAGGAACTCCAGCACACGCCGCGAGAAAGCACCTCAATGTCGTCGGCCACCTCCACCGTTCCGCCACAAGTGGCCGAAGTAGTGGTAATATCGGATACTTCGCTGGTAATCACCGATATAGACAGTGGACAGAAGGTGAAAGTGATGGTTTCGCCGCCGGTGGCGGAAACATCTTGAATGGAGAATACATTTGCGCCTACTATGGTTCCATCTGTCAGGAACGGATAGGGGTTGGTGCTGGTGTTCATCTCGGTTCGTCCCAAATCGGCGCCCAAGGCGGCTTGGTAAATATTGCCGTTCTCCGTTGTGGTACCGCCGGGCCGGAAGATGTACACCTCATCAAATACGTCCACACCATCGTAATTTGCGTTGCCGTAAAAGTCGGTATTGATACGATAGACCAACAGGCCGGAGCTGGGCAATGTGCCTTCGAAGGGGTCGGTGAGGTTGCGGTATTCCAAGACGAAAAACTCGTTGGCGTTGGGGGAGGCGATCTTGTAGCAGTTATCGGTGGCGGAAGAGCCGAGTGAGTGCAGGGTGTAGGTGCCGCACTCTGTAATTTCGGGGATATTGTCAATCCAGTTACCATACCTATATTTCATATAGGCTCCCATGTGCTGCGGAGGATTCGTATTCTGGTGCATCAAGTCCCATGTATAGACCGAGGTCAAGTCAGTGCCTTCGTAATAATGGTACAGGTCGGGGGCACCGAGTGTGTGGTTCATTTCATGGCAGAGTACGGATGTGTTGAAATAGGAGGAGGCATCGGCCAGCTGCAAGTTAAAATCCCATACCCTATGGCCGTGGATGTAAGCGCTCGCTGCATACAAGCACCAGCGATGCGGCCACAGGAGGTCGTTCCAGTTCCCCACATTGCCACGCACCACAAAAACAATATTATCCACATAACCATCATCATCATAGTCAATATCAAGATCTTCAGGGATCTGGTCTGCCACCGCCTCCACGGCACGTGCCAGCAGCTGGTGTTCACGGTCGGCTTGTTCGCCATCGCCATACCCGTTAGGGTTCGTGCTGCTGTAGGGCTCGAAATAGCTGCGGTCGTAGATGTCCTGGTACGACAGGATGGTATTGCCTTCTGGTATGGGGTAGAAGGTGGAGGTAATGGACAGCTGGTTATAGGTGGCCGCCTTGAAGTAATTGTTCATGGAGGAGTAGCCCACTGTTGAGTCGTTGAACATGTGATCCACATCATAGAATGAGTTAGTGAATTCGTCATCATCGGCAAAGCGGATGAAGATGACGATATTGTTGATGTGGCCATGGTTATATTCACCATCGCGGGTGGTGGAGCGGGCTCGGGCGGGCTCGTTCCAGCGGGCACGGCGGGCATACCACTGCTGGGCGGAGATGCTCAGACCGGGAGTCAGCCCCACAGCGGCAGGGTTGGTGCGACCAGCGACATAGGTGGTGGGAACCAGTTCATCGCTCACCTTGTCGGCATAAACGTAGTAGCCCGTGGCCGGATCCAGCACAATGGTATAGCCATCCGCATCATGCAGACGATGGAAATACTCGTCGCCAGTAGCGAAGCAGTGGAGCGTGTCGCCATTGGGTTGCACCCTTGTCTGCGGTACATTCTCAAAATACGCGGCGAAGGTCATCGGCATAAAAAGCAGTGACCAGAAAAGGATAAAGATGATTTTTTTCATAAGGATAAAATTACGCGGCAAAAATACAAATATTCAATTAAATACCAACACCTCGTCATCACACATCTCAATTATTCATAGACTATATTTATATTTATAATTTATTGATTTATAATATTTTGCAAATTGAATAATGATGAAAAGTTGAAAGTGCAAAGATTGTTGTTTTTTTTCGCTTTTGTTCGTAATTTTGCAAACTTCAAAACGGAGCTATGATTGACGTTCGAGAGTTAAGATTCGCCTACTCACAAAAACAGGTACTGCAAGATGTCTCCCTCCATTTGGAGCAGGGGAATTTCTGTGCCATTGTAGGACCGAATGGTTCGGGCAAGACCACGTTGCTGAAGCTGATGACGGGTCTCTTGCAGCCGCAAGGTGGTTCGGTGCAGGTGGGTGGACAACCGCTCAACTCGCTGTCGGCGATGGAGAAAGCGCGACTGATGGCCTACGTGGCGCAACGGCAGGATGTGGTGTTCGACTTCTCGGTGTTCGACACCGTGCTGATGGGTCGCAACCCGCACCAGAGCCGCTGGGAAACCGCCTCCTCGCACGATGTTCAGGTG
>JAEEGL013125215.1_pt1 | contig 10630 bp, 8 predicted proteins | sample 9134231 | NCBI WGS metagenome assembly JAEEGL01 (sample SAMN16246548, study PRJNA631951) | gut metagenome | biome: gut microbiome; feature: rumen; material: fiber-attached | host: Bos | place: Iran: Karaj | collected 2018-10 | reverse complement strand
CACCGAATAATAATTAACCGGCACATTCACTTATCTGATTGTCCATACGCTGCGTTATCGCCGATCGTTGATGCTAGTGCACCTAATAATAAATTAACCGGCACATTCACTTATCTGATTGTCCATACGCTGCGTTATCGCCGGTCGTTGATGCTCGTTATCCATAAATGGCAGCTTTCGGAAAAAGGACCGGACATTTCAGCGCATTTCGGGAATACAACAGAGGGAACGTCTATAATGGGAAAATTGTTTGTGATAGGCATAGGCCCGGGAGAGCCCGGGGAGCTTACAGAGAGGGCCAGGAGAGCCATAGCCTCCTGTGAGCTTCTCTGCGGGTATAGGGTATATACGGAGCTTGTGAAGGAATACTTTCCGGAAAAGGAATTTTTTTCGACCCCCATGGGACATGAGAGGGAGCGCTGCCTTCATGCCTGCAGGGAGGCTTCGCAGAAGGACCGGACGGTGGGCATGCTCTGCAGCGGGGATGCGGGGGTTTACGGAATGGCCGGACCGATACTTGAGATGGCAGGGGAGTATGATGTCGAGGTGGAGGTGGTTGCCGGGATCACTGCCGCGATATCGGGGGCAGCAAGGCTCGGAGCTCCTCTTATGAACGATTTCTGCGTGATATCCCTTTCCGATATAATGACTCCGCCGGAAACCGTCGAAAAGAGGCTAAGGACCGCGGCGCATGGGGATTTTACGATAGTATTATATAATGCCATGTCCAGAAAAAGGCCGGACCATCTGAAAAACGCCTGTGATATCCTGCTTGAAGAAAAGAGCCCGGATACGGTCTGCGGCTATGTGAGGAATATCGGAAGAGAAGGAGAGGAGTGCAGGGTGTTAAGCCTTTCCGAGCTCAGGGAGGCAGAGCTTGACATGTTTACCACGGTGTTTATAGGATGCAGCGATACTGTCAGGCTGAATGGAAAAATGGTCACAAAACGGGGCTATCTATGAGGATAATAATATTCGGGGGAACAACCGAGGGAAACGAAGCAGCGCTTAAGCTTTCCGGGATGGGCCATGAGGTTACGGTAAGCGTTGCCACCGAAACCGGAGCCCGGGCCATGCAGGAGTATTTTGCGGGGCAGAAGGGGCTCGAAACGGGAGACGGATCGTATGACAGGATCAGGACAGTTACGGGGCGGAAGGAGCTTTCGGAGCTTAAAAGCCTTGTTGAGCCCTTTGATATCTGCGTTGACGCAACCCACCCCTTTGCGGAAAGGATCACCGGTAATCTTAAGGAGGTCTGTGATCAGACGGGGGTCGAATATATAAGGCTTCTTCGCAAAAAGACGGAGCCGCTTTCCGAGGGGATCAAAGCGGATCGGGCAGAAAGCCCGGAGGAGGCTGCGGAATATATAAAGTCATATATTCTAAATGAAAACGGGAATGTTTTGCTGACCACCGGTTCCAAGGAGCTTGAGCGCTACGTCGGCTCAGTGGATAAAGGAAGGCTCTTTGCGAGAGTACTGCCGGCCGCGGAATCGATAGAGGCGTGCCTGCGGGCCGGGATCCCGCAGAGGAATATCATTGCCGCCTGGGGGCCTTTTTCGCAGGAGCTTAACCTGGCTCTGATGAACCGGTTTGATATAGGAATGCTGGTGACGAAGGAGAGCGGGAAAGAGGGCGGCTTTTATGATAAGGCGGAGGCCGCGCGGATAAGGGGCTGCAGGCTTGTTATAATTAAAAGGCCTTCGGAGGAGGGGGTCCTTTTTGAGGAGTTACCCGGGATCATATCGGATATCAGCGACCGAAGACTGCGCGGTGTCGGGGACGTGGCCGGGACGTTACCATTTACGGCCACAAAGGCAGTGAGTATTAACGTCGGGGCAGCAATGGAGAATGAACTGAAAATGACGGAGAACAGCGGGGTAAAGGTATATCTTATCGGGTTTGGGACCGGGGACGGACGGCAGCTTACCGGGGAGGCACTGGAAAGCCTGAGAGCCAGCGGGCTCATTCTGGGGCCGGGAAGGCTTCTGAGCGAGGCAGCAGGCCTTCTTGAAGAGGCGGGAGACGATCCCAGGACAGATAACAATGTTATCCATACCCGGGAAAGCAGTGACGGCATATTCCGTGGCCCAAGAAGGCTTACGGAGGTAAAGACCTATACGAAGGATGCCCTTGATATCATTACGGAGCATGTCCACAACGGTAATAAAGCCCCTGTTTCAGTGCTTTACGGCGGTGACTGCACCTTCTATTCCGGGGCTCCTGTGCTATCAAAGCTTTTAAGCGAAAACGGGATCGTGCATGAGCTGGTGCCAGGGATCTCAAGCCTTCAGTATTTTGCCGCAAGGCTTAAGGAAAGCCGGCAGGAGTGGAGGCTGTTATCCGCCCACGGAAGACGGATCGATATACTTAAGGAGATCTGCGGGGGAAAGCCTGTATTTCTACTGACCGGAGGCTTATCGGGCGCAAAGCGGATACTTGAGGAGCTTATGGAGGCGGGGCTTTCACAGCTTATCGCGGCGATTGGGATGAGGCTTTCCTACCCCGATGAGCTTGTATATAAGGACAGCGCCGCGAGGGTGTATGAGAGGCTGTGCGCCCGGGAGGCTTCGGGATCCGGAGGGGGTACTTTGGGAGACCGCAGTCCGGAGGAGAGGCTCATCGTGCTTCTTATCTATCCGGATAGAGCTTATGATCACAGAGGGCCAGGCATTCCTGATGAGAGCTTTATAAGGGGAGAGCGGCCCATGACAAAGCAGGCCGTAAGGGCTCTTATAATGTCGCGGCTCGGAGTGCGCGAAATGGATGTTGTCCTTGATATCGGGGCGGGCACCGGAGCGGTGAGCATCGAGTTTTCGATGGCCGCCGGGGCCGTCTATGCCATAGAGAGAGATGAGGAAGGAATAAGGCTGATAAACAAGAACAGGAAAAGATTCGGGGCCTGGAACCTGAGAGTCCTTAAAGGAGAGGCTCCCGAGGCTCTTAACAGGCTTCCTGAGGGCCTTCCGGTTTCCAAAGTATTTATCGGGGGAAGCGGGGGGAGGCTTGCGGATATCATTAAGCATATAAACAGACACTATCCGGGGGCAGAGCTCTGCCTTACCGCGGTACTGCTTGAGACCCTGAGCGAGAGCATGAACCTGCTTGAAGGACTTGGGTATGATACAGAAGCAGATCAGATAAGCGTAAGCCATTTTGAAAAGGCGGGCTTACGGCATATGCTGAGGCCGGAAACCCCGGTTTTTCTGATCCGGGCTGTACCGAAGAGCAGAAACTTTGCTTCGAAGCCTTTAAAGGCTTGAGAGCAGCAGGCTCTGCAAATTTGGTTTCAGCCTATATACCTTCAAGATTTTACGCTATTCAAGGATATTGTGATAGCAACCCGGTATTTTTTCAATGCTCGATATTAATTATTATATCGAACATGCGTTCTATTGTCAACCATGAAAGCGAAAATAGACATGTATGTTTATCTTATAAGACACGGAGAAACAGAGCATAACAGGGACAGAAGGTATCAGGGGTGGATCGATGTGCCTCTTTCGGAGGAAGGAAAGAGCAGGCTTATGAGAGCTGACCTTCAGCCTGAGACCGTATATGTATCGGGGCTTGTAAGGACCCTCCAGACCGCAAGGCTCCTGTTTCCGGACGCGGAGTACAGAACGGTGCCGGGCTTAAATGAGATGGATTTCGGTCTGTTTGACGGGAGAAGCGCCGATGAGCTTGAGAACGATCCGGCATACCGGGAATGGGTGGGTAATAACTGCGAGAGCGCCTGCCCTGGAGGCGAGGATATGGCGGGCTTTGTAAAAAGGGTTGGCTCGTCCTTTGAAGAGGTGATCAGAGAGTGCCTACTTCATAAAAGGAAGGAAGCTGTCATCGTTACCCACGGCGGTACCATCATGGCCCTGGCATCGGCCCTTGCAAGACCGGAAAGAGGTTTTTATGACTGGATCACGGAGAACGGAGCGGGCTTTTTATTTGAATATGAGCCCTCCGGGGGCGGGCGAAGCCTGAAACTGGTACGGACCGTTAACTATACGTAGCAGGACTGCTCACTAACTACTTGATAATAAGAGGGTTTCAATTTATAATTATAAACAGTGGATAAAGTTTCGTTTTTTCCGGCCGTGGTGGCGCGAAAAGGCTTGAAAACCGGCCGGAACAGAGAGATTGTACCGGAAAACGGGCGGTACAGGGAGAGAAAATGATCGATTATACCGAAGGAGCAGGTTATCAGTATCATACCCATACAAAAGAAGGGGATGTAGGACGATATGTCATCCTTCCGGGAGATCCGGGAAGATGCGAAAAGATAGCGGCATATTTTGATGATCCGAAGCTGGTTGCGGACAACAGGGAGTACAGGACTTATACGGGGACTCTTCTGGGAGAAAAGGTAAGTGTCACTTCTACAGGAATAGGCGGTCCTTCGGCATCGATAGCTGTAGAGGAGCTCTACAGGTGCGGAGCCGATACCTTTATCAGGGTCGGTACCTGCGGAGGGATGCAGGAGGAGGTTATCGGAGGAGACGTTGTCATCGCCACCGGAGCCGTGCGTATGGAAGGTACCAGCAAGGAATACGCTCCGATAGAGTTTCCGGCGGTTCCCGATTTTGATGTGACACTGGCCCTTCGGGAGAGCGCGAAGGAGCTGGGCTTCAGAAACCACGTCGGGGTCGTTCAGTGCAAAGACGCTTTCTACGGACAGCATGAGCCTGAGACAAAGCCTGTCGGGTACGAGCTTCTCAATAAGTGGGATGCCTGGGTGAAATGCGGCGCTCTTGCCTCCGAAATGGAATCGGCAGCGCTGTTTGTGGTCGGAAGCTATTTAAGGGTCAGGACCGGAACCGTGCTTCTGACAGTGGCAAATCAGGAAAGGGAAAAGAAGGGGCTTGATAATCCCTGTGTCCATGATACGGACTGCGCCATAAGGATTGCGATAGAGGCAATAAAGAAGCTTATTTCAAATGACAGGGCAAAGGCATAAGGACAGGGGCTTAAAAGGGTGTTTTTGACCGGGCCGTACCCGCATGGTGTGGGGATATGTTCCGGGGCAATCACATAAAGAGCCGTTCTGCGGCTCAGAGCAAATATAATCAAAGGAGGACAATGGAGGAAGTATGAAAAAGAAAGTTATTGCGATGATTATGAGCGCGGCAATGGCAGTGTCTTTAATGGCATGCGCGGGATCGGCTCCGGCAGCTTCATCGGATCAGGCTCCGGCAGCGGAAGCAACGGAAGCAGCAGAGGCAACAGAGGCAGAGGCCACCGAAGATGCAGGCGGCGCGGCTGCTTCTGACATGACAGTGGCAATGATCACGGACTACGGCGATATCACGGATCAGTCCTTTAACCAGGCTACCTATGAGGCATGTAAGGAATTCTGCGAATCAAACGGTGTGAACTTTACCTACTATAAACCCGAAGGCGATTCGACGGCTGATCGTGTGGCAATGATCGATAAGGCTATTGCCGACGGCTATAACGTAGTGGTTATGCCCGGTTATGCCTTCGCTGAGGCAATAGTTGAAGCGGCTGAGATGTATCCGGATGTCAAGTTTGTTGCGCTTGATGTATCTGAATATGATCTTATCACGGCAGCAGGAACCGATACTTATGATCAGCCCAACGTTTTCTCGGCTGTATATCAGGAAGAGCTGGCAGGCTATATGGCTGGCTTCGCAGCGGTTAAGATGGGCTATACAAAGCTTGGTTTCCTGGGCGGAATGGCAGTTCCCGCTGTTATCCGTTACGGCTACGGCTTCGTTCAGGGCGCTGACGCTGCTGCAAAGGAAGACGGAGCAGATGTTTCCATGAATTATGCATACGGCAACCAGTTCTACGGTGATGCCGATATCACTGCTGCAATGGATACCTGGTATCAGGGCGGAACAGAGGTAGTGTTCGCGTGCGGCGGCGGAATCTATACATCAGCGGCAGAGGCTGCCGAGAAGGTAGGCGGCAAGGTTATCGGCGTAGACGTTGACCAGGCGGCTACCATCGACGGCCAGTACGGAGAGGGCATGACCATCACTTCAGCCATGAAGGGCCTCGGAGCAACGGTCAACACCCTTCTTTCCGCTATCCTCGAGGGCAACTGGAGCGAGTATTCAGGCAAGATTTTAAATCTCGGTATCGTGGACGGAGCAAATCCCGAGAACAACTATGTACAGCTGCCTCTTGGGAGCACTGTATGGACCGACAACTTCAAGGAAGACGATTATAAAGCCATCGTAGCCGGAATGGCAGACGGCAGCATCACGGTTTCAAACGAGACTCCCGACGAGCCGACTGCTGAGACCGTAAAGCTTAACTTCCAGGGCAATATCAAGTAATAAGAGTATATCAAAAGGCCGGTCATTACTTACGGGTGGCCGGCCGGTCAGATTAGTGATCTGTCCTGAACCAGTAAAGGTCATTAAAGAACCGGAGGATCATAAATCTTCCGGTTCTTTTTCAAAATGATGAGGACCGGGCTGATCTGACATGTTTTCCGGGCAGGACTGTCCGGAGAGGTTTTAATAGTAGGAGGGCGTTTATGGCTGATGAAACCTATGCTGTAGAAATGCTTAATATAACAAAAAGGTTTCCCGGGATAATAGCTAACGATAACATTACCCTGCAGCTTAAAAAGGGAGAGATCCATGCCCTTTTGGGAGAGAACGGGGCAGGCAAATCCACTCTTATGAGTGTCCTTTTCGGTCTTTACCAGGCTGAGGAGGGCATTATCAAAAAGGATGGCCGGGAGGTTAAGATAAATAACCCGAATGATGCCAACGATCTGGGAATAGGCATGGTGCATCAGCATTTCAAGCTGGTGCAGTGTTTTACGGTCCTGGATAATATCATTCTGGGAGTGGAGACTACAAAGAACGGGTTACTTAAAAAGGATGAGGCCAGAAAAAAGGTTATGGCGCTCTCTGATAAATACGGGCTTATGGTAGATCCGGACGCGAAGATCGAGGATATCACCGTCGGGATGCAGCAGAGGACAGAGATCCTCAAGATGCTGTATCGTGACAATGAGATCCTTATTTTTGATGAGCCTACGGCTGTGCTCACTCCCTCGGAGATCGATGAGCTGATGCAGATAATGAAGAATCTGGCAAAGGAGGGAAAGTCGATCCTGTTCATTTCCCACAAGCTTGCCGAGATCATGTCGGTAGCCGACAGGTGCTCGGTCCTTCGAAGAGGAAAATACATAGGCACGGTAAATATCGCGGATACCACCAGGGAAGAGCTTTCGAGAATGATGGTCGGAAGAGATGTACAGCTGGTCGCGGATAAAAAGGAAAAGGTCCCCGGAAATGTCATCCTGCATGTGGAGAACATGACTGTTGCCTCAAAGCTCCACAAAAATAACGCGGTTAAAAACGTTTCCTTTGAAGTAAGAGAAGGAGAGATAGTCTGTATCGCGGGGATCGACGGAAACGGCCAGACCGAGCTTGTATACGGGCTTTCGGGACTGGAGCCGATAGTAAGTGGCAGGATAACCCTTGCGGGCAAGGATATCTCAAAGGCCACGGTCCGTGAAAGGTCGCTTTCGGGGATGAGCCATATTCCCGAGGACCGGCATAAGCACGGGCTGATACTTGATTATTCTCTTGCCTATAACCTTATCCTGCAGAGATATTTTGAGCCGCAGTTTCGCACCGCGGCAGGCTTTCTTAAAAAGAACGCGATAAATGATTATGCGGATAAGCTGATAGAGCAGTATGACGTGCGTTCGGGCCAGGGAGGGATCACCAGGGCAAGGAGCATGTCCGGAGGAAACCAGCAGAAGGCGATAATAGCCAGAGAGCTTGATAAGGATCCGAAGCTTCTTATAGCGGTCCAACCCACAAGAGGACTGGACGTGGGAGCGATAGAATATATCCACAGCCAGCTTATTGCACAGAGAGATGCGGGGAATGCGGTGTTGTTGGTGTCCCTTGAGCTTGAGGAGGTCATGAGCATATCCGACAGGATTCTTGTTATGTATGAGGGAGAGATCGTCGGCGAATTCGATCCCGCAAAGACAAACAGGGAAGAGCTCGGATTGTATATGGCCGGCGCAAAGAAGGAGGTGAGTTGATGAATAATCAGAAAAAGTCTTTTCTTGAGAATGAAGCGGCTTTGTCCATAATAAGCTCTCTTCTTTGTATCGTTCTGGGACTGCTTGCGGGTTTTGTCGTCCTTCTTCTGATCGATCCGCACTCCGCCACGGAAGGGATCATCACTATTTTAAAGAATTTCTTTACTTATCCTTCAAAGCCGGCGGCCCTTAAGTATTTCGGAAGCACGCTTGTCAAGACGGCTCCGCTTCTTATGTGCGCTTTGTCCATCCAGTTCTGTTACCAGGCCGGGCTGTTTAATATCGGAGCGGCCGGACAGTACGTGGTAGGCGCGGGAGCGGCTCTTTACGGGGCTCTGTTCCTTGAGCTTCCCTGGTTTATATGCATGCTCATGGCCATGGCGGCGGGCGCGGTCTACGGCTGCTTTGTCGGGATACTCAAGGCTTACTTTAATGTAAACGAGGTCATCTCGGGGATCATGCTCAACTGGATAGGGCTCTATATCGTAAATATGGTGCTTGTGGGGAAGAAGGAGGTTGCAAGCCCCTATACCGTCACCCTGGCCTCCACCAACGAGTCGGCGCTGATACCCTCCATGGGGCTTGATAAACTGTTTTCAAACAATAAATATGTAACCATTGCCATCCCCCTTTCCGTTATAATAGCCATTGTGCTCTGGGTGATCCTTAATAAAACGGTCATGGGCTATGAGATAAGGGGGACCGGGCTTAACAAGGATGCTGCCAGATACGCGGGCATGAAGGAGAAGAAAAACCTGATCATGACCCTTGTAATAGGAGGAGCCCTTGCGGGACTCGGGGCGGCGTTTCTGTATCTTACGGGTTACGAGCAGTGGTCCACGACCCAGTCCTCGGTACCCGGGATGGGCTTTAACGGTATCGCGGCTACCTTCTTAGGCGGCTTAAATCCCATCGGGACGATTTTCTCCTCCTATTTTATACAGCATATTACCAGCGGAGGCTCATATCTCGACAAATCGGTGTATCCGTCCCAGATCTCGGATCTGATCTCCGCCATAATAATCTATCTCTGCGGCTTTGTATTATTCTTTAAGACCACGATAAACGGCAGGATAGCACGTAAAAAGGAGATGAAAAAGAATGTGAAGGGAGGTGCTGAGGCATGATCTTACTGATCCAGTATACTCTTTTATTCGCATCGGTTCTTATGCTGGTTGCCCTGGGCGGGTGCTTCTCGGAGCATTCGGGGGTCATCAACCTCGGTCTGGAAGGGATCATGGTAATGGGGGCCCTGGGCGGAGCGCTTACCATGAAAAGCCTGGGAAGCGGAAGCACCTTCGTCATCCTTCTTGCAGTAGTGGCGGTATCGACGATATCGGGCGTTATTTATTCTATGCTCTTAGCAGTGGCTAGCGTTAATTTCAAGGCCGACCAGACCCTTGTCGGAACGGCCATGAACATGCTGGCGGCAGCTCTTGCCACGGTAATAGTAAAGTCGATCAATATAGCAGAGAACCCCGATAACGTTTCCTCCACGGTTCAGTATGGCAGCGCAAAAAAGGCTCTGGTCCACAACATAGGGAAATTTCAGCTAAATTCGTTTACGATCATAGCTGTACTGCTTTTGATCATATCCTGGGTACTGCTTTATAAAACACGGTTCGGCTTAAGGCTTATGGCCTGCGGTGAGCATCCCCAGGCAGCGGATTCCGTAGGTATAAACGTATTGAAGATGCGCTGGGCGGGAGTCCTTATTTCGGGCTTTCTCGGCGGTCTCGGAGGGATAGTGTACATAACCGCCGGAGTAAGCGAATGGAAGTTTGAGACCGGAGTGGCGGGCTTTGGCTTTCTGTCACTGGCTGTTATGATCTTCGGTCAGTGGAAGCCGGTAAACATTGCTTTTGCAGCTCTTCTGTTCGGATTTTTCAGAGCTCTTTCAAATGTTTATTCGGGCTTTGATTTCCTGGCGGCGCTCAATATTCCGGGCTCTGTATACAATATGATGCCCTATATCATCTCTCTTGTGGTCCTGGCCTTTACCTCCCAAAATTCCAGGGCGCCCAAGGCGGAGGGTATCCCTTATGACAAGGGTCAAAGATAAGAAAACGGAGATTTCAGATATGAAAAAAATTGAAAATTATATCAGAAGCATCCCTGATTTTCCGAAGCCGGGGATCATTTTCAGAGATGTGACCACCGTGCTGCAGGATGCGGACGGTTTTATGCTTGCGATAGACGAGATGGCAGCGCTTTTGGAAGGCGTTTCGGTTGATGTGATCGCGGGGGCGGAGGCGAGAGGCTTTGTCCTGGGCGCTCCTCTTGCCTATAAGCTTCACAAGCCCTTTGTCCTGATAAGAAAGAAGGGAAAGCTTCCCTTCGAGACTGTCTCTCAACAGTATGAGCTTGAATACGGCACTGCCGAGATAGAGATGCACAGGGATTCCATAACGCCCGGGAAGAAGGTTGTGATCGTTGATGATGTCATTGACACCGGAGGGACACTGGAGGCATCGGCTAAGTTGGTGGAAAGCCTTGGGGCTGAGGTGGCAAAGATCATCTGTCTTATAGAGCTTAAGGGGCTCAATGGAAGAGGGAAGCTCAGAGGATATGATGTCGAGAGCGTGATCGCTT
>JAEEGL012316552.1_pt1 | contig 10630 bp, 10 predicted proteins | sample 9134231 | NCBI WGS metagenome assembly JAEEGL01 (sample SAMN16246548, study PRJNA631951) | gut metagenome | biome: gut microbiome; feature: rumen; material: fiber-attached | host: Bos | place: Iran: Karaj | collected 2018-10 | reverse complement strand
CGGCGACCGCGTGATGCAGCTGAGGAACAACTACGACAAGGACGTCTACAACGGCGACGTGGGCTTCGTCAAGTCCGTCTCGCCCTCCGAGCGGCGGATGGTCGTCTCGTTCGACGGCCGCCCCGTCTCCTACGAGCCAGGCGACCTGGACGAGCTCGTGCTCGCCTACGCGACGACGATCCACAAGTCGCAGGGGAGCGAATACCCGGCCGTCATAGTGATAATGCACACGCAGCACTACGTGATGCTGCAGCGCAACCTGCTCTACACGGCCATCACGCGCGGACGCAAGCTCGTGCTGCTCATGGGAGTCCCCTACGCAATCGACCAGGCGATAAGGAACAACACGGTCCGCGAGCGCAGGACTGGCCTCGCCGAGCGGCTTGCCCCGGCATGACCGGCGCGCCGCCATTTGGTATAATATCACGAAAATGTCCCAGGAAGGCAAGAGGATGACAGACTTAGAGAACGTAAGGCGTGAGATCGACGCGGTGGACCAGGAGATGCTGGCCCTGTTCGCCAGGCGGCTTTCGCTGGTGGACAAGGTCGCCGCTGCCAAGCGCGAGAGCGGCGCGCCGGTCGTGGACTCCGCGCGCGAGCGCGAGATCCTCGAAAGGGCGGCCAGCGGGGCGGGCCCGCGGTTCGCGTCCGAGGCGAAGGACTTCTTCTCCGCGCTGATGTCCATCTCGAAGGCCCGTCAGCGCTCGATACTGGGTGCGGGCGGGAAGGAGGCGTCCGCATGAAGGTCGCAGTCGCCGGGCTCGGCCTCATAGGGGGCTCTTTCTACAAGGCGTCCCTGCGCGCAGGGCACGAAGTCGTCGGGATGCACCACTCCGACGGACCCGAGGCGCTCGCCGGAGCGGAGGTCGTGATGGTCTGCATGCCGCCCGAGGCGATCGTGCCGTGGGTGCGCGAGCACGCGGGCCATTTCGCGAAGGGCTCGGTCGTGGTGGACATCTGCGGCGTGAAGACTCCCGTCGTGTCGGCGATGGAGTCCGTTCCGCAGGACGGCTGGACGTTCGTCGGCGGACACCCGATGGCGGGACGCGAGGTCGCGGGATACGAGAACTCGCTCGAGACGCTCTTCGACGGCGCGTCGATGATCGTCACGCCGCGCGAGGGGACTCCGGACGCGCTCGTCGAAAAGCTCAGGGGCTACTTCGCGTCCCTCGGCTTCGCGCGCACCGTCGTCGCGACGCCGGCGGAGCACGACGAGATGATTGCCTTCACCAGCCAGCTCTGCCACGTGATAGCGACCACGTATTCGCGCGACCCGCTGGTGGCGAGGTCCGCCGGCTTTTCCGCGGGCAGCTACGCGGACATGACGCGCATCGCCACGCAGAACGAGAGCGACTGGTGCTCGCTCTACCTCTCGGACCGCAATGCTCTCGTCGCGACGCTCGACCGCTTCGCCGCGCGCTTCGCCGAGTTCCGCGACGCGGTTGCTGCGGGCGACGAGTCCGCTATAAAGAGGATGATCGTCGAGGGGACGGAGGCCAAGCGGCGCGAACTCGCCTTGTGACGGCTCTTCCCTCGCCCGCCCTCTTTTGGTATAATGGGGGCAGGAAAGGGAGGAAATGAACATGAAGAAATGCATCGCGGCGGCGTTTGCCGCCTCAGCGCTCTCGGCCTTTGCCGCGACGGAGCAGGTCACGCTCTGGAAAAGCGGCGACGGAGGGATCAATACGTATCGCATCCCCGCGCTGTGCGCGGCGCCAAACGGGGATCTCGTCGCCGCGTGCGACGCGCGCAAGGAGAACGGCGGCGACCTCAACGTGTACCAGCCGATCAACATATCCGTCCGCCGGTCGTCCGACGGCGGCAAGACGTGGACGCAGCCCGAGAACAGCTGGACCTGGCAGTGGGACGAGAAGGGCAAGTGGGCCGGGAGCGACCCGTCGCTCGTCGTGGACGCGGAGGCGAAGAAGATATTCCTCTTCTACAACGTGTGGCACTGGGAGGATACCGCCAACTGGGACAACAACGTCTACAGGTTCTACGTGCAGGAGTCGTCCGACGACGGCAAGACGTGGTCAAGGCCGCGCGACATCTCTGCGGACATCGCGTTCCCCGAATGGCCCTTCGGCAAGCCCCGCAACAAGGGCGGGTTCATCTTCGTGTCGTCGGGCTCCGGCGCGCAGATGAGGGACGGAACCCTCCTGCACACAATCGTCCACGTCAACGACGGCAACGCGCTGTTCGGGTCCGACGACCACGGCAAGACGTGGAAGGCGTTCGGCAAGCCCGTGAAATGCGGCGACGAGTGCAAGGTCGTGGAGCTTTCGGACGGCTCGTGGATGATCAACTCGCGCTGGCGTGGCGGCGGCAGGCAGATCCACGTCACGAAGGACCGCGGCGTGACATGGGAGTCTCGCTACGACGGCACGCTCGAGGACCCGCAGTGCAACGCGCAGATAATGCGCTACGGAAAGGTGCTGCTCTTCTCCAACTGCAAGAGCCCCACCCGCCGCGCGCTCCTCCACCTGCGCGCCTCGTCCGACGACGGGAAGACCTGGACGGACGGAGTCTGCGTCGAGCCCAAGGGAGCGGCCTACTCCGACATGGCGGTCCTGCGGAACGGCGACATAGGCGTCCTTTTCGAGGGCGCGGGCTACGCGACGATCAACTTCACGACTGTGCCGCTGGCCGACGTCAAGTCGCAGCTGGCGCCTCTCCAGAAGTGATTCTCCCCCAGGCTGCGGGCATGCATTCGTCCCGGAAGCGCGAGCGGACGATTCTGCGTTTTTCACCCATGTTTGGAAACAACTCATGCGGCCCCGTCCGCTGGCGGGGATGTGTGCGAATATGGTATAATAGAAAAGTAACCGTTTCAGAAAAGGATCACTAGACATGATGACGTTGGTTCTTGCAGCTGCCGCGACGGCGGCGTTTTCGTTTGGAGAGGTGAAGGTCGATTGCGAGGAGAGGGACGGATGGAAGCTCGCCCTCGAGCGCGAGGTGGCGCAGGACGGATCGGAGGTTGCGAAAATCGTTCTCGACTGCGCCGAGGCGAAGACGCCCCCCAGGACGTGGCTTTCGCTTGCGGTCCCGCAAGCCGGCATGGACTACGTCTGGAGCGTCAACACGGGCGACTGCGGAATGCCGGCGGACTGGTGCGGATGGTCGCAGACCGAGGTTGCCCAGGGGATGCCCGTCTTCGTGTATTTCGACGGCAACGACACGAGCCACTTCGCCGTGGCGGCAGACGAGTGCGTGCGGCACCTCAAGTGCGTCGGCGGGATCAGGGAGGAGGGCAGCCTCCTGCTCGTCAAGTTCGGCTGGTTCGAGGCGGTCGAGGCCCCGATTTCGCACTACGAGGCCCGCGTGAGGTTCGACGCGCGCGCGAAGGGCTTTGCGGACGCCGTCAGGGAGTCCGTCGACTGGGTCGAGAAGTCGGCGGGCATCGTTCCGTGCCGCGTGCCAGAGTCCGCGCTGGAGCCGCTCTACTCTAGCTGGTACAACTTCCACCAGGACGTCCACGCCGCGGACATAGAGGCGGAGCTCGCGGTCGCCGCGAAGCTGGGCATGAAGACGTTCATCCTCGACGACGGGTGGCAGACGGACGACAACAACCGCGGCTACGCGTTCTGCGGCGACTGGAAGGTGTCCAAGCGCAGGTTCCCCGACATGGCCGCGCACGTGAAGAAGGTTCAGGACATGGGGATCAAGTACATGATGTGGTACTCGGTCCCGTTCATCGGCCTCAAGAGCGAGAACTTCGAGCGTTTCAAGGGAAAGTACCTTATCGACGACGACCGCGGACTCAACGCGGCGGTCCTCGACCCGCGTTTCCCGGAGGTGAGGAAGTTCCTTGTGGACACATACGTCGCAGCCCTCAGGGACTGGAACATCGACGGCTTCAAGCTCGACTTCATTGATTCCTTCCGGTTCGCCGGGGCGGACCCGGCCGTGGCGGAGAACTACGCCGGACGCGACATCAAGTCCCTCCCGCTCGCCGTCGACCGGCTCATGACGGAGGTCAAGGACGCTCTTACGGCGATCAAGCCGGACATTCTCGTCGAGTTCCGCCAGCGCTACGTCGGGCCCGCGATCCGCAAGTACGGCAACATGCTGCGCGTTTCCGACTGCCCCGGCAACCTCCGCCGCAATCGCTTTGCAATCGCCAACCTGCGCCTCGCCTCAGGCGGGACGGCCGTCCATTCGGACATGCTGGAGTGGAACTTCGCGGAGAGCCCCGAGCACGCCGCTCTCTACGTCATCAATTCGATGTTCGGCGTCGTGCAGTACTCGGTGCTGCTCCGCAACGCTCCCAGGGAGCACCTCGCGATGGTCGGGAAGTGGATCAAGTTCTCGCAGGACCACCGCGATACGCTTCTCCGCGGAAAGTTCACGCCCCGCCACCCGGAGCTCCAGTATCCCGTCGTCGAGGCGGAGACGGACAAGGAGATCGTGATCGGGCTGTACGACGACGGACGCGTCGTGGACGTTCCGGATGGCAAGAAGGCGTTCGTCATGAACGCTTCCGGCAGGGACTCGTTCGTGGTCCGCCGCGGCGGGAAGCTTTCCGTGGTCGCCTGCAAGTCAGGCGACTGGGTCGAGCTCTAATTCCTCGCCGGGGGAAATTCCCCTTGGACCGCAGTCCGCATTTTGTGGTATAATACACCTCAATGGCCAAGATAAAGCTAACGAAGACCGAGCTCAAGGCGCAGTCGGACGCGCTCAAGCGCTTCCAGCGCTTTCTGCCCATGCTTCAGCTAAAGAAGCAGCAGCTGCAAAGCGAGATCGCCGGCATCACCGCCAAGGCGGAGGCGGTTGCCGAGCGCGAGAGGTCCGTCAGGGACGACCTCAAGCGCTGGGTCGGCCTCTTCGCCGCCGAAGAGGGGCTTGTCGACGGGCTTGTGAAGGTCAAGGACGTGCGGACCGGCTCGGCGAACATCGCGGGCGTGCCGATTCCGACGTTCGAGTCGATCGAGACCGACGTCCGCGAGATAGACATGTGGGCGACTCCGGCCTGGATCGACAGCGCCGTGGAGGTAACCACCCAGATACTCTCCCTCCAGTGCGAGAGGGCGGTATACGAGGAGCAGCGCCGACTCGTCACCGCCGAGCTGCAGCAGACCTCCCAGCGAGTCAACCTTTTCGAAAAAGTGAAGATTCCGCAGTGCAAAGAGGCGATCCGCGTGATCAAGATCGCGCTTGGCGACGAGCAGACCGCCGCCGTCACGCGTGGCAAGATCGCGAAGTCTCGCGTTCCCGAAAGCGAGGTGGCGGCATGATAGTTAAGATGCAGCACCTTGACATCGTCTGCGTGGCGGACGAGAGGGACGCGACGCTCAAGCGCCTCAGGGACCTCGGTGCCGTCCATTTGGACCTCTCCTCGGCCCAGGGCGCGGCCGTGGAGGCGGCGAAGGGTGACGCGGCAGATGCGGAAACTGCGGTCCGGTTCGTTCTCAAGGCGCGCAAGGAGACTGGCGAGTCGGCCGTCGAGGGGACTCTCTTTTCGGCGTCCGTCCCGGAGATACTGGCGCTTCAGGACAAGGCCGACGCTCTGAAGGCAGACGCGGAGTCCGTCGCGCGCGACATTGCGAAGTACGAGCCATACGGCGACTTCGACCCCAAGCTAGCCAGGAAGCTCCTTGACCTCGGCATCGACGTCAAGTCCGTCGCTGAGCTCCCCGACCCGCTTCCCGCGAAAAGGCTTTCCGAGATGCGCGCCGACCTCGCGCGCGCCGAGCACGAGATGGCCGAGATAAAAAAGAGCCTCTCCCAGGTGGACGAGAAGACGATTGCCGCGGACTTCCCGGGGCTTGGAGACCGCATCGCGTTTGAGGCCGCGAGGGAGCTCATGTCGTCCCACGGTGCCGTCGCATGCATCTCCGGATGGATTCCCGAGCCGAAGGTCGACAACCTGAAGGCCTGCGCGCGCGAAGCGGCGTGGGGAGTCCTCCTGCGCGACCCCGCCGAGGGCGAGACGCCTCCGACCCTGGTCGAGCCGCCGAAGATGTTCCGTCCGATGAAGGCGCTTTTCGACGGGCTCGGCATTGCGCCCGCGTACACCGAGGCGGACGTGTCGGTTCCGTTCATGTGCTACTTCTCGCTCTTCTTCGCGATGCTCGTCGGCGACGGCGCGTACGGCGCGATTTTCCTCGCGGGCACGCTCGCGCTGAGGAAGAAGCTTCCGAAGGCGTGGTTTGTCCTGCTGACAGTGTTCTCGTCCGCGACGGTACTGTGGGGCGTCCTCTCCAACACCTGGTTCGGAGCGCAGATTCCGTGGTGCGCAGACTGGCCGACGGTGAAGTGGCTTGCGGACCCAAGCTATCACAACATGATGCTTCTCTGCTTTACCATCGGCGTCTCGCACCTCATGCTTGCGCGCATCTGGAACGGAATCTGCAGGGCGCCGGATTCGACCTGCATTGCGGAGTTCGGATGGGCGGGCGTGCTGCTCTTCATGTACCTCGTGACGAACTCCATCGTCGGCATCTTCTCCGGGATTCCGCAGTGGGGCTTCTGGGTGCTGGGCGCCTCGCTTGTCGCGGTGTTCGGATTCTCCGTGAAGCCGTCGGAGCTCAAGACGCGCGGCGCGGAGCTCGGGATGCTTCCGCTGAGCATCATGAGCGCCCTGGGCGACATCATCAGCTACGTGCGCCTCTTCGCCGTCGGCCTCGCGTCCGTCAAGGTCGCGGAGAACTTCAACTCGATGGCGACCGGATTGGTCTCGTCCGAGAATGCCTGGTGGCTGAACGCGCTTATGTGCGTCGCGCTCGTCGCGATCCTCGTCGTCGGCCACGCTCTGAACCTCGCGATGGCGGGGCTCTCGATCCTCGTGCACGCGGTGCGTCTGAACACCCTCGAATTTTCAAACCACAAGGGCGTCTCCTGGTCGGGATACGCTTTCAGTCCGTTCAAAAAACACTAAGGAGAAACAATGAGTGATGCAGCAATGATTGTCGCAGGCGCGATTGCCTGCTTGGGACTTGCGGGCGCGGGCAGCGCGTTCGGCACCGGGCTCGCGGCGGCCGCTGCCGTCGGGGCATGGAATAAGTGCTACGCCGCCAACAAGCCGGCGCCGTTCCTGCTCCTTTCGTTCGTCGGCGCGCCGATCACGCAGACGCTCTACGGAATGATCCTCATGTTCATCATGCTCGGCAAGGTCGAGTTCGTCAAGGATGCGGAGGGAGTGATCCAGGGAGTGAAGCCGCTGGTTTGCGCCGGCGCCGGCATGCCCGTTCTCGTCGCCGGAATCTTCGCGGGCCTCGCGATCGGCCTTTCCGCCCTCTTCCAGGGCCGTGCCGGCGCCGCGGCGTGCGATGCCCAGGCCGAGACGAACCAGGGCTTCACGAACTACCTCGCCGCGCTCGGCATCGTCGAGACGGTCGCGATCTTCGCGATGGTGTTCGCCCTCATTGCGCTCGGCTCGATCGCGTAAATGACCCTGAACAAACCAAAGGTCGCTTGGTTTGCGGCGTTCACGGCAGTCTTTGCCGTGTGCGCCGCGTATGTCTTCTGGGGGACATGGAGCCCTGAGATGGCGCCGGTCATGCCCGACTGCGCGACGTCTTACTCCGAATACTGGTTCCGCGACTGGCTGCGCGGCTGGCTTGAGAATGGCAAGTTCGCGCCGGCGGAGGCGATCAACTGGATTGGTAGCCCCTATCTCTGGACGGAGTTCCAGTACGCCTTTGCCGCGTACATGTCCGCGCTCGGCCTCGCCTACTTCCTGCGCGGAAGGGGGCTCCCCCGCGTGGCGGCCTACGGCGCGGGACTTCTCCTTGCGTTTTCGGGCTACTGGTTCACTCTCTTCTCCGCCGGACACCTTGGCTGGTTCCAGTGGATGACCTACGGAGTCTTCGTCTTCGGACTCATCGACCGCGCCCTCGAGAAGGGCAAGCCGCGCCATTGGCTTTTGCTTGGCGCGTGCCTCGCGTGGGGCTCGATGCGCCAGCCCGACCTGTGGCTGCTCTTCTCGGCGTTCTCGGCGGTGTATTTCGTTTTCCGCGCCGTGGTTGTCCTGCATGGTCGCGTGGCGGCGGCGCGGAACGAGCTTGCGTCGGTGGCTTCTGCTGAAAAAGGCGCGTTTTCGCCTGCCGGCAGAACTCTTCTGGTGGTGCGGCCTGCGCTCGTTTCCATGGCGAAGGGATCTCTCCTTGCGCTTGCGGCGCTTCTCGCAATTGGCGCGGCGAGCTTCAGGAGCGCGTTCGTGAACGACCTCGCCGGACGCGACAAGCAGATTGAGGAAGGACAAACCCTCGGCGGCAACGCGGCGAAGGACGATGCCGAGAAACGCTGGGTATTCGTCACCAACTGGTCGATGCCGCCTGAGGCGACAAAGGAGTTCTGGCATGCCGGCATTGAAGGCGACACGAGCTGTCCGTACACGCTTGCAATCGGACAGAAGAACAAGAACGGCATTCGCCAGTATACGGGCGCGCTCGGACGTCCCCTCGGCGCGAAACAGGGCAACTACCGCCAGCACTCGCTCTACATCGGGTTGCTCACTTGCCTGCTGGCGCTCGTGGGAGGTGGAATGGCGCTCGTAGCCAGTTTTTCCCCGCCAAGCAACAACGCGGGCTGGCCGCGCGCAAGCACAAGCACAATAATCTTCTTCTTTGCCTCGGCCGTAGTCTTCTGGCTTTTCTCGATGGGCCGCTACTGCGAGCCGGTCTACCGACTTGTCTATGCGTTGCCGTTCGGCGACTATCTTCGTGCGCCGGTCAAGTGGCATCATCTCACCGAGTTCTGCCTTTGCGTCTTGGCTGGGTACGGAATCTGGGGGTGGATGTATTGGGTGCGTGCAAAGTGGCTCTCCGATCGCGTCAAAACTGCCGCGGTCGCAGTATTAGTCCTTCTTGGCGTCCTCGATCTCGTAGGAAACGACCGGCTTTACTGTGCACCGCATCGCGCCGACGCCGACATGCAGTTCGTCGACGGACGCATAGTGCAGGATCCGCGCGGCCTTGCGCAGCTCAGCCAGATGCATGCGCGCGTGCTCGGCACATATCGGGGAGCGGCTCTCATAGAGGTTCCGAAGGCGAGGGACGAAAAGGTTCCGGAGCTGCCGAGTCCGCAGCCGCTGACTCTCGCGCTCGGCATCCTCTCGCTCGTCGGGACGCTTGCCGTGGGCGCATACGGGATACGGAAGTCGTGACGCCAGCGGAGGCATTTTCGGATCCGGCGCGGCGCGAGGCTTTCTTTGCCCTCGCCGCGCGAATCTTCGGCGTCGAGCGCGGCAAAATCGCCGCGGACACCGCCTACGAGTCGATTCCGGGCTGGGACAGCGTCAACCACCTTCGCCTCGTGATGGAGGCCGAGCGCGAGTTCGGCGTCCGCTATCCCTTCGAGCGGATTCCGTCGCTCATGACGCTCGCCGACTTCGTCTCGTAGTGTGCGGCATGTCCGCGACGCGGCCGCATACTCAAGAAATTCCGTTTACAAGAAAGACAAATAAGGAAGGAGTAAATATCAAATGAATAAGATATTCTATTTGTTGGGCCTAGCCATAGTGGGACCTGCGGCAATGGCTTTGGAACATGGAGTTGAGTTCTTTACGCCGCCGATGCCAATGGCCGGCGTTGTGTGGAATGTTCCACGTCCCATCATTGAGGAAGCGCGCTCGGAGACATTGCAGCACCCGCCTGCGAATCGACCGCCGCTTGCGCAGGGACAGACCTTTTGGCAGGCAAGTCTATCGGGAAGGCCCTCTGACAGTAATGAAATAGACCTGTTTGTTGGCAAGAGCAGGATTGTCTATTTCTTAGACAAGGGCGAAGACATATCAGAATCGAAAGTGGTAGTCGTCGACGACAGTTCTGGCGGGTTCAAGAGGATTTCGCTTGGGGACATGTCGCCTGCGCCAAAGGAATACGTTGAGTTAGCCGGATATATGATGGACAGTCATATTACGACGAACGCAATATATCAGATCGAAGCTAGTTGCGAGCGCGTAGAGCGAGCTTTCGCCGCTGCCAAGCGCGTCAACACAAGGGCTGTGGAGCGTAAGTTGTTCATGTCGACAGATGGCAAGCTGTTCTGCAATCTTAATCTTGTGAGCACGGATGCGAAAGCAGATCCGTTGTGGTTGGGTATGTGGATGTTTGCCCTTTCCGAAAAAGATGAAACAATACAATTGATTTCCCAGAGGACGAGTTGTGATGACATCTACAGTCATACGGTGACTGACATAGGAGGTAACTTAGACATCTATGTTGGTTGCGATGGTGTAGAAGCGAGCGTAAAGTTGCGTGAAAGGGATCTATTTACGTATCTGGAGAGGTTGAAGAGGAAATAAGACCGATGTCTCATCGCCATGAGCTTCACCCAAAATCTATGTTGCATTGCCCGCGAGTTGAGCGTTTAGCATCGTGGAATACGTAGTAGGAGATGTAGCCCGGTTGGGGTTCGGCTTTGCGAACCCCAACCACGCCGCCGCCGCGATCTGCGCGCTGTTCCCGTTCTGCTGGGGATGGCGCGGCGGATGGCGGTGTGATGGGGGATTCTGAAAACAACATGTACAACACTAGGACAACTTCTAGTCTGGCGCGCGCCAACCGGCGCGCGCGGGTGCTCTCAAGCCGCGGGCGGGTTCGCCCGCGCAGGCTGGGGGTGTCCAAGGTTGTCGATGTTGTCTCCAACACAAACGACGCGCTCGGTACGACCGTCGGCAGTTGGG
>JAEEGL010888698.1_pt1 | contig 10630 bp, 10 predicted proteins | sample 9134231 | NCBI WGS metagenome assembly JAEEGL01 (sample SAMN16246548, study PRJNA631951) | gut metagenome | biome: gut microbiome; feature: rumen; material: fiber-attached | host: Bos | place: Iran: Karaj | collected 2018-10 | reverse complement strand
TACCCGCTGGCTTCCTGGGGTTCCATCATCAACTCCTCCTCGAATATTTACGTCATGACCAACTGCTGGTACCTGTGGATTCCCGCAGGCCTGCTGATTGTCCTGACTGTGCTGGGCTTCAACTTCGTGGGCGACGGCCTGCGGGATGCCTTTGATCCCAAGATGAAACGGTAAGGCGGGAGGAAAGAAAGATGGCCAAGCATGATTCCAACTTTATTTCTGCCCGTGAATCGCGCAGAATCAGCAAGGCGAACGCGAAGATTACCAGAAAGCTTGACGCGAAGCTGAACCGGAAGCATGTCCAGGAGAGCGAATACCTGACTCAAATGCATGACCAGGGAAACGTTGTTGAGTTTGATGACCTGCATACCTGTTTCTTTACGGACGTCGGTGTTGTAAAGGCTGTGGACGGCGTCAGCTTCAATGTACCGGTCGGCAAGACCGTCGGTGTTGTGGGTGAAAGCGGCTGCGGAAAGTCCGTGACCAGCCTGAGCCTGATGCAGCTGCTGCAGCGGCCGCAGGGACAGATTGTGTCCGGTGAAATCCGCCTGAATCTGGGCGACAAGGCTTATGACGTGGCAAAGATGCCTATCAGGGCGATGGAGCATGTCCGCGGCAATGTGGTTTCCATGATTTTCCAGGAACCCATGACCAGTCTGAATCCTGTGTTCCGGATCGGATTCCAGCTGGATGAAATCATCAAGCTGCACAATCCGGAAATGAGCGAGGAAGAGGTAAAAAAGCGTTCCGTAGATGCCATCAGAATGGTTGGTATTCCGGATGCGGAGGGGATTTATAACCGCTATCCCCATGAACTTTCCGGCGGTATGCGCCAGCGTATTGTGATTGCCATGGCGCTGGTCTGCAATCCCCGGCTGATCATCGCGGACGAACCCACAACCGCACTGGACGTGACGATCCAGGCGCAGATCCTGGAACTGCTGCGCAAGCTGAAGGGCGAGATCAACGCCTCCATCATGCTGATTACCCACGACTTGGGCGTCATCGCGGAGATGGCCGACTATGTGGTGGTCATGTATGCCGGCCGGGTGGTGGAAAAGGGCCTGGCGAAGGAAGTGTTCCTGGACCCGCGGCATCCCTATACCATCGGCCTGATGGAATCCAAACCCGTGATCAACAAGACGGTGGAACGGCTTTATTCCATTCCGGGTTCCGTTCCGAACCCTGTCAATATGCCGGACTACTGCTATTTCCGTGACCGCTGCGAGAAGTGCGTGGAACGGTGCAAGGGCGAGTATCCGCCGGAAATGCACGTATCCGATACGCACATCGTCAGCTGCTGGCGGTATTTTGACGAACCGAATCGAGGTGGCAACGAATGAGTGAAACCAGCGCCAACGTACTGGAGGTCCGTAACCTCTGCAAGTATTTCCCGATCAAAGCTGGCCTCTTCAGCCGCGTCGTAGGGCACGTGCACGCGGTGGAGGATGTTTCCTTCACGCTCAAGCGCGGTACGACCATGGGCCTGGTGGGCGAGTCCGGCTGCGGAAAGACCACGGTGGGGAAGACCCTGCTGAACCTCACGCCCAAGACCAGCGGTGAAGTCATTTTCGACGGCAACGTGCAGCTGGACAAGCTGTCTTCCAAAGAACTCCGCGCTTTCCGGCCGAAGATCCAGATCATCTTCCAGGATCCATACGCCAGCCTTTCACCGCGCCTGCCGGTCGGTGAGATCATCGGCGAAGCGGTCCGGGAGCATCATATCGTGCCGGACAGCGAGCTGGACGCTTACGTGTCACGGATCATGAAGAGCTGCGGCCTGTTTGATTACCAGAAGGACCGCTATCCGCATGAGTTCTCCGGCGGCCAGCGCCAGAGGATCTGTATCGCCCGCGCGATCGCGCTGAATCCGGATTTCATCGTCTGTGACGAGCCGGTATCCGCGCTGGATGTGTCGATCCAGGCACAGATCATCAACCTTCTGGAAGACCTCCAGAAGGAGTTTAACCTGACCTACCTGTTCATCAGCCATGACCTGTCCGTGGTTCAGCATATTTCCGACACCGTCGGCGTGATGTATCTGGGCAACATGGTGGAATATGCCGACAAGAAGGAGATCTTTGCCAATCCGCTGCATCCCTACACCAAGGCGCTGTTCAGCGCGATCCCGGTTCCGGATCCCACGGTGAAGATGAACCGGATCATCCTGGAAGGCAGCATTCCGTCTCCGGCCAATCCGCCGTCCGGATGCAAGTTCCATACCCGCTGCAAAGAATGCCGCGGCGTGTGCAGCCAGAAGGTTCCGAAGGTGATGGACATGGGCAACGGCCATACTGTAGCCTGCCACATTTACGATCCGGAGAGCGGCTATGACAAGGAAAAAGCCTGAACTGCCTGAGGGGGACGACGGCCGGACCATCGCGAACATGAATGTGGACGGCATGCCCTGGTACAGCCCCGGCGGACGCATTCCCCGCAGCGAACGCAGGCAGCAGGACAAGCAAAACGAGCCGCTGACCAAACAGGAAGCCCGCTACTATACCTGGGGGGCGCTGAAGGCGGCGCTGCTCGTAGCCGGTGTGATGTGTGCCGGCATCGTGCTGTTTGTACTTTTCTGCCTGAAAGTCTGGTTCAGATAAACAAAACAGGCTCTGCGCCGAAATGGTGCAGAGCCTGTTGTTTTATTCAAGCGGGATGTTTTTATCGTGATAAGTGCCTTCCGTACAGCAGGTCAGGATGCTCTTCCACTGGTTTCCGCCATCCGTGCGCATTCGGAAGGTCTGGTCCTTTGTAACCAGCTCGACCAGGACGACGTCTTCCGATCCGTTATCCGGCGCGATGAAGATCGTCGCGAGATCACATACGGTCAGTTTCAGGGCTTTTTCCCGATCCATGGAAAAAAAGAGCATACTGACAGCATCTTTGCGCAGGTAAGAGGACAGCGCCAGATAGTTGCCCGGAACGACCACCGCTTTCCGGCCCTCGTATTCGGCGGTGACCGACAGCGCGGGGTCAGTGGTAAGCGGGTCTTCTTCGTTTGCGATGGACGCGGCGGTCAGGATGGCGTCCACCTGGAACTGGTATTCGGTCCCATTCAGCCTGGTGTGGATGGTCAGGACCAGGAAGGCGATGCCGAACACCAGCAGCACTACCGTAAAAATGACCAGGATCCGGATGATCTTCATGAATGCACACTCCTTGTTTCCGAAAGCCGGCTGTGAACAGACCGGAAAACGCCCACGGCGCACGCGGAAAGGGCGGCGCCGGCAGCCAGTATCAATGTGCCCGGCCATTCCCGGGCAGTGTCTCCGCCGGAGAAAAAGAAAACGGTCTCTCCGATCAGGGCGGCGCAGGATAAGACCATACAGGCGGCCGCGGAGCGGAGGATCCGGCCGATCCCGGTCTCTTTCTGGATCCGGGTCATTTTCTGCGGCGCGCGGAAAAGCCCCCAGATGCCCATGATCCAGTATACGCACGGGAAAAGGCTCAGCGCGGCGGGCAGGAAGATATACAGGATCCTGGACCCGGGGAAATCCAGCCGGAAATACAGGATCAGCAGAAGCAGATAACCGACCCATGGCAGCAGGGCATACAGAACAAGCCGCTGTTTGCTTTGGCCGGCAGGAATGGAAAACACAGCGCCCCGGTACACGGGGACCACTTTTTCCTTTCCCTTTTCATCCATCTGTGTTTCGTTGATCCAGTCTTCCTTGTATTTCCGTTCTTTCATATCCTGACACGCTGTCTTTCCCGAAATGGTACACCGAGGCTGCACAAAAATCAGTTTAGTTTTACAGGCAATCACCGGGTTTGTCAAGTTCCGGCACGCGCTGCTGTTCCCGGGACTGCGGCGCCTGGGGGAAACTGGGCGGTCCTGCCCGGCTGCCTTTTCATTTCCCATCGAACATGATAGAATATCCATGCTGTTTTACGATCGGAAGCGGCATAAAACGGATTTCCGGTAAGCCGGAGGATGAATATGAAGAAATGGTTTGCGCTGTTAGCCGTGCTCTGCCTCCTGGGCCGGGCGGCGGGCGCCTGCGCGGAGACGCAGGGCAGCGATTATCTTTCGGATTTTGACGAAGCCCTGCGTATTACGGAAGAATACAATCCGTTTATCCCGATCATCCGCAGCAATGCAGGAAACTATGACGAGCTTTGCGCGCACGAACGGGAACTGGTCCAAACCCGCTGCCGGTCCGCTGAAGACCTGATGATGATCCTTGCGGACCTGTTTGCGAGGATCGGCAATCCGGGTCACCTGGCAATGATCAACGCCGCTTCCTACCGGGAATACCAGTATATCCTGGAACAGGGCCTGTACGGAGAAAATTCCCCTGAAGACCTGCTGATCAACGATCCGCTGACACGGGCGACTTATGGGGAGCTGCAATACAAACCATCCGCAACAGCAGACTGGAGCAACAGCTATCCGCCCTATGTCACCTATGACGAAGGCCGAAACCTGCTGTATATCCGTATGCTGTCCTTCCGGCATGAACTGATCGAACGGGACCGGAATGTTTTTATCGACGCGCTGCGGGCCCATCCGGAAACAAAGCATATTGTTTTTGATATCTGCGGGAACGGCGGAGGATCCGATTATTACTGGTCCGATCTGCTGGTCGCCCCGTTCGGGGAACCGGTTTCCTATGAAAAGCGGGTTTTTTTCCGTGATAATGATTTAATGCGGCGTTACGGATATATGGAAGGAGCGGTTCCTGTTTCCGAACTGGACCGGGAGGATGTGCCGGCTTTTGTCGAAGAACTGGGCCTGACACATATGCTGAGCGGCAGGATCGTGATCGAACCGGCGGAAGAGGGCAGAATAATCCGGTCCGACGCGCAGCGCTGGGTTCTGATTGACGAATACGTTTTTTCCGCGGCGGACGGGTTTGCCGGGTTCTGCAAACAGACGGGCTGGGCAACGCTGGTCGGACGCACGACCATGGGCGACGGAGGTTCTTCGGCTCCTGTGCTTGCGCGCCTGCCGAAGACCGGCCTCCTGATGCGCTTTTCCGCAATGGCCAGCGCAAACCAGGAGAATCAACTCAACACGTTCTACGGAACCAATCCGGATTATCCATCCAAACCCTTTGAGCACGTATATGATACGGTGCTGCGGGTCATCGACGCGAAATGATCCTGCCATGAAAGGAACGAACCATGAACATCAAAGCGATCGTACTGATCATCCTGACCGTCATCTATGCGTATGAGATGGCGCTTCACCTGATTAAAATGCGTTCCGTGAACAATCCGGTACCGGAAAATGTCGCGGACGTGTATGATCCGGATACCTATCGGAAATGGAAAGAGTACCACGGGGAAAAGACCCGCCTCGGGATGATCACCGCGACGGTTTCCTGGATCATCAGCATGCTGCTGATGGCGCTGAACGTATACGCTGCCTTTGCGGGCCTGTTTCCGAAGGACAATCCCTATACGCAGATGATCGCGGTGCTGCTGCTGGCTTCCCTCTCGGAACTGCCGATGCTCCCGTTCACCTGGTATGACACCATGCATATTGAGGAGAAATACGGTTTCAACCGCTCCAGCGGGAAGACGTTCTGGGCAGACCAGCTGAAAGGATTTGTGATCAGCCTCGGGCTGATGATCGGCGTCGGCTGCATCCTGATCGCCGTGCACCAGGCGCTGGGAGACTGGCTGATCATTGTTTTCGCAGGCGCGATGATGCTGCTTGTGCTGCTGTTTGTGTTCCTTTACCCGGTGTTCAGCAGGATCTTCAACAAGTTCACCCCCCTGGAGGACGGCGAACTGAAGGACCGCCTGACCGCCCTGCTGGAGAAGCACGGATACCATGTACGCGGAATCCGGGTGATGGACGCTTCCCGGCGGACCACGAAATCCAACGCCTATTTTACGGGCTTCGGCAAGATGAAGACGATCGTCCTGTATGATACGCTGCTCAGCCGGATGACGCCGGACGAGATCTGCGCGGTTTTCGCGCATGAGCTGGGGCACGGCCTGCACCGCGATACGCTGCGGAACCAGGCCCTGACTGCCCTGCAGATGCTGGTGATCGCCGTGCTGGCATGGCTGACGCTGCGCAGCACCGGCATCTATCCGCCCTTTGGGTTTGACAGGGTGAATTACGGATTTGCCATGATCCTGATCATGAGCGTGGAATTTGCCCTTGCGGCGCCGCTTTTCGGGTTGCTGACCAACTGGTTCTCCCGGAGGGCGGAATACCGCGCTGATGAACAGGCGGTGAAGGAAGGCTGCGGGGACGCGCTGGTCGACGGACTGAAAAAACTGTCCAGGGAAAACCTCTCGGACCTGTCCCCGAGCCCCCTGCTGGTGAAGCTGCAGTACAGCCATCCGACCCTCAGCCAGCGGATCACAGCCATTGAAAAGCTCGAGGCAGAAAAAGAATAAACACAATACATTTATCTCAGGAAGGAGAACCAACAGTATGAAATTTTCAGAAATGCCCTACAAACGTCCCGATCCCGAAGCGCTTATCGCGGCATTCAAGGAACTGACCGAACGGTTCAAAAACGCGAAAAGCTATGAGGAAGCCCGCGCGGTATTCCTTGAGAAGGAAGAACAGTCAAAGGTCGCACAGACGACGGCTACGCTGGCCTATGTCCGCCAGTCGATCGACACGCGCGACGAATTCTACAAAAAGGAAAAGGAATTCTGGGATGAGTTCGGGCCCCAGCTGGAAGAATACTCCCAGGCGTGGCTGGAAGCGATGCTTGCCTCCCCGTTCCGGAAAGACTTTGAGAACGAGTACGGCAACCTGCTGTTTGTGAACGCGGAGATCGAACGGAAAACCTTCTCGCCGGAGATCATTTCCGATATGCAGAAGGAAAACGAGCTGGTCAGTGAATACGACGACCTGATCGCTTCTGCGCAAATCCCGTTTGAGGACGGCGTTTATACGATATCCCAGCTCGCTCCTTTCCGGACCGACGCTGACGACGCGCGCCGCCTGGCCGCCTGGAAGGCGGACGGCAAGTGGTACAAAGAGAACCAGCCGCAGCTTGACAGGATCTATGACGAGCTGGTGCACCTGCGCGATACCATGGGCAGGAAGCTCGGTTACGACGGCTACACGCAGCTGGGCTATTACCGGATGGGACGCAACTGCTACACGAAGGATGACGTCGAGAAGTTCCGCACGGCCGTGCAGAAGTACCTTGTTCCGGTCGCGGACTCGATCCGGCGCGAACAGGCAAAGCGCCTCGGCACAACGTATCCGATCTCATTTGCGGATGCCGCGCTGAGTTTCAGGAGCGGCAATCCGCGTCCCGCCGGCACGCCGGACGATATCCTGGCGCAGGGAAAGAAGTTCTACGACGGGCTTTCTCCCGAAACGAGCGCGTTTTTCCGGACCATGCTCGATGAGGAACTCCTGGATGTGCTTTCCACAGAGGGCAAGCAGGCGGGCGGCTACTGCACCAGCCTGGAGCAGTATGAGCGTCCCTTCATCTTCGCAAACTTCAACGGCACCCAGGGCGACGTTGAGGTCGTGACCCATGAAGCGGGCCATGCCTTTGCCTACTGGATGAACCGCAAGCGCATCCCGACTGAGTACGCCGATCCGAGCATGGAAGCCTGCGAAGTGCACTCGATGAGCATGGAATTCTTTGGCTGGAAGAACGCGGAAGGGTTCTTCGGCAGCGACGCGCGGAAGTTCGTCTACAGCCATCTGGCGGACGCGCTGACCTTCATTCCGTACGGAACGATGGTCGACCACTTCCAGCATATCGTCTATGAGAAGCCGGAAATGACGCCCGCGGAACGGCACGCGGAATGGAAACGGCTGCTGGGTATCTATATGCCGTGGATGAAACTGGACGGAGAAATCCCCTTCTACAGTGAAGGTGAAGGATGGCAGCGCCAGCTTCATATCTACGGGATGCCGTTTTATTACATCGACTACTGCCTGGCGCAGACGGTTGCCCTGGAGGTCTGGGCAATGATCCAGAAGGATCCGGAAGATGCCTGGAAGCATTACATGGCTTACACCGAGCAGGGCGGAAGCCGCACATTCACCGACCTGCTGAAGAACGCCGGCCTGGCTACGCCGTTCGATGAGGCATGCCTGCGGGGTGTCTGCGAAACCGCGACGAAGTGGCTTGAAAACTTCGACCTGTCCGGAATTGAATAAGCTGCGGAAAACGCCGACAGCATTTTTTCGGGGTGTCCGGCCTGATCTGGCCGGACGCCCTTGATTTATCCCGGCGGATATGATACATTCTTACCCTGCTTGTATTGATAATTCTGTGATCGCCGTTACCAAAGCTCCTTCGGACCTTTGACGGCTGTAACATGGGAGCCATGAGCCGTGCTGAAGCACGGATGGCTCCTCAACAATTCAGAATGATCCGCTGCGCGGTTGCTTGTCTGATAGATATCAGGAACGTATCCGGAGGATTTTTCATGAGTTATATTTCTGTTGACCATCTCTGCAAAACTTTTACTGTCCGCAAAAAGCGGGAAAAGGGTTCCCTTTTCCGTGAGAAGGAGACGGTACACGCGCTGAAGGACGTTTCCTTTGAGATCGAAAAAGGAGAACTGGTGGGCTATATCGGGCCGAACGGCGCCGGAAAATCCACCACGGTCAAGATCCTTTCCGGTATCCTGGTACCGGAGAGCGGAAACGTTACTGTCGGCGGGCTGACGCCCTGGACAGACCGGAAGGCGCATGTGCGGCGCATCGGCGTGGTGTTCGGCCAACGGACCCAGCTGTGGTGGGATGTGCCGCTGCTGGACAGCTACTCCCTGCTGAAGGATATCTACCGGGTGCCGGAGGACGCGTACCGGAAACGGCTGGATGAGCTGACGGAAGCGCTGCAGCTGGGCGACCTGCTGCGGACGCCGCTGCGGCTGCTGAGCCTGGGCCAGCGGATGCGGGCGGAGCTGTGCGGAAGCCTGCTCCACAGCCCGGAACTGCTGTTCCTGGACGAGCCGACCATCGGCCTGGACGCGGTGAGCAAGCTGGCCCTGCGGGACTTCCTTCACTGGGAGAACCAGGAGAAGGGAACGACGATCCTGCTGACCACCCACGATATGGAGGACATCGCGGCCCTGTGCAGCCGGGTGATGGTGCTGGGGCATGGGGAGAAACTCTATGACGGCGGACTGCAGGACCTGCTGACGAAATATGATGCCAAAAAGACGGTCCAGGTGGAGGAACACCAGAACATCGACCACGTCATCGCAGCGATGTACAGGGATATGGGACTGTAAAAAAATTCAGAATTCAGAATTCATAATTCAGAATTATCCGCTGCGGCGGGGAAGAAATGGGCAATAGATGAAGGCATATTTATCGATATTCAGGATGAGGCGGAAGATGGAGACCCAGTACCGGGGCGCGGTGCTGGGCGGCCTGATCTGCCAGGTTTTCTTCGGGATCATCCTGGTGGCCATCTACCGGGCACTGTACGCCGGGAAGCCGCAGCCGATCCCGCTGAGCCATGTGACGACCTATGTGTGGCTGCAGCAGGCGTTTTTCCGGATGCTGGTTGCGACAGATCCGGAACTGCAGGACAAGATCCGGACCGGCGCGATCGCTTACGACCTGTGCCGGCCGCTGCACCTGTACGGTTATTACTACGCCCGGATCCTGGCGCAGAAGCTGACAGGGAGCATCCTGCGGGCGCTGCCCATGCTCGTGCTTGCCTCTCTGCTGCCGGAAGGCTGGGGTCTATGCCTGCCCGCGTCCGTTCCAGCGCTGCTGCTGGCACTGCTCGGCCTGATCCTGGGCCTGTCCTGCGTGTCCGCGCTGGAGAACATCACCATGGCGTTCACCATGCGGACGCTGGATCCCCGGGGCATGCAGGCGATGCTGAACCTGCTGATGATGATCCTTGCCGGCAATATTCTGCCGCTGACCCTGTTTCCGGACAGTTGGCAGCGGGTGATTACCCTGCTGCCCTACGCCCAGCTGCTGGATACGCCGATCCGGCTGTATACCGGGGAGTACGCGCTCAGCCAGGCACCGGGAGCGCTGCTGATCCAGGCTGCCTGGACGCTGCTGCTGGTGTTTGCCGGCTGCGCGTTCTGGCGGACAAACCAGCGGAAGCTGGTCATACAGGGGGGCTGAGCAGATGAACACACTTCGCCTGTACGCGCGTTCCATGGCCATCCTGATCAAAAGCCAGCTGCAGTATCCGCTTTCCTTCCTGATGCAGACCATTGCCCAGCTGGTGATGGAAGGCGGGGAAATGCTGGCGCTGATCCTGCTGATCGACCGGTTTGACCGGATGAACCAATGGGGCCCCGGGGACCTGTATTTCTTTTTCGGACTGATGTCCGTATCCTTTTATCTGACGGAGATCTTCGGCCGGGGCGTTACCGGCAATTTCCCGTACCTGGTGCGGACCGGCCAGCTGGATACGATCCTGCTGCGGCCCCGGGGAATCCTGACCCAGGTGCTCTGCAGCGCGGCGGATCCGCGGCGGATCACCTGCATCGCCGTGGGCGTGGTGAGCCTGGTGCTGGGCAGCAACCTGTCCAAGATCGCCTGGACGCTGCCGAAGATCCTGCTGATGGCGGAATCGGTCTTCTTCAGCTTCTGGCTGCTCCTCGGCCTGTTCATGGTCGAGGCAATCCTGTGCATCCACAGCGTGAAATCCGTGGAGCTGGCCAATACCCTGACCTACGGCGGGCGCAGCGCCTGCGAGTATCCGAG
>JAEEGL010805850.1_pt1 | contig 10630 bp, 4 predicted proteins | sample 9134231 | NCBI WGS metagenome assembly JAEEGL01 (sample SAMN16246548, study PRJNA631951) | gut metagenome | biome: gut microbiome; feature: rumen; material: fiber-attached | host: Bos | place: Iran: Karaj | collected 2018-10 | reverse complement strand
GAAAAACTAGAAAACAATGGTATAAAGTGTAGTTATAAAGAATTAATAAATGAATTTGAAAATTAAAAATAAGAGATTATTTTTTAATAAATATATAATGAGGTGTTTAGCATGCTTTTAAAAAAGATGTCTGAAACATTTGATTTTTCTAAAGATATATTAGATAAATATGTAAATACTAGTGTTTCAGCAAACAAAACAACAGAAATTTATAATTTCGTTGTTACATTTAAAGCTACTTTAGATGCAAAAGATATTATAGATTTCTATACAAAAGCAGAAGAATATTTAGATAAAAACCTAGGTGCTAAGTACAATTTATTAATAAATTACATAGAACAAGCTAATTATAATGAAATAGATATGATTAGTTATTATAATGATGTTTTAAATGATCTATGTAAATCAAAGAGTAGATTGTTAGTGCTTAAAGGTTTAAATGTTGAATTTAATGATAATAAGTATATCATTACAGTTCCAGATTCTTTTGTGAACTTTAATTTATATACAAGAGAAATCGAAAAAAGATTTAGTATTTTAGGTATGCCTATATCTATTGATGTTAAATCATATGAAGAAACTAAAAAGGCTGAAAAAGATGTTGAAGTTGTTTTAGAAGATGATTATGGTGTAAAAACTGTTAAATTATCAGAAGAAGATATGCCACATCCTAAACAAGAAGCTCCATCTCAAAGTTATTATGGTAAGAAGAAAGAAAAACAATATTCATCTAAAATTGTTGAACCTATTTCTGTGATACCTTCTGATATGCTAGGATTAAGCGATTATGAAAATACAAAAGGCCCACTAGCATTTAGAATTAGAGGAGAAGTACTAAAGCTTGATTTTAGAACAACTGAAAGTTCTAAATATAAATCAGGCAAATTAACAATCTTTAATATTACAGTTACTGATAATACTGATACTATTTCATCAGTTAAATATATCTTTGATGATAAAGAATTAGATGAAATGAAGAAGATTAAAGTATCTGATTGGGTTGAAATTGATGGTACTGCATTCTATAGTTCTTATGATAAAGATGTAGTCCTAAGAGCAAGAACTATTGAGGCTATAGAAAAGCCAAAGATGAAGACTAGAATGGATGAAGAAGAGAGTAAGAGAGTAGAATTACATATCCATTCAAAGATGAGTCAAATGGATGCTGTAGGAGAGATTGAAGATTATGTCTCAATGGCTCAAAAATGGGGTCATAAAGCCATTGCCTTGACTGACCATGACGGTGTTTATGGATTCCCTGCATTCTCTAAAGCATGTGATAAAGCTGGCTTAAAACCTATATATGGTGTTGAATTATCAAAGGTTAGTTTAGGTAATATCTTAATCGCATTAAACGAAAAAGATATTAATTTAGAAGATGCGACATTTACAGTATTTGACGTTGAAACAACAGGCTTATCTAATCAATTTGATGAGATTATTGAAATTGGTGCTTATAAATTACATAATGGTAAGCATACAACTTCATTTGAGAAATTAATAAAGACTGAACGTCCACTTCCTAATAAGATTGTAGAATTAACTAACATCACTAATTCTATGCTTGAAAAAGAAGGCGAGGATAGAAGTGTTGTACTTAGAGAGTTCTATAATTTCATTAAGGGAACAATACTTGTAGCTCATAATGCGAAGTTTGACTCAGGTATGATTTATGAATCATTTAAGCGTAATGGAATTGAATTTGAAGAATTCCCTGTAATAGATACATTACAATTATTTAGATTATTCCATTTCAGTGAACTTAAGAAGTTCGGTTTGGATCAAATGACTAAGTTCTATAAGATTCAATTAACTGATCACCATAGAGCAAAGGACGATGCTTATGCGACTATGGAATGTTTCCAAAGAATGCTTGATGAGATATATAATAAGGGAGTAACTAACTATAATTCGTTAAATAAATTAATTCCTGATGATTGGTGGAAATGGCCATTTGGGGACCATATTTGCTTATTAGCAAAGAATCAAACAGGTTATAAAAACTTATTTAAGATTATAAGTGATTCACTAACTGTTCATATGCATAACAGTAAGGCTAGAGCGTTAGATGACGTAATAAATAAATACCATGAAGGTGTATTAGTTGGTAGTGCATGTATTAATGGTGAAATATTTGAGACAGCCTTAAATAGAAGTTATGATGAATTATTAAATAAGATGAAGTTCTATGATTATGTAGAAGTTCAACCAATAAGTGTTTATGCACATTTAAAATTAGGAACATATCTTGATCCTGATTATAGATTACAAGAAACAATAAAGAAAATCATAAAAGCAGCAGATGAACTAGGTAAGATAGTTGTTGCGACAGGTGATGTTCATTACTTAAATCCTGAAGATCAAAAATATAGAGATATCTATCTAAGAACAAAAGGTTTAGGTGGCACAACACATCCACTTGCTAAATATCCAGGAATGAATATGCAACACTTAAGAACAACAAAAGAAATGCTAGATGATTTTAGCTTCTTAGGTGATGAACTAGCTAGAAAGATAGTTATAGAAAATACTAATTTAATAGCTGATCAAATTGAAGCTATTCAAGTATTCCCTAAAGGATTATTTGACCCTGCTGATGATGAATTTAAAGATTCATTAGGTGTTCCTTCAATTGAAAAAGAATTAATTAGAATGGTTAACGAAAATGCTCATAATATATATGGAGATGAGCTACCACAAATCGTTAAAGAAAGGCTAGATAAAGAGCTTAACAGTATCGTAACAAATAAATTCTGTTCTGTATATTATATGGCTCATATTCTAGTTAAAAAATCACTTGAAGATGGTTATCTAGTAGGATCCCGTGGATCTGTAGGTTCAAGCTTTGTAGCTACAATGATGAATATTACAGAAGTTAATCCACTAAGTCCACATTATAGATGCCCTAGATGCAAGTTCTCATCATTTAAGATGAATGAAGAAGAGAGAGCTAAATATGGTGTTAGACCAATAGAAGTAGATTTAAAAGAGAAATTAAAAGATGTCGATTCAGGTTTCGACTTACCTGATGCTATATGTCCTATCTGTGGTACTCCACTAAAGAAGGATGGACATGACATTCCATTTGAAACATTCTTAGGCTTCAAGGGAGATAAGGTTCCTGATATTGACTTAAACTTCTCAGGAGAATATCAAGGTAAGGCACATGCCTTCATTCGTGATGTTATGGGTTATGATAATGCATTCAGAGCAGGTACCCTTCAAACAGTTGCGGATAAGACAGCTTATGGTTATGTTTTAGGTTATTGTGAAGACAATCACCTAAGTATGAGAAAAGCTGAAAAAGAGCGCGTTGCTAACATTATCCAAGGTGTAAAGAGAACTACAGGTCAACATCCAGGTGGTATTGTTGTAGTTCCAAAGAGAATTGAAATATATGATGTTACACCTATACAATATCCATCAGATGATACAACAAACGAATTTAGAACAACACACTTTGAATATCACTCATTTGAAAGTAATTTATTAAAACTAGATATACTAGGACACGATGATCCTACTATAATTAGATACTTAATGAATTATGTAAATGATCATCCAAATGAGTTCCCATTTAGTAGAGCTCAAGATATTCCAGTTGATGATTCTAATGTTTATAAGATATTCGGTTCAACTGATGTATTAAATGTCAAACCAGATGATATCTTAAGTGAAGTAGGAAGCTTAGCTATTCCTGAATTTGGTACAGATTTCGTTAGACAAATGTTAATAGATACAAAACCAAAGAGATTTGCTGAATTAGTTAAAATATCAGGTCTATCTCATGGTACTAACGTATGGTTAAATAATGCTAAAGACTTAGTTACTGGTAAGAAGGCCGATTATGGTAAGATTCAATTCAGTAGTATCATTGGATGTCGTGATGATATTATGGTTGACTTAATGTATATGGGCCTAGAACCATCAATGTCATTTAAGATTATGGAATTTGTTAGAAAAGGTAAGCCTAAAAAAGATCCAGCATCTTGGGAAGGTCATGTTAAGTATATGAGAGAACATGGTGTACCTGAATGGTATATTTGGTCTTGTGGTCAAATCGAATACATGTTTCCTAAAGCTCATGCAACTGCATATGTATTAATGGCCTTAAGAATTGCTTGGTTCAAGGTATATAAACCATTATTATTCTATTCTGGATTCTTCTCTAAGAGAGTTGATACATTCGATGTTGTAAGAATGTGTAGCGATGAAAAGACTATAAGAAATAGAGTAATTGCCTTAATGGAAAATAAGCTAGAAGATGGTGAAGATATATCAAGTGCTAAAGTTGATGGATACCTACAATCTTTAAGAGTTGCCTTAGAAATGGTATGTAGAGGTATGAAGTTTAAGATGGTTGATATCAACAATTCACTAGCTACTGAATTTAAGATAATAGAAGAAGAAAATGCCTTACTTTGCCCATTTGTTGCAATTGATGGATTAGGATATCAAGTTGCTTGTGGTATAGTTGAGGAAAGAAATAAGAAACCATTTACTTCTATAGCTGATGTACTTAATAGAACAAAAATCAACAAAACAATTGCTGATGTTATGGCAAGCTTAGGATGTTTTGGCGATATGGTTAATGAAAGTGATGAAGCTGAAGAAACAAATTTATTCAATTTCAATTAGAGTAGTGCAACTTTTGCATTACTCTTTTTTTATTGAAAAAAAGATGTAATTATTATATAATTTGATAGGAGAGGTGATTCATTTTGAAAATTATATCAAGAAATCCAATGTTCAGAACTATTGAAAAAGATCAAAGTTATGGATATGAAAAAGAAAGTTCATGTACAATACATGGTATATTCGGTAAAACTTTACTTTTACTTTTACTTGCCGTAGCAGGTGCTGCAATTTCTATCGTAATGCTTAATGGAGTTACTGATGAAGATCATTTAATGACATTTATTGGTGCTTTAATTGGTGCAATGATTGTTGCATTAATTGCTGGATTAATTGCTAATTTCTCTAGAAGATTATGTCCAATATTATCACCAATATATGCTATTGCTGAAGGCTTTATGTTAGGATTTATATCATTAATTGTTGATATTTATTATCCTGGTGTTGCATTAACAGCTATAGTTTGTACATTTGTAGTAACATTTGTTATGGGATTATTATATTTTACAGGAATTGTAAAAGTAGGACATAAATTTAAAACATTTATGATTGTTGCTTTAATTTCTTTAATATTAGGATCTATTATTTTAGCTATTCTTGCTGCTTTAAATGTTCCAGGAATGAGAGATATCTTATATGATGTACATAATCCTATTGGATGGGCAATTGATATTATATTAGTATTATTTGCTGCATTAAGCTTATTAATCGATTTCGATTATGCAGCTGAATTAGCTGATTCAGAAGCTGATAAAAAATATGAATGGCATGCTGCTCATTGCTTAGCAGTTGGTGTAATGTATTTATATGTTAGAATACTTGAACTACTTGTAAGAATAGCTGCTGCATCTAAGAGATAAATAAACAAATACTCCGCAATGGAGTATTTTTTTATAATGTTTAGAAGAATATTTCATCTTTTATAAGGCGGGGATGAATTCTAAAAAATTACAATTATACATATTTTTTAAAATATGTATTTGTGCTATAATATATGTATAAGATGGTGGTAATAATGAAGAAAAACAAGGCGTTTAAATTTAGAATATATCCGAATGAAATTCAAAAAGAATTATTAGCAAAAACATTTGGATGTTGTCGCCTTGTTTTTAATTATTATCTAGATAAGAAACAAAAACTATATGAAGAAAACAAATTAAATATGAAATTAACTGAATGTATTAAGGATTTAGTTAATTTAAAGAAAGAAAAAGAATTCTTATACGAAGTAGATTCTATTAGTTTGCAACAATCAATTCGTCATTTAGATACAGCTTTTTCCAACTTTTTTAAAAATAAAGAAGTTGGTTATCCTAAGTTTAAATCTAAAAAGGATCATAATTATTCATATTCAACAGTTAATGTAAATAATAATATTAGAATTATCAATAATAGGCATATAACTTTACCTAAAATAGGAGTGGTTTATTCTAAAATACATAGAGAGATACCATCTGATTATACTTTAAAAAGTGCTACAGTATCTAAAAATCCATCAGGAAAATATTATATATCTATACTTTTTGAATGTGAAGAATATGTAAAAGAAAAAGAAATAAATAAAATAGTTAGTCTAGATTATTCTCAAAGTAATCTATATATTTCTAGTGATAAATATTTAGAGACGAAACAAGATTATTTAAGATATTATGAGAAATATGAAAACAGAATTAAATATTTAAATAGAAGACTATCTAATTGTAAAGAAGGAAGCCATAGATACAATAATATGAGATTAAGACTCAATAAATTATATGAACACATTACTAACAAAAGAAAAGATTTTCTAAATAAAGAATCATCTTTGATAGCCAAAAAGTATGATTTAGTTATTATAGAAGATTTAAATATGTTAGAAATGGCTCAAAACAAAGAATATGAATTATCCAAAAGAATAAGTGATAATTCATGGGGTGTTTTTACTTCTATGCTTAAATATAAGTTAGAAAATAACGGAGGTAAATTACTTAAGGTAGATAAATATTATCCATCAAGTAAACTTTGTTCTAATTGTGGGTATTATAATGAAAGTCTTAAATTAAGTGAAAGATATTGGATATGTCCATATTGTGGGTTAAGACATAATAGAGATAAAAATGCCACATATAACCTAATAAAAGAAGGATTAAGACTATTAAATCTTAATCCTGTAATATAGAACCGAAGGACATTCGGAGATAGCTCGCATACTGGATTCATTAGAATCCTTGACCGAGAAGCGCTCTACTATCTAAGTGGAGAGTATGTCACTTAAGTTTGTATTTATATATTAAATTATGTTATAATTAATATGCATTTTGTTTAGGGGAAAGGAGAGCAATTTTTTTATTGCTAAAGGGATATGTTTAGATTAAAATTTCTTTCAAGCACAAAAAGAACATTTGAATATTTAGCAATATTTACTGCCCTACTTTTGATATTCTTTACAGCATTTATTGCTATATACTCAGATGCATTTTATACATGTTGTTCTGATGATTTATTGCAATACTTTAAGATAGAAGAAGGATTTGCAATGCAATTAAAAACGGGACATTTGTCCTTCTATAATTTTAGCAATTATCTAGGAGCATCATTTTTCTCAGATACTTATTATATACAATTTGATTTCTTTTCGATTATATCAATATTACTTTCATTTTTTATGAACTTTGAAATGGCCTTTGGTATAACCGAATTGCTTAAATTATTCTTAGGTACATTATTATTTGGATATTTCTTATATTTAAGAAAATGTTCTAATAAAGCTATTTTAGTGGCATCCTTGATATATTTTGTTTGTGGATATAACTCCGTTATGATGGCTTTCTCAGGATTCTTTTCTCTAGTATTCTATTATCCATTTGCGGCTATATGCCTAGAAAAATATAAGAGTGGGCATAAATATTTATTACCACTTTGTAGCGCAATATTAGTTTTCTATAACTTTTATTTAGGCGCTTGTACAATGTTATTTATGGGTATGTGGTTTATCTTAAGTTATTTCTTAGATAATAAGCTTAGCGAAATAAAAGATAACATTTTAAAAGTTAATCCTAACTGTAAATATGTCACATTAAAAGCAGTTTTAATTTATCTAGGAAAAGGATTTGTAAGTGGTATTATATGTGCCTTATACATGATAGTAGGTATAATGATTGCGACAATCATTTTACTACCTAGTATAAGTTTCTTCTTAAGCGATTCATTCCCAAGAAATGATAATTATTATATGTGGAGTTTTGATGCTAAAGAAGGATATTCAAAATTAACTATGGTTAAGATGTTTGCAAGAATATTAGGTAATTTATTTACCCCTACATATTCTACAGATTTCTATGGTTTCATAAATGACTACATCACAGATCATAACTCATTATTTATGACAATCACAGGCTTAATGATTTTATTATTTGTCTTTAAGCTTAAAGATAGGGAATCTAAAATATTTAAGATTGCATTAGTATTTGAAGTCTTATTACTATTATTTCCATTCACTTATATGTTGTTTAGTTTGAATAAGTGTCCATACACTAGATGGTTTGGAATGCTTAATTTCTTAAATATAATGGTTATAGGCCATGTAATAACTAAGACAGACTTTAGGTTTAATTTTTTAAGTGCAAAATCATTAGTTACAAATGCTATACTTTTATGTTTCATAGTTATCGTTTTGAATTATTATTTGAAGAATGTTTATGGTGCAAGTATCATAGAAATTTTTAAAGGCAAGAAGATGGTTCTAAACGAGAAGTTAGAAGATATGGCATCAGATATCGTAATGATGATTGTTGCAATAGGTATAGTTATTGTTATTACAGCATTGTCTGGTCAAAAACTTCAATCTAAGTTCAATGTAATGCCTTATATTATTGCGTTTGAAATGGTTATAAGCTTTGGTTTTATGTTTATACCTAAAGCAGAGAATTACAATACTTATTGGTATGCAGAACATAAGGATATGTTAAATAAGTACATGAATAAGAATTTGGAGAATCCATATGATAGCGGCTTCTATAGGACTTATGTCAAATCATTTATCACAGATGATTATGTAAATGGTGATAACTATAGTAGAACAAATCTTTACCTATCAGATTTAAGAGTATTCCATTCATTCTATGATTGTAATACGAATGACTTAGTTAAGATGTATTATGATACATCATCAGCTAGCGCAGAAACAAGAAATTCTAAAGTCTTGTTAAATGAATATTCATTATTCTATTATCAAGTACTTGCGGGTAAATATATTGTCACTGATTCAACTGCTTATGATGAATATAATTACACTTTACCTAGTGATTATTTTGAATTAGTAAATGATGATGGAACTTTTAAAACATTTGAAAATAAGAATTATAGTCCATTTATGATTTACGATAAAAAGATAAGTGAAAGTGATTATACAGCATTCTATAGCCATTTAGCTAAACAACAATATGGCTTAAATTTCTGTTCATTAACTGATAGTGATTATAATAATGTAATGCTTGAAAAAGGAACGTTCACAAACAATGTTGTGACTTATTCAATCGATTATGATGAAGAATTAATTGATGAAGAGAAGAATATGGTTGGTTATGTTATAAAACAACCTGGTAGAACTATTCCTAATAAAGGAGTAATGCATTTCTATTTCTATGGTAGACAAAGTGCTAGAAGCGTAACATTTAAAGATGTTGAACTTGAATATGAAGATGGAAGTAGATCAAATGCTTTATCTGGATATGCATATTATGATCAAAAACCAAAAATAATATGGATTGAAAGAACAAGTTCATACAATAAGTTAGATGAGGAAGATAAGGATTTAAGAGTAGAATTTGCGGATTATTCTAATTATGATGCATACGTAAATAGAATGAGCGCATATAACGACTTAAAACTTACAATCGATAATAATAAATTACATTTGTCATATCATAGAGATGATAATAACACAAATGTAGTTGTCTTACCTATTTCATATAACAATTGTTGGAAAATAGATAAAGATTATAAGATTATAAAAACTTATGGTGGTTTACTTGGAATAGTTGTTCCAAGAGTTGGTAATGATATAAATATTACTTTAACATTTGAAGCAAGATATCTTAAAGATAGTGCACTAATATCTATATGTGGTGCAGGAATTTATATGTTAGTCCTAGTAAGTAATTATAGGAGGTTGAAGAAAGATGAAGAAGATTACAATTATTGTTCCATGTTTTAATGAAGAAGATGTATTAGATTTATTTTATGAAGAAATACAAAAATGGTTTAATCCAAACTATGATATGAATCTTTTATTCGTTAATGATGGAAGTAAAGATAAAACTTTAGAAATCATTAAAGGCTATGCCAAAGAAAATGATAAAGTAAAATACATTTCATTTTCTAGAAACTTTGGAAAAGAAGCAGCAATGCAAGCTGGCTTAGAAAAGTGTAGGGATAAAGATGCTGTAATCATAATGGATGCAGATCTTCAACATCCACCTCATTTAATTCCTAAGATGATAGAAAACTGGGAGAATGGATATAATATCGTTTATACTAAGTTTTCTACAAGAAAAGGTGAATCTTTATTAAAGAGATTCTTCACTAAATGCTTCTATAGAGTTTTTAATCACTATGGTGATGTAAAAATGGAGCAAGGAGTAAAAGATTATCAATTACTAGATAATAAGGTAATTAAAGCTTTTCTTTCACTACCAGATAATAATAGATTTATGAAGGGAATATTCTCTTGGGTAGGATTTAGTAAAATATGTATTCCATTTGATTTTGTTGAAAGAACAAAAGGTAAATCTAAATGGAGCTTTAGAAAACTATTTAAATATGGTTGGAATGGTGTAAATCAATTCTCTAATATATTAATGGTATTTGTGAAACTTGCCATGTTCTTAGTATTTGCGCTTGCTGTAACTGAGACAGTTTTATATTTCACACATTGTATAGATGGATATGATTTAAAATATTATCTACTACATTTAAAGATTGATTTATTTGCTTATATTTTATTCTTCTTAATGCG
>JAEEGL017288008.1_pt1 | contig 10631 bp, 5 predicted proteins | sample 9134231 | NCBI WGS metagenome assembly JAEEGL01 (sample SAMN16246548, study PRJNA631951) | gut metagenome | biome: gut microbiome; feature: rumen; material: fiber-attached | host: Bos | place: Iran: Karaj | collected 2018-10 | reverse complement strand
GAACCATACCACGGCATAAACCACGACCAGCGGGCGCCGGCGTTCCAGAAGTCGGCAACCTCGGCAAAGGAGGCACTGGTAGTAGCGTTGTTGCCACACTCGGCCAGCGTTATCATCTTATGAGGATAGCGGGCGGTGAGCTCACGGAACTCCTGCTCGTTCTGGGCAGCGCTGAAACCATAGAGGTCGCGACCGATGATGTCGACATAGGCATCGCCGGGATACCAGTTTGCATCGTTATTAAACGCAGTGCTGTCGCCATTATAGTTCTGCGAAGTCCACACATAGATGAGATTATGAACACCTTTCTCGCGGAAGTAGTCGTACATAGAAATCCATAGTTTCTTATAGGTGTCGGCTCCATCGGCACCCCACCAGAACCAGGCAGCCCACGAGCCCGACTTATGGGTGGCATTGCCTGCAGCCTCATGGAACGGACGCCAGATGGCAGCTATGCCTGCATCCTGCAGTTTCAAGAGTACGCTGACGACTTTGTCCATCTGCTCGTAGTACCACTGGTTCTCCCACGTGCCGCTGACCAGGGCGTTGGCTGCCTTGAAGGTAGTCTCAGTAGGACGGGCGGTCACTTCGCTGTTCCCCTGACTTTTAGGTACGTTGAAGTGCCACATCAGCGACACCAGACCGCCGCCGTTGACCCATGTGGTGACGGGTGTGATGTCTTCGTAGTTGATCCATCCGCCTTCTTTTGACGACATGATATGTATGAAGTCGTAGCAGTTCATGGCGGGGTATTTGCCCGTAGCTTGATAAATCTTATCTGCCTCATTGTTGTTCCAGTTGACATCGGCAATGACAGACGAGATGGTCTTTACGCCGTAATTCAGACGCAGATATTTGTAGAGACGCTTAGCCTCGTTGGTAGCAGCATTGTCTGCCAGCGTGATGTCGTCAACATCGGTCTCGTGGTAGATGTCGAAAGTGACACTCTCGATGTTGTCGATGTCCACACCGATGGCACTACTACTTCCCACTTTGTATATACGTTGCTTGCTATCCTGATAGCTGATGCGGTCGTACTCACTCAGTTTGTATTCTGTTGTCTCACCTGTGGTACGTTTAACAGTGAACTTATCGTTTGCCGATTGTGCCATGGCAGTCAGCGACATCAGGGCAAAGAGTAGGGTGGTATATATCTTTTTCATGGCTTCAAGTATTTGAGGGTGTTACCATTGATATTAATAATGTACAGGCCGGAGGCCAAACCATCGAGGTTGACTTCGCCGCCAATGGTCGGAACGTGAACAGCTTTGCCGTCAAGGGTGTAGACGGTTATGCGGCCGTCCTTGGCGCGGAGACCGCTGACAGTGCGGATGCCTGTCGACGCTCCGAAGGTGAACTGCTTGACACGCCACAGTTCGTAGCTCAGCGTGATAGTACCGGCCTCCACCTTCATGGTACCGTCGGCCCAACTGACAGCAGGATTGTCGGCCATGGCAAACTCCGCCTTGCTGCCGTCAATGAACGTGATGAACAGCGACTTGTCCTGAGCCTGTGTCACCAATGCGCTGCAGACAACTGTCATTAGTAGTATTAATCTTCTCATTCTTGTAGTATTATAGTATGCCGACTGCAAAGATACAGATTATTTTGCAAATAGACAAGCGGTAAGAGAAAAAAGAGGCGCAACACATGCGCTGCGCCTCTAATTCAGTAATGTGGTAATTATTTATAAGTTACCTTTGTTAGCGTGTAATTAGCACCGGTGATTACCAGACCACCATTGGCAATAATGTCGGCAAGTACATTGGCAGGGAAGACAACACTGAGCACATAACTACCTTCGTTCCACTCAAGGTCGTACTGCCCAGCAATGGGTTCGGGCAGAGCCCCCCAGCTTGTACCATGGCGCAGGCTGATACATCCCCATACGGTAGCCTTCGTATAATAGAAGTTGAAAGTGGTGCCAGCGGCAATCTTCGACCAGTCGAAGCCACCCCAGGCAAGATCCTGATTGCCACCATCCCAGTTGCCTACAGTAAATGTATCTTCCCAGATGGTAGTCTCTGCAGGTAAAACGCTAAATGCCGGACCATCGAACTTGTTGCCGTCATAGTCTTCCATGATAATCTTGTAGTCGCCAACGGGAGCGTTAGGCACCTTAAAGGTAATCTCGGTATTGCTCTTCGAAGTGTAACGAGTAACCTTATATGTTCCGATGTACAGGTTTGCAATGTTGTTGAAGTTCTTACCCTTGATGGTAACCTCAGCACCAGCGAGTGCACCTTCGGGAGCCTCAGAGATAGCGGGGTCGCTGGCAGCATTGATGGTCAGAATGCCAGTGATGGCAACTTCTGCGCCGTTCTTCATCACCAGCTTCATGCCAGTACCGGCACAAGCAGCAGGAACGGTGAGGATAATACCCTCGTTCTGCTGGTCAGTGAAGTCTTTAGCCTCGACAGTCTGTGGAGCATCGCCTGGGAAGATGATGGATGCTACGAGGTCGAGGTTAGCGCCCGAAAGCGTTACTTCATTACCTGCAGTGATAGTGGCAGGATCTGCGCTGGTAACGGTGGGCTTCACCAAGGTGTAAGCGACAGTAACGCTCTTGCCGTTCTGCATGGTCAGTGTCAGGTTGCCATCTACAGCAGCATCGGGCACTTTGTTGATAACGACCTTGCCAGACTCAATGCTGAGTGTGCCTGTGTAGGCAACATTCTCAGCGAAGGTCACGCTCTTAACGAGGTCCATGTTGGTACCAGTAATGGTCATAGCCAGACCGTTCTTCACGGTTCCGCTGACAGCCAGTCCTGTAGGAGCAATAGTGGTCAGCGTACCAGCCACAATCTTCTGGCCAGAATAGGTGACGAGGGTGATGTCACCATCGGCAGCGGCCTCGGGCTGTACGAACGACAGCGAAGAGCCATCCTCAGCTCGGGTGATGTCTGCCTCGGCGATGGTGATGCCACCAGCCAGCTGAATGGTCTGAATCTGATCGAGGTCAGTACCATTAATGGTGATGGTGCTTCCTGCCTTCTGGTTGACAGCAGCAGCTGTGGGAACTGGCAACTGGATAGTAATCTCTTCACTGGGTTGCAGCTCTGTGGGTATCTCAGCAAGGTCGGTCAGCGTGATCTTACCACTGGCAGCCTCCTTCGGAATGATGACAGACAGCTTGTAGCGGGTGTGCTCAACCAGGTCGCTGACGGTGTAGCCGCCTGTGAACGTAACGCCCCACATCAGGTTGAGGTAGTCACCCTCGATGGTCAGCAAGTCACCGACCTCACCATTCAGATTACCCTCTGTGTCAATATACATCTTGCTGATAGTGATGTCCTCGCGGAAGGTGAGCTTCGACGTCGTTGTCAGCGTGGTACCGTCGTTGGCCTTCAGCGTGACTTTACCTTCGGTGCCGCCTTCAGCAGGCACAGCGATAGAGATACGGCTGTGCTGGCCAGCTTCGATAACATTGATATCTGTGACAGATGCTGCCTGGCCTGGCAAGATGACTTCTGTGATGCGGTCGAGATTGCTACCATAGAAGTATAGCGTACCGCCTCGTAACACGGGGCTGGGACCAAATGCTCCGAGGGCGACGCCATCGCCATACTGGTTGGTGTCCAAATCGTCGTTGGAGCAGGCTGTCAGCGATAGCCCTGCGAGGACTACCACTAACAGTGTGAAAATATAATGAATCTTTTTCATGTCTTGTTCCTTTTAATAATTAGATTACTCAGTAGGCGCAATACGGATGTTGTCGATGTCCATCTGTAACTCACTGGCTGTACCCGCAGTACCACCCATGAAGTAGAAGGTGAGACCGCCCAGATAGTCGGCAGTCAATGTTGTAGCGCATTTGTCACCGGTATGTGTCTTGTCGAAGGTTGAGAGAGGAATGGAAACGGTACGCCACTCACCATCTGTGCTCCAAGAACCGCTTGATGCGTAGGGTGCCCATATTGAACGGGGTTGTGCTGCGTCCCAATAATAGCTGTTAGTACCTGTCGTAGTGGCTTGGGTCAGCATGAGTTGAAGGGCTGCCGATGTCCAGTTCAGCTCTGTCGGGATGCGATACTCAAACTTAATGGCCAGCTTTGACAGCTCGTATTTGGCAAGGAGGTCAGCACAACCGCTCATCTCGCTAATTGCAGGATCTGTGGCTGAAGGCCAGAAGTTGAAGCACCAATCATCTTCGCCAAGATTCCAGCCATCTGCCGTGGTCGTACCCTTGAATCGGATGAAGGCACCATCAATACCTGTACCATCATTCACCTTTAACCCTTCGCCTGTACGCCAACCATTCTTAGCCGAAGCCATACCATGAGTGCCGTCCCAGTCGATAATCATACCACGGTAGTCGCGATAGTGGAACTTTGATTCGCTCTTACCATACTTGGTAGTCACAGTAATCTTGCCAGACTCTGTGGTTCCTTCAGGAATAACAAAAGTTACTGAAGACTTCTGGACGTCTAAGATGTCTGTTACTTCAACACCGCCAGGCATTGTGATGGTCAATGGGTCGCTTTCGTAACTGAGGAGGTAGTCACCATAGATGGTTACCTGCTCACCAACAGCTGCCCACTCATTGCTCATGCTATTGACCGTTGCTGAGGGAATCAGAACTTGGAAGTCGAAAGCAATAGTCTCACCAGACTGCGTCTTCATATAGATTTTGTCTGTGGGGTTGTTGGGTAACTCATTAGGAACATCACACAGCAAGGTGTGGTCCGTGATATAACTGGTATTGAGCAAAGCTTGTTGGTCGTTGAAGTACAACTCTGTGATGCTGCGCAGGTTGTCGCCCACCAGACAGACAGTATTACCCATGTAGGCACCTGTCATCAGAGAGTCTTTCTGTGAGGCATAAGGCGAGCGCACATAGTAGACCGTTGGTGTGCCGCCAGCTACCTCGTATTTGTCTGGCTGGTCTTTACACGATATCATGGTAAAGCTGGTAATGGTCAGCATGGAAACCAACAGCCAATTGATATATCTTTTTGTTATCATCATCATTCAGTTGTTTTGATTAGTAGCTATAAGTGGAACGTACATCTACGTGAATAGGATCTTGTAACAACATGGGGTTGAACTCAGCATCCTCTGTAGGCATGGGTAGTGTGAACATAGCATCGTTGACATTGATGACAAAATCAACTTGGATGATGTCGTTGATGTTGGGTGTAGGTGTGCCCGTCCAGCTTGCCCCTTCTGATGTCCAATAGGTCTTATAGATTTCAGAAAGACTTTCATTGGGCTTGTTATAATAGCCACGACGCTGGTTGCTAATGATGTTCTTGGCACCCGCTATGTTATAGTAGGACATACGAACGATATCGTACCAGTAGTCTCCTTCCAAGGCAAACTCCAGACGACGCTCCTTCAATACGTCATCAAGGGTGATGCTGGTCGGTTTTGTGTAGCTGGAAATGGCACGATGGCGTACCTCATAGAATGCATCAATGGCATCAGCATCGGTAGTGGAACCGTTATTACCGATGATGGCCTCGGCATAGACCAGATAGACATCGGCCAGGCGCAACACATGGGTTGACATGCTAGAGCGCTGCTGTGAAGGCGTCTGTCCAAACATGGTCTCGTGGTCCTTGATGTTGCCATACTGATGCTTGGCAATGTTGGCACCGCTCATGGATTGCAAACCCTGTTTCTTGGTGCCGGCATAGTTGTCATCGCAATAGTAGTTGTCGTCATAGAGGAACTGCAGATAGTCGAAACCGTTACCCGTACCATTAATCTTGTTGTTGTAAGACTTGTCACGCCAGAAATAATCGTAAGTGTCTCCAGCCATCATAAACGTGGCCTTACGGCGAGAGTCGTTGTTTATACGCTGTTTGGGATCGGTGAAGGGGTCGATATTGAATGCAGATAACAGGTCAGCACTGGGTGATGTCCATCCACCCCAGGCAAATACGCCTCCAAAGCCGTCCATGCCGAGCTCTGAAGTCAGAGGGTTAGCGCAGGTATAAATGTCGGGATTACAGTTCCAGCGCCAGGCTATCAGACTCTCGTCACAGCAGTTGTTCTCACCTCTAAAGATGTCTGCATAGTTGGGCATCAAAACCTTGCCACTATTCTTGATGACATCCTTAGCATACTCGGCAGCCTTGTCAAGGTCTGCTTGGTTGCGCTGACCATTACCGCCAGCGTTGACACCGCTCTTGGTTAGGTAGACCTTAGCTAACAAACCCTTGGCACCCCATTTGTCGATTCGGCCGGGATCGCTCTTTTCAGGAAGCAGCTCGATAGCCTTCTCGAGTGTCATAACGATATATTCATAAATATCGGCTTTCATAACCAGTGGCTTGTTGTTATAACTGTTGCTGCCGATATCAGCCACGTTGTCATGGATGATGGGCACATCGCCGAACATACGAACCAGATAGAAGTAAGCCACAGCCTTCCAAGCCAGACACTCGCCCATAGCCGTATTGCGTACTGACTCTGAGCAGGTTGCGCTCTTCAGATAATAATAAATGGTATTGGCGTGCGCATTAGCGGCCCACAAGCCACCAGCTGACATGCTGATAACCTGGTCGCTACCATTGACGGTAAAGGTCATACAAGGTTCTCCACCTGCATAGACATTACCAGACATGATATCGCCAATCTTGTAGTAACCACGGGCTACGAAGTCGTTCCATACGGAGTTGTACAGTGACAACGTGGAATTTTTTACCTCGGTGTCATTGCGGTAGTAGTTATCCATCGACGGGCTGTCCTCGTCGGGGCGGTCTAAGAAGTCCTCACACGATGTTGTCGTCAGACTCAGTGTCAGAGCGAAGGCCGCATATTTGAAATATTTTGTATTCATAATTCTGACTATTATGTTACTGGGTTAGAAACTGAGGTTAAGTCCAAACGAGTAGGTAGTCGGTGAGGGATAGCGACCATTGTCGCATCCATACACGTTGGCATTCTGAGTGCTGGCACCAACCTCGGGGTCATAGCCACTGTATTTGGTAAAGGTGTAGAGGTTCTGGATGTTACAATAGACGCGCAGGTTCTCCAGCTTGAAACGCTTGAGGAACTTTTTGGGAACGGTGTAGCCCAGTGAAATGTTCTTGATGCGCAGGTAGCTGCCATCCTCAATATAACGGTCGCTGATGGTTGAGTTCTTGTTGGGATCACCAATGACGGCACGAGGAGTGCTGGTTGAGGCGTTCTCTACCTTTACATTGGCGACATCGTCATACCAGTTGGTTACAACCAAACCACCAACGGTGGTAACACCGCCTGAATAGTCCTTGTTAGGATCAATGGGCACCAAGCGGGCACGATCGTTGACATCGGTCAGCTGGTTGCTCCAAGCACTCTTCATGTTGGTCAGTGAGATGGCGTTGAAGTTCAAAACCTTGTTGCCGATAGAGCCGTTGACGAAGATGTTCAGGTCGAAGTTCTTATAAGTAAAGGTGTTACTGAAACCGAAAGTCATCTTGGGGAATGGTGAGCCTAAGTCTGTGCGGTCGTTTTCATCGATGACACCATCACCATTCTGGTCTTTGAATTTGATATCACCTACGAATACCGTACTGGTGCGTACATATTTGCCATCAGAAGGCATGCTCCATTTGGGCTTTGGAGAGTTCTGCAGGTCTTCCCAGTCTTTATAGACGCCATCGGTCTCATATCCGTAGAAGTTGAAGAGGCTCTGTCCTACAGTTGTCTTGCTGACAATCTGGTCTGACCACTGACCATAACCCCAGATAGCTGCTTGAGCAGTGCCGTCGAGAGCTACGAGTTTATTCTTGTTCCAAGAAGCCTGGAGCTCAGTTTCCCAGGTGAAGTCCTTGTTTTGGATGGGACGAGCCTTGATGGTCATTTCGAAACCCCTATTGCGGATGTGTCCGTAGTTGCCATAAGGCGCGTCGATACGTGCCTGCCAGTTGGTGGCTTCGCTGGTACCCATATAGGTTGGTGTCTGGAGAAGCATCAGCATGTCCTTTGACTCCTTATTATACCAGTCGATGGTAATGTTGATGCGGTCGTTCAGGAAGCCGAGGTCCAGACCGATGTTGGTTTGCTCCTGCTTCTCCCATCGTACATCGGGATTAGGAATGTTACGGGGACGCAAACCTGTGACAACCGAGTCGAACATCGCTGTGGTGTTGTGTGTTGAAGCACCCCATCTGAATCCACCGATAGCAGAGTTACCGGTCTGTCCCCAGCCGATACGCAGCTTACCGTTAGAGAGCCATTTACCTGCCCAACTTTCAACGAACTTCTCGTTTGAGAAGCGCCAACTGGCAGCAAATGAGTGGAAACCGGCCCAGCGCTTGTTGGGACCGAAGTTCGAGCTGCCATCGTAACGATAGGTATAGGTGGCATTGTAGCGATTATCATAGTTGTAAGTCCAACGGGTAAAGAATGAAGCCATTGATGAACTGTCGAATTCATTCTTGAAGTCTTTTGACATCTTGGTTCCAAGATAAGGACTGTGAATATCATCGTTGGTCAGATTAGCACCGACAATCCACATGTTGTCCCACTTCGACTCCCAGCACTCCTGACCTAACATGGCTGTGGCATAGTGCTTGCCGAACGAGCGACTGTAGGTAAGATAGTTCTTCAGCATCCAGAACTGGCTATTGTTCTTAGCCCAACGGGAACGATTGCCCTGAGCCGTTGTCGGCAGCTGGATGATAGGCTCGTAGTTCTCACCACGTGTGTAGTTGATGTCGTAACCCAGTTCGGCATGCCATACGAGATCCTTGATAGGAGTAATCTCTGCAAACACGTTACCGCTCAGTTTCTGACGCTTTGAGGTGATAGAGTTGGCCATGGCAATGGCGATGGGGTTCTTCATGGTATAGTTCTCACGTACAACGCTGGCATAACTTCCGTCAATATTATAAATAGGTACGTCGGGAAGTGACATCAGCGAATAGTAGATGATACCCTCGGTACCATCAGCTAATTTTACATCGTCCTTAGTGTTGGCGTAAGTAGCACTGAGGCCTAACTTGAGCCATGACTTCAGCTGGGCGTCCAGGTTCACTTTCAGAGAGAAACGCTTGAAGTTAGAACCGATAATGGTACCTTCCTGGTCCATAAAGGAACCGGAAACATAATACTGTATCTTATCCGTACCACCTTGGGCAGCCACCTGATGACTATGTTGGAAGGCGGTCTGGAAGATGGCATCCTGCCAGTTGGTACCCTTGCCCAACAGTGAAGGATCAGAATAGTAGGCACTTTCCTGAGGATAACCTGTCTTAGTGAAGTCGTTATAGAAATCGGCAAACTCGCGCAGGTTCATCAAATCCAGACGCTTGCTCTGGCGGCTCCATGCCATCTGACCTTCATAGGTGAACTTCGCTTCGCCGGCCTTACCACGCTTAGTGGTGATGAGCACAACGCCATTGGCGCCCTGGGCACCATAGATAGCGGTGGCAGAGGCATCCTTCAGGATTTCCATAGAGAGAATGTCTGATGGGTTGATGGTCGACAGTGGGGAAATGGTAGAAACGGCACCATTACCCAGTCCGTCGACACCGAAAGCTTCTGCATTAGAACCCATAGATTGCATGATGACACCATCGATGACGTAAAGTGGCTCAGCATTAGTGTTGATGGTAGCTTGTCCACGGACACGGATAGACATTGAAGAGCCAGGGGCACCAGAGGTGGCCATCGAGGTCACACCAGCAGCACGACCGTCAAAGGCCTGGTCGAGGTTGGTAATCACCGAACCCTTGAGGGCATCCTCACCCAGTGATACGGAGGCTCCTGAGAGGTCGCTCTTCTTCATGGTACCATAACCGACGACGACGACTTCGTCGAGGACTTTTTTGTCCTCTTCGAGCATGATGTCGTAGTGGGCCTGAGCCCCAATCTTAATCTCCTTGGTGATGTAGCCGATGTAGCTAATCACAAGAGTCTGCCCCTGACTGGCATTCAACGTGAAGTTGCCGTCGAAGTCGGTGGCGACACCATTCGTTGTGCCTTTAATCACTACACTCGCACCGATAACAGGGCCCATGGCGTCTGATACGGTACCAGTAATCTTTTTCGTCTGCTGTACGGCGTTAGGCTCTGGCGAAGTGCTGTTGCCTGCATACAGTGAAGACGAATACCCTGACAAGACTACAGCACATAGTCCCGCCAGCAGTGTGTTCTTACTGAAAAATAGATTCATACGTAGTTTTATTATGTTAATAGTAAAGATGTATTCGTAGGGTTGTCGTAGTTTTCGAATGCAAAGATAAATGAAAATTTTTGAAAATGATAATCTTTTTATGCTCTTTTTTTGTACTTTTTTTATATTGTATCAATAATTGGCAAAAAAGTATTATAGACTTTCGGAATATTATTATATCTTTGCACATGGAAACTAAAAGCCAATAATACATGACGAAAAAGGTGTCTTTATTGCTCTTGTGGATGGTGCTCCTTGGTCTGCAGACCGTGGAGGCACAGATTCGCGGGAACAGTATCCAGGTGATGATCGTTCCAGATCATCAGGACTGGCGGTATGAGGTGGGAGAGACTGCCACGTTTAAGATTAGCGTGACCAACTCCTATACCTTATTATATAATATAAAGGTGGACTATGCCGCTGGTCCGGAGATGTACCAGGACGTGAAGAAGCAAGGCGTGGTGCTGAAAGATGGTACCATGACGCTGAAGGGTAAGATGACCAAGCCTGGCTTCTATAG